>WNGC01000412.1_pt1 | contig 24512 bp, 24 predicted proteins | sample 5400051 | NCBI WGS metagenome assembly WNGC01 (sample SAMN13153368, study PRJNA577476) | soil metagenome | isolation source: 20 cm soil or saprolite under grassland replicate 2 | place: USA:California | collected 2016-06-15
ACATGACGCGCGTTCTCGTCATCGACGACAGCGACGACTTCAGGAAGCTTGCGCTGCGGTGGTTTCAGAGCTGCGGCATCGAAGCCGAGGGCGTCGCGGACGGCGTTCAGGGACTGGTGCTGCAGCGCGCGCGGCCGGCTGACGTGATCGTCACCGACATCTTCATGCCGGAAAAGGAGGGCATCGAGACGATCCACGATCTGCGCAGAGAGTTTCCCGGGGTGAAGATCATCGCGGTGACCGTGTACGAGCCGCTGAGAAACTACGACGTGTTCGAGGTCGCCCGCCAGGCCGGCGCGGTGAAGACGTTCATGAAGCCGTTCAAGTTCGAAGACCTGGTCGCCGCCGTGCGCGAGCTGATGGGGTCCTAGACGAACGCAGTCAAGCCGTGCCGCTTCGATGGCCGGGACGCCGCTCTCGCGCTTGACTTGGCGCACCCGGGGACTACAATTTTCCGCAGCGGTCGTCGCGAAGCTCCGCCTTTCCTATCGCTTTTAAGAATCCCGACACAACTGAGTTTGCTGGGGACGGCACCTGCCGTCCCGAATCACAGGAGGAGGAGCCATGTTGACACCGAGAAGTGGAGGAAGGCCGGCGAAGTATGCTCTGAATGCGGCTGTCTTGAGCGCATTCGCCATCGCGGCGGGTTCGGCGTTCGCCGACGACCACCGCGGCATCAGCCAGAGCGGCGAGCAGAAGAACATGCGCCGGGTCGGTCACGTCGACCTGCAAGGGCGCTCGTCGTACCAGCCGAACGTCACCGTGTATCCGGACGGAAGGACGATCGCGTTCGCCGGCACGCACGGCGGCAGCAAGCCCAATCCGCTGAAAGGCGGCGCCGTCGAGCAGAACGGCACGATGATCATCGACGTCACCAACCCCGAGCGGCCGGTTGAGAAATTCCATATTCCGGTACCGGTCGCGGGAGGCCAAGCGCAAATGGCGCGCATGTGCTTGGGCTCCGACCTGCCGCGCGGCACGCCGGGCCACGTTTATCTCCTGCGCAACATCCAGGGAAGCAGCGCATCGGGGTACGAGGCCTGGGACGTCACCAATGTCACCAACCCCGTGCTGGTGGGAGCGATGCGGGGAATTCGCAACACGCACAAGGACTGGTGGGAATGCAAGACCGGCATCGCCTATATGCCGGGCAGCAAGGACGTGCCGGCGCCCAACAGATGGCGCACGGGCCAGTCGATGGTCATCGCCGATTGGAGCAATCCCGCATCTCCGCAATACATCCGCACTTTCGGCGTCGTGGGCGCGCAGCCGGATGGAACGGGACCGATACCCAACTCGCTTCACGGTCCGATCTCGACTTTCGAGCATCCCCAGGCCGGCCAGCTGCTGGCGCGCGGCGCGACGGCCGATGACGTGATCGGCAACCGCGTCTACGCCGCATGGGGCGTCGGCGACGACGGTATTCTCCAGATCCTGGACCGCAAGAAGCTGCTGCCGCCTTCACTTGGAGGAACCTGGACCGGCGATCCCGACCGGCCGACCGAAGCCGACTTGCTCGCGCCGCAAACCGGGATTCTCTACATGTCGCCCGACCAAGGCGGCCACACCAGCATGCCGGTGTTCGGGCTGACTCCGGGCAGCTACGGGAAATTCACCGAGTTCAAGACGCGCGACATCGTGCTGCTCGCCTCGGAGGCGACCGCCGACAAGTGCCAGGAAGCGCCGCACTGGAGCTTCATCGTCGATGTGACCGTCGAGAATTCGAAGACCGCGCCGCCGGGAACGAGAGTCCAGCAAAACGAATGGCAGGGACCGATGATTCTGTCGACGATGTCGGTCGATCCGCGCTCCGGCGAAAAATATCCTCGTGGAAACTACTGCACGCGCGGAGCGCGCTTCGGGACGCACTCGAGCGAGGAGAACTTCCGTAATCCGTTCTACGGCAGGCTGACGTTCATTGCCGCCTTCACCGGCGGTATTCGCGCGTGGGACATCCGCGAGCCGCAGGCGCCTGTCGAGGTCGGGTTCTACGTCCCGGTGGCCAACGCCAACACCACGCAGCCCGACGGCTACATGACGAACAATGTCGAAGTCGACATTCGCGGGTTCATCTATGCGACCGACCGCAACGGGTCGGGGCTGGACATCCTGGAGCTGCGCGGCGACGCGAAGAGAATCGGCCTCGGGACGGATGGCGGCCATCGCAACGGCCGCCGCGACGATGACGATGACGACGACTAAGCTAGGCTGATGCGCATAGCGGAAGGCAGGGCGCGCCAATACGGCGTGCCCTTTTTTTTCACCGATTAACGAGCGAGGAGCTCATATCATGAACTGCAGACGAATGATGTCCGTGATTTTGTCGGGCGTCCTGTCTATTTTTTGTTTGTCCACCGTCGCCAAAGAGGACAGGGAAGACAGAAACGACAGGGAGGCGAGGCATCAAGGGGAAGCGAGTCCCGCGTTGATCAAGGCGCGGCAGAAATTTTTCGGGATCGAGAACGTCGATGACAAGGGGAGAGTGGACAAGGACAAAGTCATCTTCTCCTGGGCGACGAATACCACGTACGTCGCATCGGTTCTGGGACGCGTCATTCTGCTCGACAGCTACATCAATCGTCCGGAGTTGCCCACCGCGCCCCTGGACAAGCGCCGCACCCCGATCCTGCCCCAGGATTTCGTGGACGTGCGTCCGGAAGCGATTTTCCTCGGCCACGGCCACGGCGACCACGCGGACAACGCCGCTTACGTCGCGAAATGGACCGGCGCGACGATCTACGCGTCGCCGGAAACCTGCGATGTAATGCAGCTGGACGTGGCGAGGATGTTCAACGATCCCAATTTGCACAACGGCGGGGCCAAGATCATCCCGAACGGCGCTCCGGTCGACTGCGTCGGGGCCGTGCCGCGAAACTCCCCTCCGGGAGAGTACACGGGCACGCTGGCCAATCCGACGGGCGGCACGACGACGGTCAGAAGGATCACCCAGTTCGACCCGCAGATCTGCATCCTCACCTTCAAGCATATCCACTCGGGGACGGCGCCCGCCGATCCGTCCTTCCCCCACACGCCGCTCAACAATCTCGGCGATCCGCGCTATGCGGGAGCCGTCGCCACCAGTACGACGCCACCCCCCACCGTCACCACCTTTCCGGCGATGTTCCCGGCCGGCACGTCCTTGAATCCTTCCAACCCGCCGCTCCCCGGGCAGATGGACCTGCGCACCACCGGCTTCGGCGGAACCGCCGGAGTCATCGAGATCTTCTATCAATTCGTAGTGCGCAAAGGGGACAACAACTTCACCTTCGCCTTCGTCAATTCGGCGGGTCCCGTGAAGGAAGGCATAGGCGCCGGTTCCCCCGGTCTGATCAGCCTGGCTCAATTCAACGACCCGGTGAATAACGGCCCCGCGATCGCGCTTGCCGCGGAAATAGGCAAGGGGTTGTTCTCCATCATGGACAACCTGCCCCAAACGGACGTGCTCATGGGCTCGATCGTCAGCCTCGGGGCGGGGAACAATCAGCAGCGCGATATCATCCAGTACACCCAGCATCTCAAGCCCAAGGTCTATTATCCGGGCCATCTGACCGACGTTGCGCAGGCAGGCTCGGCGCTCTATCACAAGATCAACTGGCGCGAAACGGCGCAGAACATGGGCTTCCCGCAAAGCGAGTGGCCGGAATTCCGCCTGCTGGTCGACCCGAACGACTTCCTCGTGCCGCAGGTCTTTACGCCGGGCGACCAGCGCTGGTCGAAGTCGCACGAGGCGGAACGCCGCGTGGCTTCACAGTGCCATTGAGCGGGTCCTGCGGTTTGCGGTGGAAGGCGGCCCGAGGTGCCGCCTTCTTCTTCATCTAAAGGAAAAAATCGCCGAGAGCTCGTCGCCGTTGGGAAGGATGATGCGCGCTCTCAGCCGGTCCCCCGGAAGCGGGGTGAGACCCGTCGCCGCGAGCCTGTTGTCGCCCGCGGGGATCAGCTTTCCTTCCTGGGCGGGGCGCCCGGGGCTCGCGACGCTCAGCGTTCCCTTCACCTTTTCCGTCGCGAGGGGCGTGCCGGTCTCGTCCTCGACGTAAAGGATGGCGGTGCCTTTCTCCATGACGAGCTCCACCGAGATCTCGTCGTCGCCCCGGCCCATGATTCCGCCATGCTTGGGCTTGTGGTCGCCGTGGGCGTAAGCGTTGCAGACAGCGAGCGTCTGCAAAACCGTCGCAATCACGGCAAGAGCGAGCCTCATTCGCCTCTCCTCCCTCGCGTCATGAAGTATCCTCCCACGTATGGCCAAGCCGATCCAGGTCGCCGGCCTCTCGCGTCGCACTCCGATCGCGCGCACGTCGACGAAGGTCCTGCGGGCGACCCTCCTTGATCTCCTGGAGAAGGTTCCCGAGGCGCGCAGCGGCGCCTCGGAGAAAGGCGTCCACGACCTGCGCGTCGCAGTGAAGCGCTTCCGCGAAGCCTTCCGGCTCTTCCGGCCGATTCTGCCGAAGAAGACGTTCCGTAGGCACCGCGATTGGATCGAAGACCTGAACGACGCGCTCGGGGAGGTGCGCGATCGCGACGTGGCCCTCGCCCGGCTGCGCAAGCTGACGGCTGGGCTCGCGGAATCGCCTCTGAGCGTTGCCGACCTCGTTGCGCGCCTCGATGCGGAGCGCATCGCCGCGGCCCGCGCGCTCGCGGCGATGCTCGATCGCTTCCAGCTCGAGGGCCTTGCCGCGCAGCTCTCAGCGCGGATCGAATCCCTCGAGCAGCAGGCGGCGCCCGGCGGACCCACCCACGAGTTCGCGCGCGAGCGGGTGCGCGAACGCCTGCTCGACGTGCGCTCGCGCTGGGCGGCCGCGCGGCGCGAGGCGACGCCCGAGTCCCTGCACCGCGTGCGCATCGGGAACAAGCGCTTGCGCTACGCGATCGAGCCCTTCTCGCGCATGCTCGGCAAGGAGGTCCGGCGACTGTACCGCAGCGCTTCGCGGTTCCACGACGTGCTCGGCGATGTCCACGACGCGGATTCGATGGCGGTGATGCTCGAGACCGCCATGGCCGGCGCGTCCAGGGCCGAGCGGCGCGCGTGGGAAGGCCTCTCAACGAAGGTGATCCGCGGGCGCCGCGTCGCGCTGCGCAAGGCGCTCACGCTCGCTGACCGGCTCGAGCCTCTGTGGGACGAGGCGCAGCGCGCGGTCGGGGAGCCGCGGCATTGAGCCGCTCGACGCACGCAGGAGCCGTCGTCTTCAAGCTGACGGACCTAGGACCCCGCTATCTCCTCGTCGAGGCCAGCGGAAGGCGCGACCGGTGGGTCTTTCCGAAGGGCCACGTCGAGAACGGGGAGACCGCCGCCGACACCGCGCAGCGCGAGGTCGGCGAGGAGGCGGGCGTGCGCGCGCGGACGGTGCGGCGGCTGCGACGCGTCGAGCAGAAGCAGGAAGGGGATTGGATCTCGATCGCGTACTTCCTCATGGCCTACGCCGGCCGCGCGACGCCGCTCGAGAAACGCAGGATCCGCTGGCTGAGCTTCGACGAAGCGATGGACGCGCTCGACCTGGAGAAGAGCCGGCGCGTGCTGCGCTCGGCGAATCGCATGATCTCGCTCGCGACCGGCGCGGAGCCGCCGCGCCGTCCTCGCGTTCTCCGCGTCGCCGCGCGCTTTGCCGAGTGGATCGTGGGGGGAGCGCTCGCGCTCATCCGTCCTCGCGGCGGTCGGCGCAAACGGCGCGTACGGGACTGACGGGCCGAACGCGACGGCCTTCCACCGCGGGTGTACGATGAGCGGCTGCTGCTGGACTGATCAGGGAGAAGATAACATGACCTTCCATCGGGCCGCGCTCGTCCCGGCCTTGCTGTGCCTCTTCGCCGTGAACTCCATCGCCCAAACGCCCGCCGCCGCACCCCCCGCCGTTCCAGCCGACGTGAGCCCCCTCTACGTCGTCACCTACGTGGAGACCAAGCCGACCGCGAGGGACGAGGCCGCGGCGCTGCTGAAGTCCTACCGCAGCGCGAGCCGCGCGGCGCCTGGCAATCTGCGCTCGATCGTCGTGCAGCGCCCGCGCCGTCCGGGACAGTTCGTCGTGGTCGCGGCCTGGAAGGACAAGGCGGCCTGGGACGCGCACATGGGGTCCGCGGGCACGAAGGAGTTTCGCGAAAAGCTCAATGCGCTGCGCAACGCGCCGGCGGACGACCGCTTCCACAATGCGCTCTCGGTCGGCCCGATGGAGGATGCGGCCGGCGCCGTCTACGGCGTCACCCACGTCGACGTGATCCCGCCGCAGAAGGACAACGCTGTCGTCGCGCTGAAGATTCTTGGTGACGCGAACCGCGCCGCAGCCGGCAACGTGCGCTTCGAGATCGTGCAGCAGACCAACCGTCCGAATCACTTCACGGTGTTCGAGATCTGGCGCTCGCGCGAGGCCTTCGACGCGAACGGAATGTCGGCGCACCAGCGCGACTTCCGTGACAAGCTCGCCGGGATGGCCGGCGCGCTCTACGACGAGCGCCTGTACGAAACTCTCAATTGAGGGGACAACACGACCTGCGCCGCTAGTCGAGCTTTTGCGGCCCGCCGATGATGAGCCCCTGGGCGAAATCCACCTCGATCAGGCGCAAGGCGTCGAGCACTTCATGGCTCTCGACGAATTCCGCGATGGTCTTGATCCCCATGGCGTGACACTTCTGGTTGATGGTTTCGACCTTCTCGGAAGCCGCCAGGCCCCGCCCGACGTCCTTCACGGTGCCGTAGCTGAGCTTCACGAAATCGGGCTTGAGCACTTTGAGGAAGTTGAACGAGCCCCCGCTGCCGTCGAAGCCGGCGAAAGTGAAGCGGCAGCCCAGGGGACCGAGCTGCGCCTGGATGTTCTTAAGCTGCTCGGCGTGCAGCAGGGCAGTGTCCCAGCCGAGCTCGAAGGTGAAGAACCCTTCGGGAAGCTTCGCGCTCTCGATGTTCTTGGCGACGAAGTCCCCGAATGTGGGCTCGCGCAGCGTGTCCTCAGAAAGGTTGACGCCGTTTGCGGGTACCGGCGAGCCGGGCGTCGTCCGGGAGCGGGATTCCTGACTCCAGGCCGCAAGGCGGCTCACGACCCAGCGGTCGACGTACGGCAGCAGCCGGTACTCCTGCAGCATGGGAAAGAACGTTCCCGGCGGAAGCAGCTTCTCCTCTTCCTCCTTGAAGCGCACGAGGACCTCCTGGAACGGCGGCGCGTTTCCGGCGAGGGGCAGGATTTTCTGGGCGTAGAGCACGAAGCCGCCCGTCTTCAACGCCGCAATCAGCTTGTCGGCGATGTTCTTCTGTATCGTGCTCTCGTCTTCCATCTGCAGTGTCATATTGCGCCGTCGGGTCCCGATTTCGGGGGGTTCCCAGGGCCGGAAAGACGCAAGAATTGTTCCCGAACAGGATCGCTCAGATACGCACCGCCTCGCGCGGCGGCTTCTTCGCCGCGCCGCCGACCGCTTTGTTGACCCGCGGCATCACTTCGTCAGCCATCAACTCCATCGAGCGGCGCGCGAGCGTCGGGTCCACCCAGTCCATCCCGGCATAGACGATCTCGCCGAAGTCGCCCGAGCGCTCGCGCAGGGCGAGCAGCTGGTCCACGACCTTGTTGACTGTCCCGCAGAGAACGAGCTCCGCGAGCAGCCGCTCGAGCGTCACCGCGCCGTCGTCCTCGCTCTCGTGCAGCTTGAAAATGACCTGACGCCCGGCGCGCAACATCTTCTCGCGCAGCTGTTTCCAGTAGAAGCGGTAGGGACTGGCAGGATCCTCGCGCGCGTAGCGCTCGGCGACGCGGTCGTCGTCGGACACGAAGATCGTGCGCGCAATGCGCCACTCGGCGGGATCGGGACTCTTCCCGGCGCGGCGCTTGCCTTCGGCGTAGTTCTCCCAGTGGCTGGGCAGCCAATGGGGGAGAAGAAAATTCGCGGACAGCGGATGAAAATCGCGCTCGCCCATGGCGATCACGCCCTTGGAGCGGGGCGCGACAACCGTGCCGACGATCTCGGGCCGCGGCTTCTGCCAGGGCTTGTACATGATCCCCCGGCCGAGTCCGGGCACGAAGGTCTTCTCGGTCGTCACCTTGTAGCGGTTTCCGGGCAGGTCGATTCCATAGGGCGCATCGCGCTCCCAGATCGCAAGGATCACGTCGATCGCCTCGGCGAACATGCGGTTGCGGTCCTCGGCGAGGATGCCGAGCGCCTCGGCGTCCGAGGAGAGCGCTCCCGGGCTGACGCCGAATATGAAACGTCCCTTCGCGAGGTGGTCGAACATCGCCGCCTGCGCGGCGATCACCACCGGGTGCGATTGCGAGAGGTTGGAGGTCCCGGTCGCGAGCTTGATCGTCCGGGTCTCGCCGATCAGCGTCGCGAGGAAAATGAAGCTGTTGCTGACGTTCTCGCAGCGGTCGGTGAGGTGCTCACCGACGAAGGCGTCGTGGAATCCGAGCCTGTCCGCGAGGACGATCGCCTCGCGGTCCTCCTGCAGCGTCTGCGCCGGATCGCGGTGCGGCGGATGCAGCGGCATCGTGAAGTAGCCCAGTCGCATGGGCGGAATGTGCCGCATCGGGGCGCGGCAGTCAAACGCGATCGCCTGTCCTTTCGCGGGGTACGTTAGAATCGCGCGAACCACTCAGCCGCACGGGCTTCGGGATACGAGGGAACCCATGCCCCCTTTCGGACACAGGGACACGCGATATTCGGGCTACCCGGCTGAGCCGGCGGGGCGAGCATTCTCCCGGGATCCGGGCCGGAGCGAGCCTCGCTCCGCTCAAGCCAAGCCGGGGATACGACTCGATGAATCGACCGTGATCAAGTACTTGTCCATGGCGGGAGGGGATCCGGAACAGGCGGCGCGGCTGCGCCGCTTCATGCTCGCTTCGGCGGCCTACGCGGCCTGTGGTCCCCTGGTCTGGCTCGCCTGCAAATTCAACCTGATCGCACCGAAGCCCGCCTGGATCCTCGTCGCCATGATGGTCGCGGTGAACGCCGCGCTCTACGCGGCGCTTCGCACCGGCGTCAACCGGAAATTCAGCGACCCGGACCTGACCTGGCTGCACGTCTTCCTCGGCAACGTCGTGGTGATGGTCGCCGTCTACAGCTTCGACCAAGGGCGCGCCGTCGTGCTCAACCTGAGCCTGGTCGTGCTGACTCTCGGCGTCTTCCACTTCACCACCCGCGAGTTCGTTAAGGCCGCGCTGCAGATCCTCGCCGGCTACGCGGCGGTGATCAATCTGCTCATGTATTTCAAGCCGGAAACGGTGAACGTCTACCACGAATGGTTCCAGTGGGCGGGGCTCGCCGCCGTGCTGCCCCTCTTCGCGGTCATCGGCGGCAGAATCAGCGGTCTGCGTCAGCGCCTGGGCGCGAGCAACGAGGAGCTCCGCTCGGCCCTCGGCAACGTGCGCCAGATCGCCACGCACGACCATCTCACGGGGCTGCCCAACCGGGTATTGTTCAACGAGGAGCTCCAGCGCGCGCTCGCCAGGGCGGAGCGTCACGCGAGGCCGGTCGGGCTGTTCTTCATGGACCTGGACCGCTTCAAGAACATCAACGACACGCTCGGCCACCAGTTCGGCGACCGGGTGCTGCAGGAAGCCGCCAAGCGCCTTGCAAGCTGCGTGCGCGAAGGCGACATCATCGCGCGCCTCGGCGGAGACGAATTCGTGCTGCTGGTCGAGGAGCTGGGCGACCCCGCCGCGCTGACCGAGATCGCGCGGAAGCTGCTCGCGGCGGTGTCGGAGCTCCGCAAGATCGACGGGCAGGACCTCAACGTCACGCTGAGCATCGGGATCTGCGCCTATCCGGCCGACGGCCGCGACGCGAAGACGCTGCTGTCAGGGGCGGACATCGCCATGTACCGCGCCAAGGATCGCGGCCGCAACGGATTCTGCTTCTACTCCGCCGAGCTGCAATCGCACACGCCCGAGAAGCTCGCGCTGGAGGCCGGGCTGCGGCACGGCCTGGAGCGGAACGAGTTCCGCGTGTACTACCAACCCAAGATCGACATGACGACCGGGGCCATTACGGGGGTCGAGGCGCTGCTGCGCTGGCAGCACCCCGAGAAAGGCCTGCTCCTTCCGGAAAAATTCATCCACCTCGCCGAGGAAACGGGACTGATCGTTCCGATCGGCCTGTGGACGCTGCGCGAGGTCTGCACGCGCGCCAAAGCCTGGAAGGAAGCCGGACTGCCGCGAATGCCGATCGCGGTCAACCTGTCGGCGCTCCAGTTCCGCGAGGAGCAGCTCGTACCGCAGCTCGCGGAAATCCTAAAATCCACCGGGACCGAAGCCGGCATCCTCGAACTCGAGATCACCGAAAGCATGGTGATGCGGGATCCGGACCTGGCGGTGAAGCTCATGCGCAATCTGCGTGCGATGGGCGTGCACCTCACCATCGACGATTTCGGAACCGGCTATTCGTCGCTCGGCTACCTCAAGCTCTTTCCGATCAACAATCTCAAGGTGGACAGGAGCTTCGTGCGCGACCTTGCGCATTCCAAGGACGATGTCGCCATCACGCGCGCGGTCATCGCGATGGCGCACAGCCTGGAGATGAACGTGATCGCCGAGGGCGTCGAGCTGCGCGAGCAGCTCGAGGTGCTGCGCAACGAGGGCTGCGACGAATTCCAGGGCTATCTGTGTCGGCCGCCGCTCGCGGAGGAGGATCTCATCACCTTCATCCGGGAAGGCGGCACGCGCGGGACCCTGAGCTAGCGCGGGACCCCGACCCGTCCGGGCCGGGGTTTTCCAGCGAAACCTGCTGCGACTTCAGGCCGGAACGGGTTCCTTGGGCTTCACTTCGGGGGCGGCAGGTTTCGCGGGCGCGGAGGGCTTGTCTCTTTTGCTGTCGTCGGCCGTCTTCTTTCTGCGTTCTTCATCGGCTTGGCGCGCTTTCCAGTACATCTCGTCCAATTCGTAGCACATGACGAACTCCTTTCGCATCAAGTGACTGGCAAGTCTCCCCTGTTACGCTTGGAGTTGCGCGATCCATGCTACTCCCGCCGTCCACGAAGTTCAACGGGAACGATCATGAAGCGTCCCGGGTGCGAAAACCTGTGCTACCGTTGCCGGAAAACCCCTTCCCCTTCGCGGCACCGTGAAAGATAATCCGATCGGCTCAGTCCGGGCTACAGCGCTTCTCGCCGGCGCGCTCATTCTCGGCGCGGCCTTCGCGCAGTCCCCGGGGTATCCGGCGAGGACGATTCGCCTGGTGGCGGGCACCGCCCCCGGCGGCATTACCGACTATCTCGCGCGCATGTCGGCCGAAGGCCTGGCGGTCCAGCTCGGGACGCAGGTCGTGGTCGAGAACAAGGCGGGCGCGACCGGCAATCTCGCGATCGAGCACGTGGCGAGATCGGCGCCCGACGGCTACACGCTGCTGCTCGTGGCGGGCGGAAACGTCGTCATCACGCCTTTCCTGTACGGCTCGCTGCCGTTCGATCCTCTGGAGGACATCGTGCCGGTTTTCAACATCGCCGGTGCGCCGCAGCTCCTGGTCGTGCCCGGGGCGCTTCCGGTAAACAACCTGCGGGAGTTCATCGCTTTCGCCAAGGCGAATCCGGGAAAGATGAACTACGCGTCGGCGGGTCCCGGAAGCACCACGCATTTGGCCGCCGATCACTTCGCGCGGCTCGCGGGAGTGCAGATGGTGCACGTCCCCTACAAAGGAACGGGGCCGGCGCTCACCGATCTCGTCGCGGGCCGCGTGCAGATGCTCTCGGTGGGTTTGGGGCCGGTGCAGGCGCACCTGAAGAGCGGCGCGCTCAAGGCGCTCGCGGCGGCCTCCAAGACGCGTCTCGCCGCGTTGCCGGGCGTGCCGACCTCCGCCGAAGCCGGGCTCCCGGGCTACGAGATGACCACCTGGTTCGGCATCTTCGCGCCGAAAGGCACGAGCCTCGAGATCGTGCGCCTGCTCAATGCAAGGATGCAGGCGGTGATCGACGACCCGAACACGAAGAAACGCCTGCTCGATTCGGGCATCGAACCGATCGGCGGATCGGAGCAGGCGTTCGCGGAGCTGGTGCGCTCGGAGAGTCGCGCCTGGGAGCGGGTCGTCAGGGCCTCGGGCGTGAAGCTCGACTGAGCCTATTTTCGCGATCGAGGGAGAAGGCGATGAAGATCTGCCATTACAACGAGGGCCTCGCGGGGGCCGTGGTCGGGGAGAAGCTGTATCCGATCGGCGACGTCCTCATGAAGGCGGGCCATCTGAAGCCGGGCCACACCATGCTCGAAGTGATCGAGCGACTCGCGAACGAGCCCGCAGCGATGAAGTTGGCGCGTTTCGCCACGCAGACGGGCTCGTCCCTGCCGCTCGCTCAGGCGAGGCTGCTCGCGCCCGTTCTCAACCCGCCCGCGATCTGGGCGGCGGCCGCGAACTACAAGGCGCACCAGGCGGAGATGCGCGAAAAAATGGGCTCATCCGACCGTTCGGACCTCTCCAAGGACGAGCTGATGGCGGAGTTTTTCCTCAAGCCCGCCTCCTCGATCATCGGTCCGGGCGGGACCGTGATCCTCCCGAGAATATCCAAGGACGTGGATTTCGAATGCGAGCTGTGCGCAGTGATCGGAAAGACGGCACGCCACGTCAGCGAAGGCGAGGCGCTCGACCACGTGTTCGGCTACACGATTTGCTGGGACTTCAGCCAGCGCGATCCCTGGGGGCGGGGCAGGCAGAACACGCGCAACATCCGCAAGGGCTTCGACACCTTCACCGGCCTCGGACCGTGGATCGTGACGCGCGACGAGATCGACGATCCGCAAGGCCTCGCGATCCGCGTCGAGCAGAACGGCAAGCTCGCCATGAGCGCGCATACCGGCGACATGATCTGCGGCCTGCGCGAGCACATTCGCTTTCTCTCGGACGTGATGACGCTCAAGCCCGGAGTCCTGATCACGACAGGGACGCCGGCGGGCGTCTCGAAGCTCGCCGACGGCGATCACTTGAGAGGCAGCATCGAGGGGATCGGCGAGATGGAAGTCGCGGTGCGGGCCGAACGCTAAGCTTCGCAACGATGACCGCGGCACCGGCAATGGCGTAGACTTGCGATCGGCATCCGAACAAGAACAGAATGAAATCGCCTCGCGCCGCTTTCCTCGGAACGGCCGGCCTTCTCGGCCTTGCTCTGGGCACGGGTGCGACGCTCGCCGCAGCCCAGGGTGCGTATCCGCACCGCGCGATCCGGATGGTCGTGGATACTTCACCGGGCGGGCTCACCGATATCCTCGGGCGCCTCGCCGCCGAGGGCCTCGCGCGGGAGCTCGGCAAGCAGGTCGTGGTCGAGAACAAGGCGGGCGCCTCGGGCAACGTCGCCATCGAATACGTGGTGAAATCGCCCGCCGACGGACACACGCTGATGATCTGCGCGGGGGGAAATCTCGTCATCAAGCCTTTCCTCGAGCACTCGCTCGTCTTCGATCCGCTGGTCGATCTCGTCCCGGTGTTCAATTTCGCCGAGGCGCCGCACATTCTGGTCGTCCCGAATTCGATTGCAGCCACTGATCTCGCGGAGTTCATCGCGTACGCCAGGGCGAATCCCGGCAAGGTCTACTACGGCTCGGCGGGGACCGGGAGCCCGCCGCACCTCGCCGTAGATCAATTCGCGCGCCTCGCGGGCCTGCAGCTCGTGCACGTGCCGTACAAGGGCGTGGGGCCGGCGCTCCCCGATCTCATCGCGGGCCGCCTGCAGGTCATGTCGATGAGCTACGGCTCGGCGCGGCCGTATCTCAAGAGCGGGGCGCTGCGCGCGCTCGCGGCCGCATCGAAGCGGCGCCTCGCCGGACTGCCCGAAGTGCCGACCTCCGCGGAGGCGGGACTGCCGGGCTGGGAGATGAGCGCCTGGTTCGGCATCTTCGCGCCGAAAGCGACGAGCCCCGAAATCGTGCGCCTGCTGAACGAGAAGCTGGAGGCGGTGATCGAGGAGCCCAGGACGAGGCAGCGGCTGCTCGAGGTCGGCGCCGAGCCGCTCGGCGGTCCGGCTCAGGCATTCGCCGAGCGCGTGCGCGCCGATTATCGGATGTGGGGGCAGTTCATCAAGGAATCGGGAATCAAGCTGGAGTAGCGCTATGGCTCGTTCCGTGCTCAAGACGAAATTCATCTCGCACGGCACGCTCGGCTCGAAAGATCTCGAGGCGACGCGCCGTTTCTACGAGGAGTTCCTCGGCCTGGAAGTGGTGCGCACCAGCCCGGTGTCCCTCATGATCCGCCTCGGCGGCAACCATGTGTACGCCGTCGTCTACACCAAGAAAAAAGAGCGCATGCCGCGCGTCTACCACAACGGCCTGGACGTAGCCACCGACGCCGACGTGGACGAAGCCTGGCGGGCGTGCCACTCGCAGGCGCAGACGTGGGGGCTGCACGACATCGGCAAACCTTCCGCGCGCCACGGAACCTACAGCTTCCTTTTCTGGGACGCCGACGACAACGCCTGGGAAATCCTCTCCAATCCGAAGGGCGGCTACACCTGGATCTTCGAGCAGGGCGATCTCGAAGGCCGGGGGCATTTCGAGCGCGGCTTCCGTCACAAACGCCCGGACGCGAAGAAGGAAACCGCGTGAGGGCGGCGTACTACGAGCGCAAAGGGCCTGCGACGAAAGTCCTCGTGCTCGGCGAGCTGCCCGATCCGCAGCCCGCGCCGGGCGAAGTCCGAGTCAAGCTGCATTTTTCCGGAATCAATCCGACCGACACGAAGTTGCGCGGCGGCTGGGACGGAAGCATGGAAATGCCGTTTCCGCGCGTGATTCCGCATCAGGACGGAGCCGGCGTCATCGACGCGGTCGGGCCGGGCGTGCCGCGATCGAGGATCGGCGAGCGCGTGTGGATTTACGAGGCGCAGCGCGGCCGCGCTTTCGGCACCGCCGCCGAATACGTCGCGATCCCTTCGGAGAATGCAGTGAGTCTTCCCGAGGGCGCCAGCTTCGAGATCGGAGCCTGCCTCGGCATCGCCGGGATGACTGCGCACCGCTGCCTTTTTCGGGACGGGGGTATTCAAGGGCAGACCGTGCTCGTCGCGGGCGGCGGCGGCGCGGTCGGCCACGCGGCGATCCAGCTCGCGAAATGGGGTGGAGCGCGCGTCGCCACTACCGTGAGCCGGCCCGAGCAGGAGAAGGTCGCGCGCGGGGCGGGCGCCGATCTCGTGGTCAACCGCAAGACAGACGACGCCGCCGAGAGAATCAGGGCGTTCACGCGGGGACCGGGTGTCGACCGCGTGGTGGAAGTCGCCTTCGAGGCGAACCTCGAGCTCAATCGCGCGGTGCTGAAGGCCAACGGAGTAATCGCTACCTACTCGTCCGGTCCGTCCGACAGCGCGCCGCGCATCCCGTTCACCGCTATCATGCGGCAGGGAATAAGCGTGCACTTCGTCCTCGTATACGTCATGCCCCGCGAAGCGCACTGGGCGGCCGCGCGCGACCTGAACGCCGCGCTCGAGGCGGGGCGCTACCGCCCCCACGTCGCAGGCATCTTCAAGCTCGATGAAACGGCCAAGGCACACGAAGCGCAGGAAAGCGGCGGCACGGTCGGCAAGCTCCTCGTCGGCATCTGAGGCCATGCGCAAAGCGAGCCCAGCCGCGAAGAAGCTCGGCGCGTACGCGCAGGCGCTGGGGTCATACGCCGCCCGGCTGCGTCCCTACGTCGACAAAGCGCGCCTCCACGCCAACAAGCTGCGTCCCTACGTCGGCAAAACGCGTTTCTATATCGGCAAGCTGCGACCCTACGTCGATAAGCTGCGGCCCCTTACCGACAGGCTGCGTCCCTACGTCGACAAGCTGCGCCGGCATGCCGTGAAAGCCGTCGATGCCGTCGGGAGCTGGCTGCATCGGGGGATCGTCCAGGTGGGCAAGGTGAGCCCGCGCACGGCGAGGCGACTCGAAGCCGTCGAAGCTTGGGTCTGTCAAAGCGACGGGCGCAAGCTCAGTGGCGCGGCGCTCGTAGCCGTGCTCGTGCTCGGGATCGGTTTCGCGGCGATTTTTCCGGAAGCGGCCGGCCGCTACGGCCGCGTGATATTCACCTCGAACCGGGTCGTGCCGCTGCCGGACGAAACGCGCCGCGCCGTCCGCGAAAAAGCGAAAGAGCTTGCCGCGGCGCTCGACGGCCGCCTCGACAGGAAAAGAAAGCTCGCCGGCGAGACCTGGACCTCCGCCCGGATTCTCGTCGCGCTCAGGGAAAACGATCCGGACTACGCGAGCCGGATCGACGTCAAACGGGTCGAGCAGTATTTCCGCTCCATGGCCGGACCCGAATGCGCCTGCTGGCGCCGGTTTCCCCAGGGCAAGCACCCGAATCACGTCGGCGTCACGTCGTGGGTGCTGTGGACTTTCGCGCAGTACGGGATTCCGGCCCACAAGAGCGAGCTCGAGTTCCTCCTTTCGGCCCAGAGTGCGGACGGGGGGTGGCCCCTGTTCGGGGGCGCTCAGGAGGAGAAGTTCACCTCGAGCTACGGGACGGCCGCCGCCATCCTCGCCTTGCACGCGCAGGCGCCTCTTCAGCCCGACCGCGGGCAGAGGAAACGGGTCGCCGCCGCAGTGGACCGCGGAGTGGACTGGCTGAAGAGCCGCGTCGTCGCCGGCCGGGCGCGCTGGGCGGACTATCCGGCGTGGCCCGAGCCCCAGGAAGACTTCCTGGGCGTCTCGGGATTTGCGCTTTTCGCGCTGCATCGCGTGGGCGCGTGGTGGCTCGGCTCGCTCGACCGCGACTGGCTGCGCGAGCTTCCCGCGCAGGCTCCCGCCGCGCTGCGCGGCGAAGCCTCCGCGAAGGCGGTGCAGGTCGGCAACCGCCCCTTCACCGACGAGACGCGCTATTACGAGCTCCCTTGGACGATACTCGCGACGGAGGAGGTTTACCGCAGCGCCGGGATTTTCCGAAAGATTCGCGCAGTGCAGTGGCTCGAGCGCGCCCTCGCCCCCGGGGCTTCGATCTACGAGCTCACCGGACGCGAGAAAAGCGCGGCGCCCGTCGCCGAAGCCCTGCTCGCCTTGCGGAACGAGGCGAAGCATGAGTAGCGCGAGCCGTCGCGGGGCGCAACCCACGCTCAAGCGCGACGTGGCGCTCGCCAACCTCATCGTCGAGCGTTTCGGCCTCTCCAACGCCTTCGGGCATGCGAGTGCCCGCATCCCGGGCACCGACACCTTCTTCATGCCCACGCGGCGCAGCCCCGGCCTCGCCAGCGCGAGCACGCTCTTGGTTCTGGACAGCGAAGGCAAGATTCTCTCGGGCAGGGGGACGCCGAACAGCGAGCTCTGGATCCACGCGCGCATCTACGCCGCCCGACCCGACGTGGGCGGCATCGTCCACGCACATCCTCCGGCCTGCGTCTGCCTCACGCAGATCGGGCAACCGCATCGCGTCGTCCACAACCAGGGCGGGGCGTTCTACGCAGGCGTGCCGGAGTACGAGCGCATCGGCCTCATCCGCACGCGCGAGCTGGGCGACCTGCTCGCGCGCAAGCTGGGCTCGGGACTCGCCGTCATGATGCGCGGCCACGGCATCACCACTGCGCTCCCCGACGTGCGCGCCGCCACCGTGGCCGCGTGCATGCTGGAGGAGAGCGCCGCGATGCAGCTGCGCATGCTCGCCGCCGCCGGCGGGGACGCCGCGCGCCTGCGCGCCTACAGCCGCGAGGAAGCGGCGAGCGTGAGCGATCAGATCAGCCCTCGGGTCGTGGAGCGGGCCTGGGAGTACTACGCGCTCGCGGCGGAGCAAAAGCCGCTGGGCGGCTAGAACGCACCGCTGTCGACGTCCTCCGCCGCCCGGCTCACTTCCGCCCCGGGCCGGCCTCCTGCACGAGGTTCTTGTCGATCAGCGTGATCTCGATGCGGCGGTTCTTCTTCCGCCCTTCGGGGGTGTCGTTCTCGGCGACGGGCTGGTATTCGGCGCGGCCCGAGGCGATCATGCGCTCGGGCGGGATGCCCGTTTCCTGTAGAAAATGCACGACGTTGGTCGCGCGCGCGACCGACAGCTCCCAGTTGGAAGGAAAGACCTTCTGCGCCGCCTTGCTGATCGGCACGTTGTCGGTGTGGCCGACGACTCGGATGACCTTGTCCTCGTAGCCTTTCAGCGCCTCACCCACTTTTTTCAGCACATCTTTGCCCGTGTCCTTCAGGGCCGCCCGGCCGGAGTCGAAGAACAGCTGCTCGGCGACGTCGACCGTCAGCATGTCCTTGTACTGCCGCACCTGGAGCTGGCCTTTCTTGACCTCCTCGGTGAGGTTGCGCACCAGCGAGTCATACTGCGACTTGTCCTGCTGGGTGGCGGTCAGCAGCTGGGTCTTTTGCTGCTCCAGCGCGGCGATCTGCCTGCTCAGGTCCGCCTGCTGCTGCTCCAGCGCAGAGCGCTGCGATTGCAGAGCCTGCACCTGTTCCTGGAGCGTGCCGCGCTGTTTCTGCAGCGCAGCGATCTCCTGATTCTTGTCCGCTTCCAGTTTCTCGTACGTGCCCGTGCTGACGCAGCCGCACAGCGTGAATGCTCCAGCGAGCGCGGCGCCCACAGCGTGCAATCCACTTCCTTTCATTTCCATCTCCTTCTTCAAAGCGATGACTCCCCTGGGCCGCTACAATATAGCACCGCGAAAGAAAATACGGAGGGGTTCGCATGAAGGGGAACGAATCGCCGCTCTGCACGCCCGTCGCCGCGCTAGCGGTATTCCTCTCGGCATGCGCCGCCACGCCCCCGGCGACCGCGCCTGGGGTGAGAGCCGAGCTTGCTCCGACGGGGACGCTGCGCGTTGCGGTCTTCACCGGCAACCCGGTGCTCGGCGCGCGCGACAAGGCGAGCGGGGAAGTGACTGGAACGACGGTGACGATGGGACGCGCGCTCGCGGCGCGCGCGGACGTTCCCGCGAGGATCATCGAGTACACCGCGGTCGCGAAGCTCGTCGAGGACGCGAAGACGGGCGAATGGGATATCGCGGTGGTCGCTTTCGATCCGGCGCGGCGCAGCGTCGTGGATTTCGCGCCGCCGCACATCGTCGTCGATCTCACTTTCCTCGTCGCGCCGGGCTCGCCGATCAGGAGCGTGGCCGAGGCCGATCGCCCCGGCGTGAACATCGCCGCGGCGCGCGGCGCGGCGACCACGCTGTACCTGCAGCGCGAGTTCAAGCAGGCCCAGGTCGTGCAGGGGGAGAACGAGCCGGCCGCGTTCAACCTGCTCAAGGAAGGCAAGGCGCAGCTCTACGCGCAGAACCGCACCATGCTGCTGGACCTCGCGGACAGCCTTCCCGGGGCGCGCGTGCTCGAAGACCGTTTTTCCGCCGCCGAGATGTCCATCGCCCTGCCGAAAGGGCGTCCCGCGGCGCTCGCCTACGTGAGCGAGTTCGTCGAGCAGTCGAAAAGATCCGGGACCGTGCAGCGGGCGATCGAAGCGGCGAAGCTGCGCGGCGTGCGCGTCGCGCCCTAGCGGAAGGTGAAGTTTCCCGCGGTGATGGCGTTCGGGCCGTTGAAAGTTCCGGGCATGATGCCGGGGCCCACGACGTTTCCCGCGCCCCGTCCCGTGAACGAGGTGCGCACGAACACGGGACGACGGTGCCTGACCGGGACCACCGCGATAGGCCCGGCATACGGCATGGTTCCGCCGTAACTGTCGCAATCCACGCGCCGTTCCGAAATGCAGCGCTCATAGGCCGCCTGCGAAAAGGCGGCAAGGTCGACCTGTTGCCGCGCCAGCCGCTCGGCATGCAGCTGCCGCTCCAGCCGGTCCACCCTGTCCGAAAGGGCCGGGTCCGGTGCGGCGTTCGCCGCGGCGCGCGCGAGGAAAGACGGATCGGGCGAATAGACCGAAATTCTGTCCGCGACCGTGTCGGACTTCTTCCCGACCGCGGGCGCCTGGTCCGAGTAGTGAGTCTTGCCGGCTTCGTCCACCCACTTGTAGATCTGGGCATAAACCGGTGCGCAGGCGGCGGTCAGCAGAATCACGGATGAGATGAGCGTCTTCATGATCGCGTGCTCCGGGACGATGATTCAAATGCTAGCAAAGTCCCGAGCCGCGCGGCGCGAATAAAGTGTTTCAAATTGTGTGGCCGTAGCACTTCGGCTACATCTGGCTAGGCCTGAATCCGGATAGGCAGCGAGCGAATCGGCTTGCCGGTGGCCGCGAACAATGCGTTCGCGACTGCAGGCGCGATGACCGGCGTGGCGGGCTCGCCCACGCCGGTGGGCTTCTCGTTCGAGCGCGCGATGTACACGCCTATCCGCGGCATCTCGTTCATGCGCAGCGGAATGTAGTCGTGGAAATTCGACTGCTCGACCACGCCGTCCTTCAGCGTGATCGCGCCGTGCATGGCCGCGGTGAGGCCGTATACGATCCCGCTTTCCATCTGCGCGCGGATCACGTCCGGGTTTACCGCCAGGCCGCAATCCACCGCGCACATGACGCGGTCCACGCGCCAGGAGCCGTCGCGCCTGACGGTGACTTCCGCGACCTGCGCGACCACCGTGTTGAACGACTCGTGCACGGCGATTCCGCGCCCGCGCCGGTCGCCGACCCGCGCCGACACCAGGGGCGTGTTCCAGTCCGCCTCGGTCGCCGCCATCTTGAGCACGGTCTCGTGCCGCGGGGATTTCGCGAGCAGCGCGCGGCGGAACTGGTAGGGATCCTTTCCGGCCGCCAGGGCGAGCTCGTCAAGAAAGGTCTCGGTCGAGAACGCGGTATGGGTCGAGCCGACCGAGCGCCACCACTGCACCGGAACGCCCATCTTGGGCGAGTGCAGATCCACGCCCAGATTGGGAACGGCGTACGGGAGGTTCGCCGCGCCCTCCACCGAAGTCGCGTCGATCCCGTCCTTCACCATCATGCCCTCGAACGCGGTGCCCGCGAGGATCGATTGCCCGACGATGCGGTGCTGCCAGGCGATGAGGTTTCCTTGCGCGTCCAGGCCCGCCTTCAGCTCGTGGTAGTACATCGGGCGGTAGTGGCCCGCGCGCATGTCGTCCTCCCGCGTCCACACGAGCTTCACCGGAGCGCGGCCCTCGATGGCTTTCGCGATCTGCGTCGCCTCGACGAGGTAATCCGCGTGCGGATTGGCGCGGCGCCCGAAGCTGCCGCCGGCGAAGAGCATGTTGAGCTTGACCTGCTCGGGCTTCATTCCGAGGACCGCCGCGACCTCCGGCTGGTCGATCGACTGGAATTGCTCGCCGTTCCAGATCTCGCAGGCGTCCGCCGAGAGCTTCACGACGCAGTTCATCGGTTCCATGCAGGCGTGCGCGAGATACGGGAATTCGTAGGCCGCCTCGAGCGTCTTCGCCGCGCGGGCGAACGCTCCGGGAAGATCGCCTTCCTTCCTCGCGGGCAGGCCGGGCGTTGCGGCAAGGCTCTTGTACTCGGCCATGATCTCGGCAGAGCCCAGCTTGAACGCGCCCGACTCGTCCCACTCCACGGCGAGCGCGTCGCGGCCCTTTTTCGCGGACCAGAAATCGCTCGCGAGCACCGCAACGCCCTGGGGGATCGCCACCACGTCGACCACGCCCTTCACCGCTTTCGCTTTCGCCGCGTCGAAGGCCTTGGGCTTTCCGCCGAAGCGCGGCGGATGCGCGACGAGGGCCGTGAGCATCCCGGGGAGCTTCACGTCCTGCGTGTAAATCGCCGTGCCGTTCGACTTGGCGCGGGTGTCGGTGCGCGTCAGTCGCCGGCCGATCAGGGCGAAATCCTTCGGGTCCTTGAGCTTCACGTCCTGCGGGACCGGAATCTTGGCCGCGCTCGCCGCGAGCTGGCCGAAGGTCGCCTTGCGGTTCGAAGGCTCGTGCACCACCGCGCCGCGCGCGATCGTGATCGAGTCCGGCGCGACGTTCCAGCGCTCGGCCGCCGCGGCGAGCAGCATCGCTCGCGCCGCGGCGCCCGCCTTGCGCATCTGCTCGTACGAATTTGCGAGCGCGGTGCTGCCGCCCGTGCCCTGCATCGCGCCGAGGAAAAGATTGTTGTAGCGGCTTGCGTCCGCAGGCGCGCCCTCGACCCGGATCTGGCTCCAGTCGGCGTCGAGCTCCTCGGCGACGAGCGTCGGCAGGCCCGTGTATGTGCCCTGGCCCATCTCGAGGTGCTTCACGATCACGGTGACCGTGCTGTCCGTGCCGATGCGAACGAAGGCGTTGGGTTCGAGAGCGCCGGCCGCGACGACGCTTCCTCCGCCTTGGCCGGGGCCGGCCATTTGCGCGAGCGACGGCACGGTGACCCCGAGAGTGAGCCCCATGCCCGCCTTGAGGAAGTCGCGCCGGCTGAGGTTGATGATTCCGAATTCGTTCATGCCTTTCTCCCGGCGCGTCATTTCAGATTCCGCGACGCCTGCCTCACGGCGAGGCTGATGCGGTTGTAGGTGCCGCAACGGCACACGTTGCCGCTCATGGCGCTCTCGATTTCGGCGTCGGTCGGGCGCTTCACCTTGGCGAGCAGCGCCGCGGCGCTCATGATCTGGCCCGACTGGCAGTAGCCGCACTGCGGCACGTCGTTCGCGACCCAGGCCTCCTGCAGCACTCTGCCTTCCTTGGTGTGGCCGATGCCCTCGATCGTCGTGATTCTCTTGCCGGCCGCCGAGCTGAGCGGCGTCGAGCAGGACCGCGCGGGATGTCCGTTCACGTGAACGGTGCAGGCGCCGCACAGCGCCATGCCGCAACCGTACTTGGTGCCGGTCATGCCGAGGTGGTCGCGCAGCACCCACAGGAGAGGCGTGTCGCGATCGGCGTCCACCGACATGGGTTTGCCGTTGACGTTCAGGGTGATCATCGAGGAGCTCCTAAGGAAAAATCCGCCGCAACTATTTTCTGCCTTGCCGGCGCATTTGTGTAGGGGTCAGGCGCGGGGCGGCGGGAAGCCCCGCCATCGGGACGTTCCGGCGGGCGCACGCGGCCGGGCCGCGGGCGCGCAAGTGCGCTCGCAGCGGCGTGTTCCCCGCCTAATGGTTGGAGGAGCTCGTGGTCGTATTGGACGTGACCACTGCCGCCGTCGCGGCCGCCCCCGCAGCGATCAGGGATACCAGGGTCGACATGGCGCTGCCTGACGACGCCGTCGCGACGGCGCCTTGCGACGCGCCGCCGGCGCCTTGAGCCACCTGCGTCGGACCTTGGGCGGGCATTTGCGCGAGAGCATCGGCCGCGAAGACGAGCGAGACAAAAACGAGCGAGACAAAAACGAGCGAGACAGAGACCGGCGAAGTTTTCACCTGTCCTCCTTTTTCTTGGGGTTCGAAGACCCGGACTCCCGGATTATAGGGTAGAGCGATTGCGCCGTGCGGAAAAAAATCCAGTCGTGGTCCCGCTGCGGCAGCGCTTCGAGCGCCGCGCGCGCCTCGGCGAGGAGGCCCGGCAGGCTGCCCTCTGAGGCGGGGAAATTCGAGCCCCAGGCGATGCGTTCCGCGCCGAATTCGCTCACAACTCGGGAAAAAAAACTCTCCGGCGCCGCCCTGCCTTGACGCGCTTCGCGTACGTTGTGCGTAGTGAGCTTGAGGTAAAGATTCCGATGGCGCGCTAGCGCGAACAGGCTCGCCGCGGCGGCATACGGAGGTCCGTCGGCCATCGTCGGTCTCGCCATGTGGTCGAGGATGACGCGCACGCGCGGAAAGCGCTCGAGCACCGTCGCGAGCTGGGGAAGTCCGCCCGCGCGCAGCTGCACGGACACGGGGATTCCGGCCTTGCCCGCGTATTCCCACGCGGGAAAGGAGCGGCTGTCGTCCAGCCGCGCGTCCTTCACCGCGGCGGTGTGCCCGGCGATGAATACGCGCAGGCCGGTGAGGCCCTTGCTCACCCAATAGTCGATGCGCTCGGGAGCGTCGCGCTGCAGGACGTCCACCGAGAAGACGCCGGCGAAACGCTCCGGGTGCGCAGCGACTGCGTCGGCGACGTAGGAATTGTCGTGGCCGTAGCTGGTCGAGGCCTGCACCAGCGCCGTCTTCGCGATGCCCGCCTCGTCCATCGCGGCGATCATCCGCTGGAAACTCACGGGCCGCTCGAGCGACCAATCCGAGGGATGCCCGCTCAAGGGCGCGAGGGGGTAGCGCTGCGCGTCGGCGGAAATGACGTGCGCGTGGAGATCGATGACGGCGCTCATTCGATGCGCCCGACGGTCTTCACCACCTTAGCCATGTCCTCGTAGTCCTCGCGCACGAGCCGCTCGAACGCCTCGGGGCTCAAGGGACGCGGGGCTACGCCCTGGCCGGCGAGCCGCGCGAGGATCACCGGCTCGCGCAGCAGCTTCGCCACCGCCGCGTTGATGCGCGCGATCACCGTCGCGGGCGTCTTCGCCGGCGCGAGCAGGCCGAACCAGGAATCGAACCGGTATCCGGGAACGCTCCCGGCGACGGGCGGCACCCCGGGGAGGAAGGCCGAGCGCTTCAGCGAAGTCACGCCCAGGAGCCGGATGCGCTCGTCCTTGACGAAAGGAATGGCGCCGACGTTGGGCACGATCACCGCGTGCGAGCGCGCGGCGAGCACGTCGTTGTTCGCGTCCGCCGTGGACTTGAAGGGGATGTGCACCATGTCCAGCCCCGCCAGGCTCGCGAAGTACGCCATCGCCAGATGGCTCGAGCTGCCGTGGCCCGCGGAAGCGTAGTTGAGCTTGCCGGGATTCGCCTTTGCGTACGCGAGGAATTCGGCGACGGTCTTTGCCGGGACCGA
>WNGC01000413.1_pt1 | contig 24484 bp, 20 predicted proteins | sample 5400051 | NCBI WGS metagenome assembly WNGC01 (sample SAMN13153368, study PRJNA577476) | soil metagenome | isolation source: 20 cm soil or saprolite under grassland replicate 2 | place: USA:California | collected 2016-06-15
GCAAGACCCCCAATGCGTCCGTCGAGATTGGCTATCGATCGGCGATCGCAGCCCACATGGCGAACATCTCGTATCGCCGCAAGCAGCGCGTCACGCTGGAAATGGCGAGATCGCTTCAGCCCGAGTTTTGAAGCCGCAATCTGGCCCAGCTGTGTATTGCAGATGGGGAAGTGAGCGCGGCATCGTGGCGCGAAGTGATTGTGAGTGTCGCGCAGTCGCGGATTGTTTGACTAGTCGCACCTTCGAAGACATCAAGCTGCTGACCGATAGCGACCCTCATTTCTGCGGGAAAAAACCTGTCGGTGAAACGATTTTCACCTCTGAATACGTCTAATACCTGACCTGAATCCCTGGTTTGGGTGGCACCGGAATCGGTGCAAGCAATTGTCATCAGGACTAGAGTAGACAAATAGCGGGGTGAGGCGTCGAGATGGTGTTTTGGAACAGGCCTGTTCGTGAATCAGCATTGTTGATCGCAGCGATTTGCCTGAGTTTCAGCGCGGGAAGTGGCGCGGATTCTGAATCTCCCCAGGCCCAAGCGGGGCAGCAGCCGTCCTCGCAAACCCCCGCCGCGGCGAGGCCCGTCGGAACAATTAAGTCGATCTCCGGCAAAGCCATAACGTTGACGACAGATGCGGGAAGCGACGTGACCGTCCAAGTCCAAGACGCCACGAAACTCGTTCGAATTGCGCCCGGGCAAAAGGACCTGAAGGAAGCCACGCCCATCCAGTTGGCGGACGTTCAACCCGGCGACCGCATTCTTGTGCGCGGCAAGCTTGCCGAGGATGGAAAATCCGTTCTGGCCGCGTCGGTTATCGCCATGAAGAAAGAGGACATCGCTGAAAAACAATCCCGCGATCGCGAAGAATGGCAAAAACACGGATTCGGCGGACTGGTGAACAGCGTCGATGCTGCTGGCAACACGATCAGCGTTGCCCTGCCTTCTGCCGGCGAAAAAAAGAGCGTTGCCGTTCATCTTTCCAAGGACACCATCCTGCGCCGGTATGCTTCGGATTCTGTGAAGTTTGATGACGCGAAGCCCGCTCCACTCGATCAGATCAATCCGGGCGACCAGCTTCGCGCTCGCGGCACTCGCAGCGCCGATGGCAGCGAACTCGCTGCCGATGAAATCGTCTCCGGCACGTTTCGAAATATCGCCGGCACGATCTCCGCCCTCGACGCTTCCGCGGGCACCATCATCGTCTTGGATCTGGTTTCAAAGAAATCCGTCACTGTGAGGATCACGGCGGAGTCGCAGTTGCGAAAACTTCCTGCGCCGATGGCGCAGCGGATTGCCATGCGCCTGAAGGGGCTTCCACCGGATGCACAGTCGTCTGCGCCGGCCCCGGGGACCGCTGGCCCCGCTGCGAATGCGGCACAAACCGCGAAACCCAGTGGTCCGCCATCCGGCGGCTCGGAGTCTGGCGGGTCCGGCGGAATGGGAAGGCCCGGCGGCGGGGGCCCTGCTGATCTGCAACAGACGATTAGCCGGATGCCCCCCGCCACACTGGCGGACTTGAAGAAGGGCGACGCCGTCATGGTTGTGGCGACCGAGGGCGGGGCGAACGGCGTCTCCACTGTGATCACCCTGCTTGGTGGAGTTGAGCCCATTCTGGAGGCTTCCCCTAAAAGCAATTCGTCCACAATTCTTTCGCCTTGGAGCCTCAACAGCGGAGGCGGCGGGGAAGCGGCCGCACCGTAATGCAGCGCAGTCTTAAACCGGCAGTCTCAAATAAAGATATTTACTCAGGAGATCTGATGAGTTTTCGGCCCGTTCGAATTGTTCTTTTGAGTTTGGTTTTTCTTCTGTCGATTTTCCCGATAGCAGGGAATTTGGATGCGCAGACTCCTGCTGGCGCACTGAATGGCGTCGTCACCGACCCCTCCGGTGGAGTTATCGCAAGAGCCGCTGTCCGTCTGACCAACGCAAGCGGTGCGTCACTGGACACCACCACTAACCGGGAGGGCTTCTACGAATTCAAAGGACTGGTTCCGGGCACATACACTGTGAAGGCCGTCGCCAAGGGCTTCGCTATTTTCACGCAGGAAGATGTCCAGATCCTTGCCGGGCAGACGCGACACTGGAACATTGGTCTGCTCATCCAGGCGGAAGAGGAAAAAGTGGAGGTTTCGGATTCCTCCACCAAGGTCGATATCGCGCCTTCGAACAACGCCGGTATGGTGGTCATGCAAGGCAAGGACCTCGAAGCGCTCTCGGATGATCCCGATGAGCTGCAATCCGAACTTCAAACACTCGCTGGTCCCTCTGCAGGCCCTAGCGGCGGCCAGATTTACATCGATGGTTTTACAGGCGGCACGCTCCCGCCTAAGGCCTCCATTCGCGAAATACGCATCAATCAGAATCCGTTTTCCGCCGAATACGATAGATTGGGATACGGCCGGATCGAAATCCTCACCAAGCCGGGAACCGACCAGTTCCACGGCCAGCTTTCTTTGACCGGAAACACTTCTGCGTTCAATTCACGCAACCCGTTCGAAATCATCCCGGCGGGAAGTCAGCCGCCTGGCTACAACTCCAGACAATTCAGCGGCGAGATCGGCGGCCCGCTCGTTAGCAATAAAGCCTCATTCTTCTTCAATCTCGAGCGCCGCGATATCAATGAGCTGTCCGTCGTCAGCGCCACGATCGTTGATCCGGCGACGTTTGCCATCGTTCCATTTAGTGACGCGGTCAACAATCCGCGCACACGCACGAACCTCAGTCCAAGAATCGATTATCAAGTCAGCGCCAGCAACAGCCTCACCGTGCGCTACCAGTTCGAACGCGAAAATGAAACCAACAGCGGTATTGGCCAATTCAATCTCCCGTCGCTCGCCTTCGATCAACTCAATACCGAACACCAATTCCAGTTCAGCGACACGCAGATTGTGAATGCCAAGACCATCAATGAAACCCGTTTCAGGTTCGTCCGCGAAACTAGCGGCCAAACTCCGCAGAGCACGGCTCCATCAATTTCCGTCCAGGGCGTATTCACCGATGGCGGAAACGGCAGCGGGCTTAGCAACGACACTCTCGATCGTTACGAACTGCAGAACTACACTTCAATGTCGCTGGGCAAACACTTTTTGAAATTCGGCGCCCGGCTGCGCGGCAATCGCGATTCGAACGAGTCGAGGTCCAACTTCAACGGCTCCTTTAGTTTTGGTTCGCGGCCCGATCCTACCGTTTCTGGTTGCGCGGCGCCAAACCCGCCCCCGGCGTGCCCCCAGATCTCCGGGCTGGATGCCTATCTCATCACCGTGCGGTTCTTGGCCGCTGGAAACACACAGGCAAATCTTCAAAGCGCCATCGCCCACGGAGGGGGCGCTAGCTTCTATTCCGACACGAATGGCAGCGCATTGGCCAGCGTCGCTTATTTCGATGCCGGGCTGTACGCTCAGGACGACTGGAGGCTTCGCCCGAACATCACTCTAAGTTACGGTCTTCGCTTCGAAACCCAGAACAACTTTGGCGACCACGGGGATTTCGCCCCGCGGCTCGGCATCGCATGGGGCATCGGCGGGTCTGGCAAAAATCCCCCAAAGACGGTGCTCCGCGTGGGGTCTGGCATATTTTATGACCGCTTTTCCTATGACCTCTTCTTGCGGCAGGAGCGCCTCAACGGCGCTACGCAACAGCAATTTCTCGTGACGAATCCGCAGTTTTATCTCTTCAACACGCCGGCGGTAGCCGCATTGCCCCAGAGCAATCCGACCATGTATCAGCCCAATTCGAATCTTCGCGCTCCCTACACCATCCAGACCGGCATCAGCCTGGAACGCCAGCTCACGAAATTCGCCAACTTATCAGTGACCTATCTGACCTCGCGCGGAGTCCACCAGTTTTTCACCACCAACCTGAACCCCGCCGATCCCATTACTGGCTTGAGGCCCAACGGAACGAATCAAAATATCTTCCAATATCAGTCCGAAGGCATCTTCAAGCAGAATCAACTCATGGTGAATGGCAGCATTCGCATGGGAACGAAGCTTTCGCTTTTCGGCTACTACACTCTAAGCTACGCCAAGAGCGATATTTCCGGCGCGGGGAGCTTCCCTTCGAATCCATTCGACGTCAACCAGGATTACGGCCGCGCCTCCTTCGACGTCCGCAATCGTGTGTTTTTCGGAGGAACGATGGCCTTCCCTTACGCGTTTCGGCTGAGCCCGTTCCTCGTCGCGCAATCCGGTGTTCCGTTCAATATCACGACCGGGCAGGATCTTTACCAGGATTCCGTCTTCAATACGCGCGCGGCCTTCGGCACGTGCACGCCCGGTGCATCCGGTGTCGAAGCCACCCCTTACGGATGCTTTAATTTGGCCACGCAGCCCGGCCAGGCGGTTATTCCAATCAACTTTGCGGAAGGCCCCGGGCGCTTTTCTCTGAATCTTCGTTTGAGCAAGAGCTTCGGTTTCGGCAAAAAAGCGGAAGCAGCAAACGCGGGCGCCGGGGGGCTTGGTGCGCGCGGCACATTTGGTCGCGGGCCGGGTGGCCCGGGCGATCGGGGTCCGCATGGCGGCGGCGGTTTCGGCGGCCGCGGCATGGATGGCGGCGGTGCGAACAATAATCGCTACAATTTGACGTTCAGCGTTAACGCGCGAAACGTTTTCAATGACGTCAATCTCGCTACTCCCATCGGCAACTTGAGTTCGCCGCTCTTCGGCCAATCCAACGGGCTTGCCGGCGGACCGTACTCTTCTTCGACGGCCAATCGCCGCATCGATTTGCAGGTATCCTTCAATTTCTAGTTCCGCTAAAATCCTGGCCTGAGGCTGGGATGAAAAAACGGAAGAAGATTTTGGACCAAGGAACAGAAGCGCGGCGGGCGGCGCGGAAGTCCGGCATTGCACCGGCCGCTACGCGCGTCATTCCCGACAAACGGAAACGCCCGCCGAAGCACAAGAAGCAATCGCTCGAAACGGAACTCGAATAAATTCCATCCGAGTTTTTGCAGCAAATGCAGCGTAATTGCAATTCCTTCAGAAAGCGGGAGCACGTTCGCTACGCTGAGTACGAGATGGGCTCCCTTACTTCAAAATCCTTCAGGCCCGACCGGGCCTAATTTTTCGAGCTTCATCCCGGTTTGTTGGCAGGGACTACCTCGTCGAGGCGGAATAGCGGCGCCAGAGATATCTTTTTGCGCTCGGCAAGATGCGCGGCAAGCGTTTCCAAGTCTTTCTTGTCAAAGCCCACGCTGCTGACCGTCACAGTGCCGCCGGTATCGATCAGAAAAATCGTGGGCACGTTGCTCAAACCGTAGGCGTTGGAGACCAGGTAGCCGTTTTCGTCGTCGACCAGGATCGGAAACGTTATTCCGAACTCCCTCGCAAATTTGTTTGTGGACCGAGCATCGTCCTGGGAGATCCCGAGAAAGGTTACGCCATCGCCGCCATAACGTTTGTAGAGGCGTTCGAGGAAAGGGAATGTGAATTGGCAGACGGGGCAGGACACCTTGAAGAATGCAGCGACGACCGGGCCGCGTTCCAGCAGGCTGCTGAGCGAGTATTCCTTGTTATCGAGAGCTTTCAGCGAAAATCCTGGAGCCGTGTTTCCAGTAACGATGTGCGTCATGTGGTCCTGTTTTCCCATCCAGCGTGAAATCCGCCGCAGAATTCCCATCGGCAAAGTGTATCGTAGGACGGGGTTGAGAGTCGAAAGTCGAAGGGGAAGGGTGAGGAGACGCCATCCGACGATTGATGGAGCATTCGTTTCTCAAGGCAAGGGGCAGGCACTTCCCTGGTCGCCTACGGGGTTCGGTGCGAATTGCCGCACCGAAGCGGTCGACGAGGAATCCCTTACCATTGACTGCATATGCCACCGGCGAACACCACCGCCGCGCGGCAAGGACGTTGCATCGTTAATTTTACTGTTCGCCTTTCCGGGGAAGAGCGAAAGCGATGAAGGCATCGCCAACGGGGTTATTACACGTACGCCCGCCACCCAGGCAGTTACCATTCGCGGTGATGCTTCGATCCGGCACATTTCCACCGAAGGCGTTGACGATAAACTCGCGTCCATCCGCGAGGTAGGCTATGGGGCCCGCCGCCGCTCCACCGGCGTTGGTAACGTTGGCGGGAGCATCGTACGAAAACAGCATCTTGCCGGTTTTGGCGTCCGCCGCATCAAATTTCCCGTTCCCTTCACCGAAGAACACCAAATCGCCGGCAACGAGCACGCCCGACTTCGCGGGTTGAGGCACCCGAATCTTCCAAACAACTTTACCTGTGCGGGTGTCAGTGGCTCCGTACAGGCCGAAGGGCTTTGCACCAGGAACATGGTTGATGAAGGTCGAGCCGAGGTGCAGGTCTCCGTTGACCGCCTGGGGGATAAGACTGTCATTGCCGGAGTGAGTCTTGAAGACATCCGGATCGTGCCTGGCGCCGTAGTAGACGAATTTTGTTCGTGGGCTATAACCTGCCGGGTTCCATTCGCATCCCCCGTTGTCGCCCGGCATAATCAGCCGCAGCGTCTCATCGGGAGGAGTGTATTGGGGCGAAAGGACAACTTCAGTCTGACCCGCAGCGAGGAAGGACGGAAAAGCAGCGGTTATGGCCGCCGTGTCGGGCTGTTCCTCAGGTGTGAGCTGGTCGAACCGGAGCGGGGTCATCGGCTCGACAGCAGAATAAGGTTGGGTTGCTGCGGCCATCTGGAACGCGGCACCTATGCCACTTGCTGGGACGGGCTGCTCGGTCACCGCGAAGATCGGCTGGCCCGTGCGGCGGTCGAGAATGAAGTACTGCCCGGTCTTGGCGCAATGGCCGAGCGCCCTGAAATGCTTTCCTTCTTTCTCGAGCGGGAATAGGACGGCGGGTTGCGCGCTGTCGTAGTCCCAAATGTCGTGGTGCACTTCCTGGAAATGCCACACCGGATTGCCGGTAAATAGGTCTACCGCAACGATCGATGCGGAAAATAGATTGTCGCCACCCCGGTTCTCGCCTTGAATGTCGGGCGCGGCATTCCCCACGCTGAGGTACACAAGCCCTAAGTCCGCATCGATGGCCGGCGGGTTCCACACCGCCCCGCCACCAGTCAAGAAAGACTGGCCAGCGAAACTGGCCGGCTGCGTCGTGGAGAAGCGCCACACGGTTTTGCCGGTTTTTGCGTCGAGGGCGAAAACCTGGCCGCGGATCTCAAACTCGCCGCCCGATAAGCTGATGACGACCAGTTCGCGGCCACCGGCTTCCACGAATTGAGGAGCCGAGTTGATAGCGACCCTGTCATGGAAATCAGCTACCGTGCTCTGCCACACGGGTTTGCCTGTTTCCGCGTTCAAGGCCACGACGGAATCGTCAAACCGGCCGACGAAGACTTTGCTGTCTCCGAAAGCCACACCATGGTTGTTCCGGCCACAGCAGAGAAAGAACCCCGCTAGCTGCGCCTCGTCGTTGAATCCATCAAACTTCCATAGCTGCTTTCCCGTGGCGGCATGCAAAGCGAAAACATCGTCGTGTCCGTCAGTGATGAATAAACGGCCGTCGACCTCGATGGGCGAGGCTTCCAGTTCAGACAGCGGATCGAGTACGCCAGTGTGAAAGACCCAGGCCACCTGCAGGTTCTTGACGTTGCTGGGATTGATTTGGTCTAGGCTTTGGAATCGCGTGTTGGCAAGGTCCTTGCCGTGATTTGGCCAGTCATGATTGCCATGTTCACGTTCTGCGGATGTGCGCGACGCCCCAAAATAAAGCGCGACGCCAAAGCACAGTGCGGCCGCCGCCACAATCAAAACGATGCTGCGCGCCGCAGGCCGTTGTCCCACTGCGCACCGCAGATTTGGTGCGAGGAATTCGAGGATGGTATTGGCAGAGTTGGTCCTATGCGAGTCGAGGGGCCCAGTTTCTTTCATAAAGCACCTCTTTATCTTTGGACTTTTTCAATACGCCGAGGGATGGATATCGCGGCCTCTTCCAATGCAGATCAGAATTGGAGGCAATGGTCGTGTCGCTACTACAAGCGTTCAGACGAGAAGGCATGCCACCCTTCTCTCGAAACGAGGCGCATTCACAGATGGGATCTGCGAGGCCTCACTCTCGCTGGAAAGCCAGGCGGACAGCCTACCTGGTGGGCAAGATTATAAGCCCGCGCAAAAGCATTTTGCACATTTTTTCGGCTCAGGCGCATGACAGATTTAGTTCACGTCCGACTAGACCGGAAACATCAGAGAAAGCGCAATCCCAGCTAGGGAATCCCATCAGTTATAGACGCCGCTGAGTTTCTGCAGATAAGCGATGTTGGCCGGTTCGGCGTCGCAGGCCTTTTCCAGGGCGGCGACGGCTTCGGGGTAGCCGTTTTTCCTGCAATACACAATCGAGAGTATGTCCTGCGCCGGAGCCAGATTTGGCTCACAGGACGTTATTGCTGCAATTTGGTGAGGGCTTCATCGTTGTTTCCGCTGGCGAGGAGTTGTGGATGGAGGCGAGCTCGCTGACAGCGGCGCGGAGACGTTTGGTGACGACCGCGGAAGCGAGCAGAATGATCGCGGAGAGGGCGACGACTAGGGAGAGGCGGGTGCGGCGCGAGGATTCGGATGCCGACGCGGAGGGAAGGAGCGCACCGACGGCGAGTCCCATGACAAGCCCTCCGATGTGGGCGGCGTTGCTGATGCCGGGGATGGCCGCGCCGAAGACCAAATTGTAAGCGATAAAGGTGCCAAGGCTGCCGAGTATTTTGCGATTGATTTGGAGGTGTGCGGGGGTCTTCTTCAAATAGACGAAAGAAACGAGCACACCGGCGAGGCCGAAGATGGCGCCGGAGGCTCCAGCACCCGCGGCGAGAGGATGCCAATAAACGCTGGCGATGCTGCCGAACATGCCGCTCACGAGGTAGGCCAGAAGATAGGAGAAGCGGCCGAGGAGGCGCTCGGCCGCGCGGCCAAGATTCCAGAGACACCACATGTTGAGGCCGAGGTGAATCAGGCCGAAGTGCACGAACATGCTGCTGACGAGGCGCCACCACTGGCCGTTGAGCGTGAGCGGGCCAAAATCTGCGCCGAAGGAGATGGCTTGTTGCGGAGTGGGATGGAAGGCGGAGACTCCGCGGAGCACCATGATGGCGAACACCAAAACGCTCGCAGCGATGAGAGCGACGGTGACGGGGAATGAAGCGGGCGAGAGTGCGTCAGGGGGCGGGGGAAGCGAGGGGCGAGTAGATGTCGCTAACTGCCGATCGCAGGCGGGGCAATGGAGGGATGAGGACGAATCGCCGAAGTCGCGTTCGAATTCCTTGCCGCAGGTGGCACAGCGCTGGAGGGGCATGAGAGGGAAATGGTAACAGGTTTTTTGGGAACGGAAAAAGGCAAGGGGAGGGAGGTCGAGAGTGGAGAGTCGAAAGTTGAAAGTTAAGAGTTAAATTCAAGAAAAGGCCTCAGCACAGAGAACACAGAGTCCACGGAGAAATCGAAGAGAGAAATGGGCGGATGGGCAAGCGGACGGAGATCAGTGGATTTGTTTGGTCTTGCGGGACATGTAGTCCATGAGGAGATATTGGCCAAGGGTGTAGGGAGTGGTGAAGTAGGCTTTGCCACGGCACATTTCGGTGATCTTCTGGACGAAGTGGACGAGGGAATAGTCGCTGGCCAGCATAAAGGTGTTGATCATGATGCCGGCACGCTTGCACTTGTTTACTTCTTCGAGAGTTTGGCCGACGACGAAGGGGTCGAGGCCGAAGGCGTTTTTGTAGATGCGCCCGTCTTCGAGTGTGAGGGCGGAGGGCTTGCCGTCGGTGATCATGACGATTTGGCGCATGTCTTTTTTTTGGCGGAGGAGGATGCGCTGGGCCAGGCGAAGGCCTTCGCGGGTGTTGGTGTAATACGGGCCGACCTGGACGCGGGCGAGTTCGCTGAGGGGGACTTCTTCTGCGGAGTCGTGGAAGAGGACGAGGCTAAGCGTATCGCCGGGATATTGCGTGCGAATGAGATGCGAGAGCGCCATGGCGACACGCTTGGCGGGCGTGAAGCGATCTTCGCCGTAGAGAATCATGCTGTGGCTGCAATCGAGAAGGACCGCGGTGGCGCAGGAGCTTTGGTACTCGCACTGGTGGACCATGAGATCGGAGTAAGTCATCTCGATGGGGACCTTGGCGCCTTCGCGGCGGACGGCGTTGAAAAGCGTTTCGCTGATGTCCATGTTGAGGGTGTCGCCGAATTCGTAGTGGCGTGAAGCACCGCCGGATTCGACGCCGGTGGAGAGGTCGCGGGTGTCGTGGCGGCCGAAGCTGCTGCGGCCGAGAGAGCCGAGCAGATCCTGCAGGGTTTTGAAACCAAGAAAATCGATGGTCTTATCGGTGATTTCGAAGCGGGCTTCGGTCTGGCGGTCTTGCGGCTCGCCGAGTTGGCCGCGGGCGGAAGTTTGGGGTGGCGGCGTGACTTGCGGCGGCTGCTGGGGATTGATGAAGCCCTCGTTGGCGAGGCGGTCGGCGAGCTTATCGAGGAGATCGTTGACGGCCTGGCTGTTCAAGGCGCTGGGATCACGAAGCATTTTGCGGAGTTCGTCGCTCATGGCGTCTTCCGGAAGCAGGTCACCTTCTTGGAGGGCGCGAAGGATGGCTTCACGCAGGGCTTCGATGGAGCGATCGGGGTCCATCTGAGAGACGCCGTAGTATTGCGATTCGAAGCCGCTCTGCAGAAAGAAATTGCCGAGACGCTTGATGAGTTCTTCGAGGTCGATGGCGTCGGCGGGTTCGCCGACGTATTTGCCGTAGCGGATGAATTTCATGGGCGGGGCCTTTGGAAGTTGAAAGTCGAAAGTTGAAAGTTGAAAGTTAAGAGAGAAAACGGCGCAATCGGAAGGCGCACATCGCGGGAATAGGGAGTGGCCCGCCCCAGCAGGCGGGCCGTACACACCGGTTTGGGCGGGGTGGTCATCAGTTGAATTGGCGGCGCGGTGGGCGGCCGGGAGTTTCGCGTTCGCGCTGATCGGGTTGTTTGGACTTTTCGGCGTAATAGCCGCGCTCTTCGCTGCGGCCGATGCGCCGATGGGCCCACAAACCTTCAAGGATCATTTCGGCGGCGGCCGCGGCGGCGCCGGCGTCCCTGCGATCCTGAACGCCGAGTTTGCCGATATGCTCCATCAGGCCTTGGATTTTCGCTAGCTGCTGATGGCGCTCGCTGGTGGTTGCCAGATCCGCAAGCTTTAGTTCGCCGCCCAGTTCGAACCATTGGATGACGGGCTGAAAGTTGATATCGGTGAAATGCTTACTGAAGACGCGGCCGACGGCGGTGCGAATGAGTTCGCGGGCGATGGTGTCCGCGCCCTTGAGTTCGCCTTCGTATTCGAGTTCCATTTTGCCGGTGATGGCGGGCAGGGCGGCGTAAACATCGGCGACACGGGCCACGACTGACTTTTCGCCGGTGCGAGCGGCGCGCTGCTCGGCGCTGCTGACCAGGCTTTCAAGCGTAGTGATGGGGAGACGCTGGCTGACGCCGGAGCGGCGATCCACGCGCTTGTCTTCACGAGCTTGAAAGGCAATTTCTTCCACGACCTGGCGGAGATAGTGCGGGACCTCGATCTTCTTGCCGGAATCGCGGCCCACCCAGGCTTCCTGCGCCGTGATGGTCATTCCTTCTTCGATGCTGGAGGGATAATGGGTGCGGATCTCGGCGCCGATGCGGTCTTTCAGCGGAGTGATGATTTTTCCGCGCGCGGTGTAATCCTCGGGATTGGCGGTGAAAACGAGGAGAACATCGAGCGGGAGGCGCAGGGGATAGCCCTTAATCTGAATGTCGCCTTCTTGCATGATGTTGAAGAGGCCGACCTGAATTTTTCCGGCGAGGTCGGGGAGCTCATTGATGGCAAAGATGCCGCGATTGGCGCGCGGCAGAAGGCCGTAGTGGATGGTGAGTTCGTCGGAAAGGTCGCGTCCGCCGCGAGCGGCGCGAATGGGATCGACGTCGCCTATGATGTCGGCCATGGTGACGTCGGGTGTGGCGAGTTTTTCGACGAAGCGATTCTCGCGGGGCATCCAGGAGACGGGAGTGTTGTCGCCATCGGCGGTGATTTTTTCGCGGCAAGGGCGGCAGATAGGTTTCAAGGGATCATCGTTGATTTCGCAACCTGCAATAACGGGCATCTCCTGATCCAATAGGTTGGTCAAGCCGCGTAGAATGCGGCTCTTGGCCTGGCCGCGCAGGCCGAGAAGAATGAAATTGTGGCGGGAGAGCAGGGCGTTGACGATTTGCGGGACGACAGTGTCTTCGTAGCCGTGGACGCCGGGGAAAAGCGTTTCGCCCTTTTCGATGGCACGAAGCAGATTGCGGCGGAGCTCATCCTTGACGGAGCGGGATGCGCCGCGGGCATCAAAATCGGGAATACGCTTTAGCTCGCCCAGGGTGCGCGGTCTGGAATGTGCTGGAGATTGCATCGATGTGCTTGACGTCATTTCCGTCCCGTTCCGCAGTCTCCGCCTGGGTCGGGGACCGCACAACACCAAACTAATTCAGGCCATGTCCATTGCCACCGGCGCGCTGGCGCATGGCCCCTGACTTCTGTAGATGCGGGGCCCACTCGCGGAGGTACGCTACCAGGCGCTCCTGGCGGTCCGCCTCCGACCGAAGCTCCAGGATTTGCTGCTTCCACAATAAATCCATCGGCAGCGTGGCGGCAACGAGATACGAGAGGTCCTCGGGTGTGGCGCCTTGGAGATTCTTTGGATAGTCGTCGAAGATCAGGGTGTGGCAGGCTTCGAAGAGCTCGACGAGTTCGCGCTGGACGCGCGGATTGGCGGGAGTTTCTCGGTCCTCCAGGTAATCGACGTGGCCTTCCAAAAGCGGGTCTTCGGTGACGACTTCCACCACGCGAAAGGGAGCGCGGCCGGCAGTGAGAATGTCCATGCGGCCATCTTCGTAGCGTTTTACGACGTCGACAATTTCGGCGGTGCAGCCGACTCGCGCGACACCCTTCGGAAGAGAAAGAAGCATGCCGAATTCCGACTTTTCTTCCAGACAGTTTTTCACCATTTCGCGGTAACGCGGCTCGAAAATATGCAGGGGAAGGTCCGCGCCGGGAAGAAGGACGACGTTCAGCGGAAACAGTGGAATACGTTCAGGCCGCATGGGTCCCAGGAAACATGATACCAGAGGAAGTGTCTGGTGACTCGTGACTGGTTTCCAGCGACCGCCGCTCAATTCCTGGTTGTCGAAGCGAGTGCTGTGCAGGGGGGCACGGCACCCTCGGTTTTTTGAGAACTGCTGATCGCCGTGGCTGTGCTTGGCATCATCGGTGTAGCCCCGATCGTGCTGGCTCCGGCAAAGCAGTCAGACGAGCGGGTATCGGCAGCCGGTGTGTAGGCCCACACTCTCGGAAAACGCCGAGCCCCACAACCCCTTCCACGGCAATTCACCCTGCTACTGTAAGTTGATTGGCAAGGTATTCAGGAGAGTTCGGCCAGGAGGGCTTCCATTTCGGAGCTGGCGTGCTGATCGCCCTTTTTCGCGGCGGCGGCGATGCCATTTGAGAGGATGTGCTTGGCTTCACTGGTGCGGGATTCGCGGGCGAGGAGTTGGCCGTACATCAGATAAGCGGGAATGTAATCCGCATTGCGTTCTATGAGAGTTCGAAAATGTGTGTCGGCGGCGGCGGGGTCGCCACTGTTCATGCACTCCATAGCGAGCCCGTAAAGAGAGAAGGCATCATCGGGCTTCTTGGCAACGAACTCTTCCAGCATCTGGCGGCGGGTTTTCTTTTGTTCCGTCATGGTGGCGTCTCGTATTATACGGGGGGCACCGGCGGCATCCAACTACGCGCAAGGACAAGGGGTTCGAATGAAGCGGAAAATCGGAAGCAAGCAAGGGCCTGCGACACAGCTGCGGGGGAAACCGGTCAGTGCGTCACGGTCAGAGATGACGGAAATCGTACTGCCGGCGCAGACGAATCCACTGGGAAAGCTTCTTGGCGGACAGGTGATGCACCTTGTTGATATGGCCGCTGCTTTGGCGGCGCACCGGCATTCGAACAGCTATGTGGTCACGGCGTCGGTGGACTACATCGATTTCCGTAATGCGGTGAATCTTGGCGAAATTGTGAACTTGAAATCGCAGGTCAATCGAGTGTTCCGCACCTCGATGGAGGTGGGCGTCGAGGTCTATTCAGAGAATGCGATGACCGGAGAGCGGAAGCATACGACGACGGCGTATGTGACGTTTGTGGCGGTTGACGAGCACACCCGGATGCCCAAGCCGGTGCCGCCACTGATCCTGAAAACAGCAGGGGAGCGGCGGCGATACCGGGAAGCAGCGGAGCGGCGGAAAACGCGCTTGGCGCTGCGGTACGGTGCGGACTCGAGAAGGGGGAAATAGAGATTGGGGGCGCGACGCGCACAATGAGTTCGGTGGTAGAGCGGAAGGGCTGGAAACCGAGGTCACATCGGCGTGTGTTGCCAAGTAGGGGCGCAGCATGCTGCGCCCCTACGGGTGGCCAAACATTTATTACCGGCGGCGCTCGCGTACTTGTTCGGCAACGGCCAAGGCCTGGTCGACACACGAACCGATAGCGGGCCCTCGCAGATAATTGCCGGTGAGCCCAAGGCCGGGGAATTGCGCCCGAAGCTGCTCGATTCGGGCAAGGCAGTCGGCGTGACCGAGATTGTACTGGGGAAGGGCGCGCGGCCAGATTGTAACATTTGAAAAGACGGGCTCGCCGGTAATGGAGAGCAGAGGTGAGATCTCCCTGTGGACAAGACCGACGAGTTCTTGCGGCTCCCACAGCGCTGCTGCTGGATCGGTTGCGCCTCCCACAAAGCTGGTTAGAAGCGCATTACCTGCCGGCGCCCGGCCGGGAAAAAGCGATGAGTTCCAGACGGAACCGAGGACGCGGAGCCGGGCGGAGCGAGGCGCAAGGAAGCCGAAGCCATCGAGAGAGTGCCCGACATCCTTTTTGCGATAACCCAGAGAGACTACGGCGACGGGAGCGTAGTCGATGGAACTCAGCAGTGATTCGAATGACGAATCGAGCCGGGAGAGAAGCCTCCCCGTGACGTCAGTGGGCGTGGCTAGGATTAAAGATCTAGTGGAAACAGATTCGTCTCCGCCACGGCTTTCCAGGCGGACATCGAACGAACCGTCTATTTGGCAAGAGATTCCTGTAACGCTTGTTTGGGTAAGCAGCGCAGTGCCGAGTTTATTCGCCAGCGCGCGCACAAGCGTTTCGCTGCCTTCGCGAAAGGATTGCAGGGTGGGACGCTCGCGAGGGCCTTTCTTGGATTTTGCGAGGCGAATCATGCCGCGAATGATGCTGCCCGCAGCCTTTTCGGCTTCGTAGAGTTGTGGGAACGCGCTGCGAACGCTGAGCCGCTCAGGATCGCCTGCGTAGATGCCGGAAACGAAAGGCCCCACGAGGCGATCGAGAAGCTGTGGTGAAAATTTTCTGCGGACGAAGGCAGCGACGGATTCGTCAGCATCGGGAGGAATACTTTTCCCGAGGATGTCGCGGAAGAGGGCCCATTTCGTCGAGCCATCGATGAGGGAACTCATAAAAAACGCAGGAGGACTGAGGGGCACGGGCCGGAGGTCGCCGTCGATCAGTACATATCGAGGTGCACGGGGCGGGGCATGAAGGACTTGGTCAGAAATGCCGAGGTCCGCGCAAAGGTGATGGAGCTGGATGGTGGCGCTAAAGCTTTGGGGGCCGCGTTCCAGGAGGAAACCGTCGCGCGCTACGGAGCTGATGACACCGCCGGGACGTGGACAGGCCTCGACCAGTTGTGCCGCAATCCCCGCTTTACGCAGAGTGTAGGCGCAGACGAGGCCAGAGATGCCACCGCCGACCACCAGTGCTGGGACATGACGGGTCACGGAGATGTGAGCACCCTCGTGGGATCAGAGAGTTTTCGAAAAGAGCGGCTTGGCGATGAGCTGCTGTTTTTCGAGATACGGGTCGAAAACCATGGCCAGATTGCGGATGAAGATGCGGCCGAGCCAGGTGGTGCGGATTTCGCCGCGATCGAGGAGCACGAGGCCATCCTGGCGGGATGGTTCCAGGCGGCGAAGCTCTTCGGCGAAATGCTGGTCAAAATCGATGCCGAATTCGCGTGAAATCTCCTCCTTGATCACGATGGTATGACACAGCAGGCGGCTGATGACGGTGCGGCGCAGGCGATCCTCGTTCGAAAGCTGATAGCCGCGCATGGTAGCGAGGCCCCGTTCGGCCACGGCCTTTTCCCAGGAAGGAATATCGCGGTAATTTTGCGCATAGGCGTCTTGAATGCCGCTGATGGCGGTGATGCCCATGCCGTAGAGGTCGGCGCCCGCTTTGGTGGTGTAGCCCTGAAAATTGCGGTGCAGCGTGCGGTTTTGTTGCGAAACGGCAAGCTCGTCCCCAGGCTTCGCGAAGTGGTCCATGCCGACGTAGAGATAGCCGGCCTCAAGAAACTTGAGCAGGCCCACGCGGAAGATCTCAAATTTTTCCATGCCTTCAGGAAGATGCGCGGCGAAGGAGCCTTGCTGCTTCTTCAACCATGGCACGTGCGCGTAGCTGAAGAGGGCTATGCGATCCGGAGCGAGTCCAAGAATCTGATCCACGGTGTGGGCAAAAGTGTCTGCCGTTTGGTAGGGAAGGCCGTAAATCAAATCGACGTTGATGCTATCAAAGCCGAGATCCCGCGCGGCGAAGAGCAGGTCGCGGGTCATTTCGTAGGGCTGAATGCGGTGCACCGCCTCTTGCACATCGGCATGGAAGTCCTGAATGCCCATGCTGAGACGGTTGAAGCCGAGCTTGCGCAGAGTTTCGAGATGCTCGCGGGAGGTCACACGGGGGTCGACCTCGATGCCAATTTCACTGTCGGGGTCGAAATGGAAATGCTCTTTCGTAAATGCGAACAGGTCCTCGATCTGTTCGGGCGTCAGGTACGTCGGTGTGCCCCCGCCCCAATGGAACTGGACTACGCGGCGATTCTTCGAGACGCTGCGGCTGACGCGTTCCATCTCCCGCTTCAACACGTCAAGATAGGGTGGTGCGACGCTTTTGTTCTTTTGGATAACGACGTTGCATGCGCAAAAGAGGCAGAGGCTTTCACAGAAGGGAATGTGCATGTACAGCGAAACGGGTGTCCTAGCACGCTCGGCCTCTTCATGCACCCGTTCGAGATCGGCCGGACCGAAAGCATCGTTCCAGACCGGCGCGGTGGGATAGCTGGTATAGCGCGGCCCCGGGCGATTGTACTTGGCGAGAAATTCATCGCCGACGTGAAGCTCACCGCTCATTTGTTGCAGGCTTGGATGTGCGAGTGTCATGCTTTTGGCGTCTCCTACCTCACCAGCGCAGCGGGTCTTGCGTGGTGAAGCAGCGCTCGTTGGCCGGTCTCGATAAATAGCTGAGCATTCTCGACCGGTGTATGTTGCAAAATGCCGTGGCCAAGGTTGAGGATGTGACCGTGGCCACCGAGGGAATTAACGGCGCCCAGAGTTACCTCGCGAATTTTCTCGTGCGGGCCAAACAAGACCGCCGGATCGACGTTGCCTTGCAACGCGATTTTTGGACCCAGCGTCTTTCGAATCTCAGCCAGGTCCACGCGCCAATCGACGCTGAGCACATTCGCACCGGAGCGCGCCACGGCGGGGAGCAGATGTTGTGCCGCTTTGGTGTAATAAATCACGGGGACCGAGCCGCTGAGGCCCGCGATGATCTCCTGGACGGCGGGGAGCGCGAAGTCTTCGTAGTCCTGCAGATTCAGTTCGCCGCACCAGGTATCGAACAACTGGACTGCCGTTGCCCCTGCCGCGATTTGCGCCTTCAGATAGGGAATCGTTGCCTGAGCGATGCGATGGAGCAGCTCGCGGAAGGTTTTCGGCTCGTGGTAGAGGAAACTCTTTACCGTGGCGAATCCTTCCTTGGTCTTGCCTTCCACCATGTAGCAGGCAAGAGTCCAGGGAGCACCCGCAAAACCCAAAACGGGAATCTCGGGACCAACGGATTTCACGATACGCCGGATGGCTTCGGGCAGGAAGCCCGTTTCCGTCTCCGGATCGAAGATCTTGAGCCGGGCGACGTCCGCCTTGGAGCGCACTGGATTCGGCAAGTTTGGCCCGGCGTCGTCGAGTTCCAACTGCAGGCCCATGGCTTCGGCGGGGATCAGAATGTCCGAGAAAACGATCACCGCATCAACCCCAAGCCTGCGAAAGGGCTGGATGGAGACTTCGACCGCAAGTTGCGGCGTCTTGCAAACCTCAAGGAATGCGTGCTTTGCACGGATTTCGCGGTATTCAGGAAGATACCGGCCCGCCTGACGCATCATCCAGACGGGAACTCGTGGCAGGACCTCCCCGCGGCTGGCGCGAAGGAATAACTCTTTTCGGTTAAGCGACGCCGTTTGTTGGGTCATATTTCATCTGACCCCTCAAGGATAGCAAATCCCAGCCGGTCTTGCTGATACGAGTACCAAGGCGGTATCGAATTGTGCTAGCGCCTGCAAGGGTGGGCTATACTCAAAAGGTTGAGGAATCAGATGGGTTCCGCGGAGAAGGGCAGTTTTTAATTCGGTGCGGCAGATGAGCCGGGGGCTCAGGTACAAAGAATGAATCATTTATTCCCTATTTTGACGGGGCTTGCTTATCTCTTGAGTTTTGGCCTGTATGTTCGCTTCCTGGCTACGGGGAAGAAACTCACAGGTAGATTAGGCACGCTGTTCTTGGGGATGGGCCTGGTGGCGCACTATTTTGCGCTTTTGGAGAGGTCCCGCGGTTTGCACATGGTTCCGTACCATGACTTGTACGGATCCATGTCGCTCTTCGGCTGGCTTCTAGCACTGACGTATCTGGGCCTGGAGCTGTATCACCGGCAGCAATCTGTCGGGGCCTTCGTTATGCCCTTTATTCTGGCGTTCTTTCTCGCCGCGCATCTTGCGCCGGCCGACCGGCTTTCGCCGCCCGCGGCGCACGGGGCCACGTTTGCGTTTCACGTTACGTTAAGCATCGTCGCATATGCCGCATTCGCGCTCTCTTTTGTTCTCAGCCTGATTTTTCTGGGAGAGGAACGCCTGCTTCGAAGCCACAAACTTGGCAACATGGTCTGGCGGTTGCCGCCGCTTGAATTGCTGGAGCGCATGAGCAAGTCGAGCGTTCTGGTGGGGCTGGTTTCCATTGCGATTGGAACAACATTGGGATTCGTTTGGGTGGACCGGCTGAGCAGCGAATATTCGTTTTACGATCCAAAATACGTGGTCACGCTGCTCGTGCTCCTGCTGTATGTGCTTTACCTGCGTCTGGCGGGCACTGGGGCGTGGCGTGGGGCGCGGGCCTCAAGATTGTGCATCTTCAATTTCTTGATTGTGGTGCTGAGCTTTACGGTCGTAAATCTATACCTCTCGCATAGCCACCGCTACTTTTAGGAGCGATCGAACCTCGGTATGGAAATTGTTCTTGTCGGATTGAATCACCGCACCGCGCCCGTTGAGGTACGCGAGAGGGTGTCTTTCACGGCCGAGCAAGCCCGGCGGGCGGCTGAAGAACTGCGCGCGCGGGGGATTCTCGAAGAGACGCTGGTGCTCTCTACATGCAATCGCAGCGAGGTGTACGGCGTGCCGCCGGAATCCTCCCATGAGTGTGCCCCGGGACTTTCTACTTTTCTGAGCGAGTTTCATTCGGTGCGGCCGGATATCCTCAGCGTGTCGCTCTATCACCACTACGATCACGAGGCCGTGAGGCATCTCTTTCGAGTTTCCGCGGGCCTCGATTCCATGCTGCTGGGCGAAGCGGAGATCCTGGGACAGGTGCGGGAAGCGTATCGTTTCGCGCACGAGCAAGGCGCGACGGGGCCGGTGCTGAATCGCCTCTTCCAGGGTGCACTGGAAGTCGGGAAGCGCGTGCGCACGGAAACAGAGCTTGGCACGCGGCCAATGTCCGTGGCTTCTGCCGGGGTGAAACTGGCAGAACGCATTTTTGGAAAACTGAACGAGCGGAAGGCGCTGGTACTGGGAGCGGGCACGATCAGCGAGCAAGTGGTCTCTCAACTCCGGGACCGTGGGATCGCGCAGCTCCATGTGATGAACCGCTCGAGGGACCGCGCGGACGAGCTGGCCAAGCAGTTCGACGGAAAGGTCGTCGGCTGGGGTGAGTGGGATACTGCGCTGCAATCGCCGGATGTGGTGGTGTCGTCGGTTAGCGCAGATGAACCGGTTCTGCGGCGCGATATCGTCGAGCGAGCGATGGCGGCGCGGGGAAATCGCGCGTTGTTCCTGATGGACCTGGGCGTGCCCCGGAATATAGACCCCCGCGTGGCGGAGCTCTACAACGTCTACGTTTACAACACGGATGACCTGTGCGAGATCGTGCAGCAGAATCGCAACGCTCGTGAAAGCGAGGTTCCCCGGGCTCAGGGCATTGTCGACGAGCATGTCACTAAATTCCTGTCCTGGCAGGCGAGCGTCGAGCTGGTCGGGCTTGTTGACGCACTGCGCGCGAAGATGCGGGAGGAACGTGCGTCATTCATCCGCTCACGCATGGAGCCGATGAAGCATCTGACGGAGACGGATCGCGCGCAAGTGGAAAAATTGATGGATGAGATGCTGGAGAAGCTGCTTTTAGAGCCGGCGGAGCGCTTGCGAGGCGAAAAAGAATTGCGGCGAAAGATTCAAAACGTCGAAGCATTGCGCGATCTGTTTCTTTCGAACCGGGAGAAGACGTGAGAATTCTGCGGATTGGCACGCGCGGCAGCATGCTTGCCAAATGGCAGGCGGAATCCGTTCGCAAGAAACTGTTTGCGGCCAGCGGAATGGAAGCGGAAATTGTCATCATCAAGACCAGCGGCGACAAGATGCAGCAAGCGCCGCTCGCGCAAATTGGCGGCAAGGGAATTTTTATCAAAGAGCTGGAGGAGGCGTTGCTGGAGGAAACGATCGATCTTGCGGTGCACAGCGTGAAGGACGTGCCGACCGACATTCCCTCCCGGCTCATGTTTCCTGCGGTATGCCGGCGTGATGATGTGCGTGATTGCCTGGTAGGCTCCACGCTGGCGAATCTGCGGCACGGAGCGCGTGTGGGAACGAGCAGTCTGCGGCGGCAAGCGCAGTTGAAACACCTCCGGCCGGACCTCGATCTACGCGACCTGCGTGGAAACGTGGACACTCGATTGAGAAAAGTGGAGAGCGGAGAATATGAAGCGGTGATGGTTGCCAAAGCGGGCCTGGATCGTCTCGGGTTGAGCCAGCGGATTTCGGAAGTGCTCGCGCCGGAAGTCTGCATGCCGGCGGTGGGGCAAGGCGCTATCGTGGTGGAGTGCCGGTTTAAGGACACGGATGCGGGAGACCTCTTGGCGCCATTGGACGACGCCGAGACGCGGACGGCGATCATTGCGGAGCGCGCACTCCTGGCGGCATTGCAGGGCGGGTGCCAGGTCCCGCTGGGTGCCTGGGCGCGCATCGAGCGCGGCGAACTATTGCTCGACGCGTGCGTTTGTTCGGTGGACGGAGTGCAATACGTGAAGCAGCGCGCCACCTCTCCGCCGGAGCAGGCGGCGCAACTTGGAGAGCACATGGCGCAGGTGCTCATCGAGGCGGGCGCGCAGTCGATTCTGGAAGAAGTGAGCCGCCAGCGTGCCTGAAGCATCTCCAAGCGCCTTGGCCGGCAAGCGAATTGTGATAACGCGTTCGGCGGCGCAGAGTGAAGCGCTGGCGAGGGTACTCTCCGAACGTGGAGCTGTTCCTGTGGTGCTTCCGCTTGTGGCGTTTGCAGCCCCGGAAGATTTCGCACCGCTCGATGCGGCGATCGTCGAAATCCATCGGTTTCATTGGATCATTTTCACAAGCGCGCAAGCTGTTCGTGCGGTGGTGAAGCGCAGCGAAGAGCTCAAGCGCAGCCTGATTCACGCAGGGAGCAAGCTGCGAATCGCTTCCGTCGGTCCCGTAACTGCCGAAGCTGCTCGGCAAGCTGGACTTCCCGTAGACTATGTTGCGGAGACGCATACCGGTGCGGGGCTGGCGGAGGAATTGGGGCGCCGGCTTTGCGAGGCGAAAGTATTCTTGCCACGGAGCGATCGTGCAAATCCGGATTTGCCGCGGGCGTTGAAGCGCCACGGCGCCAAGGTCATAGAAGTGATCGCCTACCGCACGCTTCGGCCCACCGATGTGGAGCAAAGAAAATTAGGACAGATAGCCGAGGGCGCGGCGGACGCGGTTCTATTTTTCAGCCCATCGGCCGTCCAACATTTCACTGAGCTGTTTGGGGGCGGGCAACTGCGCACGCTACAATATAAACTGGCGATTACGGCGGTTGGACCTGTCACCGCAAGCGCATTGTGCGAAGCGGGTGTCGGGCACACCGTGGTGGCAGGAGACACTACGGCAGCGGCGGTCGTCGAAGCGTTGGAAGAACATTTTGCGGGTACCGTGAAACAGGCGCCGGCAGGAGCCAAGAGAGCATGAGTTTTCCCACTCATCGACCGCGGCGCTTACGGCGTAGCGAGGCGCTGCGCGGTCTCATTCGCGAGACGCGCCTTACCACGGCGGGTCTCATCTATCCGATGTTCGTGTGTCCGGGTACAAAGGTGCGCCAGGAAGTCAGCTCCATGCCCGGTGTCTATCAGCAGTCGGTCGATCAGATCGTGGAAGAAGCTCGTGAAGTTGAGTCGCTGGGGATTCCGGGGATAATTTTATTTGGATTGCCCGAGTCCAAGGACCCGCGTGGCGCCAGTTCGCTCAGCGCCCAGGGTGTGGTCCAGCGCGCGATTGAGGCGATTCGCAAAGCAAGATTGAAACTCCTTGTCATTACCGACGTCTGCCTCTGCGAATACACGGACCATGGCCATTGTGGCGTTGTGGAGAACGGTGAAGTTGCCAATGATTCCACGGTGACGATTCTTGCCCAGCAGGCGCTCTCGCACGCGCGCGCCGGCGCCGACATCGTCGCCCCGTCAGACATGATGGACGGGCGTGTGGGGGCCATTCGTGAAACGCTGGATGAACACAGGTTCGAAAACATTGCCATTCTTGCTTATGCCGCGAAATACTGCTCTGGCTTCTATGGGCCTTTCCGGGAGGCGGCTCAATCCGCTCCCCAGTTTGGCGACCGGCGCAGCTATCAGATGGATCCCGCTAATGCGCGGGAAGCGTTGAAGGAAGTGGAACTCGATCTCGAAGAAGGCGCGGACATGGTGATGGTTAAGCCCGCGCTGGCGTACCTGGATGTTATCCGGCGAGTGCGCGATGCCTTGGATGTGCCGGTCGGCGCTTACAACGTCAGCGGAGAGTACGCCATGGTCAAAGCAGCGGCGCAGAAGGGCTGGCTGGATGAAAAGCGAGTCGTCCTGGAAATCCTGACGTGCATCCAGCGCGCCGGAGCTGACATTATTCTTACTTACCATGCCAAGGATGTCGCGCGCTGGCTGAAGGCGTGTTAATTTAATCGAGAAAACATGAGTACAGCGCAATCCCGAGTGAAGCGCGAGCGCAAACGTTCGCGCGAGATTTTCGAGCGCGCCGAGAAGGTGCTGGTTGGCGGCGTGAACAGTCCCGTCCGGGCGTTCCGATCCGTCGGTGGAGAGCCGCTGATCATCGAGCGCGGCAGCGGGCAACACCTCCACGATGCGGACGGAAACGAGCTGCTCGATTTTGTGTGCTCTTGGGGAGCGATGATCGTGGGACACGCGAATCCCGCCATCAGCGAGGCGATCGCCGACCAGGCACGCCGCGGCACAAGTTTTGGTGTGACCACCGAGCTGGAGCTTGAGCTCGCCACGCTGATTACACGGGCAATTCCTTTCATTGAAAAGATTCGTTTTGTCTCCAGCGGCACGGAAGCAACGATGAGCGCTGTGCGGCTGGCGCGAGGAGTGACGAAGAGGGACTTTATCGTCAAATTCGAGGGCTGTTATCACGGACACGCGGACAGTTTCCTGTCGCAGGCCGGTTCTGGTCTCGCTACGCTCGGAATTGCCGAATGCCCGGGAGTGCCCGCTGCACTGGCTGCGTTGACATTGAACGTAGCCTATAACGATCTCCAAGCGGTCGAACGCGTATTTCTCCAGCACAAGGATAAGATCGCTGCGATCATCGTCGAGCCCATCGCCGCCAACATGGGAGTTGTTCCTCCGGAGACGGGTTTCTTGAAGGGATTGCATGAAATTACTAAGAAGCACGGCGCGCTCCTGATTGTCGATGAAGTGATCACAGGATTTCGTCTGCACAATGGTTCCGTGCAGGAACTTCTAGGAATCGAAGCGGATCTCACGACACTCGGAAAAATCATCGGTGGCGGTGTTCCCGTAGCGGCGTACGGCGGGCGCGCAGAATTGATGGACCAAGTGGCGCCGCTCGGCCCGGTGTATCAGGCCGGCACGCTCGCGGGAAACCCGCTGGCGATGAGGGCCGGTATTGCTGCTCTCAAACAGCTCACAAAGCCTGGCTTGTACGAGGAGATGACGCAACTGGCGCGGCGGCTGGTATTTGGTCTCCGCGCGGAACTGGCAGATGCCGGAATACCTGGGCAGATCAATGCCATCGGCTCGCTCTCGACGGTTTTCTTCACGCCGGGGCCGGTAAGAAATTACGCCGACGCCAAGCGCTCCG
>WNGC01000638.1_pt1 | contig 24450 bp, 23 predicted proteins | sample 5400051 | NCBI WGS metagenome assembly WNGC01 (sample SAMN13153368, study PRJNA577476) | soil metagenome | isolation source: 20 cm soil or saprolite under grassland replicate 2 | place: USA:California | collected 2016-06-15
TGTGGAGCGGCCCCCTCGATCCGCGCATTCCGCGCGGCACGACCTGGAATTCGCGGGCCGTGATCGACGCGTGTCGCCCGTTCGAGATGCTCGCGGACTTTCCCCCGGTAGCGCGTGCCAGCCCGGAGCTTCGCGCGAAGGTCGAGGCGAAGTTCAGGGATATCCTCTCGAAGCTTTAGACGCGCTGCGCTATAATCCGGCCCCTACGGTGGCCGTAGCTCAGTTGGTAGAGTCCCGGATTGTGATTCCGGTTGTCGTGGGTTCGAGTCCCATCGGCCACCCCAACCCTGCTGTTCCCCACCGCCATCTCCCGCGCCGCCCGCTAGAAAACGGGCGCCTAGGCAGAAACTCTCCTTTCGACGGCGCCCTCGGTCCTGAGCAGGGCCGTGATGCTGCCGCGGGGCACGGGTTTGCCGATCAGGTAGCCCTGCATCTCGTCGCAGCGCGCGAGCCGCAGGAAGTTCGCCTGATCTTCGGCATCGACACCCTCGGCGATGACCTTCAGCCGCAGCGCCCGGGCGAGCGAGATCATGGTCGAGACAAGGGTCATGGTGTCGGGTTCCTTGAGCATCGTAATGATGAAGGAGCGGTCGATCTTGAGCGACTGTACCGGGAGCTTCGCGAGATAGCCGAGCGACGAATAGCCCGTGCCGAAGTCGTCGATCGAAACGCTCACCCCCAGCTCGCGCAGTGCTTTCAGCTTCTCGATATTGGCCGTGACTTCCTCCATGAGCAGGCTCTCGGTGATCTCCAGGTCGAGCCCGTGCGGGGCGGCGCCGCGCTTGATCGCCGCCTCGACGATACTGACGAAGTTCGGCCTGTGCAACTGGATCGCGGAGACGTTCACGGCGACGCGCGGGGCGACTATTCCCTGCTCCAGCCAGTGCTTGTGGTCGCGCACCGCCTGCTCCAGCGCCCATCCGCCGACTTCTAGAATGAGGCCGGTTTCCTCCAGCAGCGGGATGAACTCGAGCGGCGCCACGAGGCCGCGCTCAGGGCTCATCCAGCGGATCAGCGCCTCGACGCCGATCACGCGCCGGGTGTCGGTCTCGACCTTCGGCTGGTAGTGCAGGACGAACTCTTGTCTTTCGAGCGCCTGGCGCAGCTTGTTCTCCAGGGAAAGGCGCTCCGCGATCCGCTCGGTGAGCTGGTGGGTGTAGAAGAGGTACCGCTCGTTCGTTTCCTTCGCCTTCTTGAGCGCGGCCTCCGCGTTCTTGAAGAGGGTATCCGCGTCGGCCCCGTCGTTCGGGAACACTGAAAGCCCGACCTTGGCCGAGATCCGCAGCTCGGCCTCGCCTACGCGGAACGGCGTGCCGAAGCATTGAGCGAGCCGCTGCTCGGTGAGCCGCGCGACGTTGTCTTCGCGGTCGATGCGCGCGAGCACCACGGCATAGCGGTCGGCCGCCACCCGCGCAAGCTCGCTCGGGTCCTTCACGTATTCGGAAATCCGCCGTGCGATCTGCTTGAGCAGCTCGTCGCCCGCCGGGCGGCCGAGCGAATCGTTGATGGTCTTGAACCGGTCCACGTCCACGAGCCCGAGGGCGAGCTTGTGCCCTGCCCCGCGCGCCGCGTCCACGAAACGCGCGAGGCGCTCGCGGAAGAGCGTCGCGTTCGCGAGCCCGGTGAGCGGGTCGTAGTAGGCAAGGTAGTTGAGCCGCTCCGCCTTCTCGATGTGCTCGAGAGCGAAAGCGATGTCGCCGGCGAGCTCGAGCAGCAGCCGCATTTCGTCTTCGGCGTCGAAAAAACCAGGCGAGTCGGCATACAGGGCGAGCACCCCGACCGGCTCCTCGGCCACGAGCAGGGGTAGGACGGCGAGCGAGCGAAAGCCGCGCTCGAGCGTCTCTTTTCGGAGCGTGACCCGCGGGTCCACGGTCATGTCGTCGACGATCATCGCCTTGCGTTCCTTGACGGCGCGCCCCACAAGGCCGTACTCCCCGGGCGCGTTCTCGTCGAGGCCGAGCGGTATCATTCCGATGTAGTCCTCGCCGACTCCGTCCCAGGCCATGGGCTTTACCCGATTCGCTTTTGCGTCCACCAGGCCGAGCCATGCCAGCCGGAATCTCCCGGCCCGGACCACGATCCGGCAGGCTTCGCGAAGCAGCTCCTCGCGCTCACGTACGCGCACAATGGTCGAGTTGATTCCGCTCAGCACGGCATAAATACGGTTGAGGCGGGCGATGTGCCGCTGCTGCTCCTGGCGCGCGAGGAACTGACCGATTTGGCTCCCGATCACGTGCATGGCTCGCAGGAGACGATCCTCCGGCTCCCGGACTTCGCGGCTGTTGAAAGCCAGCACGCCGATCGTCTTGCCTTCGGCATTCACGGGAAAAACGAACCCACCGTGCAAACCCGCGTTGCGAGCAAGCCCAGCCTCCTCGTTGCGGGAATCGCGGGTGATGTCGGCGACCCAGAGAGGCTGTCCCGACTGCCACACTTGGCCTGCCAGGCCGACGCCAGGCGCGTAACGGATATCGCGCGATTTCTCAATGAACCGCTCGATGTCCGAACCCGCTGGGCCCCAGGCTTGACTGAACCGCAGCACCCCGGCCTTCTCGTCCACACGGAAGTACCGGCCGACGTCCCAGCCTTCGGCCTCGCATATCGCGCGAATGATCGCCTTCAGGCCGAGCGACGCGCTGTCGGCGCTCGCGATGTGCCGGACGACGGTGTGCTCGAGCGCAAGCAGCTGCTCTTCGCGCCTGCGCTCCGCGCGGGCGGCCGCCTCGCTCACCGCCCGCTCGATCGTGGGCGGCAGGCGCACGAGGTTGTTCTTGAGGACGTAGTCGGTCGCGCCGTTCTTCAGGGCCCGGATGGCGTAGTCCTCGCCAAGGGTTCCGGAAACGAAGATGAAAGGGACTTCGGGGACGATCTCGCGCGCGATCCTGAGCGCGCTCATGCCGTTGAATTGGGGCATGGTGAAGTCGGAGAGGATGACATGAGGACGGAATTCGCCGACCTCGCGACGGAAGTCTTCCTCGCGCTCCACGCGGCGCGCGCGCACCGCAAGACCGGCTCGCTTGAGCTCGCGCTCGGCGAGCTCGGCGTCGCTCTCGACGTCTTCCACCATGACGATTCGGAGTTCCTGGCCCATAGGCCCTCCTTGACTTTGATGAACCTCCCGGCTTCTTCGAGCCTTTTACTCCCCCGAACCGACCATAGGGTAACAGTGTAAAAACAGCAAGTTTTCCGTGGTGTTATCCATCGGAAATTCGTGCTTTTTCTTCGAAATCAGAGTTTGCTGTCAGGAAAACCCGACGGGAAATGTAGCGAAAACTCTACAATGAGCGCGACGAGCCAAGAAGGCGCTCAGGGCCGATCCACGGTCTGCTTCTCGAACGTCTCACCGCTGACGAGCCGCTTGCTCAGCGCAACCAGCGGCGAGAGAGCGAAGCGTACGATCGCGCGCCAGTCGTCGTGCGCGCGCAGCTCATCGGCGAGCGGCGGGCTCAACCGGTAGTACTGCTCCACGAACCACCGGCCCGGCTTATTCGTCAGCAGGTACTGGTCGCGGAACGCTCGCAAATAACGCACGTCTCTCGCCATCGGCGATCCATACGCCGCCGTGGCGATAAAGCAGCGGGCGGCCGGGGTGAAGTCGCTTGCAGGCCCCGGCTTGGTCGGGGCCGACGGATCGGTTTTCAGAAGGACGGCGGAATTGTGGCCGTCCAAGGAGATCGCGCTCACGAGCGGGATGGAGTCGAGCGGCGACAGCAGATTGTCGTGCGTGAGCTGCCGGCTGGCCCGCGGCAGAGTCACCGACGCAACGTTGGTGCCGGTCGGATTGACATACACGTAGCCCTTCTCGAACTCCCTCGAGTAGATATTCACCCCGCTGATCGTCGTAATGGCGTAGGAACCCAGGGCCTTGCCCAGGTCGATCTTGTCGTACTCGTCGTATCGCCATATCTGGTCGTAGTTTGCGTTTTCTCCCCCGTGGAACATGAAGTAGGTGCCCAGCACGTCGTTCTTGGCGAGGAGGTAGGATCCCAGCGAATACCAAAGGGTCTGCCAGAAGCTGACGGTATTGCCGAAATTGTCCGACCCGGTTTGGCCCGCGAAGAGCTGCGTGGCGCCTTCCTCGAGGAATACGTCCGGCGGATTGGCGCGGGCATCGAGAGACAGCCACGCGGCACTCCCCCCGACCGACCGGGTCTCGCCCTTGTTGCACCACAGCTTCTGGCCGTATCCATGCAGTCCCGTCGTGATCGCACTCACGAAGGAATTCATGGCGGCGGAGAACGCGGCGTTGGTGGAATACTTCACGGAGGTCGCGCTGTACCCGACCTGGGCCGGGAATGCCACGCAGTTGTCGGTGAAAACGCCGTCCGCGACCCAGGGCTGATCGACGATATCGGCCTTGACCGCCGTCACCCAGTACGACTGATAGGCGGTGGAGCCGAAATCCATGAGATGGTTGTATATGTCGGCGGCGGGGTTCGAGTAGACCGTGCTGTAGATGCGATTCCCCTCGGAATCGAGCAGGTATAGCTCGGGATGATTGCCGTTGAGACTTCCCATGGGGTGCCCGCGGGAAACGTTGTAGCGGCCGATAGAGTTGATGGACATCGCGGGCAGCGCGTCCTGATTGTTGTAGACATTCGGGCCATCCTCGTAGAGGTAGATCTGCACCTTGGGGTTGAGGGCCTTGATTGCCGCCCAGGTGTTCGAACCGATCTGGTTGTAGCGGAAGCGGTCAAAGCCGAGCAGATCGAATTTCGCGAGCTTCGCCGCGTCGGAGGCGACGAGAGCGGGGCCTCCGCCGTAATAGAGAAGGAAGGTCTGGATGGTCTTGGACGACCCGGCGGTTTGCGCTGCGAGAGGCGAAGCCGCTCCCACGAGAAGTGCAAGGACAGCAGCGCGTGTCGCGTTCCCGAGACCGGCATTGCTGATAGAGCCGCAATAGCTTGAAAGTTTCATGATGGCCTGGATGGTGTGGACCCGTCACAAGCACGCAGCGACGATATGACGAAGTCATGGATATACAGCGCGTCCGAAAAACGCGCGCTAGAAAGGCGGTCAAGACGCCGGCGTCAAGGCCGGAGGAATCGCGCCGGGGTCAGTGAGGCTGGTATTGCGTCGCGCCGAAAAGGATCTCGCGCGCTTTCGGATCGTACTGACCCGGAGGCGTGGTCTGAACGTCGGCGAGAACCTTTAAAGCGCGCTGCACGGCGGGGCGCGCCGCGATTCCGTCGAACCACTTCTTGACTCTGGGAAACTCCGCCCAGTCGATGCCGTTTCGTTCGCTCGCCCGCAGCCATGGAAAAATCGCGATGTCGGCAATCGAGTATTGCATCCCGGCGAAGTACGGCGCCTCCGAGAGGCGCTTCTCCATCACCCCGTGCAGGCGCCTGACCTCGTTCGTATAGCGGTTGACGGCGTAATCGATGCGTTCGGGCACGGCGTTGCTCCGGAAATGGCCGGCCTGCCCCATCATGGGTCCGACCGATCCCATCTGGAACATCAGCCACTGAAGCGCGACGTACTTTTCGCGATCGTCGCGGGGCAGCAGCTTCCCCGTTTTTCCCGCCAGATAGATCAGGATCGCCCCCGACTCGAAAACTGAGATCGGCTTTCCGTCCGGCCCGTTACGGTCCACGATCGCCGGGATCTTGTTGTTCGGGCTGATTCTCAGGAACTCCGGTTTGAACTGCTCGCCAGTGCGGATGTTGACTGGGCGGACCTCGTACTCGAGGCCGGTTTCCTCGACCATGATATGGACCTTGTGCCCGTTGGGCGTAGGCCAAGTATGAACTTCGATCATCGAGAACTTCCTTTCGTTCAGCAGCTGCTCCCCATTCTGAAACTCAACGGAAACAATTGGCGCGCCCGGCGGGAGTCGAACCCACAACCCCCAGCTTAGAAGGCTGGTGCTCTATCCAGTTTGAGCTACGGGCACGGGCAAGGTTCACGCTGCAGCCGTACCGGCTGCGGCGATCTGGTCGGGGTGGAGAGATTCGAACTCCCGACATCTTGCTCCCAAAGCAAGCGCGCTACCAGGCTGCGCTACACCCCGCGGGTGTGCATCTTACGCCTTCGTCCCTGGCACGGTCAACGCTGAAGGGCCACCAAATTCCCGGTGAAAAGTGACTTGCCCGCTCTGTTGATTTCTGGTATCAAATTGCCTTCGTTTCATTGCTTCGCGCGGAGATGACGATTTGGAGCTGCTCCACAAATCCTTCCCGCCCTACCTGCCGAAAAAGGGTGAGGAGTACATGAACCCGAGGCAGCACGCGCATTTCAGGAAAGTCCTCGAGGCGCTGAAGGTGGAGCTGTCGCAGGATATCGATCGAACCGTCCACGCGATGCAGGACGACGCGACCGTGTTTGCCGATCCCAACGATCGCGCCAGCCAGGAATCCGACATCGCCCTCGAGCTGCGCAACCGCGACCGCGAGCGCAAGCTCATCAAGAAGATCGACGAAACGATCGCACGCATCGACAAGGACGACTATGGTTACTGCGAGAACTGCGGCATCGAAATCGGCCTGAAGAGGTTGGCGGCCCGGCCGACCGCGACTTTGTGTATCGACTGCAAGACGCTCGACGAGCTGAGGGAGAAGCAGGTAGCAAAGTGATCGGCGGGAAGGCCGATCATTTTGACCCTCGGAATCAGGACTGCGCCGCGGCGGCCTCCTTCACAGCCTTCATGCTGAGGCGCACCCTACCCTTCTCGTCGGCCTCGAGCACCTTCACCTTCACCTGCTGGCCCTCTTTGAGGTAGTCGGAGACGTTGTTGACGCGCTCGTGGCTGATCTGCGAAATATGCAGGAGCCCGTCCTTGCCCGGCAGAAGTTGCACGATCGCACCGAAATCGAGCAGCTTCAACACGGTTCCGTCGTAGATCCTGCCTACTTCAACGTCGGCGGTGATGTCCTCGATGCGTTTCTTTGCGGCGAGGCCTCCCTCGGAGTTGACACAGGCAATCGAGACAGTACCGTCGTCGGAGATTTCGATCGTGGTTCCGGTCTCTTCCTGCAGTCCGCGGATCACTACCCCGCCCTTGCCGATCACGTCGCGGATTTTCTCGGGATTGATCTTGATCTTGATGATGCGCGGGGCGTAGCTCGAAATCTCGGCACGAGATCCCTCCAGCGCCTCCTTCATGATGCCGAGGATGTGCATGCGGCCTTCGCGCGCCTGGGCGAGCGCGACCTGCATGATCTCCTTGGTGATGCCTTCGATCTTGATGTCCATCTGCAGCGCGGTGATGCCGTTCTCGGTGCCCGCGACCTTGAAGTCCATGTCGCCAAGGTGGTCCTCGTCGCCCAGGATATCGGTGAGAACCGAGAAGCGCTTTCCTTCCTTGATGAGCCCCATGGCGATCCCCGCAACATGAGCCTTCATCGGGACCCCAGCGTCCATAAGCGCGAGGCTGCCGCCGCAAACCGAGGCCATCGAGGAGGATCCGTTGGACTCGGTGATCTCCGAGACCACGCGCATGGAGTACGCGAACTCCTCGGCCGTGGGGAGCATGGCGGCGAGAGCGCGCTTCGCGAGCCGTCCGTGTCCGATCTCGCGGCGCTTGGGCGAACCCATGCGGCCGGTCTCGCCGGTGGCATAGGGCGGCATGTTGTAGTGGAGCATGAAGCGCTCCTTGTACTCGCCCATCAGCGCGTCGATGATCTGCTCGTCGCGGCCGGTCCCGAGCGTCGCCACCACCAGTGCCTGCGTTTCGCCGCGGCTAAAGAGCGCCGAGCCGTGCGTGCGGGGCAGAACGCCCACGCGAACGCTGATCGGCCGAACGGTGCGGGTGTCGCGGCCGTCGATGCGCGCCTCTCCGTCGAGAATCTGATTGCGGACGATCTTCGATTCGAGCGCGAAGCAGATATCCTTGACGGCGTTCGCTTCGGGTCCGCCTTCGGCGCCGACCCCAACGGCCTCGAACACGCGTTTCCATATCGCGTCGATCGCCTCGGAGCGCGCCTGCTTTTGTTTGAGCTTGAACGCCGCGCGCAGGTCGCTCTCTGAAAGCTCGCGTATGCGCTCGGCGAGCGCTTCGTCCTTCGCGGCGGGTTTCCAATCCCAGGCCGGTTTCGCCGCCTCGTCCGCCAAGTCGTTGATCGCCTTGATCGCGGCCTGCATCTGCTGGTGCCCGAAAACTACCGACCCCAGCATCACGTCCTCGGGCAGCTCGCTCGCCTCGGATTCCACCATCAGCACGGCGTGCTCGGTGCCTGCCACCACGAGGTTGAGCTGGCTTTCCTTGAGCTGTGTCGCGGTAGGGTTGAGCACGTATTCGCCGTTGATGCGGCCGACGCGCGCGGCTCCGATCGGCCCGTTGAACGGAATCCCGGAAATAGTGAGTGCCGCCGAGACCCCCATCAATGCCGGAATGTCCGGATCGACTTCTGGATTGCACGACAGCACCTGCGCAACCACCTGCACTTCGTTGTAGAAGCCGTCCGGAAACAACGGGCGGATGGGCCGGTCGATCAGCCGGGAGGTCAGTGTCTCCTTTTCCGAAGGCCTGCCCTCGCGCTTGAAGAAGCCCCCGGGGATCTTGCCTGCAGCGTAGGTCTTCTCGACGTAGTCGCAGGTGAGCGGCAGGAAGTCCTGTCCTGCTTTGGCTTGCCTTGCTCCGACCACGGTGCACAGCACGACGGTGTCGTCCATGCTCACGACGACTGCTCCGTGCGCTTGGCGCGCCATTTCGCCGGTTTCCAGCGTCACTTCGTGCGCGCCGTAGGTGAATGTCTTCCTGATGGGGGTTAGCCGCATGGTTTTCTCGATCGGTTGACGGAACTCGGGCGCAGCGCCCTGTCATTCTGGTGAGTCCGGTGCCTACGCAGGGCCGCCGGACCGCATCTGGGAATCAAAACGCCCATCGGGATCCCATGGGCGTCGAGGATTTACTTGCGCAGTCCAAGTTGCTCGATCAGCTCGTGATACTTCCCGTTGTTCTTCCGCTTGAGGTAATCGAGGATCTTGCGACGCTGGCTCACCATCTTCAGCAACCCGCGCCGCGAATGGTGGTCTTTGACGTGCGTCTTGAAGTGGTCGGTCAGCCCGTTTATCCGTGCCGTAAGCAAGGCTATCTGCACTTCCGGGGAACCCGTATCGCCCGCTGCGCGCTGGTGCTGCCGGACGATTTGCGCTTTTTCCGTAACGCTGACCCGCATGCTCTGGCTCTATTTATCTCTTCGCGAAAGGCCGGCATTTTAACTTGAAATCAGCGCCTTCTACAAGCAGTTTTGAGTCGGAAACGCGCTTCAAGACAGCGCAAGCAGTCGCTTCGGTTGCAAGGTCCCGCTTGCGTCCACTTGCCCGGTGCCCAGGAACTTGGCGCCCTCGCCGAAAACGGCGATGCTGCCACTCGCAGAATCGACTGATATCGTCCGTCCCTGCCGGAACTGCGCCGCGAGGGGAGCTTCGAGCGTCAGGCGCGGCCACGATTGGAGCAAGGCCTCCAGGGGCAGGAGCCGCTCGCGCCGCTCCGCAGCCGAAATCGCCTCGAGCGCTTCCAGCGCTATCGACTGCGCCAACGCGAACGGGCCCACGGCGGTGCGCTGCAGCGCCGCGAGGTGCGCGCCGCAGCCTAGGTCCGCTCCGATATCCTCGGCAAGCGCTCGAATGTAGGTGCCCTTGCTGCACTCGACGAGCAGGCCGACCGTATTCTCTTCGAAGTTTTCCAGCTCGATTCGACGGATCGTGACGCGCCGCGCGGCGCGTGGAACGTGCTCACCGCGGCGGGCGTAAGCGTACAAGGGGCGGCCTCGATGCTTGATCGCAGCATACGGAGGCGGCAGCTGTTCGATCTCGCCCCGATAGCGCTCCAACGCGGCGAGCAGCCCGTTGCGGGTCACCTTGACTTCGGCGCGCGAAACCACCGGACCCTCGGAATCGCCGGTCTCGGTGCGCTCGCCAAGCTTCAACTGCGCGCGATAGCTCTTGTCCGCTTCGAGTATCCCGCCGGAAAACTTAGTCGCCTCGCCCAGTGCAATGACGAGCAAGCCGCTCGCCAAGGGGTCGAGCGTTCCCGTATGGCCTGCACGCGCCGCTCCAAGCAGGCGCTTCGCTCTTTGTAATACCGCATTCGAGCTCGGTCCGACCGGCTTGTCGACGAGCAACACTCCGTTGACTGCCGTGTGCGTATCTCCCACGGGGCCTCAATCCGCCTTCTTTCCAGTGACTGCAGCGTCGATCAGCTGCGAGAGACGCACGCCTCGCTCGACTGAAACGTCGTGCTTGAAGCGTATTTCCGGAGTGACGCGGAGTCTCAGGCGCTTTCCGAGCTGGGCCCGCAGAAATCCCGCCGCGCGATCGAGACCCGCCTCGATCGTCGTCAAGGATTCCGTATCGGCCAAAGTGGTGAAGAAAACTTTCGCATAGGCAAGGTCCGGGGAAACCTCGACGCCGGTAAGCGTAATCATGCCGACGCGCGGGTCCTTGAGTTCGGCGCGCAACAATTCCGACAGCTCGCGCTGGATCTGATCGGCGACGCGCCGCAGGCGTTGCTGATTGGCCATGGGGTTGCTGAATGCGGAGAGAAGGGATCACTACCAAAAAGCAGATCCTTCGTCGCGCTGGGCGCTCCTCAGGATGGCGCGGACGTTAGAGCGTCCGCGCCACTTCCTGGACTTCGTAGATTTCGAACTGGTCGCCGACCTTGAGGTCATTGAAGTTTTTCACGGACATGCCGCACTCGAAACCGGCCTTTACTTCACGCACGTCGTCCTTGAAGCGCTTGAGCGAATCGATCTCGCCCGTATGGACAACCACGTTGTCGCGCAGCACGCGCACCGACGCGTTGCGGCGCACGAGACCTTCGAGCACCATGCATCCAGCGACGGCCCCGACCTTGGAAATCTTGAATACCTGCCGCACGTCGACCAGTCCGAGTATATTCTCTTTTTTCTCCGGCGCGAGCATGCCCGAGAGCGCCGCCTTCACTTCGTCGACCGCGTCATAGATGATGTTGTAGTAGCGTACGTCCACCCCCGAGGCCTCGGCCGCCTTACGTGCGGCCGTATCGGCGCGGGTATTGAAACCGATGATCACGGCCTTGGAGGCGAGCGCAAGATTCACGTCGGACTCCGTGATCGCGCCCACCGCGCTGTGCACCACGTTGACCTTGACCTCGTCGGTCGAAAGGCGGCTGAGTGCATGGACGAGCGCCTCCTGCGAGCCCTGTACGTCGGCCTTGATGAGAAGTGCGAGCACCCTCGCCTCGCCTTCGCCCATGTGTTCGAACAGGTTTTCCAGCTTGGCGGCCTGTTTCTTCGCGAGCTTCACGTCGCGGAACTTACCTTGGCGGAACTGCGCGATCTCGCGCGCCTTGCGCTCGTCGCCGAGCGCCATGACGTCCTCGCCTGCCGCGGGTACGTCCGATAGGCCCTGGATCTCGACCGGAATCGACGGACCGGCCTCGTGGACCGCGCTTCCGCTCTCATCGAGCATGGCCCGAACCCGGCCGAAGCTGCTCCCGGCGAGCACGATGTCGCCCCGCCGGAGCGTTCCGGATTGAACCAGCACTGTGGCCACCGGCCCGCGGCCTTTGTCCAGCCGAGCCTCGATCACCAGGCCCTTGGCGAGCGTGTCCACCGGAGCCTTCAGTTCCAGCACTTCCGCCTGCAGCAACACCTGTTCCAGCAGCGTATCGATTCCGGCGCCGGTCTTTGCCGACACCGGAACGAACGGCGAATCCCCGCCGTATTCCTCGGGCACCACGGCCTGTGCCACCAGCTCCTGCTTGACCTTTTCCTGGTTCGCCTCGTGCTTGTCGATCTTGTTGATCGCCACGACGACGGGAACTTCGGCCGCCCTGGCGTGATGGATCGCCTCGATCGTCTGCGGCATCACGCCGTCGTCCGCCGCAACCACCAGGACGACGATGTCGGTCACTTTTGCACCGCGTGCGCGCATCGCCGTAAAGGCCTCGTGGCCCGGCGTATCAAGGAAAGTGACCATGCCGCGCGGCGTCTGGACATGGTACGCGCCGATATGCTGGGTGATGCCGCCCGCTTCGCCCGAGGCGACCTTCGTGCGGCGGATGTAATCGAGGAGCGACGTTTTCCCGTGGTCCACGTGCCCCATGACCGTGACCACGGGCGCGCGCGGCATCAACGCGGCTTCGTGGTGCTCGGGCACGTCGGCGAGCAGAGACTCCGGGTCGTCCAGCTTCGCCGCCTTGGCCACGTGGCCCATTTCTGTCACGACGATCATCGCGGTTTCTTGGTCGAGCGCCTGGTTGATCGTCACCATGTTGCCCAGCTTCATCAGCACCTTGATGACTTCCGCGGCTTTGACCGACATCTTGTGAGCGAGATCCCCGACGGTGATCGTTTCAGGCACCATCACCTCACGCACCACCGGCTCGGCGGGCGCGCTGAACTGCTGAACGTTTTCAGCTGCCGGCGCGACCGCGGTCTTGTGCCTGGCACCCTTGGGCGTATGCCAGCCGGATGCCCCCTGTACGTCCCCGCGCGTCTTGATCGTGCGGCGCTTGACGCCTTCGTCCTTCCAGACCTTGATTTCCTTCGCCTTCTTCGCTCCCTTCTTTTCGGCCCCCGGTGCGACCTTCGGCTTGTGGAGCGTCGTGTCGGGGGCCGACGCCTGCGTCTTCACTTCGCTCGGCCTGCCCTCTGCGAGCTTGCGCTCGCGCTCCTGTTTTTCCGCCACGTCGGCGGCCTGCCGCGCCGCCAACTCCTCGTGCCGGCGCTGCTCCTCCTCGCGCAGCTCCGCTTCGCGCGAATCGACCGCGGCTCCGGAAGCACCGGACGCCTCCGCGGGCGCACCCGACTCCGCGTCGCGCTTGACGAAGATGCGCTTCTTCTTGACCTCGACCTGGATGGTGCGCGCTTTGCCGCTCGCATCGGACTTCTTGATGATCTCGGAGGTCTGCTTGCGCGTCAGCGTGATCTTGTTCTTGGGTTCCGATGAGCCGTGCGACTTGCGCAGGTATTCCAGGAGCCGGGTCTTGTCCTGCTCCGAAAGAACATCTTCGGCCACCTGCTTGTGCACGCCCGCGGCCCGCAGCTGCTCGAGCAGCTGCGACGGCGGCACTTTCAGCTCGCCGGCGAATTGGGCAACGCTCGTCTGGGCCATGGGCCGGCCTTACTCTTGGGCAAACCAGTGTTCGCGAGCCTTCATGATCAGGCTCTTGGCACGCTCGGGGTCGACTCCCGCCATCTCGATGAGATCGTCCGTGGCGAGATCGGCGAGGTCGTCGCGGGTCTTCACGCCGGACCTGGCGAGCCTCGTCGCCAGGTCCTTGTCCATTCCCTCCAGGCCGAGGAGCGCCGGGTCGAGGTTTTCCGCCTGCTCCTCGCTCGCGATGGCTTGCACCAGGAGCGCGTCGCGCGCACGGTTGCGCAGCTCGCTCACCGTAGCCTCATCGAAACCCTCGATCTCCATCATCTCGTTGATCGGCACGTAGGCCACCTCCTCGAGAGTCGAGAAGCCTTCCTGGATGAGGGTGTTGGCGACTTCCTCGTCGACGTCCAGCCGCTCCATGAAGAGCTTCCTCACCGAGGAGGCTTCCTCTTCGTTCTTCTTCTGCGATTCAGCCTCGGTCATGAGATTGATCGTCCAGCCGGTCAGCTCCGAGGCGAGTCTCACGTTTTGTCCGCTTCGACCGATCGCGATGGCGAGGTTCTCCTCGTCCACTACCACGTCCATGGCGTGCTTGTCCTCATCCACGAGGATCGAAGACACCTCGGCCGGCGCGAGCGCACCGATCACGAACTGCGCCGGGTCCTCCGACCATAGCACGATGTCCACACGCTCGCCCGCTAGCTCCTGGGTCACGGCCTGGACGCGCGCGCCGCGCATTCCGACGCAGGTTCCGATCGGGTCGATGCGCTTGTCACGGGAGTGCACGGCGATCTTCGCGCGTATGCCCGGGTCGCGGGCGGCCGACTTGATCTCGAGCAATCCTTCCTCGATTTCGGGGACTTCGAGCCGGAACAATTCCATGATGAATTCGGGCGCGGTGCGCGACAGAACCAGCTGCGGCCCGCGCACATTGCGGTCGATGCGCATGACGAAGGCGCGCACGCGGTCGCCCACGCGCAAATTCTCCTTGGGTATCATCTGGTCGCGCGGCAGCACCGCCTCGACGCGCCCGACCTCGATGATCGCGTTGCCGCGCTCGACGCGCTTGATCGCGCCGTTGATGAGCTTCTCGCCGCGGGCGAGAAAATCGTTCAGCAGCTGCTCGCGTTCGGCGTCGCGGATCCTCTGGAGGATGACCTGTTTCGCGGTCTGCGCCCCGATGCGGCCGAAATCGATCGGCTCGAGGGCCTCCTCGATATAGTCTCCGAGCTGGATGTCCGGGTATTGCTTCTGCGCCTCCGAGAACGCGATCTGCTGCGGCGCATTCTCCACCGCTTCATCGGACACCACCTGCCAACGGCGGAAGGACTCGAAGTCCCCGGTATTGCGGTCGATCGCAACGCGCACGTCCACGTCCTCGTTGAAGCGCTTCTTCGTCGCGGAAGCGATCGCCATCTCCAGGGCGCCGAACACCACGTCCTTGTGGACGTTCTTCTCCCGTGCGAGCGCGTCCGCCTGCAGCAGCAGTTCGCGGCTCATATATCCCTCGGGCATCACGGCTTGGGCACCAGGCGCGCGCGGTCGAGGTCGGCGAGGTCGAACGCGAGCCGGCCGCTGTCGTAGTCGAATTCGACCCGGTCGCCTTCCACGGCGCGCACCGTGCCGACGAAATTCCTGCGGCCGTTGACCGGATGGCGCAGGCGCACCTGGGCCTCATGACCGGCAAAGCGGGCGAAATCCGCCGCTTTTTTCAGCCTGCGGTCCAGGCCCGGGGAGGAAACCTCCAGCCGGTGGTACTCGATCCCCTCGACTTCGAACACCCGCTGCAACTGCCGGCTCACGGATTCGCAGTCGGCAAGGGTGATCCCCGCCCGCTGCGGTTCCAGTTCGTGTATCTTCTCAATAAACACGCGTAACATCATACCGTTGTTGATATATTCGAAGTCGGCAAGCCCGTATCCCAGTCCGACTACGGTGCGCTCAAGCAAGGACTCAAGCGGGCTCACGACCACGCGCAACCCTCAGGCATAAATAAAAAATGGGCTCGAAAGCCCATCTCAAAAACGGCGAGAGTATAGCAAGAAACTTCACCCGGAACAACGCAGAGGGGCTCGCGCAGGAGCCTGCAACAGCCACGCGGCCTCTCTGGGCTCGAGTTCACGCCATTGGCCGCGACGCAGATGAGGCGGCAACCGGATGGCCCCGAAGCGCACGCGCATCAGGCGGCTCACGGTGATTCCAAGGGACTCGAACATTCGCCTGACCTCGCGGTTGCGGCCTTCGCGCAGCACGACCTGATACCAGCGGTTCGATCCGCTGCCTCCGCCCGGGGAGATGCTGTCGAACCTGGCCGGGCCGTCTTCGAGAACGATCCCTTGAGCGAGTCTGCGGAGTTGTTCGCGCGTGAGCTCGCCCCGCACTCGCACCGCGTACTCGCGCTCGATCTCGTTGCTAGGATGCATGAGCCGGTTGGCGAGCTCACCCGAGTCGGTGAAGAGCAGCAGGCCGCCCGTATTGAAGTCCAGCCGGCCGATCGCGATCCAGTGACTGCCCCGCATTCTGGGCAGATGGTCGAACACGGTCGGTCTGCCCGACGGATCGCGCGTCGTGACGAGCTCTCCGGCCGGCTTGTGGTAGATCAGGAGGCGCGGCGCGCGCTCTTCGAACCGCAGCGAGACGGGGCGCCCGTCGAGAACGACGCGATCGCGCGACCCCACCCGCTGCCCCAAAGCGGCGCGCGTGCCGTTGACCACGAGCCTGCCGGAAGCGATCGCAGCTTCCATATCGCGGCGCGAACCCAGCCCGGAGCGCGCAAGAACCTTGTGAAGTTTCTCGGCGGGCGCCGCGGGCCTAGACCGCGCTGGGTTGCGCGGCCGCTGACTCGTCGGGCGCGGCCTGCGAATCGGGCTCGGACTGCGGAGCGGGCGCGGACTGCGAATCGGGCGGCGGGGTCGGTGTGAGGTCAAGCGTTTTGGCGATGTCTTCAAGAGGCGGCAATTCCTGCAAAGAGCGCAGGCCCAGGTCATCGAGGAAAGTCTTGGTGGTCGCGTACAGAGCCGGGCGGCCCGGCACCTCCTTGTGCCCGATCACTTCCACCCATCCGCGCGCTTCCAGGCGCCCTATCACCTCGGCTGAAACGGTGACGCCGCGTACCTCCTCGATGTCGCCGCGCGTCACCGGCTGTCTATAGGCGACGATCGCAAGCGTCTCGAGCACGGCACGCGAGTAGCGGGGTGCTTTTTCGGGATGAATGCGCTCGAGGAATTTCTGGTACGAGGCGCGCGTCTGGAAGCGCCAGCCGCTCGCGGTCGCCGCGAGCTCGACACCGCGGTCCTTCCATGCCTCGCGCAGCTCCTCGAGCAACCTGCGGATCGTGTCCGCGCCGATCTCCTCGTCGAACATTTTGCGCAGCTCCGAGATCGGAAGGGGTTCCTGCGCGGCGAGCAGCGCCGCCTCGAGCACGATCTTAACTTCACTCGGACTGGGCATGAGCCAGCTTCACGTAGATGGGCGCGAAGGATTCAGACTGCGTCACCTCGACCAGATTTTCCCTGACGAGCTCGAGCACCGCGAGAAAATTGACGATGAGCAACGGCACGCCCCGCCCCGGTTCGAACAACTCGGCGAACTCGGCGAAGCCGCCATTGCGGAGCCTGCGCAGGATAAGGCTCATGTGCTCGCGCACCGAAAGCTCCTCGCGGGTGACACGGTGGTGCTGCATCATTTTCGCACGCACGAGGAGGGCGCGCCATGCTTCCTGAAGGTCCACGATGTTCACCTGCGGCAGGCGCTGCGCGAGAGTCTGTTCGATCCAGACCTCCACTGGGAAGAAGTCCCGTCCGAGCTGGGGCAGTGCGTCGAGCCTCTGCCCGGCGAGCTTCATCTTCTCGTACTCGAGCAGGCGCCGGACGAGTTCGACGCGTGGGTCCTCGTCTTCCGCGCCCGGCATCGTCTGGCGTGGAAGGAGCATGCGCGATTTGATTTCCATCAACATCGCCGCCATGACCAAGTATTCGGCGGCGAGCTCAAGATTCTTCGTACGCATCACCTCGACGTATTCCATGTACTGCTCGGTGAGCCGCGCCATGGGGATGTCGAGGATGTCTAGGTTCGCCCGGCGGATGAGGTAGAGCAGCAGGTCGAGCGGCCCCTCGAAGGTATCGAAGAAGACTTCGAGCGCGTCGGGCGGGATGTACAGGTCCTGCGGCAGCTCGGTAAACGGTTCGCCGCGTACTTTTGCCACGAGCGCACTCGGTGCGCTGGCTACGAGCGTGCTCGGCGTGCCGGCGATCGGAGCCGGCGTCGGGACGGCGGGCTGTGCCGGCTCGCTCACGTGTACGCGAGCCCCATCGCTCCGCGCACCTCGCGCATGGTCTCGCGCGCGAGCTTGCGCGCCTTTTCGCACCCGTCCGCGACGATGTTGCGAACCAGGGTCGGATCGTCGAGATACTTCTGCGCGCGCTCCCGCATGGGACCTTGCTCCGCGAGCACCGCATCGATCACCGGCTGCTTGCATTCGAGGCAACCGATGCCCGCGGTGCGGCAGCCCTGGTTCGCCCACTGGCGGGTCTTCTCATCGCTGTAGACGAGATGGAACTGCCAGACCGGGCACTTGTCGGGATCGCCCGGATCGCTGCGCTTCACCCGAGCCGGGTCGGTCGGCATGGTGCGGATCTTCTTCCTGACCGATTCCGCGTCCTCGCGGAGTGAAATCGTGTTGTCGTAGGACTTCGACATCTTCTGGCCGTCGATGCCGGGAAGTTTCGAGGACTCGGTGAGCAGGGCCTCGGGCTCGACCAGAATCAGGCGCCCCCCTCCTTCGAGGTAACCGAACAGGCGCTCGCGATCCGCGACCGAGAGGTTGCCCTGCCTTTCCAGGAGCGCGCGCGCCGTCGCGAGCGCCTCGGCGTCGCCGTGTTCCTGGTACCGGGTGCGCAGGTCCATCACCACCTTGGCCTTGCGGCCGCCCAGTTTCTTCGCGGCGGCCTTGGCCTTGTCCTCGAATCCCGGCTCGCGGCCGTAGACATGGTTGAAGCGTCGTGCGACCTCGCGCATCATCTCGACGTGCGGGACCTGGTCTTCGCCGACCGGAACGTACTTTGCGCGGTACGCGAGCACGTCGGCCGCTTGCAAGAGCGGGTAGCCGAGAAAACCGTAGGTGGAAAGGTCGCGGTCGATGAGCTTTTCCTGCTGGTCCTTGTAGCTCGGTACTCGCTCGAGCCAGCTGAGCGGCGTGATCATCGAAAGGAGCGTGTGCAGCTCGGCGTGCTCCGGGATGCGCGACTGGATGAACAGGGTAGCCTGCGCCGGGTCGATGCCGGCCGCGAGCCAATCGATCACCATGTCCCAGACGCTCTCTTCGATCACCTCCGGCGTTTCATAGTGCGTGGTGAGCGCGTGCCAGTCGGCGACGAAGTAGAGGCACGGATACTCGTTCTGCAGCTTCACCCAGTTCTTGAGTGCGCCGTGGAAATGTCCCAGGTGCATCGCGCCGGTGGGGCGCATGCCGGAGACCACGCGTTCTTCGTACATTAGATTGGACGCAGTTGAAAGATCGTCGCGATAACCGATTTTGACGCAACCATGACCGGATCGAGGAACATCCCAAGAACGTTGTATCCGTATGAGCTGATGACCACGAGTCCGAGGAGGATCGGCAGCCCGAACGGTTCGAGTCTCGAGAAACTCCCCGCGAGAGGACCGGGCAGCAGGGAAACGACGACCCGACCTCCGTCGAGAGGGAGAATCGGCAAGAGATTCAGCGCCATGAAAACGAGATTCACCTCGACGCCTGCAATCGGCACCTGAAGCAGGAAATCGCTTTGCCTGAGCCCCGACAGTGCTCCTATCTTCAAAGCGGCAGCCCACACTAGAGCCATCACCAGATTTGCCGCCGGTCCGGCAAGAGCCACCCAAAGCATGTCTCGCTTGGGACGCCGCAGGGCATGAAAATTGACCGGCACCGGCTTCGCCCATCCGAACATGATTCTTCCGCCGGTTGCGAACAACGTGACCAACGGCAGAAAGATGGTGCCGACCAGATCGATGTGACGCGCCGGATTGAGGCTGATGCGTCCGAGCGCGAAGGCCGTCGTATCTCCGAAGTGGCGGGCGACGTAGCCGTGAGCGGCTTCATGCAAAGTGATCGCGAAGATGACCGGCACGGCGAAAACCGCGATCATCTTAGTGATCTCATTGAATTCCATGGTCGGCCCGCTCGCTCCAACGCGTTATTTTATCAGAGCCGTTCTGGTGCCCTGCGCGTCCTACCAGTCATGCCAGATGGGTTTCAGATCGTCGGGCAGCTGCGGCAGCGCGCCGAGATCGGCCCTGCTCTCCCCCTTGCCGTGGTAATCGGAGCCGCGCGAGGCGGCGAGGCCGAATTCACGCGCGATGCGCGCGAATTCGAAATATTGCTCGGGTGAATGGCTTCCGGTCACGACCTCGATTCCGGCGCCCCCGGAGTCCTTGAACTCCGCAAGGAACGCGTGCAACTCGGGCTTCGAAAACTGGTAGCGACCCGGGTGCGCAACGACGGCGATCCCGCCGCTTGCGCGGATCCAGCTCACGGCGTCCCCGAGAGAGGCCCACTGGTGCGGGACGAAGCCGGGTTTGCCTTTCACGAGGTAGCGCTGGAACACGCTCTTTACGTCCGGCGCGCGCCCGGTTTTCACCAGGTGGCGCGCGAAATGCGAGCGGCTGATGAGGCTGGGGTTCTCGGCGTAGATCTTCGCCCCTGCGAGGCTGTCGGGAACGCCTACCGCGGCGAGCGCTTCCCCCATTTTCTCCGCCCGCGTCGCGCGGCCTTCCCGGATCGACTCGAGGCCGGAGCGCAGGACCGGGTCTTCGGGGTCGATCTGCAGCCCGACGATGTGAACGGTGGTCCCTTCCCAGGTCACCGAAATCTCGACGCCGTCGACGAAGCGAACGCCTTCCGACTCGGCTTTTGCGCGCGCCTCGGCGAGCCCCGACACTCCGTCGTGATCAGTCAACGCGAGAATCTCGACGCCGTTCGCCGCGGCCCGCGCGACGAGCGCTTCCGGCTTGAGCAAGCCGTCGGAAGCGGTCGAGTGACAATGCAGATCGATATTCAATGAGGCATCTTACCCGAGAAACTCCTCGATCACCGCCGCGAGCCGCTCGGGCTGATCGTGATGCAGCATATGACCGGCGTCGGAGATCACGCGCTCGGTCAATTGCCGGAAGCAGGCCTTGCGCGCGGCGAGATCCGCGCTCGAGAGCCTCAGCATCTCGGGAGCTTTCGATTCGGCGCCGACCACCCACAGCACGGGCGCGGCCACCTTGCGCCAGCAGGCTTCGGCCTCCTCGACCCGATAGAGAACCGGATTGACGAGCTTGTGCGCGGGATCGCTCGCGAGCTCGACGCGGCCGTCGGGCTTCGACCTCCCCCAGTGCCGCGCGAGGAACGCGGCCTTCCCGCCGCTCAGGCGGGAATTGTTGCCGCGCAGGCGCTCGGCGAGCGCTTCGAAGTTTTCGTAGTCGCGAAACGCGGGCTTTTCCCCGAGCTCGGCCAGCCAGCGCGCGTAGCGCTCGGGTGCCTTCTCCGCGCGCGTCCCGGTGAGCCCAAGACCTTCCAGGTTGACGAGCTTGGCCACGCGCTCGGGGCGGATGCCGGCGTACATCGCGGCGACGTTGCCGCCCATGCTGTGGCCGGCGAGCATGGCGGGAGAATCCGGCTGGAAGTGCGCGAGCAGCCGATCCAGATCGGCAAAATAATCCGGAAACCAGTAGCTGTCGCTCTTCGCCCATTCGCTCAAGCCGAAACCGCGCCAGTCCGGCGCGATCACGCGCCAGTTTCCGCGCAATGCATCCACCAGGAACTGGAACGAGGCCGACACGTCCATCCATCCGTGCAGCATGAAGAGCTTAGGCGCGCGAGCTTCGCCCCAGCAGCGGCAGTGGTAGCGGAGGCCGCGGATCTGGACGAACTCTGACTGACTCGGCTTCATGAAGCGCGTGATGATAGCAGGCACCGGAACCGTGGCGCGCTTCCGATATAATCGGCCGCAATCATGGCGGTCTACTCACTCGGCGAGCGCAAGGTCGTGTTCCACGGCGAGGAGTGGTTCATCGCGCACAACGCCGCGGTGATCGGCACCGTAGTCCTGCATAACCAGGCGAGCGTCTGGTTCAACGCGGTCGTGCGCGGCGACAGCGACATCATCACCATCGGCGAGCGCACCAACATCCAGGACGCCGCAGTCCTGCACGCCGACCCGGGCATCCCGCTCACGCTCGGGAAAAACGTCTCGGTTGGCCACCAGGCGATGCTGCACGGCTGCAGCGTCGGCGACGGTTCGCTCATCGGCATCGGCGCAGTGATCCTGAACCACGCCGCCATTGGCAGCCGCTGCATCATCGGTGCGGGCGCGCTCATCCCCGAAGGCAAGACCTATCCCGACGGCGTCCTCGTCGTCGGCTCGCCGGGAAGGGTCGTGCGCGAGCTGAACCCGGAGGAAAGGGAAGGACTCTTGGAGAACGCCGACATCTACGTCCGGCGCGCGAAGATCTACCGCGAGAAACTCAGGCCGCAGGAACGGTAGTTTCACTTCGTCGGCATGCTCGAACTAACAGTGGTAGGCTACAAAACATGAGCCAGATTTCCTTCGCCGAAATTCTCAAACTACCCCTCGCCGAGCGTATCCGCCTGGTCGAGTTGATCTGGGACAGCATCGCCGCGGTACCGGAAGCCGTCCCGATATCGGATGAGCTGGCGGCAGAGCTCGATCGCCATCTCGCCGAGTTTGAGGCCGATCCCGAAGGCGGATCTCCCTGGGAAGAAGTTCGCACGCGGATTTTGCGAGGTACATGGCGTACCGGCTGAAGGTTTCAGCCCGTGCGGTACGCGAGATCGGCGAAGCGTACGAATGGTACGAAGAGCAACTCCATGGTCTCGGCTCCGAATTCCTCGACGCACTCGACACTCAGATCCGAGTCATTACGCAAACGCCTCTTTTGTTTTCCGAAATTCGACGAAGCATTCGCCGCACCCTTCTCTTGCACTTTCCCTACGGAGTGTTCTACGTGTCCAAGGGCGATGTCGTTTCAGTCCTGGCGGTAGTTCACACCGCCCGCAATCCGCGCCGCTTGCCGCGCCAATCGTAAGGGCGCGACTGCGTAGCATACGCCCGACTTCCATGGACACATCAACGGACTACTACGCGATTCTAGGCGTGCTGGCCTGGCCATGCACTTGAAAGGGAGAAAAATGAAATTACCGATCGCCGCCTGCACGCTTGCCGTCGCGTTCGCAACCGGCTCGACCCCTACGGCGCGTCACTTCGGCGCCATGCGGATGGCGCCGTCCAGGCGGATCACCTCGCCATTCAGCATCTCGTTCTCGGCGATGTGCCGGACGAGCTGGGCGTAGTCCGCCGGCTTCCCCAGGCGCGGCGGAAACGGCACCTGCTTCGCGAGCGCCTCCTGCACGTCCTTCGGCATGCCGAGCAGCATCGGCGTCTCGAAGATTCCCGGAGCGATGGTGCAGACGCGGATTCCGTCGCGCGAGAGATCGCGCGCGATCGGGAGCGTCATGCCGACCACGCCGCCTTTCGAAGCCGAATAGGCAGCCTGCCCGATCTGCCCGTCGTAGGCGGCGACCGACGCTGTGTTCACGATCACGCCGCGCTCACCGGCGGCGTTCGGCTGTCCCTTCGCCATGGCAACAGCGACGAGGCGGATCATATTGAACGTGCCGATAAGATTGATGTTGATCACGCGCGAGAACGACGCGAGCGCGTGCGGCCCGTCCTTCTTCACCGTGCGCTCCGCGATGGCAATCCCGGCGCAATTCACCAGGCCCTGGAGCGCTGCGAAATTTTTCAGCGCTGCATCGACCGCAGCCTGGCCGTCCGCTTCGCTCGTCACGTCGCATTTGACGAAGCGCCCCTTTGCCCCGAGCTGCCTCGCGAGCGCCTCGCCCTTGTCGGCCTGAAGGTCGGCGATGACGACGTTCGCGCCGGCTTCGGCGAGCATCTTGGCGGTTCCTTCGCCGAGGCCCGAGGCACCGCCGGTCACGATGAAGGTGCTGCTTTTGAGCTGCATGGGCTCTCCCCTAAGTCTTCTTCGCGCCCTTCTTCTTCTCGGGCATCAGCCCCGCGCGGTCGCGCAAGAGCGGAGCCAGGCCGTTCTTCGCGACGAGATAAGTCCAGCGCTCGAGCCTTTTCTCCCGATCGACCTTCTCGACGAGCTTCTTGCGTCGTTCCTCGAACTCCTTGTCGTTCTTCGCCTTGTCTTCCGCTTTCTCGCCCTTCGCGGGCGCACGCGTCTTGCGAGGCTCGCCGGCCACCGCGACCCTGACGTAGTAATTGTCGCCCGCCTGCTTGCCGATTCTCAGCGTATAGCTCGGTCCGTCGAAGGTATCGGCCTTGATGACGATCGCATGATCGAGCCCCGAGTCAACCTTGGCAGGGTCGGCGACCACATCGACGAGATTCACCCAGCCGAGCGAGCTCGCAAGGTCGGTCGCTTTCTGTAGATCTGGCCTTTCCTTCGACCCGGCGAACTTCCAGTCGGCGGACTCGGTCTCGCGCGTCACGCTCCAGCGTTGCTTTCCTTCCTTGGACGACGAAATCGACTTCGCGCCGTCGGCTCGAAGGAGATCTTTCACGAGCCACTGATCGGGCTTGGATTCGACCTCGGTCAGCGGCTCCCCGACCGCGAGCATCGTCCCCGCTTCGCCGCCCACGGTGAGGTAGCGGCCCGTCGCCTCGGCCTCGCCTCGCGAAAGCGAAGCGACCGGCGAAACCTTCACGATTTTCTTTCCGAGAAGGAGGCGTCCGAGCGACCCGCCCTTGGCGTCCTTCAGTTCGATCAGGGTCCCCGCGCCCGCCGCCTTGTCCTTCGACTCGAGGAGCTCGAGGCGCGCGCGCTGCGTCTCGGGCAGCGGCTCGCTCTGCACGATCTTCAGCTCGGCGAGCTTCACGAGGAGCGCTGCGATGCGATCGGTCTCGGCCGCGAAGCCGGCGCGCTCGCGCACGCTCCAGCCGGCCTCGCCGCGCGCGAGGTGCAGCTCGCCGGCAGGATCCAGGATCGCGATCTCCGCGACCTCGCTCAAGCGCAGGCCCGCGATCACCTTCTGCCCGGCGCGCGAATCCGCGGCCGTCCATGCCGCGCGGTCGGACAGGACGACGGCGGCCGCTAGCACGGCGAGGACCGCCAACGTGGCAAGCGCGATAAAGAATTGCCTGCGGTTCATATCGCGGGCGTCCCGCGTCGGCGCAGGATCGCGAAGCCGATGCCGGCGATCGTCACGAGCAAGGGCATCAGCGCGATGTTCAGCACCTTCGTCCAGAACTGGAGAGCTTCGCTGTCGGCGCGCAGCTCGCGGCGCACCTCCTTCAACGCCAGTCGCGTCTCCGCGGCCTTCCTGCGGAAGTTCTCGAGCTCCGTCTGCTGCTCGGCCGAGAGAATCGCCCCCGCGCCCTGCCCCTTGCC
>WNGC01000861.1_pt1 | contig 24449 bp, 24 predicted proteins | sample 5400051 | NCBI WGS metagenome assembly WNGC01 (sample SAMN13153368, study PRJNA577476) | soil metagenome | isolation source: 20 cm soil or saprolite under grassland replicate 2 | place: USA:California | collected 2016-06-15
GCCGACGAACTGGCGAAGGACGGCATCAGCCCTGCGATGCTGCGGCAAGTGCCGATCGGCCAAACCGGCTCGGGCGACCCCACGGTCGCCGAGCGCCGCGTTGACGTCGTGCTGGAGCAGTAGCTTAGGCAGGTACAACCAATCGTTGAGTCCGTCCGGAGCGTTTGCTGCATCTGCAGAAAATCTGCAGCAAAAGTTCGCGCATTGGTTGTATCGGGCTGGTAAACCCCGCAAGATGCCTTGGGTTTTGCCTCGATCGATAATTTTGCGCCTCATTATTTGCAGCAAATTTGCCGCTGCTTGCCGCTGTTTCGCGCCGCTTCTTCTGAGAACGTGCGAATGGTGGCATAGGAATATGGCAATTTTAGCGTCGATGTCGACGGGCCCGCAGGATCCGCGCGGCGATACCGAGCGGCCGCTTCCCAGTGACAACGCGAGTTACTGGGCCGGGACGGCGGCGAGGTCGAAGGCGGCGGCCATCAAGGCGCGGGTATAGGGGTGTTCGGGCGCGGTCATGACGCGCTCGGTGCTGCCCGACTCGACGATCTCGCCATCCTTCATGACGAGGATCTCGTGCGACAGAGCGCGCACGACCTTCAGATCATGGCTGATGAACAGATAGGCGAGGCCGTAGCGCTCCTGTAATTCGCGCAGGAGATCGACGATCTGCGCCTGCACCGACATGTCGAGCGCCGAGGTCGGCTCGTCGAGCACGAGAAAACGCGGCTTCAAGACGAGCGCACGCGCGATCGCGATACGCTGGCGCTGACCGCCGGAAAACTCATGCGGGTAGCGCTCGGCGGCGGCCGGGTCGAGCCCGACCTCGGCAAGCGTCTCCTCGATGAGTTGCCGCCGCTCCGCCTCGCTGGCGCTCAAATTGTGGACGCGCAGGCCCTCGCCGACGATCTGCGCGATCGACAGGCGCGGCGACAAGCTCGAATAGGGATCCTGAAAGACGACCTGCATCTCGCGCCGCAACGGGCGCAGCCGCCGCTGGCGCTCCTGCGCGATGTCACGGCCCTTGAAGCGGATCGCGCCTTCGGCATCGAGCAACCGCAACAGCGCGAGACCCAACGTCGTCTTGCCCGAGCCGCTCTCGCCGACGACCCCCAGCGTCGAGCCGGCGCGCACCTTTAGCGAGACGCCGTCGACCGCCTTCACATAGCCCTTGATGCGGCGAAAGATGCCGCTGCGGATCGGGAACCACACCTTGACGTTGTCGCCCTCGATCAAGACCGGCGCCGCAGGATCGGCCGGCGGCACCCGGCCCTTCGGCTCCGCCGCCAATAGCCGCCGTGTATAGGGATGCTGCGGCTGCGCGAAAATGTCGGCGGTGCGGCCCTGCTCGACGATCTCGCCTTGCGTCATGACGCAGACCCGCTCGGCCATGTGGCGGACGATCGTCAGATCATGCGTGATCAGGAGGAGCGCCATGCCGAGCCGATCTTTCAGATCGCGCATCAACTCCAGGATCTGCGCCTGGATCGTCACGTCGAGCGCGGTTGTCGGCTCGTCGGCGATCAGGATGTCGGGCTCGTTGGCAATCGCCATCGCGATCATGACGCGCTGGCGCTGCCCGCCCGACAGCTGGTGCGGATAGGCGCCAAGCCGGCTTTCGGCGTCGCGCAAACCGACCAGGCGCAGCAATTCGAGCGTGCGTGCCCGCGCCGCCGAGCCCGACATGTGCTTGTGGATCAGCAGGGTCTCGCCGATCTGCTTTTCCAGCGTGTGCAGCGGATTGAGGGAGGTCATCGGCTCTTGGAAGATCATCGCGATGCGGTTGCCGCGGATTTCGCGCAACCGCGCCGGCGCGCCGCCGACCAGCTCCTCGCCGGCAAAGCGGATGCTGCTTTCGGGCGTATGACGGGCAGAGGGATAGGGCAGCAGCTGCAGGATCGACAGCGCAGTGACCGATTTACCCGAGCCGCTTTCGCCGACCAGCGCCAAGGTCTCGCCGCGGTCGAGCGTGAAGGAGGCGCGCTTCACCGCCTCGACGGGCGGTGCGCCGCGCCAGCCGCCAAAGGTGACGCTGAGATCGCGGATTTCGAGGAGGCTCATCGGCGGGTGCTCAACGCACGACCTTGCGCGGGTCGAAGGCGTCGCGCACGGCTTCGCCGACAAAGATCAAGAGGCTGAGCATGATGGCGAGCACGACAAAGGCCGTGATGCCGAGCCACGGCGCCTGCAAATTGGCCTTGCCCTGCGCCAGGAGCTCGCCGAGGGAGGGCGAGCCCGGCGGCAGGCCAAAACCGAGAAAATCGAGCGAGGTCAGTGTCGTGATCGAGCCGTTCAGGATAAACGGCAAAAAGGTCAGGGTCGCGACGGTCGCGTTCGGCAGCACGTGCCGGAAGATGATCACCGGGTCCGAAACGCCGAGCGCCCGCGCGGCGCGCACGTAATCGAAATTGCGCCCGCGCAGGAACTCGGCGCGCACCACGCCGACGAGGCTCGTCCAGGAAAACAGCAGCATCAGTCCCAGAAGCCACCAGAAATTCGGCTCGACGATCGTCGCGAGGATGATCAGCAAATAGAGGACCGGCAGGCCCTCCCAGATCTCGATAAAGCGCTGAAAACCGAGGTCGACGAGCCCGCCGAAATAGCCCTGCACCGCGCCTGCCGCGACGCCGACGATCGACGAGAAAAAGGTCAGCGCGAGCCCGAACAGGACCGAGATGCGGAAACCGTAGATGAGCCGCGCCAAGACGTCGCGACCTTGGTCGTCGGTGCCGAGCCAATCGGTGCGCGACGGCGCGGCGGGATAGGGACCCGGCGCATCGGTGATCGTGCGGTAGCCGAACGGGATCACGGGCCAGACGATCCAGCCCTTCTCGTCGATCATCTGCTTGACGGCGGGATCGCGGTAATCCGCCTCGCTCGGCAGAAAGCCGCCGAACGCGGTTTCCGGATAATTGCGGAACACCGGGAAATAAAACGCGCCGTCATATTGGATCAGGAGCGGCCGGTCGTTGGCGATGAACTCGGCGAAGAGGCTCGCGACGAACAGCACGAGGAAGATCCAGAGGGACCAGAAGCCGCGGCGGTTGGTGCGGAAATTGTCGAGCCTGCGCCGCGTCAGGGGCGTGATCCGGCGGCCGAGAAACGTATCGCCCGCCGGCGGCAAAACTTGTCCCGGAATGCGCGCCGGGGTTACGAGTCCGACCGCATCCTTGCGCTCGAGCGCTGTTGTGGCCTTCGCCTCGGCCTTGACCTCGTCAGCGGGCGGCAGATCGTTCATGGCTGCTTGGGCGCCCCGCGTCCTTCGAGACACGCCCCTGCGGGGCGCTCCTCAGGATGACGAGGTTTTGTGTATCGCATTACAATTTACCGTCATCCTGAGGAGGCCGCGAAGCGGCCGTCTCGAAGGACGGCCAACCTCCGTCCGAGCCTCCCTCGGGCCAGTTGCCTATTTCGCCTGGACCGGCACGAGCCGGGGCCGCGCCCCGCGGCTTTTGCCGCCGAGGTATTTGGCGGCGAAGATCTCGGCGATCTGCACGGCGTTCAGCGCGGCGCCCTTCCGCAGATTGTCGGAAACGACCCAGAGGTTGAGCCCGTTCGGCACCGTCGGATCGCGGCGGATGCGGCTGACATAGACCGCGTCCTCGCCGGCCGACTCTGCCGGCGTCACATAGCCTTCATCGGCGCGATGGTCGAGGACGATCACCCCAGGCGCCTTGCGCAACGCCGCGCGCGCCCGGTCCTCGGTGATCGGCCGCTCGAACTCGACATTGATTGCCTCGGCATGGCCGATAAACACCGGCACGCGCACGCAGGTCGCGCTGACCGCGATGTCGGGGTCGAGGATCTTGCGGGTCTCGACCGCCATTTTCCATTCTTCCTTGGTCGACCCGTCATCCATGAACGTCTCGATATGCGGGATCACATTGAACGCGATCTGCTTTGTAAAATGCTCCGGCTTGATCGGGTCGTTCACATAGACGGAGCGGGTCTGGTTGAAAAGTTCGTCCATCGCCGCGCGGCCGGCGCCCGAGACGGACTGATAGGTCGCGACGACGACCCGCTTGATATGGCCGATATCGTGCAGCGGCTTCAACGCGACGACCATCTGAATCGTCGAGCAGTTCGGGTTGGCGATGATGCCCCGCTTCAAGTAACCGGCGATCGCCTCGGGATTGACCTCCGGCACAACGAGCGGCACGTCCGGCTCCATGCGGAAGCAGGAAGTGTTGTCGATGACAACGGCGCCGGCCTTGGCGGCGCGCGGCGCGAATGCCGCCGACACCTTGCTGCCCGGCGACGACAGGACGATGTCGGTGCCCCGGAAATCGAAGCTGTCGAGCGCCTGGACCTGCAATACATCGTCTTCGCCGAACGACACTTCGCGCCCGACCGAGGCCGATGAGGCCAGGGCAACGGCCTCGTCGACCGGAAATTGACGCTCGGCGAGGGTGGTCAGCATCTCGCGCCCGACATTGCCGGTGGCGCCGACGACCGCTACTTTGAAGCCCATCTCGGGAACCCCCGGGTTGAGGCGGATTGGGACCAGATTGGCTGCTGACTTACGATGCCGGCCGGCGCTTTACAAGCCGCGGCTGCCCATGCGGACGGTTAGAGCGACGGTTTGACGGATGACATATGAGGAATTCTGGCCGCGCTATCTCGCCGGCCATGCCGACCGCCGCACCCGCGCACTGCATTATCTCGCCACGGCGGGCGCCCTCGCCTGCATCCCGGCCGCCGCGATCACCGCCGACTGGGGTTGGCTGATCGCCGCTCCGGTGGTCGGTTATGGGCCGGCGTGGCTGGCGCATGCCGCTTTCGAGCGCAACCGCCCCGAAACCTTTTCCCATCCGATCTGGTCGCTGCTGAGCGATTTCCGCATGCTCGGCCTCTTTCTCGCTGGCCGGATCGGCGGCGAGCTGCGCCGCGCTGGAGTTGAGAGGTAACGATATGCCTGCCGTACCGCTGATCGAGGAGAGCGCCGCCACCGCGGAGGTACGCGCCGTTTTCGACGACATCAAGGCCACCCGCAACACCGATTGGATCAACAATTTCTGGAAGGCATTGGCCAATGATCCGGCCACCCTGCGCCGCACCTGGGAGAGCCTGAAGGAGGTCATGGCGCCGGGCGCGCTCGATCCGCTGACAAAGGAATTGATCTATCTCGCGGTCAGCGTGACCAATTCCTGCGGGTATTGCATGGCCTCGCACGGCGCCGCGGCGAAGCGGCTGGGCATGACCAAGGAGATGTTCGCCGAGCTGATCGCCGTCATCGGCATGGCGAACGAGACCAACCGGCTGGCCGACGGCTATCGGGTTCCGGTAGACGAACGCATTGAAAACCTGTTCTGATAAGGCCGCGCGCCGCCATTTTGGCCTGGCGCCCAGCCTTTAGTACCGCATATCCCCCTTCGAGGGGCACCGAAATGCCGGAGGACGCTATGAAAAACCCGTTCGATCGCAAGGCCGAGAGCCTCGGCAACATCACCGCGCTGGAACACGTCAATGTCGAAATCCCGAACCAGGGGCTGGCGAGCGATTTCTACCTGTTGGGCTGCGGCTTTACCCGCGATCCCTACCTGTTTCCCGGCACCAACAATATGTGGGTCAATATCGGCCGGAGCCAGTTCCACCTGCCGACCGGCGACGCGCTCGTGTTGCGCGGGCATATCGGCATTGTGAGCCCCGACCGCGAGGGGCTGCTGAACCGGCTGCAGGGCGTCAAGAAGCAGCTGAAGGATACGAAATTCAAGTTCAAGGAGCATAACGATTACGTCGCGGCGACCTGCCCCTGGGGCAACAAGCTCCACATCTACGAGCCGGACGAGAAGCGCTTTGGCAAGGTCAATCTCGGCATCCCCTATGTCGAGTACACGGTGCCGGCCGGGACGGCCGAGGGGATCGCCCGCTTCTACAAGGAAATCCTCGGCGCCCACACCAAGGTCAAGGCAAACGGCGGCGGCAAGGCGGCGCACATCGCGGTCGGCACCAAGCAGGAATTCATCTTCCGCGAGACCGACAAGAAGCTCCCCGAATATGACGGCCACCACGTCCAGGTCTACGTGTCGGATTTCGGCGGGCCGCACGAGAAACTGCGCAAGCTCGACCTGATCACCGAAGAGAGCGACCGTTGCCAGTACCGCTTCGAGGACATCGTCGACCTCGACAGCGGCAAGGTGCTGTTCACGATCGAGCACGAGATCCGCAGCATGACTCATCCGCTCTATGCGCGGCGGCTCGTCAACCGCAACCCGGCGCAGACCAACCGGAATTACATCTGGGGCGGCGACGAGTGGGTTTGGGCATTGCCTGATACGGTCGGCCCGAGCGGACGGGTCGAGGACCCGCTGAAGGCGCCGAAAGCGCCGACGATCGCCAAGCGACGCGCGATGCGCGCCCAGCAAACGGCGTAACATCGCCGGAATAGTGGCTCGGCTTGGGCGCGAGGCGGGGGTTCTCCCCCGCCTCATTGCTTTTCAGCACACGGCGATCAAGGCGACGGCGCCGGATTGACCCATTTGATTTCGGGCTTCGATGCGGGCGTGGCTTGATCCGCAGCCGCCGGCGGGACGGGCTTGTCAACCGCCACGTGCTTCGCCCGGGAATGCCGTTTTTCGGGCGGGTTGGACGGCTCCGCCGCAGCTGTGCTGCTGCCGGCGGCCGGATGCTGCTCCGGACCGGCCGCGCTGGTGGATGTCGCCGGATGCCGCTCCGAGGCGGGCGCAGCGGCGCTCTTCGACGGATGCTTCTCCGGCGCCGCATGCTTCTCTGGCGCCGCATGCTTCTCTGGCGCCGCATGCTTCTCCGGGGCCGGAGGCGCGCTCGCGGCCGGCGGCTCTTCTCGTTGCGGCGCGGCGGGAGTCACAGCCACACTCTCGGTGCGGGACTTACGACGCGAGTGCTTTTCCGCCGGGGGCGATCCGGAGAGCGCCGCTTCGGCCTCACGCCGCGACGGTGGGTTGGGCACCGCCGCTGTCGCTGGAGCGGGCTCGCTGGGACGGGAGCGCGTCTCCGCCGGAGCTGGCGATGGAGCGCCCGATTTACGATTGTCCTCGACCGGGGTTCGTTCCGGCGCCTGGACCGCGGCTTCTCCGATGGCGCCCTTGGCATCGTCTGTTCGGGTCTGCACGTCCTCGGGCTTGCTGCTGTCGCGCGAGGCCTTTGGCCGGTCCGAGCGCTTGGCATCGCTACGGCTCCCCGAGCGGCTGGATTGGTCTTCCGGCAGCGTGGAGAGGAGTTCCTGAACCCGGTTGCGATAGCTCTGCTCGATGCAGCCCACGTTTTCGCCGCACCGGCGGCGCGCATTGACGAACGCGGTCTCGTGGTTCTCGAATTCCGCCCGCTCCTGCTTCGAGAGCTTCCCGCCGGCCCGGTCATAGACATCGGCGAGCTGCTTATCGAGTTCCCCGAGCCGGGAATCTTGGCAGATTGCCTTTTCGTCGGCGGAACGCGCGTTGCGGCAATCGAAGCTCTGTGCGCCGGCCGGGGCATCGAAAGCGGAGGCAATCAAGAGAGCGCCCAGCGCGGCGGCGGCGATATGCGCCGACAGTGCGGCGCGGCATCGGAAGCGCGTCATCATTCTTTGGCTTTGCGGCGTGTGGTGCCGGCCTTTCATAAGCATCAACACCGGATCGCCCGGAATCCGATGTATCTTTCGACAAACGATGGAACAGCCCGGCTGCCGGTCTACCGCAGGGGTGATAGAAGCCGGCGTCGAGCCCTGTGTTGGATGGAGGGGACCCATGCTGAGCGGCGTTTATCGCTTCCCGCCGATGGAAAGCGTGATCTACGGCCGGCCCTTTGCCGAGGCGGTCAAGGAGCAGGTCGAGCAGAGCGGCGCCACGGCCGTTTTTCTGCTGGCGAGCGGCACCTTGGCGCGGGAGACCGGCCTCGTCGGCCAGATCCGCGACGCGCTCGGCAACCGGCTGGCCGGCGTGCATGCCAAGATCGGCGCCCACACGCCGCGCACCGATGTCGTCGAGGCCGCTAATGCGGCCCGCGCCGCGGGCGCCGACCTGCTGCTCACTTTGGGTGGCGGTTCGGTGACGGACGCCGCCAAGATGGTCGCGTTCTGCCTCGGCAACGGCGTCACCGACCCCGCGCAGCTCGACGATTACCGCGCCCGCGTCTCGGCCGACGGCAAGATCGTGCGTCCCGAGGCGAAACCGCCGAGCATCCGCACCATGACGATCCCGACGACCTTGTCGGCCGGCGAATACACCGCCTCGGCCGGCTGCACCGATACTGCGCGCAATGTCAAAGAGAGCTTTGGGCATCCGCTGATGATGCCCAAGAACGTCATCCTCGATCCGCGCGCGACGCTCCACACGCCGGAATGGCTGCTGCTATCGACCGGGATCAGGGCAGTCGATCATGCGGTCGAGGACATCTGCTCGCCGCAATGCCAGCCGATCTCGGAAGGCGCGTCCTACCACGCGCTGAAATTGCTCGGCCGCGGTCTGCTCGGGGTCAAGGCGGACCCGCTCGATCTCGAGGCGCGGCTCGATTGCCAGCTCGGCGCGTGGATGTCGATGGTCGGCTCGCAGACCGGCGTGCCGAAGGGCGCGAGCCACGGCATCGGCCATGTGCTGGGCGGCACGGCGCATGTGCCGCACGGCTACACCTCCTGCGTGATGCTGCCACACGTCCTGCGCTTCAATCACGCGGTCAATGCCGAGCGCCAAGCGCTGGTCAGCGCCGCGCTCGGCCGGCCCGGCGATCCCGCCGCCGAAGTTATCGCTGGGCTGATCGCCGCGCTCGGTCTGCCGCAGACGCTACGCGATGTCGATGTGAAACCCGATCAGCTCGACCGCATCGCCGAACTGTCGATGCACGACCGCTGGATCCACACCAACCCGCGCAAGATCGACGGGCCGCAAATCATCCGCGAACTGCTCGACGCCGCGTGGTAACGCGGCCTTGCATGTTCGCATTAATATGCTTAGATGCGCGCAATGAGGACGACGGTCGATATTCCCGACGAGCTGTTCCGCCGCGCCAAATCCGAGGCTGCCTTGCGCGGCCGCAAGCTGAAGGATCTGGTTGAGGAGGGATTGCGCCTGGTCATAGAGAAGGAAAAGCTGCCGGCTATGTCGAAGAAGAAGCCGGCTCCGAAACCCCGGCCTGGCTCGCTGCACGAGAAGATGCAGAAATTTTGCGGCATCTTTGACGGTGATGCGCCGTCCGACCTTTCTACAAACAAGAAGTATTTTGACGATTTCGGGCGGTGAGATCCGGCACGCTTTTGGATACCGGCCCAATCGTCGCATATCTTTATTCGCGCGACGCTTATCACGATTGGGCCGTCGAGGCGTTCAGCGAGGTCCAGCCGCCAGTTATCACCTGCGAAGCGGTGCTGACCGAGGCATGCTTCTTAATCGAGCGAAATCGGTGGCCAGCCACGCGAGTCCTGGAATATGTGCTCGAGAGTGAAATCCGCATCGGCTTGCAGCTGGAGCACGAAATCGAGGCGATCCGAGGATTGATGCAGCGCTACGCGAATGTGCCGATGTCATTAGCCGATGCCTGCCTCGTCAGATTGGCAGAAATCACCGATCTGCCGATCTGTACGCTGGACCACGACTTCGCGATATACCGCGCGGGCCGGCGGCGCTCCTTGACACTGATCACTCCGGAGCCTCGCGCGCTGCACGAGCCGTAACAAAAGCGGCGGTCGCGATATCGATGGCCAGCGCCAAGAGGAGCGCCGTCGCGGCGAGCAGAAAGAGTATCGGGTAAGGGTGCTCCGCCCCCGCGAAGATGAACGAGAACCCATAGCCGGCGATCGCCTGCCCCAGCGCAAAGGCGATCGTGCACCAGCTCCACGCCGCAGCCTGCGCGGCCGGGGCGTCCGGAATAAGCTCGCGGGTCCGGCCGATCGTGATCGCAACGCAGCCCGGCACGAAAGCGCCGGCGATAAAGCTCGAAACGGCGAGCCCGACCGCCGACACCGTGACGAGCGGCAGTGCCACACAAAGTGCCTGGACGACAAAGGCGAGGCGCAATGCCGTTCGAAACCCGATCCGGTCGCCGACATAGCCGCCAGCAATGGGACCGAGAAGCGCGCCGGCCCCGAAGATGACCCAATAGACCGCCGCCCTGTGCAGGCCCTGCCCGAGATCGCGGGCGATGAAATCGACGAGAAACACCATGTGCGGCACAAGCCCTACCGCGTTCAGCGCGTATTCGACATAGAGCGCGCGCAACGCGGGTGCGGCGCGCAGCGAGCGCGGGTTTGCCGGTAGCATCTCGGCTGCATTGATGCTCGCCGGCCAACCGCGCCAGGCGATTGCGGTCAGCACCAGTGCCACCCCGCCGAGCCCGAGCCAGGTCTCCACAAGGCCCCATTGCATCAACAGCGGCACCAGCGTTCCGGAAGCGGCTATGCCGAGCCCCACACCGGTGAAGATCGCGCCGCCGGCAAGACCGCGGCGCCGGGGCGGAATGCCCGGCATGACGCTCGGCGCCGCGAGCGCCATCAGGACCCCGCCGGTGCCGCCGGACAAAAAACGCCAGAAGAAGAACCAGGCAAAGCCGAGCGGCAACGCGCAGGCGAGAAGGCTCGCCGCGGTCGCCAGCATCGAGCCTCGCAGCAAAGCGGGTGTGCCGGTTCGGGCGGCGATGGCCCGGGCACCGATCGCACCGGCCAGATACCCCGCCAGATTGGCGGCGCCGAGATAAACTGCCGCCGATGGCGCGAACCAGCCGGCTGCGATCAATGCCGGAATGAGCGGCGTATAGCCAAACCGGGCCAGCCCGATCCCGACCAGATTTGCCGATAATGCCGCCATTGCGGCGCGCAGCGGCGGAACCGCCGGCCGGAGTGCAGCTCTATCCATGGCCTGAGATAGCCGGCGCATCGACGCTATGTTACGGCCGGCGCCGAAGGACAGATCGGCATTCTGCGCCCGGCAGCCATTCGGAAGCGCCGCACCCGCGACCACGGCTCGCCGTCAGCGCGCTTGAACCCCGCCGCTGCGCGGAGGATCATGGTCGGATCGTCACCGCTATCGCCTCTGTCCGGAGAAGCCATGAAGCTCAATGGCGCTACCATCCCCGACGAGATCGTCCGCCGCGTCGTCGAGCGCCGCGGCACCGAGCACTGCTTTGCGGAGCTTGATCCGGCCCGCACCGCGCTCGTCGTCATCGACCTGCAGCACGCCTTTATGAATGAGGCGGTCGGCCACGCCGTCGTTCCGGCGGCGCGCGACATCGTGCCGGCGGTCAACCGCCTCGCCGCGGCGGTGCGGCAAAAGGGCGGCGGCGTCTTCTGGGTGCAGATGACGCACGACGACAACTGCCTCGACGATTGGTCGATCGCGTTCGAGATGTCGACCCCGGCGATGCGCCAGAAGCGCATCGCGGCGTTAAGCGAAGGCGGGCTCGGCCATCAGCTGTGGCCCGATCTCGACGTCAAACCCGAGGACGAGATCGTCAAGAAATACCGCTACAGCGGCTTTTTGCCGGGAACCTCGGATCTTGCCGACCGGCTGCGGGCGCGCGGCTTCGACACCGTGCTGATCACCGGCACGGTCACCAATGTGTGCTGCGAAAGCTCGGCGCGGGATGCCAACATGATGAATTTCCGCACGATGATGGTCAGTGACGGCAACGCCGCGCTGACGCAGGCGGAGCACGACGCGTCGCTGACCGCGTTCTACGCGACCTTTGGCGATGTCATGGACACCGAGATGATCATCGCCGCGCTCGACCGCGCCGCCGCCGCGAAGGCCGCGTAGCCGAACCTAGGCTGCTTTTTCGAGTTCGCGCAGGATCGTGTCGCCCATGTCGCGGGTCGAGATCGATGCTGTGTTCGGCTGCCGAATATCGGCGGTGCGCGCGCCTGCCCCGAGAGCCTTCGCCACCGATTTCTCGACGAGATCGGCCTCCTCGGCGAGATCGAAGGAATAACGCAGCATCATCGCGAACGACAGAACGCAAGCGAGCGGGTTGGCAACGCCCTTGCCGGCGATGTCAGGCGCGCTGCCATGCACCGGCTCGTAAAGCGCCTTTCTGCGGCCGGTCGCGTCGGCCGCCCCGAGCGAGGCCGAAGGCAGCATGCCGAGCGAGCCCGTCAGCATCGCGGCGCAATCCGACAACAAATCGCCGAACAGATTGCTGGTGACGATGACGTCGAACTGCTTCGGGTTGCGCACGAGCTGCATCGCGCAATTGTCGGCGTACATGAAGCTGAGCTCGACATCGGGATAATCGGCGTGCACGCGGCGCGCCACCTCGCGCCACAAGATGCCGGATTCCATGACATTGGCCTTGTCGACCTCGCAGAGGCGATGCTGGCGCTTTTTGGCCAGCTCGAAGCCGGCGCGGACGACGCGCTCGATCTCGGCCTCGCTGTAGACTTCTGTGTTGATGCCGCGGCGGCTACCGTCTGGCATTGTCTCGATACCGCGCGGCTCGCCGAAATAGATGCCGCCAGTCAATTCGCGCACGATCATCAAATCGAGACCGGCAACGAGCTCGCGCTTCAATGTCGAGGCATCGGCCAGGGCTTCGAAGACCATTGCCGGGCGGAGATTGGCGAACAGGTCCATCTCCTTGCGGAGCCGCAACAGGCCGCGTTCAGGCTGCAGTTCGAACGGGAGCGTCTCCCATTTCGGGCCACCGACCGAGCCGAACAACACCGCATCGCTCGCTTGCGCCTGGGCCAAGGTTTCGTCGGTCAGAGGCGTACCGGACGCGTCATAGGCGGAGCCGCCGACCAAGCCTTCGCTGACCTCGAAGCTCGCAATGTGCCGCTTGTCGAAAAACTCGATGACGCGCATGACCTCGCGCATGATTTCCGGGCCGATGCCGTCGCCCGACAAGACGAGGATTTTGCGGTTTGAACGGGTGGTCTGAGCCATGGGGATTTCAGTTCCGGTCTGAACGTGAAATGCCCCTCACCCGTCCTCCGCTTCGCGTCGGACGCCCTCTCCCCGCGCGCGGGGAGAGGGTTGGGGTGAGGGGCGCGTCGATGGAGAGGTTAGGCGCCGGCCTTTTCGGTCAGGCCGAAGACCCAGGGACGCTCGCCGCGCGTCTTTGTCTCATAGGTGGCGATCTCGGCCGCCTTCTGTTCGGTCAGCCCGATATCGTCGAGGCCATTGAGCATGCAGTGCTTGCGGAACGGGTCGATGGCGAAAGGCACGATCTCGCCGTCGGGGCGCGAGATCGTCTGCTTGTCCAGATCAATCGTCAGCACCGCGTTGCCGCCCTTCTTCGCATCGTCCATCAGCTTGTCGACCTCTGCCTGCGGCAATGCGATTGGCAAAAGGCCGTTCTTGAAACAGTTGTTGTAGAAGATGTCGGCAAAGCTCGGCGCGATGACGCAGCTGATGCCGAAATCGGTCAATGCCCAGGGCGCGTGCTCGCGGCTCGATCCGCAACCGAAATTGTCGCCGGCGACGATGATCTTCGCCTGCCGATACGGCCCCTGATTCAAGATGAAGTCCGGGTTCTCCGAACCGTCGGCCCGAAACCGGATCTCCTCGAACAGGTGCTTCGCCAGACCCGTGCGCTTGATCGTGCGCAGATGGATCGCCGGGAAGATCTTGTCGGTATCGATGTTGATCGCCGGCATCGGCGCCGCGACACCGGTCAGTTGCGTGAATTTTTCCATCGAAGGTTCCTCTTAGCCCAACTGGCGCACATCGGCGAGACGGCCGGTAACCGCGGCGGCGGCCGCCATCGCCGGACCCATCAGGTGGGTCTTGGCTCCGGGACCCTGGCGCCCCTCGAAATTGCGGTTCGAGGTCGAGGCAATCCGTTCGCCCTTCATCGCCCTGTCGGGGTTCATCGACATGCAATTGGAACAGCCGGGCTCGCGCCATTCAAAGCCAGCTTCGAGGAAGACGCGATCGAGACCTTCTTCCTCAGCCTGATGCTTCACCAAGCCGGAGCCCGGCACCACCATCGCGCGGACGCCTTCGGCGACCTTGCGACCCCGAGCGATCGCCGCTGCAGCCCGCAGATCCTCGATGCGGCTGTTGGTGCAGGAGCCGATAAAGACGCGCTGCACCGGGATCTCGACCAGCGGCGTCTTCGGCTTCAGCTGCATGTATTGGAGCGCCCGCTCCACCGCGGCCCGCTTCAGCGGGTCGTCGATGTCGGCTGGATCGGGCACCCGGGCGGTAATCGGCGCGGTCTGTTCCGGGTTGGTGCCCCAGGTGATATGCGGCGCGATCTGACCGGCGTCGAGCGAGGTCTTCTTGTCGAAATGCGCGCCGGGGTCGGAGGGCAGCGTCTTCCAATACGCCAATGCCTGCTCCCAGGCGCCGCCTTTGGGCGCGTAAGCCCGGCCCTTGACGTATTCGAAGGTGATCTCGTCCGGCGCCACAAGGCCGGCGCGGGCGCCGGATTCGATTGCCATGTTGCAGACGGTCATGCGGCCTTCCATCGACATCGACCGGAAGGTGCTGCCGCCATATTCGATGACATGACCGGTGCCGCCCGCGGTGCCGATCTTGCCGATGATCGCGAGGATAACGTCCTTTGGGCTGACGCCGGCGCCCAAGCTGCCATTGACCTCGACCAGCATATTCTTGGCGTGCGCCTGAATGAGGGTCTGGGTCGCCAGCACATGCTCCACCTCGGAGGTGCCGATCCCGAAGGCGAGCGCGCCCAAGGCGCCGTGCGTCGCGGTATGGCTGTCGCCGCAGACAATCGTCATGCCGGGCTGCGACAGGCCCATTTCCGGGCCGATGATGTGGACGATGCCCTGGTTGATGCTGTCGATCGGGATATAGGGCACGCCGAACTCGACGACGTTGCGCTCGAGCGTATCGACCTGCAGCTTCGATTCCGGCTCGTCGATCCCGGCCTTGCGGTTGCTGGTCGGGATGTTGTGGTCGGCGACGGCGATCGTCGCGTCCGGCCGGCGCACCTTCCGGCCGGCGAGCTTCAGCCCCTCAAAGGCCTGCGGTGTCGTTACCTCATGGCAGAGGTGAAGGTCGATGTAGAGGAGATAGGTGCCCTCGCCTGCCGGGGCGATGACGTGGCTGTCCCAAATTTTGTCAAACAAGGTGCGCGGTTGCGCCATCGGGGGATACTCCAGCGACTAGGCTTCGGTAGAGGTTAGGCTTCGGTTTCGGGGGAAGCGGATCCGGTAACCGGCACCCGCTCGCGGCGGTTGTCCTCGCGGCCGCGCTCGGCAATGCGCGCCGCCTTGCCGCGGCGGGCACGCAGATAATAGAGCTTGGCGCGCCGCACGGCGCCGCGGCGCACGACCTCGATCGCGCTGATGCGCGGCGAATAGAGCGGGAAAACGCGCTCGACGCCCTCGCCATAGGAGATTTTGCGCAAGGTGAAGTTCGAGTTGATGCCGGCATTTTTGCGGGCGATGCACACCCCCTCGAAGGCCTGCACGCGCTCGCGCTCGCCTTCGACGACCCGCACGCTGACGCGCACCGTGTCGCCGGGCTGAAACGGCGGGACCGGCCGCTCGCCGGCCAGCTTCTCGACCTGCTCGGCTTCGAGCTGCTGCAACAGATTCATCGCTCCACCTCTTACCTTTTCCCGCTGGCCGCCAGCCGAGCCGCATAGTCTTGCCACAAATCGGGCCGCCGCTCTCGCGTCAACCGCTCCGCCTCGGCCCGCCGCCAAGTGCGGATTTTCGCATGATCGCCGGACACCAGAACCTCCGGGACCGCCCGCCCCTGCCACAGCTGCGGCCGGGTGTAATGCGGGTATTCGAGCAGCCCTTCGGCGAAACTCTCCTCCGCCAAGGCCTCGGCGCAACCGACGACCCCCGGCAATAGCCGCACGCAGGCGTCGATCAGCGCAATCGCCGCCGGCTCGCCGCCCGACAGCACGAAGTCGCCGAGGCTCACCTCCTCGACGGCCCGGGCTTCGAGCAACCGCTCGTCGACGCCCTCGAAGCGGCCGCAAAGCAGCCGGACACCAGGGCCCGCCGCCAATTCCCGCACGTGCTCCTGATCGAGCGGCCGGCCGCGAGGCGACAAATGGATGAGCGGGCCGGCGCCGCCGCCGCCTTCGATCGCCGCATCGAGCACATCGGGCCGCATGACCATGCCCGGCCCGCCGCCAAACGGCGCGTCATCAACCGAGCGGTGTTTATCGCGCGCGAAATCGCGGATGTCCACCGTTTCGAGCCGCCACAGCCCGGCCGCGAGCGCCTTGCCGGCCAGCGAATGCGCGAGGGGCCCCGGCAGCATTTCCGGGAAGATCGTCAGCACGGTCGCCTGCCAGCTCATGCGGTTGCTTTCTCGCGCTTGCGGCGCGCCCCCGCCGGTTCATCGAGGAGCCCGGGCGGCGGGTCGATGACGAGCCGGCCGGCCGCAAGATCGACACTCGGCACGATCGCACAGGTGAACGGCACCACCAGCGGCGGTCCCTCGGCCCTGGCGATTTCAAGGGTGTCGCCGGCGCCGAAATCATGCACTGCACGCACCCGCCCGACCGCCGTGCCGTCGCTCAGCACCGCTTCGAGCCCGATCAGATCGGCGTGGTAGTACTCGTCCGCCTCGGTCGGCGGTAATACCGCGCGCTGCAGATAGAGGCGCAGGCCCCGCGCCGCCTCAGCCTGGTTGCGGTCAGCAATGCCCGACAGATGGCCAATGAGCACGCCCTTGCCAGCGCCGGTGAGCCGCAATGTGAAATGACGCTCGCCGCTCTCGTCCTCGAGCGCGCCGTAACGCGCAATGTCCTCGGGTGTGCCGGTGAAGCTCTTGATCTTGACCGCGCCGCGCACGCCATGCGCGCCGGCCACGGCGCCGACGCACACCCGCTTGCCCAGCGCGCTCACCGCAAACTCCGTTCAGCGACCGCCGTCAGGCGCTGCCGGCTGCAGCGCCGGCAGCGTCTGCGGCCTCCTGAGCGCGTGCCTGCGCCTTGGCTTTCGGCGTCGATTTGTGCGGAGTCTCGCGCACCGCCGGCTTTTCCATGATGCCGGCATCGCCGAGAAAGCGCGCGACGCGGTCGCTCGGCAATGCCCCGACCCCGAGCCAGTGCTTGATGCGCTCTTCCTTCAGGGTCACGCGGTCAGCATGCCCGCGATCGAGCATCGGGTTATAGGTGCCGAGCTTTTCGATAAAGCGCCCGTCGCGCGGGCTGCGCGACTCGGCGACGACGATCGAATAGAACGGCCGCTTCTTGGCGCCGCCGCGGGCGAGCCGGATTTTCAGTGACATGCGGTTCCCTTCGTAATTTTCAGTGACATGCGGTTCCCTTCGTAGATGTAAGACTCAACTTTAATCGCGAATTCAGTGACGGAAGCCCTGCGGCATCAGCGCCGACAGGCCATGCCGCATCAGCCCCTTTTGTCCGAGCTTCTTCATCTTCTTCATCATGCCCGCCATGTCCTGATACTGCTTCAGGAGCCGGTTGATATCCGGCACCGAGGTGCCCGATCCCGCCGCGATCCGCCGGCGGCGCGAGCCGTTCAACAGCTTCGGGTTTTTGCGCTCGGATTTGGTCATCGAGGCGATGATTGCTTCCTGACGCTTGACGATCGTCTCGTCGATATTCGCCGAGTCGAGCTGCTTCTTGATCTTGCCGATCCCGGGGAGCATGCCGAGCATGCTGCTCATCCCGCCCATGCGGCGCAATTGCCGCAGTTGCGCGGCGAGATCGTCGAGATCGAAATTGCCCTTCTCGAATTTCTTGGCGAGCCGCTCGGCCTCGTCGCGGTCGGCGGTCTCGGCGGCGCGCTCGACCAAGGTGACGACGTCGCCCATTCCGAGAATGCGGCCGGCGATGCGCTCGGGATGAAACGGCTCGAGCGCGTCAATCTTTTCGCCGGTGCCGATCATGACAATCGGCTTGCCGGTGATCGCCCGCATCGACAGCGCGGCGCCGCCGCGCGCATCGCCATCGACCCGGGTCAACACGATGCCGGTGATGCCGGCGCGCTCGCCAAAGGCCTTTGCGACATTGACGGCGTCCTGGCCGGTCATCGCATCGGCGACGAGGAGGGTCTGGTGCGGTGTTGCGGCGTCGCGCACCGCCGCCACTTCCAGCATCAGCTCCTCATTGACATGGAGCCGCCCGGCGGTGTCGAGGATCACGACGTCGTAGCCTTCGCGGCGCCCGGTTTCGAGCGCGCGGCGGGTGATCGCCACAGGCCGCTCGCCGGCGACGATCGGCAAGGTCGCAACGCCGGTCTGGCGTCCGAGCTGCGCCAATTGCTCCTGCGCCGCGGGGCGCTGCACGTCGAGCGAGGACATCAACACTTTGCGAGGCCATCAGCACCTTCTTGCGCTCGCGGTTCTTCAGGCGCAGCGCAATCTTCGCGGCGGTTGTCGTTTTGCCCGAGCCTTGCAGCCCGACCAGCATGATCCCGACCGGCGATGCCGCGTTAAGGTCAAGGCCCCCATCAGTGCCAATGGCACCCCGTGACGGCTCAGCTCCGCCGCCGAGCATCTCGACCAGGTGGTCGTGCACGATCTTGACGACCATCTGCCCCGGGGTGACCGAGCGCAGCACCTCCTGTCCGAGCGCCCGCTCGCGCACCGCGTTGACGAAATCGCGCACGACCGGGAGCGCGACATCGGCCTCCAACAGCGCGATGCGGATTTCGCGCAAGGCCGCCGCGACATCGTCCTCGCTCAGCGCGCCGCGGCCGCGCAGGCGGTCGAAGACCTCGTTGAGCCGATTGCTCAAACTGTCGAACATCGAACGGCTTCTCCGCAGCACAGATGGGCCGGCGCGCGAAACTCGCGGACCGGCCGCCTCCCCAAGAAATGGGGATGGGGAGGTGGTTTGACACTCCTGCCGAAAGGCGCGCGGACGCTACAGGCCGGCCGAATTCCTGTCAATCATGGGCCCTGTCAATCAGCCGCGGCCGCAGGCGGTGCCTTAGTTTGAATTTCCGCCACCGACCCAAAGTCGTCATTGAGACGACGTGGGCCCCTCGGGATCAACTCCACGGACTTCGCATCAGTCCCTTATAGAGACACTACCAGCGAGCTCGCAAATCGGCCGAGTTGGGTGGACAGCGCACGCCGAAAGGTGCGTGGCTAAGAAGCCCGCGACGACTAGGCGGTCGCGTCGGCTGGGACCGAATCTGGTGGACCAGCGGGTTCCCATTCATCCGTATGTTGGACGAACACGGTCCGGTATCCCTCGTGCCCGGCTGCGCACCGGGGCGTGCACGCCGGCCCAGCGAAGCCGCACGGCAACAGGGCCGTCGTCCGCCGTCCCGTCCATCAAGCGGACCTTCAAGGAAGAATTTCGATAGGCGTTCCGTCGGGCACGGCGTCCCAAATCTTCACGATCGCAGCATTGCCCACAGAAATGCATCCTTCCGTCCAATCGCGATACCACTGGGGCGGATCGAACGGGCCATAGTCGCTCGGCAGACCGTGAATGAAAATCGCACCGCCGGGCTCCGCCTTCATCGCTCGTGCACGGTCGCGGTCGTTTCCATCGGGATATGAGATATGGAGTGCGCGGGTGTAGCGCGTCTGCATCGACCGCCCGTCGATCAGGTAGACGCCCTCCGGCGTGCGGCCATCACCCTCTTCTTGTTTTGAGCCGCGCGGCTCGCGACCGAGCGCAATCGGGAAACTCTCGAATAGGGCGCCATCGTGCAACAACTCAAGGGTCCGTTTGCTTTTGCGTACTACGATGCGGTCGGCCAACTTGGGTGCCTGAGGCTCGGGCTCTGCCGCGGCAACCGGCGAATCGCCAAAGAGTTCGGCGAGGATACCCGAAACTGTCTCGCATCCACTGGTTAGCCCTAGTACCGACACGGCAAAGAGAACGCGGAAGATCCGCCGATACATGCGAGCTACCCCGCGTCGCGCCGCAAACACCCCAAGCATGGCAAAACTGCTATTCCCCCAAACAGTATCCATGCTGGATTATTCGAGCGCATCGATCAAGGGTGAGTCCGCGAGAGTTCAGGCAAGAGTAGGCTAGAATGGTCCCTCTTGATGCGCAGAAGCTGGAAGATCCATCCGGCGCGGAGGACTTAGAGGTATGGTTTTGGACCTGTCGAATGTCCGATGTGCGCCGACGCCGTTTGTTGACAATCCAGCGCGGCATACCCGCCATGTCAAATGACTTTCCGGGAATCCAAGCGGCAAGAGTAGCGAACAGGCTGCAAAGGGTCGAACTCGACCCTCACTCGCCGTGATGGGAAGGTCTGGTATCGGCGCAACCCGGCCGCTGGTTTCGGCTTCTACGAACGACCGCTTTCCACCCAAAGCCGAATTCAAACCAGGCACTACCCGGCCCGATAATTGAGTCGATCAGCGGCGGCCGAACAGCCTCTCGATGTCGCTGAGCGCGAGCGACACATAGGTCGGGCGGCCGTGATTGCATTGCCCGCTGTTGGGGGTCGCCTCCATCTGGCGCAAGAGGGCGTCCATCTCGGCCGGGTTGAGGCGGCGCCCGGCGCGGACGCTGGAATGGCAGGCGAGCGTGCCGCAGACATGCTCGACCCGCTCCTGCAAGGCCAGCGCGTCGCCCCATTCCTCGATCTCATCGGCGAGATCGCGGATCAGCGATTTGACATCGAGCCCCGGGACGAGCGCCGGCACCTCGCGCACGATGACCGCGCCCGCTCCGAACGGCTCCAACACGAGGCCGAATTGCGCCAGCTCGTCGGCCCGCGCCGCGACCCTAGCGGCGAGTGCCGGGTCAAGCTCGACGATCTCGGGGAGGAGCAGGATCTGCCGCGCGACGCCGTTCCGGGCGAGCGCTTCCTTCATGCGCTCATAGACGAGCCGCTCATGCGCGGCATGCTGATCGACGAGCACGATGCCGGCCGCGGTCTCGGCCAGGATATAGGTGCCGTGCAATTGCGCCCGGGCGCTACCAAGAGGGAGATCCGGCGACGCATCCGCCCCGGGATTGCCCCAACCCGCCTCGCTTGAACCGACCTCACCGGGCCCGAGGAACCGGTTCGCCGCCTCGGCCAGCTCTCCTGGCAGAGCGCTCGGCGGAAAGGCAAAACGCGGCATCGTCTCGACCATGCCATTGCCGGGCCCGGCCGGGCGAAATGCGGCGAGCGCGGCATTGGCCACCGTCGACGAACTGCGCTGCCCGGCTGCTTCGAGGGCATGGCGCAAGGCGCCGACGATCAGCCCCCGGATCAGCCCGGCATCGCGGAAGCGGACCTCGGCCTTGGCGGGATGGACATTGACATCGATCTCGCCGGGCGGGCCGTCGAGAAACAGCGCGACGACCGGGTGGCGGTCCTTCGCCAGCACGTCCTGATAGGCGCCGCGCACGGCGCCGACGAGCAGCTTGTCCCGCACCGGCCGGCCATTGACGACGAGGTACTGGTCGCGCGCGATGCCGCGATTGAGGGTCGGCAGGCCGATCTGGCCCGTCAGCCGAAAGCCCTGCCGCTCGGCCGTGACCGGCACCGAATTCTCGGCGAAATCGCGCCCGAGCAAGGCGGCCAGCCGTGCCTCGCGCGACGGCGCCGCCGGCAGACGCAGCAAGACGCGCTCATCGTCGCCAGTGACCGTGAAAGCGATCCCCGGACAGGCCATTGCCAGCCGCCGCACCGTATCGACCGCCTGGTCGCGCTCGCTGCGTGCCGTTTTGAGGAATTTGAGGCGCGCCGGCGTCGCGAAGAACAGGTCGCGCACCTCGACCCGCGTGCCGCGGGGATGGGCAGCCGGCACTGGCGCGTGCTTGACCCCGCCCTCGACGGCGATTTCCCAGGCGCTCTCGGCCTCCTCGGGTCCATGGGGGGGTCGCGAGACGATGCGCAACCGGCTGACCGCGCCGATCGACGGCAAGGCTTCGCCGCGAAATCCGAGCATCCTGATCTCGAGGAGGTCGTCATCCGGCAATTTCGAGGTGCAGTGACGCTCGACGGCCAGCGCCAGCTCGTCGCGGCTCATGCCCTGGCCGTTATCGGCGACGGCGATCAGCGCCTGGCCGCCTTCCCGCAGCGTGATGTCGATGCGCGTCGCGCCGGCATCGATCGCATTCTCGACGAGTTCCTTGACCGCCGCCGCCGGCCGCTCGATGACCTCGCCGGCGGCGATACGGTTAACAACGACACTCGGCAATTGGCGGATCGGCATCGGCCTATTCTAAGGCAGCCGGCCGGGTCGGGCGAAAAGCTGATTTCAGCAGGGCCGCAGCCCAGCGCTTCCGGACCTGCTGCCCGACGACCGAGCCACTTCTTTTAGGGGCGATTCGGAGGGACATAAACCTTCCGTTAAGGCTTACAGGGCTAAACAGCCCGGGACTGGGAGTCCTGCGCCATGTGGAAGACCGCCGATCATCTCAGACGCCAGTGCAAGAGCCATTGGGGGCCGCTCGCCGGCCTCGTGAGTGGGCTCATGTTTGTCCTTGTGCAGCTGACGACCGTGCATGTCGGCGACAGCTGCACCCGGCTCGGCCAGATCGCCGAGGAATTCCGCTTCGGCCTGCCGGCCCGGCAGGTCATGTGCATCGCGACGACAGACGGCAATCTCGTCTACGACCGTTTCGTCTCCACGAACCGGCAGCCGTTGCGCCAGGCCGCGCTGCTCCAGTAATTCGACGTGACGCGGGGCGGCACCGCCGCCCCTACCCGGTCGTTGCGGTCGCCAGCGCCGGCGTCCGCGCCGGCAGCGCGCGCGTCATCAGGATCGCCAGCCCGCCGACCGTGACACCGCCCAACACATCCACCAGGTAATGGCCGCCTTCGCTCGGGACGGACAGCAGCATCAGCGCATTGAAAACCGCGACCGGCACAAAGACCCGCGAGCCGCGATGCGCGTAGGTGAAGAGGATCGCCAAGACCGCATGGAATGACGGGAAGGCGATGACGCCCTTCAGCAGCATGATGTCGAGCGAGGGCAGGCTACCGTGCCGCAGCCCGACGAGATCATCGACATAGGCGTCCTGGCAGGCTGGCACGCCGACGCAGGGCCCCAGCGTCGGAAACAGAAAAAACACCGCCGTGGTCATCAAAAGCGCGAGCGTCGTGTTGATCAGCAGTTCGGCATTGCGGTCATCGCGTCCGCGATACGAGAGCCACAGCACCGAAAGGACGACCTGCGCGACGAGGCTCTGATAGGGGATCGCGAGGAGAAGCTTGAGCGCGGGATGCGCGGCGACAAAATCGAACCATGCCGCCCAATTGAAGCCCAGCTCGGCATCGGCAAGCGCCAACCGCGCGTCATAAACCGGCCCATCTTGGGCCGCCGCCAAATAGGTCAACAGCGCGCCGGCCACGGCAAAGATCAGCCATAACAGGATCCATTCGGCGATCGCGGCAATCCGCCGGCCGGCGCCGCTGTGCCGGCATCCGAGCGTCAGGCCGAGCAGCGCGAGGCTTGCCATTGCCAGCGGCGACCAATGCGAAAGTCCTATTCTGAGCGCCGCACACCACAGGAGATCGCAGCCCGACAAACCCGCCAGCAACAGCCACACCCTGGTCGAGATGCCCGTCATGCCATCCTCTGTCGTTCCGATTGAATACGCCCCGCGGCTGCATACCCATGTCGGACACGGATGTTCAAACGTTCGGAAACACCGAGGGTTTCGCTGAAATCTTCTGGCGCGACTGCTCGGCTGGCGCTCGGAAGGAACGGGAACCTGCCTTGGCGGTTGCCTTGACAGCCCCGCCGGTTCCGCGATGGAGTGCGGCAGCGGGCGGGTATGGGAGCGAAGAATGGCGGTGACCTCTGTCAGACGGGCATCCGGCAGCGAGGAAACGGCCGCGACCTCCGGCGCCGACTATCTGGCGCGCGTCGCGGAGATCGCGCCGGCGCTCGCCGCGGCCGCGGCGGAGATCGATCGCCGCCGGGAATTGCCGGAAGCCATTGTCGACGCGCTGATCGAGCGCGGCCTCTTCCGCCTGCTCCTGCCGCGCTCGCTCGCCGGCGCCGAGCTGTTGCCGGCGCAATACATCCCGATTATCGAAGCGATCGCCGAGATCGATGCCAGCACCGCCTGGTGCATCAACCAGAATTCCGGCTGCTCGATGACCGCAGCGTTGCTGGCGCCGGAAATCGCCCGCGAGATCTTCGGCGAGCCGCGCGGCATCCTCGCCTGGGGACCGGGACCGGGCGAAGCGCGGGTCGTAGCCGGCGGCTATCGGGTGACGGCGAACTGGTCTTTCGCCAGCGGCAGCCAGCACGCCAGCTGGCTCGGCTGCCATGTGCCGATCGCCGAGGCGGACGGCACGCCGCGGCTGCGCAGCGATGGCACGCCGGTCGTGCGCACGATGCTGTTCCCGAAGAGCCAGACCAAATTCACCGACATCTGGCACACGATCGGGCTGCGCGGCACCGCCAGCAATCAGTACGAGGTCGACGATCTGTTCGTGCCAGAGCCCCACTCGGTCGATGTCCTGTCGCGGCGCGACGGTTCACTGACCCGCGAGGCGGGCCTGCTCTATCGTTTCAGCAGCCTGTCGCTGTATGCCGGCGGCTTTGCCGGCGTCGCGCTCGGCATTGCGCGCGGCATGTTGAAGGAGTTCATCGTTCTGGCGCGTGACAAGATCCCGCGCGGCGCCCGCAACACATTGCGCAACAACAATGTGATCCAGGCGCAGGTCGCGCAAGCCGAGGCGCGGCTTT
>WNGC01000507.1_pt1 | contig 24334 bp, 25 predicted proteins | sample 5400051 | NCBI WGS metagenome assembly WNGC01 (sample SAMN13153368, study PRJNA577476) | soil metagenome | isolation source: 20 cm soil or saprolite under grassland replicate 2 | place: USA:California | collected 2016-06-15
CCCCGTGTGGCCGCGTCGAGCGACTCCTCGGTCCACGTCGCCGGGCTGCGGTAATGGGAGGACAGCACAAACAGCCGGATGGCATCGGGCTGGTAGCGCTCCCTGGCCGCCTCGATCGTCACCATGTTCCCGAGGTGGCGCGTCATCTTCTCCGGGCCCTCGGACAGACGGAGCAGCCCATTGTGCACCCAGTAGCGGACGAACGGCTTCTTGCCCGTGAACCCCTCGGACTGGGCGATCTCGTTCTCATGGTGTGGGAAGATGAGGTCCTGGCCTCCGCCGTGGATGTCGAGTGGCTGGCCAAGGAGGGACAGCGACATCGCCGAGCACTCGATATGCCACCCGGGGCGGCCCCGCCCCCACGGGCTGTCCCAGGCCGGCTCCCCGGGCTTCGCCGCTTTCCAGAGGACAAAATCCATCGGGTGCTCTTTTCTCGGCTCGACGTCGATGCGGGCGCCGGCCTGCATCTCTTCGAGCGAGCGGCCGGAGAGCCGGCCGTAATCCGGAAATTTCGTCACCCGGAAAAACACATCCCCGTCGACGGCGTAGGCCAGGCCCCGATTCACGAGGACCTGGATCATCTCCAGCATCTTCGGCACCGCGGCGGTCGCGCGCGGGTAGTGGTCGGCCCGCCGGATGCCGAGCCAATCCATCTCCCGGAGGAAGCGTTCGGCGTATTCCGCCGCCAGCGCCTGCACCGTGATGCCCCGTTCCCGGGCGGTCTCGATGATCCGGTCCTCGATATCGGTGAAGTTCTGGACGAGCGTGACGCGGTAGCCCCGGTATTCCAGATACCGGCGGATCACATCGAAGACCAGGTAGGAGAGCGCGTGGCCGACGTGGGCGGGGCCGTAGAGGTTCGGGCCGCAGACATACATGCGCACCTCGCCGGCGTGGAGGGGCACGAGCTCTTCCGCGCGCTTGGAGAGGGTATTGTAGACGCGGATCGCCATCACCCGACCCTCGGCGGCGGGCAGGACGACAGGATCAGAACAACGGCCGCCGGACGGGCACGGCCGCCAACTCCGCCGTCAGTTCCCACCGGCCTTCCGTCCGCCACGTCCAGGGATCCACGTCGGTCACGCGGTGCAGATCGAAGCACCCCCGGTCGGCCAGCACGCGAAGGTAGGACTCCCCTCGGTAGAAGGCGGTCCCCCGCCAGAACCCGGTCGGGCGAGGACGGCGGCCCGCGGGCTCCGTCTCGACCACGATGGGCTCGGTGAGGACCCGGCGTTCGATCAGGATCAGATGGGGACGGCGCAGCCGCCGCCCGTCATCGTTCCCGGCGCGCGGCCCGGAGGTCATCCGGCCGGGCCCCGCGGCCAGGCCGGGACAGGCTCCAGGCTGGCCACCGCCTGCGCGGCGATGCCCTCTTCGCGTCCGATGGCGCCCATGCCCTCGGTCGTCGTGGCCTTGATGTTCACGCGATCGTGTGCAATGTGGAGGACGCCGCTGATCGCCGCGCGCATCGCCGGGGCGTGGGGGGCGAGCCGGGGAGCTTCCGCGAGGACCACGATGTCGACGTGCGCCGGCCGCCACCCGTGCTCCCCGAGGAGGGCTGAGACCCTGGCCAGGAGGGCCAGGCTGTTCGCGTCCTTATAGGCCGGATCGGTCGGCGGGAAATGGTGGCCGATATCGCCGAGCCCCGCGGCGCCCAGCAGGGCGTCCATCACGGCATGCACGATCACATCGGCGTCGGAGTGTCCGACCAGTCCTCGAGCATGGGGAATCTCCACCCCGCCGAGCACGAGGGGGCGCCCGGGGCCGAACCGGTGCGCGTCGAACCCGACGCCCACCCGGACCACACGGCCGGCATCCGCGTCGCGGGCGAGCAGGGCCTCGGCCAGCGCCAGGTCTTCGGGCACGGTCACCTTCAGGTTGGTGGGATCGCCCGGGACGAGCCGGACGGGAATCCCCAATCGCTCCACCAGCACCGCGTCGTCGGACCCGCGAAACCCCTCCCGCGCCGCCGCCTCATGCGCGCGCTCGAGGAGCGCGCGGTGAAACGCCTGGGGGGTCTGAACCCGATAGAGGGACCCTCGGTCGAGGGTTTCCAGCGCCCATCCTCCCTCGCCTCGCTTGACCGTCTCGGCGACCGGCAGGGCGGCTGTCGCCGCTCCGGTGCGGGCGCCGGCCGCGATCACCTCCGAGGCCAGCGGGCGCGAGAGAAAGGGCCGGGCGCCGTCGTGGACGAGCACCAGATCCGGACCCGGAGGAAGGGCCCTGAGCCCGCACGCCACGGAGGCCTGCCTGTCGGCTCCCCCCGGCACGACCGCCGCAACCTTGGTCAGCCCCGAGCGCCGCGCCATCTCCTGGATCGTTGTGACGGCATCGTGCGGGACCACGACGGCGATCGTCTCGATCTCATCGACGTGCTGGAGGGTCGCGAGCGCGTGGTGGACGAGGGGACGACCGTGAAGCATCACCAGCGACTTGGGAGTCGCCGCTCCGAGCCGCTCGCCGCGCCCGGCCGCCGGGACGACGGCCGCCGTCCGAACCGCACCGGTCACCGGGTGGCGCCGTCCTTTTCCAGCGCCTTCGGGCGGGCGAAGATCATCCGCCCCGCGACCGTCTGCAGGACGCTGGTCACCACCGTGTCCAGGGTCTCGCCGATGTGGCGCTTCCCGCCCTCGACGACGATCATCGTCCCGTCATCGAGGTAGCCCACCCCTTGGCCGGCTTCCTTGCCGTCTTTGATGACGTGCACGGACAGCTCTTCGCCGGGGATCATCGCCGGCTTGATCGCGTTCGCCAGTTCGTTGACGTTCAGGACGCGAACCCCCTGCAGTTCCGCGATCTTGTTCAGGTTGTAGTCGTTGGTGACGATCCAGGCCCCGATCGCCCGCGCCAGGCGGACGAGTTGGGCGTCCACCTGCCCCAGGGCGAAGTCATCCTCCTCCTCGTAGATCTGCACCGTCTGCTGCTTCTTCTGCATCCTGTTCAGGATATCGAGCCCCCGCCGGCCCCGGTTCCGGCGGATCTGGTCGCTCGCGTCGGCGATGCGCTGCAGCTCGGCCAGCACCGATCGCGGGACGAGGATGGGCCCTTCGAGGAAGCCTGTTTCCGAGATGTCCGCGATCCGCCCGTCGATGATGACGCTCGTGTCCAGCAGCTTGGGGACGCTGGTGCGCCGCAGCTTCCGGTCGCGGCCGGCCAGCCGTTCGGCGAGGCGCGGGAACGCCGCGAGGAAATCCTCGCGGCGCTGGATCCCGAGGTGGAGCCCCAGGTATCCAAAGACGAGCACCGCGGACAAGGGGATGATGTAGCGCCCGATGATCGGCACGCCCAACAGGGGAATGCTCACCAGGAACGCGACCAGCAGCCCCAGGATCAGCCCGCCGGCGCCCGCGAGCACGTCCCTGAGCGGAACACTGCCGAGGTGGTGCAACACCCACGCCATGGACGCCACGAACCAGCCGCGCACCGGTGGCGCCGCCAGCCAGCCGATCAGGGCCCCGAGCGTGATCCCGAGCACCAGCGCGCTGAGCCGCGGCGCCGGATGCCCGCCGCCGCGCAGCATCTCGTTCCGGACGAGATCGGCGATCTGGTACCCGACGAGACCTCCGATGATAACTCCGAGCGCTCGAACGAGACGAATCATCGCGGCTCACCAAATTCCGCGACCACACGGCATGGTCGGGTGGGAGGATGAATAAATGACAGTTCATTATACCACGGGTAATCGGCCGGAAAGTGCAACTCCGATTGCCGAGGCGCGCGCGCAAAACATTGACATCCCCCCACTGCATTCCTATAATGAGACCGATCTTCTCTCGAAGTCGATCTTTCGCGCAACAGTCCAGACGGGAGGCGGGCGCCGCATGAAAGGGATCGAACCGTCTTTCCAGGATCAAGTCGAAGCTCATTTGATCCGCCACCGCAGCATTCTCGATGTGCTGAGCAAGCTCCAGGAATCCGCCGCCCGCGTCAATCGCTCCGTGGTGAAGGCCGTGACCTCCTGCGGCTGCATCACGATCGACGCCAGCAAGCAGGAGTTCCCGTCCGATGTGGGCCTGACGGAACTCAAGGCATTCCTGGCAAGTCATCTCACCGGGTCGCTGTGCGACCGGTGCCGGGAGGCCATCGAGACCGAGATCGGATCGGCGCTCTTTTACTCCGCGGGCCTCTGCAGCCTCCTGGACCTCAAGCTGGACGAAATCTTGGAGAAGCAGCACAGCCGGATCAAGAGCCTCGGCATCTTCAACCTCACCTAGGCTCGACCGTTCGACCGCCCGCCGATCTCGACCGTCGGCCGCAGGTTTGCGGGCGCGCGTTTACACGCGTACGCTCCCGCGCGGGTCCATGGCGTCGCGGATCCCATCCCCCAGCAGGTTGAATCCCAGGACGTGTCCGGTGCGTTAGCCGATCAGGAGGTCCAGGGCCTCCCGGATGTCCCCCACGCCGGCGAGCTCCAGCCCTCCGCGATCTTCGATCCCCGCCAGGTTGGCGCGCGGCAGGATGACCCGCCGGAACCCGAGCTTCGCCGCCTCCGCGACCCGGCCGGCGATCCGGCTCACCGCCCGGATCTCTCCGCCGAGCCCCACTTCGCCGACCACGACCGTTCCGGGATCCGCCGGCCGCTCGCGGTGGGAGCTCGCGACCGCGAGGGCGACCCCCAGATCCACCGCCGGCTCTTCCACCTGGACTCCGCCCGCGACGCTCACGTAGACGTCGAAGGTGGCCAGATGCAGTCCCGCCCGCTTTTCCAGGACCGCCAGGAGCAGCAGCATCCGGTTGGTGTCCACGCCGGCCGCCGTCCGGCGGGGCAGGCCGAACGGGGTCCGGGTGACGAGCGCCTGGACCTCGAGGAGCAGCGGCCGCGACCCTTCCACGGCGCAGACGACGACCGAGCCCGGGGCGTCGAGCGGGCGCTCGGAGAGGAACAGCGCCGACGGATCCGACACCTCGGCGAGCCCACGGCCGCTCATGGAAAAGATCCCGATCTCGTTCGTCGACCCGAAGCGGTTCTTCGTCACTCTCAGCAGGCGGTAGGCGTGATGACGCTCGCCTTCAAAATACAGCACGGTATCCACCATGTGCTCGAGGACCCGCGGACCGGCGATCGCCCCCTCCTTGGTGACATGGCCGACGATCAGGATCGCGGGCCCGCCGTCCGATTTGGCGACGCGGAGCAGATCGCCCGTACACTCCCGGATCTGGCCGACGCTCCCCGGCGCCGCCGGCAGGTCGGGGCGATAGATGGTCTGGATCGAATCGATCACGACCAGGGTGGGCTGCGCCTCCGAGACATGCGCGGTGATCTCCTCGAGATTGGTCTCGGCGAGCACGAGGAGGCGGGGCGCGTCGATCCCCAGCCGCGCCGCCCGCATCTTCGTCTGCCGGACCGACTCCTCGCCGGACACGTAGAGGACCGTCCGGGTGGGGGCGAGGTGGTGCGCGACCTGAAGCGCCAGCGTGGACTTTCCGATGCCCGGATCGCCGCCGAGGAGCACGAGCGACCCCGGCACCAGCCCGCCGCCCAGCACGCGATCCACTTCGCCGAGCCCTACCTCGAGCCGCGGCTCGCGCTCGAGGGTCACCTCCCCGATCGGCGTCGGGGCCGACGCGCCGGACGGCTTGGCGCGCCACGCCCGTCGGGGCGCGCCGGGCTCCGCGACCGGCTCTTCGACGAGGGTGCTCCAGGCTTCGCAGCCCGGACAGCGGCCGAGCCACTTGGCGGACTCGTACCCGCACTCCTGGCACACGTACACGACGCGGCCCGCGCCCGCTGCGTCCCCGCCCCGTCGCCTCACCGCCGCTCCGATCCGCCCGTCATGGGCGACGGCCCGGGCAGCGCTGCCCGGGCCGTCGCCATCCTTAGCACTGTGCGCCGCGTTCTACGTCCCTTTGTCCGCCGCGACCGGCTCGCGCCGCTTCTCGAAGACCACCATGCCGTCGCGGGCATCGAGCACGATCTCATCGCCCGCGTGGAACTTGCCGCGCAGCATGTCGTCCGAGAGCGGGTCCTCCACCAGGCGCTGGATCGCGCGCCGCAGCGGCCGGGCCCCGTACTGCGGGTCGAACCCCTCGCCGGCCAGGAGCTCCCGCGCGGCGTCGGTCATCACGAGCGACATCCCCTGGCCGCGGATCTCCCGCTTCAGCCGGTCCAGCAGGATCTCCACGATCGCCTTGATCTGCTCGCGGCTCAGCGAACGGAACACGATGATCTCATCGACCCGGTTGAGGAACTCCGGCCGGAACGCCCGCCGCAGCTCTTCCATCACGTGCATCTTCATCCGGTCGTAGGAGCGGTCGGCCTCCAGCTGATCGTTGCCGGTCCCGCGGAAGCCGAACCCTGTATCGCGCTGGATCTGCGGCGCGCCCACGTTGCTGGTCATGATGATGACGCAGTTCTTGAAATCGACGGCCCGCCCCTGGGCGTCGGTGAGGCGTCCGTCTTCCAGGATCTGCAGGAGGACGTTGAAGATCTCGGGGTGGGCCTTCTCGATCTCGTCGAGGAGCACGACCGAATACGGCCGCCGCCGGACCTGCTCGGTGAGCTGTCCTCCCTCCTCGTACCCGACGTAGCCCGGGGGAGCCCCGACAAGCCGGGACACGGTGTGCCGCTCGGTGTACTCGGACATGTCGATGCGGACAACGGCGCCTTCGTCCCCGAAGAGGAACTCCGCGAGCGCGAGCGTCAGCTCGGTCTTGCCGACGCCGGTGGGACCCAGGAAAATGAACGAGCCGATCGGCCGCCGGGCGTCCTTCAGGCCGGCGCGCGCCCGCCGGACGGCGCGGGATACCGCATGCACCGCCTCGTCCTGGCCGACGATCCGGTGGTGGAGCGAGTCCTCCATGCGGAGGAGCTTTTCCGTCTCCTCCTCAACCAGGCGCATCACCGGGATCCCCGTCCAGCTCGACACGATGTCCGCGATGTCGTCGCCGCTGACCGTGGTGATGTCCCGGCCCTTGTCGGTCTTCCAGGAGCTCTCCAGCTCTTCGAGCTTCTGCCGCAGGACCTTCTCCTTGTCGCGGAGGCTGGCGGCCTTCTCGAAGTCCTGCCCCTTGATCGCCTCTTCCTTCTCGCGGCGCACCCGCTCCGCCTTGTCAAGCGCCTGGCGGACTTCCTGCGGCAGGAAGCTCGCCTGCAGGCGAATCTTGCTCGCCGCCTCGTCCATGAGGTCGATCGCCTTGTCCGGCAGGAACCGGTCCGAGATGTACTTGTCGGCCAGCGTCGCCGCGGCGACCAGGGCCTCGTCGCTGATCTTCACCCCGTGGTGGGCCTCGTATCGCTCGCGCAGCCCTCGGAGGATTTCCACGGTCTGGTCGACGTTGGGCTCGGCCACCAGGATCGGCGCGAACCGCCGCTCCAGCGCCGCGTCGCGCTCGACGTATTTGCGGTACTCGTCGAGGGTCGTCGCCCCGATGCACTGCAGCTCGCCCCGGGACAGCGACGGCTTGAGGATGTTGCTGGCGTCGATCGCCCCTTCCGCCGCGCCCGCGCCGACGAGGGTGTGCAGCTCGTCCACGAACAGGACGACCTCGCCCTGGGCCTTGCGGATCTCCTCCATCACCTTCTTCATCCGCTCTTCGAACTCGCCGCGGTACTTCGTGCCGGCCACGAGCGCGGCCAGGTCGAGCTGGACCACGCGCTTGTTCCGGAGGACCTCCGGGACGTCGCCGCGGACGATCCGCTGGGCCAGCCCCTCGGTGATCGCCGTCTTCCCCACGCCCGGCTCGCCGATCAGGGCCGGGTTGTTCTTGGTGCGGCGGGAGAGCACCTGGATGACCCGCTCGATCTCGCGCTCCCGGCCGATCACCGGATCGAGCTTGTTCTCGCGGGCGAGCTTGGTGAGATCCCGCCCGAACTCGTCGAGGGTGGGCGTCTTGCTGGCCTGCTTGGTGTAGGAGGCGGTGCCTTCCTCGCCGAGGAGGTAGACGACCTGCGAGCGGACCCGCTCCAGATCGGCCCCCATCGCCTCCAGCACGCGCGCGGCCACGCCCTCGCCTTCGCGGATCAGGCCGAGGAGGAGGTGCTCCGTGCCGATGTAGTTGTGGCCGAGCCGGCGCGCCTCATCCAGCGCCAGTTCCAGCACCTTCTTGGCTCTTGGGGTGAACGTGACTTCCTCGTGCGGCGTCCGCTCACCGCGACCGATCGCGCTCTCGATCTCGGCGCGCACGCGCTCGGGGCTGATGTTGAGGGACTCCAGGACCTTGCTGGCGACCCCCTCGCCCTCGCGGACGATCCCGAGCAGGATGTGCTCCGTCCCAACCGCGCTGTGGTTCAGCCGCTTGGCTTCCTCTTGGGCGAGGATGATCACTCGGCGGGCACGCTCCGTGAATCGTTCAAACATCTCGCGGCTGACCTCCTCCCTGCCAGGTTGCGCGCGACGTCATCCGGTGATCCCGCTGCCTTCTACTTCTACGGACCGAATCATCCCGCTGTTCCTCTCCCCGAACGTCCGCACCGCTCAGCAACCTCGGGGCCCCGGCAGAGCGTGAAGGCGACACCCTCCACGTGAACCCTCTTGCCTCTCACTTAGAGTACGTTTGCCCTCCCCCGGCCATTCCCGCTGGCCACTCCCTGCACCATGAACGGCCTGGACAGTTCTCTTCTTCGCCTACCCGCTGACTCCTGCCGAATGGCCTCCAGCGGGGCGTTGATCGCGTCCCCACTCTATTGATGCCCCGGCATTGTCACGCCCGGACACCGTAGATTCGATCTTCCAAGCCCAACAGTCATCCCTTCGTCGGAGAGATGGCGGACGTCCGGATATCGGGTACACACCTGACAACGCCGCCCGGGGCGCCGCCCGAGACCGCGGCGGGCGCGGACGGACAGGTCGAACGAGACCGCCTGGAGACCGCCAACTTCTTGAATCGCCATTCGGAGATCGAAAGGAGGGAACTCTGTGACCCGAGCGGGAAACCGACCGGCGGGTCGGAGCGGCCGCCGGAGTGGATGTTTCAGCGTTTGATCGCCCTGATCGTGTACCGGATGGTCCCGGCGGGGGCTTTGACCGTAACGGTCTCGCCCCGGCGCTTGCCCAGGAGCGCCCGGCCGACGGGCGACTCGTTGCTGATCCGGTCGCGGCGGGGGTCTGCCTCGGGCGATCCCACGATGGTGTAGGTCAATTCCTCCCCGGCCTCATCGGCCAGGCGGACCGTGCTGCCGACGGTGACCACGTCCGAGCGGACTTCGTGGTCGTTGATGACCTTGGCGTTGCGGAGCATCCCCTCGAGCGTCAGGATCCGGCCTTCGATGAAGGCCTGCTCGTTCTTCGCGTCCTCGTACTCGGAGTTCTCCATGAGATCGCCGAACTCTTTCGATTGCTTGATCCGCTCGGCGACCTCCTTGCGCTTGACGGTCTTGAGGAACTCGAGTTCTTCCTCGAGCTTGCGCAGGCCCTCGGGCGTTAAAATCGTTTCCTTTTCATCCATACCGCTCGGCTCACCTGAGAGGATTTCGCACCGCTCTGAACGCTGTGACCGTCCTGAAGCGGGGACGAGACTGAGGGACTCCCTCAGTCTCGACCTTGCATAACGCCAGGTAGTATAACGGATGAGGGAAGCATTGTCAAAGGCCCTACGAGACCGGCCGCGATGCCGGCACGTGAGTGCCCGGCGCGGCTCCCGCCGACCGCGCGGCCTGCCGGATCGCGTCCACCTCGGCGTCGGAGATCTTCCGCTCGAATCGCCGGAACCCCGACATCTGGAGTCCGTGCTTGCGCATCAGCGCGTGGATCTCCTCGACCCGATCGAGCCGGACGTCTCCGCCGAGCGTATAGTCGTCATAGCGGTGCTCGAGCGCGAGGAGGATCGTCTCCGCCATGCACGCCTCGCACGACCGCGGCGGGAACCCGAAATCGAGCCCGAACTCGACCGGGCCCGGGACCTCGATGACCCCGCCGTCGATCACGAGCACATCGCCGCGCCGCTCGTAGACGAGCCGCGAGACGTTCCGGGGGCGCGAGACGTCGCAGACCACGGCGCCGGGGCGCAGGTCCTCGGGCTCGATCAGGACGTCGGTCGCCGTGCTGACCGTGATCACCAGGTCGGCGGCCCCCACCGCCCGGCGGACGTCGGAGGTGACTTGCACCCGCGCGGGCGCTTCGCTGCGGAGACGCGTCGCCAGGGCGTCGAGCCGGTCTCGGGTGCGGGCCGCCAGAATCAGCCCGCCCACCTGATGCGCGAGGATCCGGCAGCAGGCCGCTCCGATCGTCCCCGTCGCGCCCACCACCGCGACCTCGGCCTGACGCGGGTCGATGCCCATCCGCGCGGCGCCGAGCAGCGCGCCTTCGATCGCGGTGGCGACGGTGAGGCTGTTGCCCGTGGTGACGCCGATCCGCAGCGCGTCGGCCACCGTCACGCCGCGATCCCCGACGACCTTCGTAAACGCCCCGAGGCCGAGGATGCCGGCCCCCAGGCGCTCCGCGATCCGGCCGGCCTGGATGAGGCGCCGGTAGACCACGTCGGGCGGGGCCGCCAGGATCACCCTGGGGGTCCACGGCAGGGCGATGAACCACCCCTCGGCCCGCGCTCCCGTGGCCGAGACGATGCCGGTGATGTGCGACGCCTCGAACGGCGGCACCGCGCGGAAGGCGGCCTCGACGAGGCGCTCGGGCAGGAAGCGGGTAAAGGGAAATTTCTGCGCGTACTGCGCGACATAGAGGGGATGCAGGACAAAGGCGAATCGCCCGAGGGGCGCGCTCATGACGCCGTCAGCGTTTCGACCCGCGGGCGGAATCCCGCCCGCAGCAGCCACTGCACGTAGTCCTCCGGCTTGAGTTCGGCGCTTCGGCGCCCCGACAGCGCCAGGACGATGCCCTCCAGCACGTTTGTGCCGAGCGACCGGCCGTCCATCTCCGGCGAGACGGTGATCAGCGTCCGCACGCGGCGGCGCCGCAGGTCCTCGGCATCCTGCGCGGTCACCGTCTGGGTGAGGACCGTCTTTCCGCTCAGGTCCTCCGGCATGTACCGCCGGATAAAATGGAAGTCTCCGGCCAGGACCTCGGCCCACCGGAACACCTGCGGGTAGCGCGGAGTGTGTTGTTCCTGCTTCGCCCCCGTCGGGTACAGCCACTGAAACGGAAGCTTGGTCAGGACCGGCAGCAGGCACGCCGCCAGGAATCGCACCGTGGTGAGCGACCGCATCGGGATGGGCAGCCCGAGGGCGAAGTAGAAATCCCCGAACAGCGTCTGCGCCCCGGCCTGGGTAAACGCCTCGGCCATCCCGTACCGGTCGACGCTGCTGACCTGCAGCACCCGGCGCCCCGCGAATGAGATGCCGGCCTCCTTGGGGAGGTACTCGAGAATGACGTACTTTTCCCAGGAATTCTTGATCCCCCCGCCGTCCACCACCGGCGTCCGGCGGACGCCCCGGATCAACCGGGCCGCATCGCGGATCTGGTACCGGGCCGGCCCCGCCTGAAGATAGAGGTCGATGCCGCCCATGCCGATCGCATCGACCTGGCCGTCGAGCTCTTCCACCAATTTCCGGTAGCGGGACGTATCGCCGTCCGTGCCGATCCGCTCGATGATGAAGCGCTCACCGAGGATCTCCGTTTCCACGCGCTTGTCCCGCGTGCTGCTTCCCAGGCTCACGCTGACCACGCGCTTCATTCCCTTTGTCCCAACCTCTGCTCGCCGTTTGCCCCACTCCGGGTTGGAGCCCCCGAAGGGGGTACTCCTCGCATCGATCGGCTTTCAGACGTCACTTAGACTCACTCCCTCGCCTCTCCTTCCACCGGGGCGTTGCGCTCATACAAAATGCGCAGGCCTTCCAGTCCCAGCAGCGGATCCACGTGGGCGATCGACCGGGTCTCCGGAGCGATCAGCTCCGCGAACCCGCCCGTCGCGACGACGGCCGCCCCTCCGCCCAACTCGCGCTGCATCCGCTCCACCACCCCGTCGACCTGGCCGGCGAACCCGAACAGAACGCCGGACTGGATCGCCGCGACCGTGTTCCGGGCGATGACCGACGGCGGCCGTGTGATCTCGACCTTGCGGAGCTGCGCGGCGTGAAGGGCGAGGGCATCCATGGAGATGTCGACCCCCGGGGCGATCGCTCCGCCGAGGAAGTCGCCTTCCGCGGAGACCACCGTGAACGTCATGGCGGTGCCGAAGTCCACCACGATCGCGGGGCCCTTGTAGGCGGCGTAGGCGGCGATCGCATTCGTGATCCGGTCCGCGCCGACCTCGCGCGGGTTCTCGTAGAGGACGCGCATCCCTGTCCGGATTCCGGGGCCGACCTCCAGCGGCGGGCGGCCGAGGTAGGTCCGGGAGAGCTGCCGGAGCGTGGCCGCCAGCTGCGGCACGACGCACGCGATCGCCACGCCCGTGATATCTTCGAAGTCGTATCCGGCGTGGCGGCACAACTGGCGCCAGAGCATGGCGTACTCATCGGTGGTGCTTTCCCTGACGGTGGCGATCACCCAGTTCGCCAGCAGGGCGCGGCCGCGGTACAGGGCGAGCTTGATGCGGGTATTCCCGACGTTGACGGCGAGGAGCATCGAGGCTGTCCTCCGTTCCAGTCTGCAATGCAGTACCGGACGGACCGACTGCGCAGACGTAGGGTCCGGCCAACGGCGTGTGCCGGCCACCGGTAGCGTAGCAGACCCGGGCGCGCCGGGCAAGGAGCCTGCCGGCGCCACCCCTGATCGGTCCACGGACTCACAGCGCCGTTCTTCGTCCTCCCGCGAGGCCAGCCGGCTGAAACCGTTGCCTGGGCCTCAGTCCTTTATATACCTTGACAAGCATATGCTCTGTGGAGTATACTGAGGGAGTGGAATCTGTGTTCGAAATCATTGCGGAGCCGAACCGCCGCGCGATCTTGAGCCTCCTGGCCTCGTCACAACAGTCGGTTGGAGAGATCGAGCGTCAGCTTCGTATGCCGCAGCCGACCGTGTCGAAGCACCTGCGAGTGCTGCGCGAGGCCGGTTTCGTGGAATCCACGGTGGACGCACAGCGCCGTCTCTACCGGCTGAAGCCAGAACCGCTTCAGGAGGTGGCTGCCTGGCTGGCTCCGTTCCGCCGGTTCTGGTCCGCTCACGTGGATGCTCTCGAACGCCACCTCGACCGCATGGATCAGCCAACACCAACGACAAGGAAGACCAGGAGAAAGCGACGCGGCCCAAACCGCGAACGTGGCAAAGGAGAAACGAAATGAAAATCAAAGTCACCAGCGTATACGTGGACGACCAGGACAAGGCCCTGCGCTTCTATACGCAGGTATTGGGCTTTGCCAAGAAGGCCGATTTCCGTCAGGGCCCATTTCGCTGGCTGACCGTGGCCTCGCCCGAAGAGCCGGACGGCACTGAGCTGCAGCTGGCGCTGAACGGCAACCCCGCGGCCAAAGCGTATCAGCAGGCGATGTTTCAACAGGGCCAGCCCGGGGCCATGTTCTACACCGACGACGTCAAGGGCGACTACGAGCGGATCAAGGCCCGCGGCGCCGAGTTCACGATGCCGCCCACCGACGTGACCGGCTCGACCATTGCGATGCTGAAGGACACCTGCGGCAACCTCATTCAGCTCACCCAGCTGGCACGCTATTCACGCTAGGGTGACCGATCGCGAGCAGTACGCACCGGGTCCGGCCAGCGGGGCGCAGGTACGAAAGGACGGAGAGAAGTGGACGCTCATTCTCGTCAGAGACCTGCGCCACTCGCCGGAAAAAGTCTGGCAGGCGCTAACCGACCCGGCGCATCTACGCGAGTGGGCGCCCTTCGACGCCGATAGGAGCCTGGGTACGGTTGGAGCCACGGTGAAGCTCACCACGGTGGGAGCGCCCAGGCCGCATGTTTCCGAAACAACAGTGACGCGAGCCGACGCTCCCAAGGCGCTTGAGTACACCTGGGGTGGCTTCGATATCCGGTGGGAACTCGAAGCCTTTGGTGGCGGCACGCGCCTGACGCTGTGGACCAACATCGATCGCCGCTTCATCTCAATGGGCGCTGCCGGGTGGCACATTTGTTTCGATGTTCTGGATCACCTGCTCAGCGGAACCCCCATCGGCCGCATCGTTGCTGGTGAAGCGATGAAGTTCGGCGGCTGGCGGCGGCTGAACGCGGAGTACGCCAGGCAGTTCGGCATTGAAATGCCCAACTGGCCGCCTCGGGCGGCTCAAGAGTCCTGAATCGAGACAGCGTAAATGACGCGGAGGCATCGAGATCCGATGACCCCATCGGAACGTATTGACCGGCTGATCGCAGCACTCACAGATTGGCGTGGCAAAACGTTCGCCAGCTTGCGCAAGAGCATCCTGGAGGCCGACCGGGAGATCATCGAGGAATGGAAGTGGATGGGAAGCCCGGTGTGGTCTCACGACGGAATAATCGCGGTCGCCAACGCCCACAAAGATAAGGTGAAGCTTACCTTTTCCCACGGGGCGAGCCTCCCAGATCCTGACAAGCTCTTCAACGCGGGCCTCGAAGGCAACGCGTGGCGAGCGATCGATTTGTTCAAGGGCGATCGGATTAATGAGCGTGCTCTAAAAAATCTCGTCCGTGCCGCCGTTGATTACAATCAGATCACATTGAAGAGGAAAGCGCCTGCGGGTACTCGAGCGAAAGGACATAAATCTTAGAGCAGGCTAGGGAGCAAGGCCGGGGACGCCCCCCAAGGTCCCGGCGGTCCTCACCGACCGCATCACCGCTTCTGCCACGGTCTCCGGCACCGCCGCCTGAAGCGCGAACCAGTCGGCGGCGGCATCCCGCGTGCTCACGACGAAGAACGCGTCGCCGTCCACGGAGGTGTGGGACGGGGAGACGGCGCGGGCCAGGCCCGCATGGGCGAGCAGCGCCAGACGGGTGGCCTGAGCTTTCGTCAGCGCCGCGTCCGTCGCGACCACGCCGATCGTGGTGTGGGCGGGACCCCCGAACGGGAACCCGTGCCCCTCGGGCAAGCCGTGGGTTCTCAGATAGTCCGCGGTTCCCACGAACCCTCCGTGGTCGGGGTGCCGCGCGCCCGCCAGCACCTTCCCGGTGCGGACATCCAGGACATCGCCGAACGCGTTGGTCACGACCAGGGCCGCGACGGTGGCGCCGCCTGCGATGCGGGTGCTCCACGTGCCGATTCCCGATTTCATCGCTCCACGAAGCCCGAAGAGCTTGCCCACCGTCGCGCCGGTGCCCGCGCCGACGCAGCCTTCACCGACCGGTCCCGCCCGCGCCGCCCGGCACGCGGCCTCCCCCATCGCCGCATCAGGCCGGACGCCGGCGCTGCCGATCCCCAGATCGTAGATCACGGCCGCGGGCACGAGTGGAATGCGCGCCGCAGGGGTGGGAAACCCGACCCCCTGGGCCTCGAGATATCGAACCGCCCCGTCCGCGGCGGCAAGACCGAACGCGCTTCCCCCGCACAGCAGGATCGCGTGCACCCGGTCCACCAGATTCTCCGGCCGGAGGGAGTCGGTCTCCCGGGTCCCGGGCGCGCCGCCCAGGACCGCGACGCCGGCCACAGCCCCGTCCCCGCAGACGACCGCGGTGCACCCGGTCAGGTGCTCCAGGTCGGTGGCATGGCCGACGGTGATCCCTGCCACATCGGTGATCACGGGCCCACCTCCCGGACGTGGAGGTCGCCGGCGACGACCCGGCGGACGCTTCCCCCGTCGAGCCGGACGAGCAGCGCCCCGGTCTCATCGACGTCCTGCGCGACCCCCTCGATCGCGGCATCCGGCATCTCCACGCGGACCTGCCGGCCGAGCGTGTCCGCCATCTCCCGCCACCGCCGGAGCGTGGCGCGGAACCCGCCTGATCTCAGGAGGTCGTACCCGTCCTCCAGTTCGCGCAGCACCAGCGTGATCAACGCATCCTGGTCCACGGGGTGGCCGAGCGCCTGAAGGGACGTCGCGGGATACCCGGTCGCCTGGGGAAGCGCATCGAGGGGAATGTTGGCATTGATGCCGATCCCGACCACGACCCACTCACCGCCGGCGCCGGCCTCGGCGAGGATGCCGACGATCTTCTTCCCGTCGACGAGGACATCGTTGGGCCACTTCACCCGGGCCGGGAGCCCGGTGGCCTCGCGAATCGCCCGCGCCGTGGCGGCGGCGGCCGAGAGGGCGATCAGTGGGACTCGCTCGACCGGAAGCCCGGGGCGGAGGATCACCGAGAGCCAGATGCCCCCGCGGGGCGAGGCCCATGCGCGCCCGCGCCGTCCCCGCCCGGCGGTTTGCTCCTCCGCCACGATGACGGTCCCCTCGGGGACCCCGACCTCCGCGAGCCGCAGCGCGACGTCGTTCGTGGACGGCAGGGACTCATGCCAGCGGATGTACCGGCCGATCAGGCGGGTGCCGATGTTGGGAAGCCTGTGCGCGCTCACCGATCGGTCCTCGCCGCATCCCGCCCCGGGACGTACTCCCGAACGCTCCCGCGATCCGGGAGGGCGGCCAGCGCGGACTCGACCGCGGTCCCGTCGGGCAAGACCAATCCCGGGGCCAGTTCTTCGAGCGGGATGAGCGCGAACGCCCGGTGGCGGAGCCGCGGGTGCGGGATGATGAGATCGGGGGCGTTCATCTCCAGCCCACCGTAAAGCAGGATGTCGATATCGATCGTGCGCGGTCCCCACCGGACCGTCCTCACCCGCCCCAACCGCGCTTCGATGTCCAGGCACCGTGAAAGCAGCGCGCGCGGAGGGAGGCCCGTGCCGATCTCCACCACCTGATTGAGGAACCAGGGCTGGTCGGGCATCCCCCAGGGTGGGGACTCATAGACGCGGGAGACCCCGACAACGCGCAGGTCGGGCCCCTCCAGGAGGGCGCGCGCGCGCGCCAGCATCTGCGCGCGGTCGCCGAGGTTGGACCCGAGCCCCAGGAACACCCGGGGGTCACCGCCGGGCTGATCGCGCGTCACGGCCGCTTTCGCCGCGTCACTTCGGCCGCGGCGTACGCCAGCGGCCCGCCCAGCTTGACGTGCGGCTTGCGAACAGACACGGTGACCGCCTCGACGCGTTCGACCTCCAGCAGCCGGTGCGCGACCGCCTCGGCCACCGCCTCCAGCAGCCGGTATCGCCCGCCGGTCATGGCCTCCCGGACCCGCGCATACAGATCGCGGTAGTCGAGCGTGTCCCCGATCTCGTCGGTGTGGCCGGCGCGGTGCAGGTTGGCCTCCACCGCGACATCGACGAGGAACACCTGGCCGGCGGCCTGCTCGTCCGGATTCACTCCATGGTAGGCGTAGAAGGCCATCTCGCTGAGCACGATCCGATCGGTCATGGAGACGGCACCCCTTCGCCGGCCGGAGGCCACCCCCGGACGATTGCGTCGGTCATCCTCGCGACCCGCACCATGGCCCCGACGTCGTGCACGCGCACGAAGTCCGCGCCATTGGCGATCGCGACCGCCACGGTCGCGGCGGTCCCCTCCAGCCGGTCGTCGACCGGAAGGTTCAACACCCTCCCGATGCTCCCTTTGCGGGAGGTCCCAACGAAAACCGGCCGGCCGAGCGCGGCCAGTTCCCGGAGGCGCCGGAGGACTTCCATGTTCTGCGGCACCGTGAGCCCGAACCCGTACCCCGGGTCGATGATGATCCGCGCCTCAGAGATTCCCGCCGCCACGGCGGCGGCGATCCGCTCCCGGAGATACGCCGCGGTCGCGGCCAGCACGTCCGGAGCGTCGGAACGGTCATTCCAGTCCATGACCACCACGGGCACTCCCGCGCGGGCGACCAGCGGAGCCATCCCCGGATCGCGAAGGCCCGACACATCGTTCACCATCGCCGCTCCGGCGTCCAAGGCCGCGGCGGCGACCCTCGCCGAAATCGTGTCCACGCTCACCGGGATTCCGCCTGCGGCGAGGCGCCGGATGGTCGGAATCGTCCGGCGGGCTTCCTCGGCCTCTTCGACGGGCACCGCCCCCGGCCGGGTCGACCGTCCGCCGACATCGAGGATGTCGGCTCCCGCAGCCCTCATCTTCTGACCGAGCGCCTCGGCCGCGCCCACGTCGCCCGCCAGGCCGTCTCCGGCGAACGAGTCCGGCGCCATGTTGATGATCCCCACGACATAGGTGCGCGCGCCGAATTCCAGGAGGAGCGACCCGCACCAGATCGGGGGCGGCGTCATTGCGGCGCTGCCGGGTCCAGGATTTGCTCCGGGCGGAGGCCGCGGAGGCGCAGCGCGGCGGCGGGATCGGACGGGAGCGCCTCCCGGGGCGCGCACCCAACGAGCTCGCTGTCGACAACGCCGATGCCGCGGTGGGCCGCCTCCTCCTCGACCCGCCTCAAGGCCGCGAGCGGGGGCGTCAGGCGATAGTCGAGCAGGTTCATCGACACCTGCGCCAGCCCGCGCGAGCGCAGGGGCACCCCCATGGCCTGGACGGCGGGAAGCCCTCCCGATGATGCGCGCACGGCGCGGGCGATCTCCCGCGCGGGCGCCGCGTCGGCGCTGTTCAGGTTCACGTTGAATGCGATGAGGACGCCTCTCGCCCCGACCGCGACCGCTCCGGCCGACGGATGGATGCGGGCCGGCCCGAAATCGGGATGCCGCTCCGGCTTGGCGATCGCCGTCCGCAGCCCCTCGAACTCTCCGCGCCGGATCTCCGCCAGCGTCCGCCGCCGGCCCTCGGCCTCACCATAGAGATAGACCGGCAGCCCCAGGCGGTCCGCCAGCAGCGCGCCCAGCCGGCGGGCGAGCTTCACGCATGCCGGCATCGACCCGCCGGCCAGCGGCACGAACGGGATCACGTCCACGGCCCCGATCCGGGGATGCACCCCCTGGTGCGCGCGCAGGTCGATCCGCTCCACCGCCACCGCAGCGCTCCGAAACGCCGCCTCCAGCACGGCCTCCCCCTCACCGACGAATGTGAACACGGCGCGGTTGTGGTCGGGGTCGGCGGACACGTCGAGCAGCCGGATGCCGGGGCCGCGGACGCCGGCAGCCAGGGCATCGAGCACGTCCGGCCGGCGGCCTTCGCTGAAGTTCGGCACGCACTCAACGATCGACCGTGGCATCGTCGGGCAGGCGGGTGCGGGTCAGCTGCGCAGAGTGCGCGTGCGGCGGGATCCGGGGCGGGTGGGATTGCGGCGCGGCCCAGGAGGGTCGAGCCGGCTATGCGTCCTTCGCCTCGACGACACGGGTGAAATGAATCACGGTTACCACGTCATCCAGCGCGACGCTGCGCCCGTAGATCTTGGAGAGGAAGTCCATGAGGTCGACGTGCTCGCGTGTTGCGGGGTTCTCCCGCTCGATCTCCCTGGGGGAGACGTCCCGCAGCGGCTTCACTTCCACACGATCGATCATCGCCGTGAAAATCTGTTGCTTCGTCCCAAACTGGCTCCCCACGGTGACCCAGACCAGCTGTCCATCCTGGTATTTGCCGCGCTTGTCGCCCAGACGTATCGTCAGCGTCTTGCGGCCCTCGCGAAGGGCCTGCGCAAACACGCTCGAGTAGAAATTCAGGGCAAACATGCCGGCCTCCGCAGCCAGACCTGCCTCTTCCCCCGGACCCTGGTTTTGGCGTGCCTTTGCTTACCTTTGTCCTACTCCACGCTTCGATTGGCTTTCGTGTCACCGATCCTGCTTCCCTCCACGCGGCGTCGCGCCGGAACGCCCGAACGCCGCGGGGTCTGTTTCTCGCGCCCGACGGGAACATGTCCTTCCGGGCCCCCGTATGGAGGAGGACGCGATCCTCCGGAGGTGTTGCATGATCAAGACCCGCCCGCTCTCGGCCGCGCTTTTCGCCGCGCTGACCGCCGCCGTCGTCCTCGCCGGGACGGCCGCCCTCCTCGCCGGAAGCCCGGCCGCGAGGGCCAATCGTTTGGAGCCCCCGCAGGGGACAGTTGCCCAGATGCCGCCGATGCCCTCCTACGGCGGCCCGGGCGCGAGCCCCGATCGGACCATCTGGGTGAACGGACATGGAACGGTGGAGGCCATGCCGGATCGGGCGATGATCACCGTCGGCGTCCAGATCACCCGCCCGACCGCCAATGACGCCCAGGACCGCGCCGGCAGGACCATGACCCAGATCCTCGAGCGGATCGCGGCCGTGGGGGTTCCGCGCGAGCGCGTCCGCACGATCGAAATCAACCTCTATCCGCAGCGGCGGCCTCAGTCGGACGACATTTCGGGGTATCAGGCCGTGCAGCGGGTGATGGTCACCCTGGACGACCTTACCTTGGTGGGCCGCGTCCTCGATGCGGCGGTCACCGCCGGAGCCAACCTGCTCGAAGGCGCAACATTCACGCTGCGCGATCCGGCGGCAGCCCGCACTCGGGCGCTCGCCGCGGCGATGCAGGACGCCCAATCGGCGGCGACCGCTCTGGCGGCGGCGGCCGGCCTCACATCTCCGCGGCTGGTCCGGATCCAGGAGGACGGCGTGTCGGTCCCGCCTCGGGCGGCGGGAATTCAGGCGCCGAGCATCGCCATGACCGCCACTCCCGTCTCTCCCGGGACGCTGTCCGTCAGCGAGCAGATCATGGCGATCTACACGTTCTGAGCGCGCCCGCGTTCTGGGCGCGACGAGGTTACTTGAACTCGGGAGCGAACTCGGTCTCGGGTTTCGCTCCGGGTTTCCCCCGGACCGTGGCCAGGACCTTGCCGTCCCTCACCACCTGAACGACGATCTGCTTGAAGGTCACCAGCCCGAGGACCCGTTCGACCGCCTGGCTGCCCTCCCGGGAGACCAGCTCGCGGTTCTGGGCAGGCGTCTTCGACTTGCCGGAGACGACGTCTTTGACCTTGATCGTGAGCGTTCCGCTGCGGTCCAGCGTGGACTCCTGAACCGTCCCATTGCCGACGAAACCCTCCACGAGGCTCTTCGCGATGTCTTCGGGCCGCAGCAGCGGGCCGGACACGCGCGCCTGGTAGGCATGGTCCCACGCGAACAGCCCCGCGCCGGCCACCACCACGACGGCGATGTAGATCGCCGCCGCCCGCCAATCGAAGAGCCTTTGGCTCTTGGGCTTCGGCACCGGCGCCTCCCCTCACCCCGCGCGGGGCGGGTCTCCGGCGTGGACGGTGATGCCCTCGCTCCGCGTGAGCGTCCCCCGGTACAGAAACGCAATCTGACGGAAGGCCGCCTGCTGGTCGAACTCCTCCAGCGCCGACACCGCGTCTACCGGAACGATGATCCGAAACCAGCGCAGCGCGGCGCTCCCGGCGGTATGGAGGACGCAGATGTTGCTCACCGTTCCGGTCACAATCAGCGTATCGATCTGCCGCTGCCTGAGCTCGTGCTCGAGGGCCGTGCCGTAGAAGGCGTCGTAGCGCACCTTCCGGATCACGAGGTCGCCGGGTCCGGGCGCCAGGTCGGGTGAGACCTCGGCTCCCCACGTCCCCTCCACGGCGTGCAGTCCCCACAGCGCGAACTCGGGGTCATCGGCCCGGTGCCAGTCCTGCGTGTAGACGACGGGGATGCCGTGGGCGCGGGCGAGGTCGCGGAGCCGGCGGATCGCCGGCACGGTCTCGCGGGCGCTCGCGACGGAGAGGCGCCCCTGCGGGTCCACAAAGTCGTTCTGCATGTCCACGATGAGCAAGGCCGTGGTCCCAGGCCGCACCTGGACGCGGGGTTCCACGGTGTACGGCGGCACCTCGAGCGCGCGCTCGTTCCTCGTGCGGGTGTTCACCCGGCCCTCCTCAAAGCCAAGCGGGGAAGCAGCCTCCCGGCTACTTCCCCGCGGACGTTCGTCCAACCTCCAGCGCCTATCCGGTGGCCTCGGGCTTCAGCTTCGGCGGGATCGACGTCTCCGGCCGGGGGAACGACTTGACCTCCTGCGTCGCAGCCGGCACCGGCGGGGCCACGACCGGCACCTCGGGCGGCAGCGCCCGGCCGGCGATCAACGTGTCCAGCTCTTCGCTCTCCAGGGCCTCCCGCTCCAGCAGCGCATGGGCGATCCGGTCGAGGACATCCTTGTTCTCGGTGAGCACCGCCCGCGCGCGCCCGTAGCAGTCATCGATGATCCGGCGCACTTCCTTGTCGATCTCGTAGGCGATCTCCTCTGAGTAGTTCCGGCTCTCCACCAGATCCCGGCCGAGGAACACCGGCCCGTGCTTGGTGCCCAGCGTCAGCGGCCCCAGCTTGTCCGACATCCCAAACTCGGTCACCATCTTCCGGGCCAGCTCCGTGGCCTTCTCGAAGTCGTTGGCCGCCCCGGTGGTGATCTCCGCAAACACGATTTCTTCGGCCACCCGCCCGCCGAGGATCGCGGTGATGTTGGCCAGGATCTCGCTGCGCGTGACCGTATACTTCTCCTCCTGCGGCAGCGGGATCGTGTACCCCAGCGCCATCCCCCGCGGCAGGATCGTCACCTTGTGCGGCGGGTTCGCCTGCGGCACGAGCTTGCCCAGCAGCGCGTGCCCGCCCTCGTGGTAGGCCGTGAGCTCCCGCTCCTTGGGCGACAGGATCCGGCTCTTGCGCTGCGGGCCGGCGATCACCCGCTCAATCGCCTCGTCGAACTCGGACATCCCGAGGCGCTTCTTCCCGCGCCGCGCGGTCAGGAGCGCCGCCTCGTTCACCATGTTGGCGAGGTCCGCGCCGCTGAACCCCGGCGTCCTGCGGGCCAGCACGTCCAGGTTGGCGTCTTCCCCGATCGGTTTGCCCCGGACGTGCACGCCGAGGATCGCCCGCCGCCCCTTCATGTCCGGATTGTCGACCACGATCCGGCGGTCGAACCGCCCGGGCCGCAGCAGCGCCGGATCGAGGATGTCCGGCCGGTTCGTCGCCGCGATGACGATGATCCCCGAGTTCGGGTCGAACCCGTCCATCTCCACCAGCAGCTGGTTGAGGGTCTGCTCCCGCTCGTCGTGCCCGCCGCCGAGTCCGGCGCCCCGCTGCCGTCCCACCGCGTCGATCTCGTCGATGAACACGAGGCACGGGGCCGACTTCTTCGCCTGATCGAACAGATCGCGGACGCGGCTCGCCCCCACGCCGACGAACATCTCGACAAACTCGCTCCCGGAGATCGAGAAGAACGGCACCCCGGCCTCGCCGGCAATCGCCTTCGCCAGCAGCGTCTTGCCGCTTCCCGGCGGTCCCACCAGGAGCACGCCCCGCGGGATCTTCGCCCCCAGCGCCTGGAACTTCTTGGGGTGCCGGAGGAACTCGATGATCTCCTCCAGCTCCTCCTTCGCTTCGTCGACTCCCGCGACGTCGTCGAAGGTCACGCGGGTTTTTGCTTCGGTGTGCAGTCTCGCCCGGCTCTTTCCGAAGGACATCGCCTGGTTGGATCCCGACTGCGCCTGCCGGAGCATCAGCATCCACAGGCCGACGAGCACCAGGAAGGGGAGCATCGTCGACAGGAGATTGGGCCACAGCGATGAGCGCGACGGAGGTTCAACGCTGATCTTGACGCCTTTGTCCCTGAGCAGCTGGATGTACGAGGTGTCGCCCTTGGGCACGTACGTCCGGAACGGCCGGCCGTCCTTCTTCGAGCCGGTCACAGCCTCGTCGCCGATCTTGACCTGATCGATCTGCCCCTGCTGCGCCTCCGACACGAAGGCGCTGTAGGGGATCTCCTCGCTGGACGGTCCTCGGTTCTGGTACAGCGGCAGCACCAGGTACAGTACCACCACCAGGATGAACGCCCAGACGACTAGGTTCCGTATGTACTTGCTAAACACGCGCCGATCCCCCTGGCGACTCCTCATCGCCGGACCGCGAAAAGGGCGCAAAATGACCCTGCGCGGCCGGTACCCTAAACTTACCCACAAAATTATAGCACAAACATCTCACGCTCGGAGCGGACGTGCCACGACGCGCACCGCGCGCGTCGTCGAATCGGTGATCCGCGCGACTTCCGAGGCCCGCATGCCTACGATCCACAGAACTTCTCCCTCACTCGTTGTCAGGATCGGGACGAACGCTCGGCGGTGCCGCGGGACCTTCTCACCGCTCAGATAATCCGCGACGGCCTTCGTGCGTCCACCCATTCCCGCCGGAGCGAACCGGTCGCCGGGCCGTTCGTTCCTTTGGGCGTTCTCGCCCTGCGCCCACGCCCCGAGACGGTCCTCGGCGGCCTCCTCCACCGTCAACTGCACACCGAACTCGACGGCCACGATCCTTCCCGGCACGTGCACCCGGTATTCCCCCGGCTTCCCGGGTCCCCCCGGAACCGCGGCGGCCATCGTGACCTCCGCGCCCTCAGGAAGACGCAGGATCCGCACGCCTCCCGGCAGCGCCAGCCAGGATCCGACTTGCCCCTCGAGGGCCAGCCGGCGCGCTCCTTCAATGTGGACGAATCGGACGGCGCCCAAATTCCCGCGCACCTGCTGCACCGCCGCCCGCAGCGTGCGCCGCTGCAGGGCCACCGGCATGCGGGCGAACGGTTCGAGCGCGACCGTGACGGCGCCCGGGCGGGCGGACAGCGCCTCCGCGACCTTTGGGGCCGCGAGCAGCTTCAGCGCCTCCGCTTCGTCCCGCAGCAGGCCGGCCAACCGCGCCAGCGCCTGCCGTATATCA
>WNGC01000421.1_pt1 | contig 24327 bp, 22 predicted proteins | sample 5400051 | NCBI WGS metagenome assembly WNGC01 (sample SAMN13153368, study PRJNA577476) | soil metagenome | isolation source: 20 cm soil or saprolite under grassland replicate 2 | place: USA:California | collected 2016-06-15
GTGCTGGTCCAGGCTTTAACAGAGCCGGGAGCAGAAGGTGGTGGTGGCGCGGGAGGAGCGGTTCCGGGAGGTCAAAGTCCGTCCCCGCAGGGAAGAGCGCCACAGCGCCAGGGGGGCACAACCGGACTGGGAGGAAGTCAGTACGGCGGGGGTGAGTCGAGCACTGCTGGCGGGAGTTCAGTAAACATTTCCGAAGAACTTTCCACGGAACCAGTGGATACCACTCCCAAAGCAGTCACCGTTGGGAACTCCAAGCTAATCTCCGATCAGCGCGCGAACAGCATCATCATTCTTGGCAATCGCGAGGTTGTCGTGAAGGTGGAAAAGATTTTGGATGAAATGGACGTTAAGGCGCCCCAAGTCGCCCTCAGCACAGTCATTGGCCAGTTGACACTGAGCAACAACGAAGAATTCGGGGTCGACTGGTTCGCAAAGTACCAAAACAAATTGGTGGGAATCTCGCGCAACAACACCATATTTGGCAACAACAACCCGCTAATTCCGATTCCGAGTGTCGCTCCCGTTCCTTCGATTTCACCCGGAAGCACCAGCAGCGGAGCGGGATCGATCATCGATCCCTCTAATCTGATCAATTTCGGCCAGATTATTCAACAGGTAACCGCCGGCACCAACGTGTACTTCGCGGCTGGGAACTATCTGGCGGGTATTGTGCATCTGCTTGAGTCCACCGGTAAGTTCAGGGTTCTGTCGCGGCCGACCGTGTTCACGAGCAACAACAAGAAGGCGATCATCGCATCGGGGCAGGAGGTTCCGGTTCCTGTAAGTACCCTTTCGAATTCGAATATTGGAGGGATTGTAAATAACACAGCTGCCGTTTCGGCGAGTATCGAGTACAAGAAGGTCGTGCTTCAGCTCGAGGTCGTCCCGCTTATTAATTCCGAGAAGGAAGTGTCGCTCGACATTCTGCAAAAGATCGACAGTATCGTGCCGGGCGGAGCCGTAAATATCAGCGGCAATCAGGTGCCAACAATCGACACGAAATATATTCGCACGAATGTTTCCGCGCGCAATGGATCGACTATTATCCTGGGTGGATTGATCGAAGACCAGAAGAACAAGCAGTACAATGGCATTCCTTATCTCTCGCGCATTCCCATCATCGGCGCGGCGTTCCGTGGCACCTCAACTAGTAAGACGCGGCGGGAGCTGATCATTCTAATGTGTCCGCAGGTGACCCTGACCAAGTTGGATAGTTATCGGCTGCGCCAGAGATGGGAGAACACCACGCATTTTGGGCCCGAACTGGATCAGGCTGAGTGCCCTGACTGCCCCAAAGGGGAACAGGGTAAACAGTTAAACTTGCCGCCGCCCGATTTTCCCGCAGCGAAGGATATGCACTAACTCGCTTCTATTTTCTAATGAAACGAATAACACTAGCTTTGATTTTCGGGCTTGGTGCAGCCATCGCGCAAGCCGACGAGTTCGAGGTGTTGTCTCACGATATTTTTCGCCCGACTGATCCCCTGGCGCAGAGAGACGACTGGGGACTTGTCCATCAAGGGCCCCGTGTGAACGCCACTGACTTTGCGCCCAGATATCATTGGCGATTGTGCTATTACTTCATGGCCCCCGAACAACTCATTCTACAACCGGCTTATGTCGGTTCAATGCAGACCACGTTGCGCCGCCTGGGCTATTATTGTGGTCCTGTTGACGGCGTGTTTACGCCAGAGGTGGGTGATGCCATCGCGCGGCTGCAAAAGAATTATTCCATGCGCGTAACCGGCACGCTTACCGATCCTGTCCGGCGGGCGCTACACCTGCCGTGAATTTCTCTCAATGAACTCCGCCCCCAGTCGATCTCTGATTAATTTGCTGCTGGAAAGCGGCGTGCCCTCGAACGAAGAAGCCGCGCAGTTGGCGATGAACCTGAACGGCGGTTCGTGGGTAGGGCAGGTGCTCGATTCCGGCAAAGTGGACGAGCAGCGCTTTCTTGGCGCAATCGGGAATTTCTTTCGGGTGCCGGTTGTATCCATGGACGCGAAAAAGATCGATCGCGCCACTTTATCGATCTTGCCGAGTCGTTTTGTCTTTCAACATCACATTCTGCCGATCGAAGTGAAGGAGAATTCGGTAGTGCTGGCGACATACGATCTTTTCAATTCCATCGGCCGCCAGCTCGCTGCACAGCTTTTGAAACAGCCGGCCGAATGGGTTCTCGTGCCGCGCGCGCAACTTTTACGCGCAATGAAAACGCTCTATGGCGTCGGCGCGGAGACTTTTGACGAGATCCTAAAGACAAATCGTTCGTTCGAGGCGCTGCAGGACACCGAGACTGCCATCGAACTGAACGCCGACGATCCAGAAGCGTCCGTGGTGAAATTCGTAAACCAGATCATTCGCGAGGCGATTTTCGAGCGCGCGACCGATATTCACGTTGAGCCGCTGGAAAACGATCTGCGAATTCGGTATCGAATCGACGGAATTTTGCACGAGGTTGCTGTGCCGCCGCAGTTGCGCGTACTCCAATCGGCCATCATTTCGCGGTTGAAAGTGATGTCGCACATGGACATCGCGGAGCGCCGATTGCCTCAGGATGGACGCATGAATTTGCAGTCGAGTAATCAAAATATCGATGTGCGCGTTTCAACCATTCCAACAGTCAATGGCGAATCGATCAGTTTGCGATTGCTTAGTCGCAGTGAGCAAAAGTTCGGATTCGATCGGCTCGATCTCAGCGCAAATCAGGAGAAAATCATTCGCCACCTATTGGCGCAACCCAACGGGATTATCCTTCTCACCGGGCCCACCGGCTGCGGAAAATCAACTTCACTCTATTGCTTCCTCAGCAGCATTAATTCCGTGCAGCGCCGTATCATCACAGTTGAAGAACCGGTCGAATATCGAATTCCAGGCGTTTCGCAGATCGATGTGAAACCGGAAATTGATCTCACCTTCGCCAAAGGCCTTCGTCACATTTTGCGACAAGACCCAAATGTCGTGATGGTCGGTGAAATTCGTGACGTCGAAACTGCGGACATCTCGATTCGCGCGGCCATGACTGGCCACCTTGTTTTCAGCACGCTTCACACGAATGACGCGGTGGGAGGCATCACACGTTTGCTCGACATGGACGTGGAACCCTTTCTGCTGTCATCGGTGGTGAAGGCGTTCATCGCCCAACGACTGGTGCGCACGATTTGTCCCGACTGTATCCAATTGGTCGATTACCCGCGCGATTATCTGGCCGAGATCGGTTTTCCGGTCAAAGAACTCGGTACACGCTTCCAGCGCGGCACCGGTTGCGATCAATGCCGCCAGACGGGCTACCAGGGTCGCGCGGCGATTTATGAAATTTGCCTTATCACTGAGCCTCTGAGGAAGCTGATCATGCGAAAACGCGATGGCGGTGAGCTCAAGCAATGTGCCATTGCAGAAGGTATGGAGACGTTGCGGCAGGACGGCTGGCGACGCGTCGCTCATGGCAAAACAACCATCGAAGAAGTCGTGCGCGTTACGCAAACTGACGAAGTGATGGCTGAAACGACCCAGGCAGCTGAGCCAATGGTGGCGGGCTAAGCGGCCGAAATACGCTAGCATCGACGAGTCGCCCTCGTCTCATTCGCCACGCAATTCGCGAATCGCCTTCGCGTAATCGTTCGAGTGAAAAATTGAGGTGCCAGCGACGAGGACGTTTGCGCCATTTTCGATCGAGAGCTTCGCGGTCTCCGCGTTGATGCCACCATCCACTTCGATGTTGATCTCGCCGTTCAGCGACCTGGCGCGTTTAACTTTTTGCATTTGATCAGCTCGAAATGGTTGGCCGCCGAAACCGGGGTGCACTGTCATAATCAGCAATAGGTCGATCTTGTGGAGAAACGGTTCAATTAGATCGAATGGCGTTTCGGGATTTAAAGTGAGCCCGGCACGGCAACCGGTGTCTTGAATCTGTCGCAATGTTTTCCCCACATCATGTTTCGCTTCTGGCTCCACGTGAATTGTGATGGAGTTTGCACCGGCTTTGGCAAATCGCGGCACGTAATGGTCAGCGTGCTCGATCATGAGATGGACATCGAGCGGAAGACTCGTTAAACCGCGTACAATCCTGACAATCTCCGGCCCGAAAGAAATGTTATCTACGAAATGTCCGTCCATGATGTCGCAATGGATCCAATCTGCGCCTGCGGCTGCGACGCGGTGGATTTCGTCACTGAGTCGCGAGAAATCGGCGGCAAGAATAGACGGGGCGACGATGATTCTTTGCATCGGAGTCACTGAACAAAGAAGTAATGGACTAACGGGAAAAGTTCCAACACTCTGTTAGTTGAGCACGCTGCTTCCACAATATGCCCTTGACGGCGCTCGGCGCTGTTTCATGTTACGCGTTTCAGCCTGGCCGAATCGCGCCGCGGGAGCGGATCCTTCGAAAAGGATCCATTCAGAGGAAAGGACGCGTTTCCTTCGGACTGGAAGTGCTGCTAATAAATAATTCATGTTCAACGGACTTTTCGGCTGGTTATCCAGCGACATCGGGATCGATCTCGGCACGGCGAACACTCTTGTTTACGTAAAAGATCAGGGGATCGTTTTGCGTGAGCCGTCAGTGGTGGCCGTACAAGCCGGGACCAACAGAGTATTGGCGGTGGGTGACGAAGCCAAGCGCATGCTCGGCCGCACCCCGGCGAATATCGTCGCAGTGCGTCCGCTCAAGGATGGTGTCATTGCCGACTTCGAGGTCACCGAGGCGATGTTGCGGCATTTCATCAGCAAAGTGCATAATCGCAAGGTGCGCGCGAAACCGCGCGTTGTCATCGCGGTTCCTTCCGGAATTACCGAAGTGGAAAAGCGCGCCGTGCGTGAATCGGCGACTCATGCCGGCGCCAGGGAAGTTTATCTAATCGAAGAACCCATGGCAGCGGCAATCGGCGTGGGGCTCCCAGTGCAGGATCCCGCCGGCAATATGATCATCGATATTGGCGGAGGCACTACCGAAGTCGCGCTTATTTCGCTCTCCGGAATCGTATTTAGTCGGAGCGTACGTGTGGCTGGCGACGAGTTGGACGAGGCAATCGTGCAGTACATGAAACGCGCTTACAATTTAATGGTTGGCGAACGCACAGCCGAAGAAATTAAGATCAAGATCGGCTCGGCATATCCGAGCGAGAAGGAAACGAGCGTAGAAGTTAAGGGCCGCGATCTGGTCGCTGGTTTGCCTAAAACGCTCATGATCACTTCTCAGGAAGTGCGCGAAGCGTTGCTTGAACCGATCTCAACAATTGTCGACTCCGTGCGTATTACTCTGGAGCGCTGTCCGCCCGAGCTTTCGGCGGACCTTGTGGATCGGGGACTGGTACTGGCGGGCGGAGGTGCGTTGCTGCGGGGCTTTGACAAACTTTTGAGTGAGGAAACAGGTCTGCCTGTCCATGTAGCTGAAGATCCCCTCAGTGCAGTCGCAGAAGGGACCGGCAAATGCCTCAATGAACTTAAGTTTTTGCGCCAGGTTGCCTCAGCGGATCGCCAGTGGCGGTAGCGGGCATTGCGGATTGGCGACACCGACCGTCTTCGCGTGCTCGCGACCAGAGGTCGGAGTTGCGGATTGCGGAAAGATTTGCAGTCTGCAGTTGATGTCGATCGTGTTCCATCCGCATTCCGGGATCCGCAATCGGCAATGGGAATGAGCCGTACAAACATTATTGCGCTGCTGATTTTTGGCGCTGTTCTGGGATATTTTCTCAGCTTCGGCCCAAGCACCACGCAAAAGTTCAAGGCTGGTGTCTATCAGCTGCTGGCGCCATTTTTGACAGGTGGGTCAGGGCTAAAAAAACAAATCACATCCGTGCGCACAGGATTGAAGTCGCTCGATCAGCTGGAACACGAAAATACCGCGCTTCAGGTAGAAAACACGGAGCTGCGTGCGACCAACCGAGGTCTGCGCGATGTGGAGCATGAGGTAAATCGTCTCCGTCACGCGCTGAATTATCGAGAGCGCTCGGTCTTCAAGTTGATGGCGGCAGAAATCGTCGCGCGCGATTCCTCGAGCTGGTGGCGAACGGTCACGATCAACCGCGGCAAAAGAGACGGCATTGAAACGGACATGCCTGTTGTAACCGATGAAGGTCTTGTAGGAAAGACTACTACTATAAGCGAGGGGATCTCGATTGTTTTGCTGATTTCCGACGAAAACTGCCGGATCGCGGCGTCCGTGGAAGGAAGCCGCGAACAGGGGATCGTCTCTGGCCAGCGCGTGACGACGGGGCTAACCCCACTTTTGGACCTGAATTTCTTATCGAAGCAGGCTGACCTTAAGCCCGGACAGAAAGTTTATACTTCTGGAGTGGGCGGCGTTTTCCCGTCGGGCCTGTTCATTGGGCCGGTCAAGACTTTTCGTGTTCGAGAATTAGATGGACAAGCGCAACTGACGCCTGCGGTCGATCTGTCGCATCTGGAGGATGTGTTCGTAGTAACCGGCCGGCGATGATATTCTTTTGTGTTCTGCTGTTTCTGGTGCTAGCCGCGCAGATTGCGGAGCTTTTCATCCCGGCGCTGCCGTGGCTCTACGATGCGCATATTTACATTGTACCTGTTATTGTTTTTTATGGAGCAATGGCCCTGCCGTTCCCCCTCATGCTGGCGCTTGCGCTATACGCCGGGGTTTTGCTGGATGCGCTTACTGTGCAGGTGATTGGTGGAAAGGTTGAAATTTCAATGGGATCCTCGATACTGCTTTACGGTGTGCTGGCAGGAATCATGCATGGGCTCAGACCGCTCTTTGCCCGCGGCCACTGGGAAGTGCATGCTATCCTGAGCGGCGTTTTCACCGCGTTAATAGTGTTAGCGCAATATCTCATGATTACATTCCGGCGCGGCTCTCTTGTTTTTACCCGTGAAATTTGGTGGCAAATCTGCGGTCCGGGCATCGCTGCAATGCTGGTTGCCCCAATTCTGTTCTGGCTTCTGCAATGGATCGGACAGATGACAGCTTATCCATACGGTCCTGAAAGGGGGCGATTCGAATGAAAAAAGGACGAGTGGCCTCGCGTGTGCGAATTCAGTTTGTCGCCTTACTCATGCTGCTGGGTTTGGGTGCTCTCGGCCTCAGACTCTGGTGGATACAAGTGGCGCACGGCGCCGAATGGACTTCACAGCTTCGCGGCAGTTCTCAAGCGACCGTGCGCATCCCGTCTGTGCGCGGTGAGATCAAAGACCGCAACGGCGTGACGCTTGTCCAAAACCGCGCCAGCTACGAGGTCGATTTCTATTTGCCGGAAATGGTGAAAGGCTATCGGGAACGCTTTGGTTCGCCGCCCTTGAGCGAATACCGAGCGATCATCAGTGGCATGCCGAAAGATCAGAAGGAGCCCGACATCATTAAAATTGTCAACGACGGCATCGTCCCGCGCCTGAACGATCTGGATTTGGCGCGCGACTACAACGCGGGCAAGCTGCAACGACATTTTCGTAACGACACGGAAGTTCCGTTCTCCTACATCAAGGACATTGATTTTCCCACGATGGCGAAATTCTCGGAGCACGATGTCGGCTTACCGGGAGTGGATATTGCGATCAAGCCGGTGCGTTCTTATGTTTATGGTGCCCTGGCCGCCCATATTCTTGGTTATGTCGGCATGCCTAACGACATCGATAAGGAGGAAGCAGGGAAGTTCACCTTCTATCAACAGGACATGGAAGGAAAATCCAACATCGAAAAATCGATGGACGAATACCTGCGCGGCAAACCTGGCGTGCGTTATTTGCGCAAGAACGCCAAGGGGACGATCGAGGGTGTGCTTCGCGAAGATCCCCCGCAACAAGGCGCCAATGTTTTCCTGACCATCGATGCGCGCATCCAGGCGATAGCAGAGGAAGCGCTCCGCGCAGTCAGCCGGGCCGGAGCGGTCGTGGTGGACCCAAACAACGGTAACATTTTGGCGATGGCATCTGTTCCGTCGTTCGATCCGAATACTTTTATTCCGAGCATCAAAGCGAAAGATTGGAAGGCACTGCAGAAAGACGAGGGCGATCCGTTGGTCGCCCGCGCGATTAGCTGCCTACCGCCAGGCTCGACATTCAAGCTGATCACGGCACTGGCCGGGCTGCGGGGCACGAAGAATCTCGCGGGCGCGAAATACGGCTGTTATGGTGGTGTGAGTTACGGCGATCACTTTTTCCGATGTTGGGTAGCCTCAAAACATTACACGCATGGCACCCTCGGACTCGCCGATGCGCTCAAGGTGTCGTGTGACTCATTTTTCTATCAGTACGGTAACGCAGCCGGCATTCAGTCGATCGACGCCGTCGGAAAGATGTTGGGAATTGGTGAAGAGTCGGGTCTGCAACTAACGGGCGAACAAACGGGCAACATGCCTGGGCCCGAGTGGATGCAAATCCATCATCCGCAAGAGAGATGGTCACAAGCTCAGACTGCCAATGTTTCAATCGGGCAGGGATACACACTTGTTTCGCCACTTCAGTTGGCAATGGCGTATGCGGCGATTGCAAACGGTGGCGTGTGTTATTACCCGCGCTTGGTTGATAGAGTATTGAAACAAGATGGCTCGCCTGTGCTCGATGAGCGTGGCAACGTGGCCGTGCCTCAGACCCCGCGAGTACGAACGGACTTACGCCAGGAAATTTCGGCTGAAAAGATCGAGCTGGTCCGCAAAGGCCTTTGGAAAGTTGTTAACGAAGATGGCGGCACCGGCGGCAGAGCGCGTTTGAAAGATTGGGTAGTGGCGGGGAAGACTGGCACTGCGCAGGCCACTGAGCGTGGACAAGAGGAAAACGTGGCTTGGTTTGCATGTTTCGCGCCATATGACCATCCGAAGTTTGTCGTCGCAGTGATGGTGCAGGGCGCTTCTGGGCATGGCGGCGAAGTCGCGGGTCCGATCGCCGACAGAATCTTAGAGCGCTCACTCGCCCTGGACGAAGGCAAATTCAACATGCAGGTGGCTTGGCTTCCCCCGGCCCATCACGCCAATCCACTCCAATTGATCAAGTCGGTGTCTTATCATGACAAAGGCGGGAATCTCGTAGCCGAAGACGAAGAAACTGCTCCCGACTCGCAAACTGCCACGGCCCAAATGGCAAGCTCAGACGCCTCGCCTGATGTGGAACCGGAAGCGGATTCTCAAGGAAGAGTCCGGCGGCGAGGGAGTGCTCCTGTAGCCCGGGCGGTTCAGGCTGCGCCACCACCCCCCCGCAACTTCTTTCAGCGGCTCTTTGGAGGACACCCGCGACCGGCACCTGCGCCGGCGCCACCGCCGCCCAGCCGCCGGCGCGGACCATCACAATGAATCCCTGGTCAGAAACACTGCGGCAGAACATTGCAGTTTGGTTATGACTACTCAACTACTTCAATTTTATGATAGAGAAGGTAAAAAAGATTTTGGGGCTTTCCTCTCGAAAGACCGGCAACAAGCTCATTCTCAGCGTCGAAAAACTCGAATCCCGCGTCGCGCTGCTCGAGAACAGCCGGCTGGAGGAATACAGCGTCGAACGTAAGAGCTCCCGAAACATCGTCGGCAGCATTTTCAAGGGCAAGGTTCGAAACATTGAGATGGGCCTGAAGGCGATGTTTGTCGACATCGGCTTCGAAAAAAACGCATTCCTTCATTTTTGGGACGCGATTCCGGCTGCGCTCGACAGCGGCATCGAAGAAATTGATCGGCGGTCGAACAAACGGCCTCGTAAACGAATCACCGTTAAAGATATACCGAACATTTATCCAGTCGGTTCTGATGTCATTGTGCAGGTAACCAAAGGTCCGATCGGCACGAAGGGGCCGAGGGTGACAACCAATCTCAGTTTCCCGGGGCGCTACTTGGTTCTCATGCCGTTCAGCGATCACAGTGGTATCTCGCGAAAAATCGAGAACCCAAAAGAACGCGAACGGCTACGAAAGATTTTGCGCGAACTGGACATTCCTGAAGGCGTTGGAGTCATCATTCGAACGGTAGGCGAAGGCCAGCGCGCCAGATACTTCGTACGCGATCTGCGTTTCCTGCTCGATCAGTGGGCCAAAGTCGAACAGGCTATTCGGGAGACGCCCGCTCCTTGCCGCCTTTTCGAGGAACCTGATCTGGTGGAGCGAACCGTGCGCGATTTTCTGACCGAAGAAATCGACCAGGTCGTTTGCGATGATCGCGAATCAACCGAGAGGATGATCGAAATGATTGGCCAGATTTCGCGGCGCGCGCGGAATCGAGTCCATTTTTACGACGGCGCCACGCCGATTTTCGAGACTCACGGCGTGCAAAAACAAATCGACGACGCTTTTCATCGGCAAGTTTGGTTGAAGTGTGGCGGCTACATTGTGATTGACGAAACCGAAGCGTTGGTAGCGATCGATGTGAATACCGGCCGCAATAAAGGGGGCCGCGATGTGGAGAAGACAATTTTACAGACGAATCTCGAGGCGGCAGATGAAATCGCTCGTCAGCTTAGGTTGCGCAATATCGGTGGTTTGATCATAACCGATTTCATCGATATGAAGAGTCGTAGAGACCAGCAGGCAGTCTATAACTTAATGAAGGAACGGCTCACCCGCGACAAAGCCAGGACGCATGTGCTTCCCATTTCGCAGCTCGGGTTAATGGAGATGACCCGCCAAAGGGCGCAGGAAAGTCTTAGCGACACAATCTATGAAAACTGCCCCTACTGCGGCGGGCGTGGAGTCGTGAAGACCTCAATGACCACAAGCGTAGAATTGCACAGGACTTTGAACACTGTCATGCGCAAATATCAAGACAGCATTCACGAAATTCGGGTGATCCTTAATCCCGACGTTTTAAGGCGACTAAAGGAGGAAGATGAAGAATTGCTGGTGGAGATGGAGCGCCGGTACGCAGGCCGTCTAATGTTTCGCGGCGACCCTGCCTTTCACCATGAGAAATTCGTTGTTACTGACGCGAATACCGGAGCGGAACTGAAGCCTTAAGGCCAAAAAAGACTTGCAATCTTTGGCGGCTCGCCTCAGACTTGCGGTATCCAGACAACATGTTTGGGGGAGTAAAACTTAACCAAAAGGAGAAATAATGAAAAAATTAGTGTCATGCCTGTTAGGGCTTGGCGTGATCACTTCGGCTGCTTTTGCCGGAGTTGGCTATTCGGGGAAAGAAATAAAACAGGTGGCTCCGCCACCTTGCCCGGAGTGGTACGCCGACAGAGAGTTTAACGTCAGCCTTTGGGGCACCTACATTTTCGCAGGAAACAACTGGGAAAATGACCGCTATCTCGAGGCCGATCACGCTTGGGGCGGTGGCGTCGATCTCAAGTACTTCTTTATGCGTTATGTCGGTGTCGGGGTCGAAGGCTGGGCCGTCGCTGCGAGGCAGGCACGCAAAGACATCTTCATCGATTTCAGTGACGGAATCTCTGAGCAAAGCTTCCACCACGAGACCAACCCGATTGGCGCTGTGTTGGGCACCCTAACCTTGCGTTACCCGATCCCGTGCACCCGCTTTTCGCCATACCTTTTTGGTGGAGCTGGCGCGATCTTTGGTGGCGGCCAGAGGCGAATCGACGAGCGATTCACTGAGCCGGGAGAAGGCTTCGATATTGTCGCGACGACGGGTCATACGGATAGCGAGACGAAAGCAATTGGACAGGTCGGCGGCGGGATGGAAATCCGCCTGACCCCGCATATCGGCTGGGTCAGTGATTTTAGCTGGAATTTCGTGGATGGCCCGAAGAACAACTTCGGTATGGCCCGTACCGGCATCAATTTTGCCTTCTAAGCGTCACCAATAGTATTTGCTAGAGCGGCGTCCGGAACCGGACGCCGCTTTTTTTTGTCTGGCAACTTCTCATTGGCGTTTGCGAACGTTAATACGCGCACGAACTTATCGTGATGTCGTTCGTCGGAACTTTGGACAATCTGGCGCTGAACAAATCCGAGCTCGTTGAGCGGTTCGAGCATCTGATCGCTCCGAAATCAGATCGGGAGCTTGAAGCCATGGCCCAAACTTCACGTTCGCTGACGATGCAAAATTTTGGACGCACAATGCGCCTGTTCGCTCCGCTGTATCTGTCCAATGAGTGCATCAACAACTGTCAGTATTGCGGTTTTTCACGCGATAACCCGATTCTTCGCGTCACCCTCGAGGTCGAAGAAGTGGTTGCCGAAGCGCGGCATCTCACCCGTCAGGGATTCCGGCAGATTCTTCTGGTGGCCGGCGAGCACCCGAAATTTGTCAGCCGCGATTATCTGGCGCAATCCGTGCGCGCGCTGGCTCCGAATTTTTCATCGGTTTCGATCGAGGTTGGGCCAATGGAGACGGAGGATTATGTGGCGATTGTCGAAGCCGGTGCGGAAGGCCTCGTTGTTTATCAGGAAACTTACAATCGAGGCGTCTATGCCGAAATGCACACCGCGGGGCCAAAACGCGACTTCAATTTTCGCCTCGATTGCGCTGAGCGCGGGTATGCGGCCGGGTTTCGACGACTCGGCATTGGCGCGCTGATCGGCTTATCGCCCTGGCGGGACGAAGCGATTACTCTCGCAGCGCACTTGGAGCATTTATTCAAACATTGCTGGCAAGCGCAAATCACTGTCAGCTTGCCGAGGCTACGTCCCGCGGCTGGCGGTTTCCGTCCGCTTTTCTCGATGACCGATCGCGAACTGGCTCAGCTGGTTTGTGCATTGCGTATTACTTTTCCGCAACTGGGCATTGTGCTCAGCACCCGTGAGCGTGGGTCGCTGCGGGATTCACTTGCTTTGATCGGTGTGACAATGATGAGCGCCGGCAGCCACACCGAGCCTGGCGGTTACACTCGGCAGGGCCGTGAACATTTGCATCGCACTGTACGCGGTCGCGTGGTAGCGCCCGAATACCAGGCCGGAGAAGATCAACTCGCCACCGGGCAATTCGAGATCAGTGACGAACGTTCCCCGGCCGAAATCGCCGCAGTCCTTCGCCGACGTGGACTTGAAACAGTCTGGAAAGATTGGGACCGGGCCCTTTGTGGAGCGTGAAAATTTCGCTGAATGGTGAACCTGTAGATGCTCGCGAAGCCAAAACGATCGCGGAGCTAATCGACCGTTACGAATTACCGCGGCGATCGATTTTGGTAGAGCACAACGGCCTGGCTGTGCATCGACACGAATGGTCACAGCGACCATTAGCCGAAGGCGACCGCATCGAATTCGTTCGCGTCGTCGCTGGCGGTTAGCTGAATTACGCCTGAGCAGCGCTTTTCACTACCACTCGCATTCCGTCGGTCAGGATTACGGTGACTGGTGTCTGCGGCCCGATGAATTCGCCTTCGGTAACAACATCCACAATGCGATCAGCAAAACGCGCTTTGCCGCTGGGTCGCAAAACAGTGATCGCGGTCCCTTGCGTTCCGGGCGCGAGTGTCAGTGCAGTCACGAAGTGTCTGGGTTCACCGGCTAGCGACGGGCCGGGGGGATTTGAATCCATCAGGGCGAATCGCCGGTAAATACTCGTCCGCGGCAGATAACGCGCGAGCAGAGCAATGACGATGAATGATCCCACGATTGCGATGAACATATTAAGCAACGGAGCAGCGAGTGCTTTGCCCGTCGGGAAAAAGTTCTGGCCCGGGTAGCGATCAACCATTGTCCACAGCAACGACGCGAGGATTAGAAAAACGCCGACTACTCCGAAAACGATTGTTGAGTGCGCGAAGAAAAGTATTTCGATCAACACGAGAACCATTCCGAGAATAAAGAGCGCGACGACTTCCCAGCCCGCGAGCCCAGCCAGGTAATGGCCGAGGAAAAACAGCGCGAAACAAATCGCAGAGATAACTCCGGGCCATGTCACACCTGGAATTTTGAACTCCAAATACGCGCCGAGAATCCCGCCAAGCAGCAGCAACGGGGCGAGCGCGGTGATCCAAAACGCGATTTGCTCAAAGCCGGTTGGCTCGAACTTGACGATGTTGCCTCTGAGTCCGGCTTTTTTGGTCAGGTCTGTAATCGAATCGGCGATCCCTTCCGCGAGCAGCGGTTTGCCATTGATTCGTTCAGTTGCCTCCTGAGCATTTAGACTTAGGACGGCTCCCTTGGGATGCACGACGCGGTCGCCGATTTTCACTTCCTTGTCTTTGTTCATGAATGCCTCCGCGATATCGGGATTATGGGCGTTCTTGGTCGCGGAACCACGGACCAGTGCAGACCAGTACGAAATCGTTTTTTCTTTGGCGGTGGCGGGAAGATCTTCACCGGTAGGAAGAATTGGAGCGGCGGCGCCAATTGCGCTCACCGGCGCCATGAAAATGTGTTGCGTAGCAATGGCAATAATCGCCCCGGCTGATCCCGCATTTGTGTTGATGAATGTGTACGTGGGGACCTTCGCTTGGTTGAGGACGTTCACGATATCTGCCGCCGTATCGAGTCGGCCGCCGTACGTGTTCATCTCGAAAATGATTGCAGAAGCTTCATTGTTCTCCGCTGTTTTCACGGCACGCCGCAAAAATGCCAGGAGCGAAGGTGCAACCTCGCCTCTCAACGGCACGACTGCGACGTCGCCTTTGTGAATGACCTCGCGTCCCTGCGCTGTTGCGCTTACTGCCAAGGAGCAGACTACGGCGCAGATCAGCAATTTGCTTATCAGCTGTTGGAGGTTAAATCGCACTGCGTAAGTTTGACATCGCTTCCAAAACCAGACGAGGCAAAAATAGTGAGGCGCGCATGGGAACGATTCCTTCGGAGACAATCGAGCAAATCGCCGCCGCGAACGATATCGTCGAAGTAATCGGTTCGTATTTCCCACTGAAACGCGCGGGGGCGAATTTCAAGGCGCTCTGCCCATTCCATCAGGAGAAAACCCCGTCGTTCACGGTGAGTCCGAGCCGGCAGACGTTTCATTGCTTCGGGTGCGGCGTCGGGGGGAGCGTCTTCCGGTTCGTGATGGATTACGAACACACAGATTTTCCATCGGCCGTGCACAAACTTGCCGCCCGGGCTGGGATCACGGTGGTCGAGAAATTCGGCGGGCGCGGCCCCCACGACGAAGAGCGGGCACGCGACTCGCGCCAGCGTTTACTCAAACTCCATGCTGAGGCTGCGCAATGGTTCCACGAAAACTTGATCAAGAGAGAAGTGGGTGACGTGGCGCGAAAATATTTGCGAGGCCGTGGGATCACGGTGGAAATCGCGAAACGCTGGCAACTCGGGTACGCACCTGACGAGTGGGACGCGTTCGGCAGTTGGGCGCGCGACCGGGGCTATGATGCCCGCGACCTGATCGCAAGTGGACTCGTCAAAATGAAAGACGAGAGCGAACTGACCGCATCTCAGCGATCGGGAACTGCGGCGACGACAGTGCGGGCTACAGCCGCATACGATCGTTTTCGCGGACGAATGATGTTTCCGATTCGCAACGATGTTGGTGAAGTTATTGCATTCAGTGGTCGCGCTCTGAAAGACGAAGAGGGCGCAGCAAAATATGTGAACTCGCCGGAGACTCCGCTGTTCCGGAAGGGGAATGTCCTTTTTGGTTTGGACAAATCCAAGCGAGCCTTGATTGAATCGAACTGCGCAGTTGTCTGTGAGGGCCAGCTCGATTTGATAAGCTTGTTCGAGTCTGGGATCACAAATGTGGTAGCGCCGCAGGGCACGGCCTTTACGGAGAGCCAGGCACGGATCTTGAAGCGCTTCGTCAATGAGGTTGTGCTTTGTTTTGACGCCGACACAGCAGGTCACAAAGCCGCTGAACGTTCGCTCGATGCCCTGCTCCAAAACGATTTGATAGTGCGCGTTGCTGAAATGCCGATGGACGAAGATCCAGATTCGCTCGTCCGGCGCGAAGGCAAAGAAGCCTTTGAAAGCCGCATTGCAGAAGCGCGCGATTTTTTCGATTACTGGATCGAGCGCGAGGTTGCCAACGTCGATCTTAATTCCTTAAGCGCGAAGATAGAGGTAGCGCGAAAGTTGGCTGAGACAGTTTCGCATGTACACGATCCGGTAATGCGCGGTGAGGTCGTTAGCAAAATGAGTGCGCGGCTTGCCGTTCGAGTTTCAGAATTCGCAGCATTGGTGCCGAAAAAAATATGGAAAGCAACAAGTGGAGGAACAACAGAGCGGCGCCAAAAACTGGTGCCGCCAAATGATATCGCACTGCTTTGTATGCTTGCATTGCGCAGTGAGGAAGCTCATGACTTTCTTCGCGCTCAGAACTGGCGGGAAGTGCTATCGCAGTTGCCGAGCACTTACTTTCTTCAACGAATTCTGGAAAGCGAAGTGCGACCAAATGATGCAGCTTCTCTGAACGCGTTTTTGACCACTCTTGAACCGGAGGAAGAGGACATCATTTCGGGCTGGCTTCATCTCAAGACGCCCCCGAATGCAGTCGCTGTTCCGTGGCTGCGGCTTCGGCAGGCGGCGTTGCGGCGCCAGCTTGATGTGGCAAAGGACCAGATAAAGCTTCCCGAATTGAGTGCCGGCGACATCATAAATTTGCAAAAACAAGTTCTTGACCTGCAGGAACAGCTCCACGAGCTTTCGCAGCCCGCCGGCCCGGGCGACAATTAGTTGTCGATCTATTGCCGCGCGGAAGATCGAAGGTCTTAGTCAAATCCGTAACCGTATAACCTTGGCCAGGCATTCGAAACGAAGGGGAGGCAACCGACAGTCGTCGGCGCAACGGCTTAGCCGAAACGGGGCCAAGCGCGGTGCAGCAAGAAAACATATTGCTGTAGGAGCGAATCGGAAGAAGCACCCAAGCGTCGCTGCGCTCAAAATCGCGCGCCGCCCGCCGGCCTCGAAGCGATCTAAAAATGGGGCCATTCCTGATTTGGCTGAGGGTGCATTGGCCTCTGGTTTGTATTCAGCTGTTGAAGTCCAGAATCGCATTCGCGAACTGATCAAGCTGGCGAAAGAACAGGGCTACCTCACGTTTGACGATCTAAACGAGGCGTTGCCGGAGGGAGTCACCGACGCCGATGAGCTCGATCTGATTCTAACGCGGCTGCGACGCCTGGAGATCGACATTATCGAAGCTTCCGAAGTGGATCGCTACAAGGATGGTAAGAAAGACACGGACGAGGACGAGGAGGAAGACGAGAGACCGGAAGCAAAGGTCGACATTCTCGATGACCCCGTGCGGATGTATCTCAAGCAGATGGGTCAGGTTCCACTTCTGACTCGGGAACAGGAGGTCGAAATATCCAAACGAATTGAAGACGCCGAAGCGATGGTGCAGAAGCACATTAGTCGATTCGGCTTCGTCTCGCGCGCCTATCTGGATCTTGCCCTGAAGTTGCTCGAGGGACGCGAACGGTTCGACCGCGTAATTCTCGACAAGAAAATCGAGAGCCGCGAAAGATACATGAAGAACCTGCCGCGCCTGTGTAAACAGGTGCAAAAATTGAGCGCTTCGATCACTGAGCAGTTTTGCGAGCTTGCGCGTAACTCGTCAAAAAAGCGATCCCACAAGGTAAGAGTGTTGCAACGAACTTTGAGCTCGCTTCAGCGGATTTATCCGCATTTTTACCTCAAGCAGAGAGTCACTGAGGAGTTTGTGCACCTGGCGGACGACGCGCACCATACTTCGCTTTGCCTGCGAACCGAGATGGCGAAAAATCCTCGCAGCCAAAAACGGCGACTGCTGCTTCAGAACAAAATCCGGGAGTTAGAGAACGGCCTGTGGTTTTCGCTTTCTGAGTATGCGGACGAGTATCGAACACTGAAAGGCTGGCTTCGCCAGGCGTTCAAAGCGAAAACGGAAATGGTGGAAGCCAATCTTCGTCTCGTTATTTCTATCGCAAAAAAGTACACGAATCGGGGCCTTTCTTTTCTGGACCTGATTCAGGAGGGCAACATGGGGCTGATGAAGGCGGTCGAGAAATTTGAGTACCGGCGAGGATACAAGTTTTCCACCTACGCCACATGGTGGATTCGTCAGGCCATCACGCGCTCCATTGCCGACCAGGCGCGTACGATCCGAATACCCGTGCACATGATTGAGACGATCAACAAGCTCATGCGCGTGCAAAAACAACTGGTGCAGGAATACGGGCGAGAACCTACGCCCGATGAAGTGGCCGAAGAAGTGCTCCTGCCAGTGGATCGTGTTCGGGCGGTCCTTAAGATGGCGCAGCAACCAATCTCGCTCCAGTCTCCAGTGGGCGAGAGCGAAGAAACTAATTTCGGCGATTTTATTGAAGACAGAGGGGCCGAAAACCCGAGTGACATGACTGCCATTGTTTTGCTGAAGGAAAAAATCAAGGATGTGCTGGAGACGCTTACCGATCGCGAGCGGCAAGTGCTCGAGCAACGATTTGGGCTAATCGATGGATATAGCCGAACGCTGGAGGAGGTGGGCCGACAGTTCCAGGTTACGCGCGAGCGTATCCGTCAGATCGAAGCAAAGGCGTTGCGCAAAATGCGGCATCCGACTCGTATCCGACAACTTGAAGGTTTTCTTGAAGCCCCAGGAATATAATGTCAATCTTCAGCGGCCATTGGAGCGCAACTTCCGTGGCTGCAAATAGTTCAATTTACTGGAGACTATGGAACCTGAAGACGACAAGCAGTTGTGGGAAATTTTGGGTCGTGTTCCGAAGCCCACTCTTTCGCCATTCTTCGCCCGCAATGTGGTAAGAAACATCCGCCAGGAAGCGACTCGTTTCGGCTGGTCGCGAAACTGGTTTAGCCTGCGAAGACTTGTTGCGGCATCAGCTGTGGCAATCGTCGTGGTCGGCATGGCTATCGCCACCCATCATCCAACCTCAAAGACAGCGTCCGCAGACGATTTAGACGTGGTGGCTAAAATCGATCCACAGGATTACGACGCCGTGGCCGATCTGGATGAATTGATCGCCTGGGATGAAAATAACGTGTGGGACGAAAAGCCGACGTTGTGAAGTAATCGTCGCTCTGTCGGTTTTGGCTTTATCCTGCGCTGCCGCGCAAGCGCAACCGCAAGGGCAATCACATCGACCTGTTGGCCGGCCGCCGGCTGGAGGCGGGCCTCACGGGCCGCCGGGTGGACCCGGGGCTCATGGGCCGCCGCCAAGCCAGAGCATACGTGAACGGTGGCTTGCGATGCCTCCGGCAGACCGGCAAAATTTCCGACGCAACGCCGAGCGTTGGATGCAGATGAGTCCGGCAGAGCGCAACGTCCTCCGCCAGCGAGAAAACCTGCGCCGTCAGACGATTCAGCGTGAGACGGAATCGGCGCTTCGCGACTCCGGCCTGCGCTTGAGTCCGCAGGAACGCGCTCAATTCGAATCCCGCTACATTCAGGAACGCAGGAAAGTGGAGCAATCGCTCCGGCAGCAAATCGAAGTCGAGCGGCAAAAAGAGCTTCCGGCACTGATCCAGCAGTTAAAAAAAGAATTCCAAATTGATCAGCCGGCCAAAAGTCCCGCCACAAAGCCACCGGAGTCGCCTAATTCAAAAAGGTAGCGCTCGCGTTCTGTTCTTCTACATTCCTCGGGAAACATTGGTCCCTAAAAAGCTGCTGGCTCGAATTGCTCCGAGCCAGCTCGCTTTGGGATTTCGCTGAATGCTAAGACAGCATCACCTTGTTACCTGTAATAATGGTGATGGTGACGATGATGTCGGTAGTAACGGTGGCCGCCGTATCCATAGTAGGGCCGGTAGTAGGAGTAGCCATAGTACGGCCGGTAATAAGAACGGTACGGATAGTACCCATACGGGTAATATCCCCCGTAGTAGCCCGGTCCGAAGCCAATGTTGAAGAACACTTGAGCGTCGGAACGTGGCGCCGCAACAAAGGTTAAGCCCACCGTCATCAATGCAATTAACAGAAGTTTCTTCATTGTTTTACCTCCCAGTAATTAAACAGGAAACCAAAGGGAAAGTTTTCCGATTTATTCCGGCGGACGAGTCCCCGGATATCCGGTAATACAAACACTTTGCCCAATGCGTCGGTATGAGACGTTGCGAAGCCGCAGCGCGTTTGGAGTGGTGTCGGCCCCACGACCAGGGAACGCGATTACTGGGCCTCCCGCTAGGATTGGGCCGACGTAAAGTTGCACTTTATCAATGAGACGCGCGTCAAGCGCCTGGCCCAGCACATCGCCGCCCCCTTCGATCAACACGCTGGTGATATCGCGTTTGCCCAGATCTTTTACGACGTCAGCCAGAGATTTGCTTTTGTATATCAGCGTTCGTGCAGCCAAGTGGTCGGAAAACAAACGAGCTCTCCGCGGGAGTTTGCCCGACCGGGTCAGGACAACGCGCCACGGTTGGCGCGCTCGACGCGCGCCACGCACGGTCAGGCGGGGATTGTCCGCGCGTAGCGTTTCCGCTCCAACGAGAACGGCGTCCACCTGCGCGCGAAGCTCACGTGCGTGGCGCCGCGCGGAAGGCCCCGTGATCCAGCGAGGCTCCTCGACCTGCCGCGTCAGTCGACCGTCAAGCGACATCCCGCATTTTGCGATGACAAATGGCTGCCCGGTGACAATCCACTTGTTAAAAGCCTCGTTGAGCCGCGCGCACTCATCGGCCAAAACACCTTGCCGCACCTTCACACCCGCATTTCGCAATTGCATGACACCCTTGCCGGAGTGTCGCGGGTTCACGTCGATTGCGCCGACAACCACGCTTCTAACGCCAGCCTTTAGTATCGCGTCTGTGCATGGAGCTGTGCGCCCAGCAGTGGAACACGGCTCCAGAGTGACGTAGAGCGTGGCTCGCGCAGGTACGGCCGCACCGAAATTGCGCAGGCACTCAATCTCAGCGTGATCGAGGCCCGCTTCTCGATGATGTCCGTTCGCGACTATTCGATCGTCAATGACGAGGACTGCGCCAACTGCCGGGTTCGGGCTTGTCTGGCCCAGCGTCTTCCTGGCCTCGCGTAGCGCGGCACGCATGAACTCCTCGTCTCGTTCTGCCGTCATCTTTTCTACGGCTTAACGCGTGCCTGGAGGGATTCGAACCCCCAACCTTCTGATCCGAAGTCAGAAGCTCTATCCGGTTGAGCTACAGGCACTTTGAGATTTGAAATTTGAGATTTGAAAATCGCGCTGCGGCGCGCCGGGTGGCCGACGGGACTCGAACCCGCAACAACCAGAACCACAATCTGGGGCTCTACCATTGAGCTACGGCCACCATTATTGGCGGAAAGAAGATCTTAAAATCCGAACGTATTTTTGCAAACAAATGACTCGACTTTCCCCGCGCTCTCCACTAATTCTCGCGGCCAGTGGAAAAAAAGTCTCCCCCCAGAGAGGTTGGCGTGGCGCTTCGCGTGCGGATGACGCGGACCGCAGCGATCTTGCTTTCACTGCACATCTTGGTTGCAGGTACGCGCATTCTTGTGGGACAGGAAGAGGACCCAAGCGAAATTTTCCTGAAAGCTTATCTCGCCGCGCAACAAGGTGAAAGGCTCGAGCACGAAAATCGATTTAAGACGGCACTGGCAAAATACCGATTTGCCGGAAGTCTGATCGAGACGTTGCGCAGATCGCATGGCGATTGGCAGCCGGCGATCGTGGAATATCGCGGTCGCAAAATCAGCGAAGGCATTTTACGGATTCAGGACAGGACGACAAGACAAGACGCGCTAAGCTCCAGAGCAGGTCCTTTGCCTGAGGTTGCTCCTGCATTGCCAGAGAGTGGCGCCTGGGCCGAGCCCGGGCCGGAAGTTGTGGCCCCGCAATTGGGTGAACCGATCGCCCCGACGTCGCGCGATGCTGTGATTGATGGCACCCCAAAAAGATTGCGCGAGAAGGTTGATCAATTGCAAGCGGCCCTCGGCAAAGCGCGCAGTGAGCTCGAAACCGCACAAAAAGAAAAAGAAACCATCAACGGGCGTCTCAAGGAAACAAATTCCAAACTGGAAAAAGCAGAAAACGACCTAAAAACCTCTCTGGTATCGAAGGAAAGCAGTGTTAGGGAACAGCAGCAGTTGCGCGACGAGGTTGCTCATTTGAAAGGCGCTCTTGCCGCGGCCGATTCGGGGCGTCAGACAGCGGAACAGCAAAGGGACGAAACTCAGGCGAAATTTGCAGCGGCCAATACTCAAATTGCAGCGCTTGAGCACCAGCGGAATCAGGCGCTCGCCCAATTGAAAGCTGCGAAGGAAACCGAACAGGGTGTTCAGTTGCTCCTGGCCGAGAAGAACGATCTGCAACAGAAATTGGCAAATGCGGAGGAAGAAATCCGAACCCTTAGCGAGAGCGATCCAGTCAAGGCGGATAAGTTTGCCGCAATGAATCGGCAATTGGCAGGGCTCCAGCAGAAGCTGGCCGAAACTCTGAAACGAAATGATTATTTGTCGGCGAAAGCTGCCGAGCTTGATGTTCAGTTGGACGAGGCAAGCACCCAGCTTCAGGCTGCGATGCTGACGGGCGCAAATGGCGAGGAGTCCGTCCAGCTTGCCAGAGAAAATGAACTTTTGCGAAACATTGTCGTACGTGAACGACAGGAAGAAGCGCGTCGCGACCAGACAAGGAATCTGGTGTTAGCAGAGCTGGATAAATTGAAAATCAGATCGGCGACGTTGAACAGGCAGATCGAATTTCTCGCACAACCGGTGACAAAACTAAGCGGTGAAGAGCTCGCCTTGTTCCGCCAGCCCGTAGTATCGGTTTCGGACCAGAACGCTGGCTTATTTAAAGCGAGCTTTGTCTTTGAAAAAAAATCGGCGCCGAATTCGATCAGCACTGCGAAAGCGCATGAAAACGGAGGAACTGGCGGCGAGGGCGATACAGGAACAAACAGGTCCGAGCTGTCCAAAAACGGTGGGCCTCCGAAGTTTCTGCACCTCGTCCAAGCGGCGCGGAAGAACTTCCAGCAGGGCAATTTCAAGGCTGCAGAAAAACAATATCAGCAAATTCTGACCGATGATCCAGGCAACGTTGACGCGCTTTCTACGCTGGGCGCGATTTATGTTCGCAGCGGCAAATTGAGCTCCGCAGAGTCGACCCTGAAACAAGCCGTGGCCATTGCGCCCGACAACGACTTTCTGCTCACCACGCTGGGCGTTGTTCAGTATCGGCAATCGAAATTCGACGAAGCGATCGTGCAGTTAAACAAAGCGATCGAGATCAATCCAAAGAGCGCTACCGCTCACAACTATCTCGGTATCGCCGCCAGCCAGAAAGGCCGGCAAAAAGAGGCAGAGAAGGAGATCCTTCAGGCTCTCGCCAATAATCCTGACGACGCCGACGCTCATTTTAACCTGGCAGTGATTCTCATCACCACGCAGCCGGGTTCGAAAGAACTCGCCAGACAACATTATGCCCGGGCGACGGCACTGGGCACGCAACCCAGTCCATCACTCGAAAAATTGTTGCAGTGATGCCAGACCGAACAGCGAACTAGCGCCACTCGGAGCAAAGCTCGCTCGAGCATTCCTGATGCGCTTCCTCCGGGCTTTTCTCATCGCGCTTTTCACGGCGGCCGTCGGCTGCGTTCTTGCGTTCTTTGTCGGTGATTATTTGACCAGGCTTGCGCACGTCTCCGAAATGGAGGGCCAACGCGGCATGATGGTTGTGTTTCTGTGCGCGCCCCTTGGGATTCTGACAGGTTTAGTGATTGGCATCTTTGTATCGATCCTTGTTCGCCGGCAAGGGCCTGCCGGATTTTTCATCGCACAAGGTTGGTCGCTCGTAATCATCTGCGGTCTCGCCGGTTTGCTGATGGGGGTTCCGTATGTGCTGTCGGACAAACCTCCGCGGATTGATGGCAAGCGAGTCGAATTGCAATTTGAGCTTCGTGCGCCGGCCACATTTAAGATTCCAGAACAGCCCGACGGTTACAGCATCCGCGTCAGCCTGTACACTGACAATCAGCAAAGCCGATTTGCGTTTATCGATTGGAGCGCGATCACAAAGGATGCCGAACACGTTACAATCCCAGGCAAAGTCCCGTTATTGACACACAGCAAAAGCAGATCGCTTCTTGCCTCAATTGGGAATGAACCGATCGCGTCGCAATTCATTGAACTAAAGATTCCAGCTGCGCCAACGCGAGAGGACGAAACTTGGTCTGACTGGATTTTCGCCACGCAACGGGCTGACCTCAGTCCGGTTGCTGAGCCTGAACGATTTGCTGCGCGATATCGCGTTCACCCGACGGACGATTGATTCTGTAGCGGCGATCTCTGATCGTCGCAGCGCAAATCGTGCAACCATTCCTCACGGCCAACTGGCGTTATTTGGCGATGCTGAATTATGTGGTCGATCCTCAGCTGATCGCGCCATTGGTTCCGGCTGAAACCGAAATCGATTTCGAAAACGGCGAGACTTTTCTCAGCGTTGTTGGATTTCTATTTCTCGACACACGCCTTTTGGGTCTCCCAGTTCCACTGCACCGCGATTTCGAAGAAGTGAATTTGCGTTTTTACGTCCGGAGAAAATCGGCGGACACCTGGCGGCGCGGCGTGGTTTTCATCCGCGAACTTGTGCCGCGCCGCGCAATCGCTC
>WNGC01000443.1_pt1 | contig 24265 bp, 26 predicted proteins | sample 5400051 | NCBI WGS metagenome assembly WNGC01 (sample SAMN13153368, study PRJNA577476) | soil metagenome | isolation source: 20 cm soil or saprolite under grassland replicate 2 | place: USA:California | collected 2016-06-15
CGCAGCATCCGCGGCAGGCTCGTGGTCGGCGCCGATGGCGCCAATTCGTTCGTGCGCGAGCACGCCGGCATCGCCGCCGCCGAGAAGGATTACGGCCAGACGGCGGTGGTCGCGAATTTCTCCTGCGAGCAGGCGCATTTCAACACTGCGTTCCAATGGTTCCAGGGGGGGCCGGTGCTTGCGCTCTTGCCGCTTCCCGGCAGGCAGTGCTCGATGATCTGGTCGCTTCCCCATAGCGAGGCGGAAAGGATCTGCGCTCTGCAGCCCGAAAGACTGTCCCGCGAGCTCGAAGCGGCGTCACGGCATGTATTGGGCTCTCTTTCGTTGATCACCCCTGCGCGCAGCTACGCCCTGCGTCACCTCTCGGCGCGACGCATGGTCGGGCCGCGCGTCGCGCTCGCCGGCGACGCGGCGCACGTGATCCATCCGCTGGCCGGGCAAGGGCTGAACCTCGGCCTGCAGGACGCCCGCTTGCTTGCGCAGACGCTGCTCGAGCGTGAACTAGTGCGCGATCCCGGAGATCTGCGCGTGCTGCGCCGCTATGAGCGCGGCCGCGCCGAGCCTATACTGGCGATGGATGCCATGGTCGACGGCCTGTTCAGGCTGTTCGGTTCGGGGAGCAGCGCCGTGTCGCGGCTGCGCAATGCCGGATTGAACCTGACGGACCGCCTCCCGGTCCTGAAGAACATTCTCATGCGTCATGCGATGAATTGAGGTATTTCGTGCTGCGAGCCGTGATTGCCGCGTTTCTGCTTTTTCCCTTGTTGACCCTCGCCGATGAGGCGCAGATCCGTCGCGTGCTGGAAGCCAAGCTGGGCGGCGCCAAGATCGAAGGCATCCAGCCCGCGCCGATGCCGGGGCTCTACGAGGTCCGCTTTCGGGGGCCCAGCGGAGTGCAGGTGGTCTACACCGATGCAAACGCCAGCTACATCGTGAGCGGCAAGATCTACGAGGCGCGAACCGACCGCGACCTCACCGAAGAGCGCCTGCGCAAGCTGAACGCCATCCGCTTCGATTCGCTGCCGCTCGAGCAGGCGGTGAAAGTCCAGCGCGGGAACGGCACGCGCGTCCTCGCCATGTTCTCCGATCCGTACTGCCCGGCCTGCAAGCAGTTCGAGCAGACCCTGCAGCAGCTCGACGACATCACCATCTATGTGTTCATGTACCCGGTGATCCGGCCGGAGCTGTCGGAGCAATCGAAGGCGGTGTGGTGCTCGCCGGACCGCAGCAAAGCCTGGCTCGACCTTGCGCTGCGCGGCAACCGACCGAGCGCAAACAGCGCTTGCGAGAGCCCCGTGGACAAGAACCTTGCGCTTGGGCGCGGCCTGGGCGTGAACAGCACCCCGACGCTGATCTTCGTCAACGGGGAGCGCGTCGCCGGCGGCCTGGCTGCCGCGGATCTCCAGCAACAGCTCGATTCGGCGAAACGCTAATCCGCCCGCGGCAGGGGCTCGCCGCGCGGCCACAGGAGCCACATCTTTCCCTGCTGCCGCATGCGCCCGGCCAGCGCACCGGCATCCTTGCCGCCGCCCCAGAAAAAGTCGGCGCGCACTACGCCGCGGATCGCTCCGCCGGTGTCATGCGCCGCCATCAGGCGCTCCAGGCGTTCCTCCGAGAGCGGATAGGTGCTGGCGAGATACACCGGGGAGCCGAGCGGCACGAAGCGCCGGTCGACGGCGAGGCTGTATTCCGCGGTCAACGCAATGTTGAGCGCGCCGATCGGGCCGTCGGCCGCCGGCAATTCCCGGAAAAAGACATAGCTCGCGTTGTAGTTGAGCGCGTCCTGCAGCTTTCCGGGATTCGCCGCGGCCCAGGCCTTGATGCCTTGCATGGAGGCCTGCTCGAGCGGCATCTCGCCGCGGTCGACGAGATAGCGGCCGAGCGAGCGGTACGGGTGGCCGTTCTGGTCGGCGAAGCCTGCGCGGATGCGCTCGCCGCCGTCGAGCTGGATCTGGCCCGAGCCCTGCACCTGCAGGAAGAACAGCTCCACCGGGTCGGCGGTCCATGCGATCACCGGCGCCGGCAGCGCGCCGTTGCGCCCGTCGATTTCCCCACGCGAGTAATAAGGCACCAGGCGGCGGCCCTCCACCCTGCCGCGCAGGCGCAGGTTGCGCAGCTCCGGATTGATCGCGGCGAGGTCCACCACGATGAGATCGTCCGGTACGCCGAGGATCGGGTAGCGATTCACGTCGCTGCGCGTCCGGCTGCCTTCGATGACCGGCTCGTAATAGCCGGTGATCAGGCCGCGGTCCCCCGTCTCGGACGAGGCCAGCGCATAAGGGCTGAAATTCGCCTCGAAGAATTCGCGTGCCGCGCGCTCGTCGCCGGCGGGCACGCTCGCCGCAGCCTCGCACAGCTGGCCGAAGCGCCGGCAACCGGAGGAAAACGCGCGCAGGCTCGGCGCCATCAAGGCGTGGTCCCATCCCGGCAGGTCGGCGAACGGCACGGCTTCATAGCGCGCGGTTTCCGGCGCCGGCTTCGGCGGCGGGCATTGCGGGCACGGAGAAGGAGTGCCCGGCAATTGCGCGCAGCCGGCGGCCAGTACAATCGCGGCCAGAATGTGGGTGGTGATTCTCGAGATGAGCCTCGCCCTGGCGCTCGCCGCGTTCATCGTCTGGTGGACCTGGCCGGGAAAAGGCGGGCGTGACGACAAGGATCAGTGAAGCACGCGCGGCACTGACAACGTGAACTCCGGGATCGGCGCTTCGAAGCGCGTGCCGTCCGCGGCGACCATCTGGTAGCTGCCGCGCATGGTCCCCACCGGCGTCGCGATCGAGGCGCCGCTGGTGTACTCGAAGCTCTCCCCGGGCTCCAGCAGGGGCTGCGCGCCGACCACGCCCAGGCCGCGCACTTCCTGCACCAGGCCCTGCGCATCGGTGATGATCCAGTGGCGGCTGATGAGCTGCGCCGCCATGCTGCCGGCGTTGCGCAGGGTAATCGTGTAGGCGAACACGTAGCGCCCGCTCGCTTCGTCGGATTGCTCCGGCAGGTACTGCGTCGCTGCGCTCACCGCAATGTCGTGGTGCTTCTCCTGCGCCATGCCTGCATTGTAAACTCGCGGCGGCCATGACGTTCCGCATCGCGCCCAGCATCCTGTCGGCGGATTTCGCGCGCCTCGGCGAGGAAGTGCGCGCGGTCGCGAAAGCGGGCGCGGATCTCATTCACTTCGATGTCATGGACAATCACTACGTGCCGAACCTCACCGTCGGCCCGCTGGTGTGCGCGGCGCTGCGCCCGCACGTGGAGCTGCCGCTCGACGTGCACCTGATGGTGAAGCCGGTCGACGGCCTGGTCCCGGCGTTCGCCAAGGCGGGCGCCAGCATCATCAGCTTCCATCCCGAGGCTTCGGAGCACGTCGACCGCACCATCGCCCTGATTCGGGAGCACGGCTGCAAGCCGGGCCTGGTCCTCAATCCGGCGACGCCGCTGAGCTGCCTCGACCACACTCTCGAGGGGCTCGACCTGGTGCTGATCATGTCGGTGAACCCGGGATTCGGCGGCCAGCAGTTCATCGCCTCCGTGCTTCCCAAGATCGCGGAGGCGCGCCGGCGCATCGACGCGGCGCGCAAGGACATCTGGCTCGAGGTCGACGGCGGCATCAAGGCGGACAACATTGCGCAGGCGGCTCGCGCCGGAGCGGATACTTTCGTTGCCGGCTCGGCGATTTTCGGCGCGCGCGACTACGGCGCGGTGATCCGCGACATGCGCTCGCGGCTCGCTGTGGTATAGTCGTTTCGCCGTGCAGCTCCCTTCTGCACAACTCGGGTCTCTCCTCTGGCGTAGCTGGCGCCGCTGGCGCCGCTAACCCTCACGCGCCCCGCGCGGCAGGCGGCGCGTTCGCCCAAGGCCGCAGGCAGTTCCCCAGGCAGCACAAACGGAGAGATTCGTGACCGAGGTCGATTTCCATAAGCTCGCAAAGCAGGGCTACACGCGCGTCCCGGTGCTCGCTGAAGCGCGCGCGGATCTGTATACGCCGCTCGCGGTCTACGTGAAGCTGGCGAACGGCCCCTACTCCTACCTGCTGGAGTCGGTCGTCGGCGGCGAGAGGTTCGGGCGCTACTCGTTCATCGGCCTTGCCTGCGCCGAGCGCATCGAGGCGCGCGGCCGCACGCTGCGGCGGCTGCTGCGCGATGCGCGCGGCGCCGATGTCTGCCTGGAAAGGCTGGAGGACGCCGATCCCTTCGAATACGCGCGCAGCTGGCTCAAGCGCCACCGCGCTGCCCCGGCGCCGGCGGCGCTGCGCTTCGGCGGCGGCCTGGTGGGCTATTTCGGCTACGAGACGGTGCGCCACATTGAACCTCACGCACTGAGTAGCGAGAAGCCCGATCCGCTCGGCACGCCGGATATGCTGCTCCTCGTTTCCGATGAGCTCGCGGTGGTCGACAACGTGCTCGGCAAGCTTTACCTGGTGGTGTACGCCGATCCCCAGCAGCCTGATGCCTTTCGCAGCGCGCAGGAGCGGCTCGAGCGCCTGCGAGGCCGGCTGGTCCGGCCGCTTCCGGAAAGCATGGTTCTGTCGCGGTTTGGAAATATTGATTCCCCTTCCCGGCTGGAGCAGACCTTTTCAGAGTCCGGGTTCATGGATGCCGTGCGGCGCTCGAAGGAATACATCTTCGCTGGCGATTGCATGCAGGTACAGGTCTCGCAGCGCACCTCGCGGCCGTTCGAGGCGACGCCGCTCGCGCTTTACCGGGCGTTGCGCGGACTCAATCCGTCGCCGTACATGTTCTATTTCGATTTCAACGATCACCACGTGGTCGGGGCATCGCCAGAGATCCTGGTCAGGCTCTCCGCAGACGCCATCACCCTGCGACCCATCGCCGGCACGCGGCCGCGGGGCGGTACACCCGAGGAGGACGCCGCGATCGCCGAGGAGCTGCTCGCCGATCCGAAGGAGCGCGCCGAGCATGTGATGCTGATCGACCTCGGCCGCAACGACGTCGGCCGCGTCGCCGCCACCGGAAGCGTCAAGGTGACCGAGAAAATGCTGGTCGAGCGCTATTCGCACGTCATGCACATCGTCTCGAACGTCGAGGGGCGGATCGCGCCGGGCCTGGACGCGGTCGATGTGCTCAGGGCGAGCTTTCCCGCCGGCACGGTCACCGGCGCGCCCAAGGTACGGGCGATGCAGATCATCGACGAACTCGAGCCGGTGAAGCGCGGCGTCTACAGCGGGGCCGTCGGCTACCTCGGCTTCAACGGCGACATGGACGTGGCGATCGCGATCCGCACCGCCGTGATCAAGGACCGGCGGCTGCACGTGCAGGCGGCGGCGGGCATCGTCGCTGACTCCGATCCGCAGTCGGAATGGCAGGAAACGCAGCACAAGGCGCGCGCCATCCTGAGGGCTGCGGAAGTGGCTTCCGCGGAGGCCGCATGGTCGTGATGCTCGACAATTACGACTCGTTCACCTACAACCTGGTCCAGTACCTGGGCGAGCTGGGAGCCGAGGTCCGGGTGTTGCGGAACGATGAAGTCCCGGTTCGGGAGATCGAGCGGCTTTCGCCCTCGCACCTCGTGATCTCCCCCGGCCCCTGCACGCCGAGCGAGGCCGGGATCACCCTGGAGCTGATCGGGCGCATGGCCGGGCGCGTGCCGATCCTCGGGGTCTGCCTCGGGCACCAGGCGATCGGGCAGGCGTTCGGCGGCAGGGTGGTGCGCGCAAAGCAGGTGATGCATGGCAAGCTGTCGCACATCCGGCACGACGGCGGCGGGGTTTATTTTCAGGTTCCGAACGAATTCATTGCGACGCGCTACCACTCGCTCGCCGTGGAGCGGCAATCGCTGCCCGGCTGCCTGGCGGTGAGCGCGGAGTCGGAGGACGGCGAGATCATGGGCTTGCGCCACCGCGACCTGCCGGTCGAAGGCGTGCAATTCCATCCCGAAGCGCTGCTCACCGAGCACGGCCACAGAATGCTGCAGAATTTCCTGGAAGGGAGGCAACGATGAAGCAGATCACGGTCGCCGAGGCGATCCAGCGCACCGTCGAGCACCGCGAGGTGTTCCACGACGAGATGCTGCACGTGATGCGCCAGATCATGCGCGGCGAGCTCACGCCGGCGCAGATCGCGGGGTTCATCGTCGGGCTGCGCGTGAAGAAGGAAACGATCGGGGAGATCGCCGCCGCGGCGCAGGTGATGCGCGAGCTGGCCACCCACGTCGAGGTGAAAGACGATGCCCATCTGGTCGATACCTGCGGCACCGGCGGCGACGCGGCGCATACCTTCAACGTCTCGACCTGCGCGGCCTTCATCGCCGCGGCGGCGGGCGCCAGGGTGGCCAAGCACATGGGGCGCTCGGTATCGTCGTCCTCGGGCAGCGCCGAAGTGCTGGAAGCGCTCGGCGCCAGCATTGCGCTCACGCCGCAGCAGACCGGGCAGGCGATCGACAGGCTCGGCCTCGGTTTCATGTTCGCGCCCGCGCACCACTCGGCGATGAAATACGCCGCGCCGGTGCGCAAGGAGCTCGGCGTGCGCACCCTCTTCAACATCCTCGGCCCGCTCACCAACCCGGCGGGCGCGAAGAACCAGGTGATGGGCGTTTTCCATCCGGACCTGGTGGGCATCCAGGTCCGCGTGCTGCAGCGCCTGGGATCGAAGCACGTGATGACGGTGTACGGGCTGGATGGCCTCGACGAGATCTCGACTTCGGCCGAAACCATGGTCGGCGAGCTTGTGAAGGGGGAGATCAGCGAGTACCTCATCCATCCGTCCCACTTCGGGCTCGAGCTGTACGACCGCCGCGCAATCCAGGTGAATACCGTGGAGGAGTCGAAGGAGATGATCCTGGCGGTGCTCGGCAACCAGCCGGGACCGGCGCACAACATCGCCGCCATGAACGCCGGCGCCGCGATCTACGTTTCCGGCCTGTGCAAGACGTTCAAGGAGGGCATCGAGCGTGCGCGCCATGTCATCCAGAGCGGCGAGGCGAAGCGCAAGCTCGACGAGTTCGTGCAGTTCACGCAGAAGCTGAAGGCCGCGTGAACATCCTCGAGCGCATCCTGGAAGCCAAGCGCGCCGAGGTCGCGGCCGCAAAGGAGATGCTCGGCGAGGCCGCCGTCGCGGCGCGTGCGCGCGCCCAGTCGCCGCCGCGCGATTTCACCGGCGCGCTCAGGGCGAAGCTGGCCGCGGGCCGCCCGGCGGTGATCGGCGAAATCAAGCGCGCGAGCCCTTCGCGCGGCGTGCTGCGCGAAAACTTCGATGCCGCGGCGATCGCGAAAAGCTACGCAGCCGCGGGCGCCGCCTGTCTTTCCGTGCTGACCGACCGCGAATTCTTCCAGGGCTCGATCGAGCACCTGCAAGCTGCCCGCTCCGCCTGCTCGCTGCCGGTGCTGCGCAAGGACTTCATCGTCGAGCCCTACCAGGTGTACGAGGCGCGCGCCATCGGCGCCGACTGCATCCTGCTGATTGCCGTTTCTCTAAAGGAGAAAGAAATGGCGGAGCTCGAGTCGCTGGCAAATGGACTCGGCATGGCAGTGCTCGTCGAGGTGCACGACGCGAAGGATTTGGGCTCTGCGCTCAAACTGAAGACACCGCTCCTCGGCATCAACAACCGGGACTTGCGCAGCTTCGAGACGCGGCTCGAGACCACGCTCGACTTGCTCGATCGCGTGCCCGGGGACCGGATCGTCATCACGGAGAGCGGCATCCTCGCGCCGGCCGACGTGGCGCGCATGCGCTCGCGCGGCGTGAACGCCTTTCTCGTCGGCGAGGCGTTCATGCGCGCGCCGGACCCCGGCGCAGCCCTGCGCGCGCTGTTCGCGACAGCTTAAGCTAGAACGTATGCTGGTACTGAACGCCTAGAACGTGAACGTGCGCTTTATAGCTGCCGACTACGTTTCCGCCGGCAGCGCCTTGGTTATTGCTTATGTCCGTGTTCCGCGCGCTGACAAGCGTATATCCGAAGTCCAAGACGCCGTTAGGCGACAACTGGTACTTGGCGCCGGCAGATAGCCAGTAGCGGTCGCTGTCCGGCAGGCGCACGGACCGCTCGGTTGCGCTTGGCACGGGTGTCTTGTCGTACGCCGTACCAAATTTGAGTGTCCACGCGCTATCCAGCTTGTAGTTGGCCCCAGCCGAAATCCGATACGTATCCTTGAAGTTGAAGGTCAGCGTGCTCAGTGTCGCGCCGCTCAAGGCCCCGTCCGTGCGAATCACGGGCAACTGCTTGATCTTGCTCCAGTGCCACCAAGTCAAGTCGCCGAGGAGGTCCCATCGATCGTTCAGCTTGTGAGCGACACTGAATGCCAGAGTGTCTGGAGTCTTGAGATCCAGCTTCACATTCCCGTTCTGCAATGCGGGAGAGCCGGCCAAAGGCGCCGGCACGCCGGAAAAGTTGGTGTTTCCGTCGAGGTTGTATTTCAGCGACGAACGGTAATGGATCCCAAGGCGAGTTGCGGGCGCCACATTGAACAGCGCGCCGACGTTAAAACCCCATGCATCGCCGTCGAGATTGACCTTGTTCTGTCCCTCGCCTAGGGCGCCGAAGCTGACTGCCTGGAGCAGGTCGATCTTGCCCCGTTGATAGCTGAGTCCAAAGCCGACACTGGCGGTATCGCCGAACTTGTAGGAAACAGACGGGTTGATGTTGATCGTTTCGACCTTGGATGAAATACCCTGGAAGCGACCGATCCACGTCGACTCGTACTCGGTCTTGAGTCCAAACGGAACGCTAACGCCGACGCCAAAATTCCAGCGTGGATCGTACTGCATCGCAAAGAACATGCTCGGGACAAAGGCAGTGCTGCCGGCGTCGCCACCGTTACCGCCCAGGGGCTGGCCGCCCGCAGGAGCGCTTCCGCTGTCGGAAAACTTGGTTGACGGCGCAATGATCGAGCCGGCAATGGCGAAATGCTTGCCAGAACCGAGCCGGGCCATACCTGCGGGATTCCACCATACGGTGGTCGCATCTTCGGCAGCTGCGGCGGCACCCGCGTACGCGCTTCCCAATCCGCTCACGCCTTGCTCATACAGGGCGAAAGCGGCTGCTTGTACCTCAGAACCGGCCAGCAGGCCGAGCGCGGACACGACTGCGCTCGCGAGCGCATTGCGATTCATTTTCTTCTCTCCCTCTGAAAACATATACGTTACCAATTTTCTGGTTGCTTACCGCGCCCGGGAAATTGCCGCAGCGCACAAATTACTTCGGAATTGGGCGCGGGGCTCCAGCCTGTTGCAGAGCCACAACACATGACCGGCGTTAGCGTCGCCAAAGCCCCTTTCTTGTTGGGCACTGGCGGGGGGTTTGGCACACTCCGTCCAGCTTCTCTCGAGAGGAGCTGGCCTCATTGCATTCACTAGTTGGGGCCAGGTTTCATGTACAAACAAAGGAGAACCTGATGCAAAAGAAATTCTTAGGGATGGCAGTCGCCGCAGCTCTGGCCATGCCGGCGGTTGCGCTCGCGCAATCGGCCGTGCAGGTCTACGGCACGGTGCACATGTCGCTTAACCAAGCCAAGTACACGAAGGATACCGCCGGCACAGTGAATGACGTGACGAAAATGGGCGTAACCAGCCATGCGTCGAACTGGGGTCTGCGCTCGACGGAGACGCTGGGCGGCGGGATGACCGCATGGTTCCAGGCTGAGTTCAACATGAAGATGGCGCGCGACAACGGCGTACACGACGGCGACTCGACGGCGCGCAACTCCGGCGTCGGCCTGCGCGGCGGCTTCGGAAACGTCTACCTAGGTACGTGGGAAACGCCGTGGGCGCAGACGTTCCGCCTGTGGGACGTCGGCACGATCGGCGGCTGGGGCCCGGTGACCTCGATCATCGGCCGTCGCGAGAACACCGGTACGAACCCGAGCCGCAATTGTTCGAACGTGGTCGGCGCGTCTGGCGGTACTTTGCCTGATCCGGCCGTGAACGCTGCCGGGACTGTTACTGGGGCTGCACAACCGATCTGCGGCAACGGCGCAGAAGCCACCGCCAATGCGGTCGGCTACGCGTTGTGGCGGCGTTTCAGCTATGCGGTTTTCTATGAGTCGCCGCTGTTTGAGGGTGTGCAAGCGAAGATCGCCTGGCAGCCGAACGAAAGAAAGTCGGATTTCACCGCTCCCAATGCTACTGCTACCCCAACTACCCCTATAACCGTCAACGAGAATCCGAGCGCATGGTCCGCCTCGCTGACGTGGACCGGGCTGGGCGGCAGGGCGCGTGCCTTCGGTGCCACCATGCAGAACAAGGATTGGACCACGGTCGGCCAGACCGACAGCGGCTATACGTTTGGCGGCGGCTACGACTTCGGCATGGCAAACGTCGGCGCGACGTACGAGACGTTCAAGTACAAAGCCGCCGCGGGAGACGTCGAAGCCAAACAATGGGGCGTTGGAGTTGCCGTGCCCATGGGCCCCGGCAAGATCGGCGCGTCGTACGCCAAGGCCAAGAAGCTCACCGGCGCTGGCACAGACGCGGCTGAGGCTGCCGGCACGAACGATACCGGCGCCAAGATGTGGAACCTCGGCTACGAGTGGGCGCTTTCCAAGCGCACCGCACTCGGCTTTGGCATCGCCAAGATCGACAACGGCGCAAACCAGGTCTTCTCTTGGACCGCCGCGCTCCCGATTCAAAACGGCACCACGTCGGGCTCTGTCTTAGCCGGCACAGACGTAACCAACATTTTCGTAAGCATGCGCCACTCGTTCTAACCGAACGTACTGGCTTTGAAGGCGGGCGCCTTCGGGCGCCCGTTTTTTTTGCTAGGCTTTCACCATGTTTTCCGTGGACCAGCTTATTGGCGAGCTTGATCGCGCCTTGCGCGCCGTGGCTGGCGTTGCGAGATCGTCCCGGCCTTCCCCGGGCGAGGGCGTGCCGGAATCGGAACTGGACGCGGAGGAGCGCGCGCAAGCGGCGGCGCTTATGCGCGTGAATCATGTCGGGGAGGTGTGCGCCCAGGCGCTTTACCAGGGGCAGTCGCTGACGGCGCGGAACGAGCAGGCGAAGAGTGCTCTGCTGAAAGCGGCAAGCGAAGAGGAAGACCATCTGGCGTGGAGCGCGGACCGGATTCGCGAGCTCGGCGGCCGGCCCAGCTTGCTCAATCCCTTGTGGTACGCCGGCTCATTCGTGATCGGCGCGGCGGCCGGCGTGCTCGGCGACAAGTGGAATCTGGCGTTTCTTGCCGAAACCGAGCGTCAGGTCGAGCAGCATCTTTCCGGTCATCTCGAGGCGCTACCAGCGGAGGACCGGCGCACACGCTCGGTCGTCGAGGCGATGCGCGCCGACGAGGCGAAGCACCGCGACACCGCAATTCAGCTCGGAGCGGCCGAGCTTCCGTCTGCAGTAAAGCTGGCGATGCGCTTCGCTTCGAAGGTGATGACCACCGTCGCCTACCGGATTTAGCGTGCTGAACGTCTACATCGGGTACGACCCGAGGGAGTCGGTCGCCTTTTATACCCTCGCGGACTCCATTCTTCGGCGGGCGTCGGTGCCCATTTCAATTACGCCCCTGATGCAGTCGCAGTTGAAGGGCATCTACACAAGGGCACGCGGCCCGACGGAATCCACCGAGTTCAGCCTGACCCGGTTCCTCGTCCCGGCCTTGGCAGGTTTCCGGGGCTGGTCCATCTACATGGACTGCGACATGCTTTGTCGTACCGACATTGCGCAACTCGCACGAGAGATCGAGCCTCAGGCGGAGAAGGCGGTGCTGGTCTGCAAGCATGAAGATTACGTGCCCAAGACCAAGCGCAAGTGGCTCGACCAAGCGCAAACCAGGTACCCGCGCAAGAACTGGTCGAGCTTGATGATTTTCAACAACGAGCGCTGCCGTACGCTGACGCCCGAGTATGTCAACGCAGCGCCCGGGCTGGACCTGCACCGGTTCAAATGGATCGACGACGCGGCCATTGGGGAATTGCCGCTGGAGTGGAACTGGCTGGTGGGCGAATACGAGCACAACCCGGGCGCAAAGATCGTGCACTACACGATCGGCGGCCCGTATTTCGACGAGTACCGCAATTGCGACTACGCTGAAGAGTGGTTCGCCGAATTCGAGTCTCTGATCACCCCTCGACGATCTCGAAGTCCTCGGTAATCTCGGCTGTCTTGCCGAGCATGATCGAGGCGGAGCAGTACTTCTCGTGCGACAGCCTGATGGCGTGCTCCACAAGGCTGCGCTTCAGCCCTTTTCCGCGCACCACGAAGTGCATGTGGATCCTGGTGAACACCTTGGGATCGGTCTCGGCTCTCTCGGAGCTCAGCTTTACCTCGCACCCGCTCACGTTCTGCCCGCTCTTCTTGAGGATCACCACGACATCGTAGGCGGTGCAGCCGCCGGTGCCGACGAGCACCATCTCCATCGGCCGCGGCGCGAGGTTTCGCCCGCCGCCGTCGGCAGCTCCATCCATAGCCACGACGTGATTGCTTCCAGTCTCGGCAAGAAACGTCATGCCGTCGCCCGTCCATCGGACCGCGCATTCCATCAGTGCCCCTTATTCTTCAATAGCTTGTGCTTCGTAAGAGCAGCGGGTATTGCATTGCAGCATCGACGCGCCGCATAATGTATCCGGAATGCAGTTTGTTCTCCTCCACCCTCCTCCTTTGGTGGATTCGGCGCAACTCTCGCGAGTTGCGCCTTTTTTTCGGTAGAATCCGCAGCTTTTCGCAACTCGGCGCATGAAGACTTACACGGCAAAAGCAGGCGAGGTCCAGCACGGCTGGTATGTGATCGACGCCCAGGGCAAGGTCCTGGGGCGGCTGGCGACGCACATCGCCTCGCGGCTGCGTGGCAAGCATAAGCCGGAGTACACGCCGCACGTAGACACCGGCGACTATATCGTCGTCGTCAACGTCGCAAAGCTGCGCGTCACCGGCAAGAAGGCGGAGAGGAAGATCTACTACCGCCATACCGAATACCCCGGCGGCATCCGCCAGACCAGTTTCGCGAAGCTGCATGCGGCCAAACCTGAGCGCGTGCTGCAGAAGGCGGTGAAAGGCATGCTGCCGAAAGGCCCGCTCGGCTACGCCATGCTGAGGAAGCTCAAGGTCTACGCGGGCGCCACGCATCCCCATTCGGCCCAGCAGCCGAAGACCCTCGAGATCTAGGAACAGGAATGGTCGGCGACTACTACTACGGCACCGGGCGGCGCAAGAGCGCGGTAGCCCGCGTTTTTCTGAAGCCCGGCAAGGGCCAGTTCGTCGTCAACGGCAAGCCGGTGGACGAATTCTTCGGGCGCGAGACCGGCCGCATGGTGGTACGCCAGCCGCTCGAGCTTACCAAGAGCCAGGCGAGCTTCGACATCATGGTCAACGTCTACGGTGGCGGCGAAAGCGGACAAGCCGGCGCGGTGCGCCACGGCATCTCGCGTGCGTTGATCGAGTATGATGCCGGGTTGAAGCCCGCGTTGAGCGCGGCCGGGCTGGTGACGCGCGACGCGCGCGAGGTAGAGCGAAAGAAGGTCGGCTTGCACAAGGCCAGGCGGCGCAAGCAGTTCTCGAAACGTTGAACGTCGCGCTTCTGCGAATCGAAAGCCGCCTCAGGGCGGCTTTCTTGTTTCTGGAGCCGGAAAGCGATGGTTAAGGCAGGCATCGTCGGCGGCACGGGTTACACGGGCGTAGAGCTGCTGAGACTGCTCGCGCAGCATCCGCGCGTGGAGCTGAAGGCCATCACCTCGCGCAAGGAAGCCGGGACTCCGGTTGCGGCAATGTTTCCCAGCCTGCGGCGCCGCGTGGAGCTCGCGTTCACCGAACCCAACATGCAGGCGCTACGCGGTTGCGACGTGGTGTTCTTCGCCACGCCGAACGCAGTCGCCATGAACGAGGCGCGTGCGTTGCTCGATTCGGGCGCGCGCCTGGTGGACCTGTCCGCCGACTTCCGCCTCAAGGATGTCGCCGAGTGGGAGAAGTGGTACGGGGTGAAGCACGCCGCGCCCGAGCTGGTGCGCGACGCGGTCTACGGCTTGTGCGAGCTCAACCGCGAGCGCATTCGCGGCGCGCGCCTGGTCGCCAATCCCGGGTGCTACCCCACCGCGACGCAACTCGGCTTCCTGCCGCTGGTCGAGGCGGGAGTCGTCGACCTGGACCACCTCGTTGCCGACGCGAAGTCCGGCGTGAGCGGCGCCGGGCGCAAGGCTGACCTGCACCTCAGCTTTTCAGAGGCCGCGGATAATTTCATGGCGTACAACGTGCCGGGGCATCGCCACTGGCCGGAGATCCGCCAGGGGCTCGCGCAGGCAGCAAAGCGCGAAGTCGGGCTGGTGTTCACGGCGCATCTCACTCCGCTCATTCGCGGCATCCACGCCACCCTGTATGGGCGGATCACGCGCGAAGTGGACTTCCAGTCGCTGTTCGAGAAGCGCTACGCCGGCGAGCCCTTTGTCGATGTCATGCCGGCGGGCAGCCACCCCGATACGCGCTCGGTGCGCGCCGCCAACATGTGCCGTCTCGCCATTCATCGCCCGCCAGAAAGCGCACGCCGAGCCGATACCTTGGTCGTGCTTTCAGTAATCGACAACCTCGTCAAGGGCGCTTCGGGCCAGGCGGTGCAGAACATGAACCTGATGTTCGGCTTGCCCGAGGCCGAAGGCCTCGACCAGGTGCCGGTGGTGCCCTGAGGCCGGCGTGCTGCGCAATCTGGTCCCTCGAGTGTGGAAGCTTCGCCAGCGCTTCGGCATCGCTGCGCCGCGCGTCACCATTCAGAGCCAGATCCCCTGGTACTGGCGCTGGATCGGCATCGCCGTGCTGCTCGGCATCTCGGCGGCCTCGGCGGCGTGGATCTACGACGCCGGGCGGCGCTTTGCCGGGTTCGACCGCAGCGAAGTGCAGGAAGAGCTGCGCGCGACGCGCAGTGCGCTCGAGGACGCGCGCGCCGAGCTGGACCGCCTTCGCGCTATCACGAATGCCGCCGACAACCGCCTGGCCATCGAGCGCACCGCCGAGCAGAAGCTCGCCCAGCAGATCCGCGCGCTGGAGCAGGAAAATGCCCGGGTGCGGGAAGAGCTGGCGACTTTCGAGAGCATGCTGTCGTCCGAGGCGCGCAGCGCCAATGCCCTGTCGATCTACCGCTTCAAGGTGGAGCCCGATGTCTTGCCCGGGGAGTACCGCTACCGGCTGCTGCTCCTGACACCTACCACCCGCCAGGGCCGTGATTTCAACGGCCGGCTGGAGCTGCTGGTCAACCTGACGGAAGGGGGGCAGAGTGCTATCATGAGCTTTCCCGAGCCGGGGGACGCCGGCGCGGCAGCCTTTCGGTTGTCTTTCAAGTACTTCCGGAGGGTGGAGGGGACCTTCAGGGTAAGCCCGAAGGCAAAGGTGGAAAGAGTCCAGGTGCGCGTGTACGAGATGGGATCGAACCAGCCCCGCGCGACGAACAGCGTAAGCCTCTGACGGGGCCGAAGGGAGTAAGGATGTTTAACAAGACGAGCAAGCCGCAGAACCGGATCGATAGCCTGATCGGCGTGACGACGCGCATCGAAGGCAACGTGATTTTCAGCGGCGGCCTGCGGGTCGACGGCATGGTCCGCGGCAATGTCGCCGCCCTGGCGGACCAGCCGGGCACGCTGGTGGTGTCTGCCGATGCGCGCATCGACGGCGAAGTGCAGGCCGCGCACATCGTGGTCAACGGCACGATCAACGGGCCCGTCCACGCCACCGAGACGCTCGAACTCCAGGCGGGGTCGAAGGTCAAAGGCGATGTGTACTACAAGAGCATCGAAATCCACCAGGGGGCGGTGGTCGAGGGAAGGCTGGTGCACCACGTCGCCGATGTCAAAGGGGTCGAGCTGAAGCTCGCCTCGGGCGGATGAGCTGAAACGGATCCAGGAGTGATGAAATGAACGCAGTCACCGAGATGCCTTCGCCGCTGGTGTTCAGCGACAGCGCCGCGAACAAGGTCAGGCAGCTGATCGACGAGGAAGGCAATCCCGAGCTCAAGCTGCGCGTGTTCGTCACCGGCGGCGGCTGCTCGGGCTTCCAGTACGGCTTTACCTTCGACGAGGTGAAGAACGAGGACGACGCCGTGATGGAAAAGAACGGCGTCATGCTGCTCATCGACCCGATGAGCTACCAGTACCTGGTGGGCGCGGAGATCGATTACCAGGAAGGGCTGGAAGGCGCCCAGTTCGTCATCAAGAACCCCAATGCGCAGAGCACCTGCGGTTGCGGGTCGTCGTTCTCCGTCTAGGGTTTTCCTACTCCAGCTGGGCGAGGTTGCTCTCGGCGAGCAGGTCGAGCCGCGCGATGAGCGGGCTCGCGTAATACTGGAACGCCGCTAAATCCTGCGCCGGCAATGGCAGCCCGGCCGGCATCGCGATCGAGAACGGATTGCGCGCCTGTCCGGCGATGCGGAACTCGTAATGCAGGTGCGGGCCAGTGGCCCATCCGGTCTGGCCGACAAAGCCGATAGTATCGTTCTGCGCTACCTTTGCGCCGCGGTGCACGCCGGCGGCGATACGGCTCAGGTGCGCATAGGTCGTGGCATATTGGCCGCGATGGCGAAGAAACACGACGTTGCCGTAGCCGCCTTTCACTCCGGCGAACTCGACCACGCCATCTCCGACTGCGCGCACGCGCGTGCCCACCGGCGCGGCGTAATCGATGCCCCGGTGCGCGCGCCAGGACTGTGCAAAGGGATGCATGCGCATGCCGAAACCCGAGCTCACGCGGGAGAACTCCAGCGGCGAGCGCAGGAACGCCTTGCGCAGATTCTTGCCGTCCGGCGCGTAGTAGCCGCCGCCGAAGTGAACTGCGCGATAGATCCTGCCCTGGTTCACGAACTCGGCGGCGAGCACGCGCCCGGGGCGCACCGGCCGCCCGGCGAGGTGATGCACCTCGTACAGCACCGTGAAGCGGTCGCCCTTGCGCAGGTCGCGGTGGAAGTCGATGTCGCCGGCGAACACTTCGCCCAGCTGCATGGCCACGTTGTCCGGGATGCCCGCGGCATCGGCGGCGGCGAACAGCGAGCTGCGGATCACGCTCGATTTCATGTCGACCCGCGTCTCGAGCAGCGCGCGCTCTTCGCTGACTCGGTAGCTGTCGCCCTCCGGCGCGATTTGCGCCACGGTGTCACGCTCGCCGAGGAAGCTCAACGAAATTGGCACGCCGTCGGCGCGCACCTCGGCGTTCACCAAAGAGCCGGGACGCAGCGTTTGCAGCACCCGCAGCCGCAGCAGGCGCGCGACCTGCGCCTCTTCGATACCAAGCCGCGACAGGAAGCTCGCCAGCGTGTCGCCGCGCTGGAAAGGCTCCTCGCGGAAATACGATGCCGGCGACGGAAGCAGCGCGTCGTCGGCGCGGATCGACAGCGTTTCCACGAGCGCCGTGGTCGGCGGCAGGGCCTGCCCGTCGGGGCCGGGGGCGATGGTCGCGAATGCGCCTACCACGCCGGAGATGGCGAGGATCGCGATGGCGGCCGCGCGAGCGAGCGTCGGGCTGCGCATAGTTCGGCTAGAATCCCTTGTTATTCAGAAACCTAGAAACCCGCGGGAGTCTAGCAAAAATCGCGCGGGGCGCAAATCGACAATGTCACCCGTTCAGCAGGACATTCAGACCCTTCGCCGGGGAAGCGAAGAGCTGATCGTCGAGGAGGAGCTGGCCAGGAAGCTGGCGAGCGGGCGCAAGCTGCGGGTCAAGCTCGGGCTCGACCCGACGGCCCCCGACCTCCACCTGGGGCACACCGTGGTGATCAACAAGCTGCGGCATTTCCAGGAGCTTGGCCACCAGGTGCAGTTCCTGATCGGGGACTTCACCGGCATGATCGGCGACCCGACGGGGAAGAACCAGACCCGGCCGCCGCTCACGCGCGAGGAGATCCTTGCCAACGCGCAGAGCTACCGGGATCAGGTATTCAAGATCCTGGACCCCGAAAAAACGCAGATCCTGTTCAACTCGGAATGGTCGGACAAGCTCGGCGCCGAGGGGATGATCCGGCTCGCCGCACGCTACACGCTCGCCCGCTTGCTTGAACGCGATGACTTCAATAGGAGATTCAAAAGCAACCACCCGATCGCGGTGCACGAGTTGCTGTACCCGCTGATGCAGGGCTACGACTCGGTGGCGATGAAGGCCGACGTCGAGCTCGGCGGCACCGATCAGAAATTCAACCTGCTGGTCGGCCGCGAGCTGCAAAAGGATTTCGGCCAGGAGCCGCAGTGCATCATCACCATGCCGCTGCTCGAGGGCACCGATGGCAGGGAGAAGATGTCGAAGTCGCTCGGCAACTACATCGGCATCGCCGAGCCGCCGCAGGAGATGTTCGGCAAGCTGATGTCGATCTCCGACCCGCTGATGTGGCGCTACATCGAGCTGCTTTCCTACGAGTCCGCCGCGACGATCGGGAAGTGGAGGCAAGAGGTCGAAACGGGGCGCAACCCGCGCGAGGTCAAGGTGCGGTTCGCGAAAGAGATCGTCGCGCGCTTCCACGGCACAAAGGCGGCCGACGCCGCGGCAGCCGAGTTCGAGCAGCGCTTCAGGCATGGCGTGCTCCCGGACGACATGCCGGAAGTCAAAGTGGCGATCGCGGGCGCGGTGACGATGGCGCAGGTTCTCAAGCTGGCGGGTCTGGTGGAGAGCACGTCGGAGGCAAACCGGCTGATCGAGCAGGGGGGCGTCAAAGTCGACGGCGAGCGGCTCTCCGACCGTGCGCTGAGGGCGGAACGCGGCAAGTCCTACGTGATCCAGGTCGGCAAGAGGAAGTTCGCGCGGGTCCGCGTCGCGTGAGCGCCCCGCTGCACGAAATCTACGCGATCAAGTACGCGCACCACGCGCGCCGCGCGAGCGAGAACTTCATCGGCGGCGACCCGCACGATGGCCCGATGCCGCTCGACTACTTCGTCTGGCTGGTGCGCGGCGGCGGGCGCGAGGTCGTGGTCGACACCGGTTTTTCCTCGGCTATGGCCGCCAAGCGCGGACGCGAGCACCTGCGTTGCCCGACCCAGGGCCTGCGCCTGCTCGGCGTCGATGCGGCGTCGGTCAAGGATGTCGTGATCACGCACCTGCACTACGACCACGTTGGCAATTTCGAGCTGTTTCCCGCGGCGACGCTGCACTTGCAGGACCTGGAGATGCAATACGCGACCGGGCGCCACATGCGCGAAGAGCGCTACCGCGGCGCCTTCGAGGCAGAGGACGTCGCCGGCATGGTGCGGCGCGTTTACGCCGGGCGAGTTCAGTTCCACGACGGCGACGCCGAGCTCTTTCCCGGAATCTCGCTGCACCTGATCGGCGGCCATACCATGGGCCTGCAGGTGGTGCGGGTGTCGACCCGGCGCGGCTGGGTGGTGCTCGCCTCGGACGCCAGCCATTTCTACGCCAACATGGAGCAGCAGCGGCCGTTTCCCATCGTCTGGTCCCTGGCCGACATGGTCGCCGGCTATGACCGGCTGCGCAGTCTTGCCGCGTCGCCCGGGCACATCATTCCCGGCCACGATCCGCTGGTGCTCGAGCGCTATCCCGCGCCAGCAAAAGAGCTCGAGGGAATCGTCGCCCGTTTGGATTGACACCCCTATTCGGGCCTCCTAACATCGTCGTCCCTCGGGGAAGGAGAAACCATGAGGAAAACCTTTTCGCTTATCGCGTTTGCGCTCGCAGCGACCTTTGCCGCCCCGGCCGGCGCGCAGCAGCAGGCCGCGCCGACCGGAGTGAAGAACTTCAAATTCCAGTCCACTTGGCCGGCGAGCCTGACGCTGCAGGACAACTTCAAGATGTTCGCCGAGCGCGTCGACAAGCTCACCGGCGGCCAGATCAAGATCGAGGCGCTCCCCGCCGGTTCGATCGTGCCGCCGTTCGAGATCCTCGACGCCACGCACAAGAAAGTGATCGACGGCGGCCACGGCGTCGCTTACTACTGGGTCGGCAAGAACAAGGCGGCGACGCTGTTCTCGGGTACGCCGGCCGGCCCGTTCGGCATGGACCACTTCGACTTTCTCGGCTGGATGAACGAAGGCGGCGGCATGGACTTGTACTGGGAGTTCTACCGCGACATCCTGAAGCTGAACGTCGTCGCCTGGCCGATCGGGGGCGCGAGCCCGCAGGCGCTCGGCTGGTTCAAGCGGCCGATCAAGAGCGTCGCCGACTTCAAGGGGCTGAAGTGCCGGGAAACCGGCATCGTGGCCGAGATCTATCAGCGCATGGGAATGCAGACCGTGAACATGCCTGGCGGCGAGATCGTACCCTCGGCGCAGCGCGGCGTGATCGACTGCGCCGAGTGGGTCGGCGGCATCGAGGACCTGCGCCTGGGCCTGCCGCAGGTCTGGAAATACCACTACACGCCTGCCATGCACGAGAACAATTCTTTTCTCGAGCTGATCATGAATGGCGACGTGTGGAGGAGCTTCACGCCGCAGCAGCAGGAAGCGGTGCGCGCGGCAGTCTTCGACACCTTCGTGCGCTGGGGCATCCGCTGGCAGAAGCAGAACGCCGACGCCATCGAGGAGATGCGCACCAAGTACGGCACGGTGATTCTGCGCACGCCGCCGGCGATCCTGGTCGACTTCCTCAAGACCTGGGACAAGATGGCAGAGGAAGAGTCGGCGAAGAATCCGTTCTTCAAGAAGGTATACGACTCGCAGCGCGAATACGCGGCGAAGGTGGTTCCGGCGAAGCGCTTCATGTTCCCGCCGTACTCGTTCGCCGCGAACTACTATTTCCCGGAGAAGAAACCGGCGGCCGGGGCGAAGGCACAATAGCAGTGCGCTTTTATTCCCGTTGACCATGCAAAACCAAGCGTGTAGGCTGCGTTTCGCCTTGCGAAACCACCTATGAGGAGGAGGGAAGTCATGAGGCATTCCATCCGTTCGCTAGTCGCGCTTGGGTGCGCGGCCGCGTTCGCCGGCGGCGTTCACGCGCAGCAGCAGCCCGTCACCCTCAAGATGCAGGCGACCTGGCCTTCCAGCCTGACGCTGTACGACAACTTCACTTTCTTCGCCGACCGCGTCTCGAAGATCTCCGGCGGCACGCTGAAGATCGACGCGATGCCGGCGGGCCAGGTGGTGCCGGCCTTCGAGGTGCTGGATGCCACCCACAAGAAGGTGCTCGACGGCGCGCACTCGTGGTCGGGCTACTGGGTCGGCAAGAACAAGACCGCGATTCTCATGACCGGGGGCCCCGGCGGCACCTTCGGCATGGACATGATCGATGCCCTGGGCTGGATGCAGAACGGCGGCGGTCTCGAGCTCGCGCAGGAGTTCTTCCAGAAAGAGCTCAAGCTCAATATCCAGTGGTTCCCGATCCTGCCCTCCGGGCCGCAGGCGTTCGGCTGGTTCAAGCGGCCGATCAAGAACCTCGCCGACTTCAAGGGCATGAAGTGCCGCCAGACCGGCATGGCGGCCGAGGTGTTCCAGCGCATGGGCATGCAGACGGTCAACATGCCGGGCGGCGAGATCATCCCTTCGGCGCAGCGCGGCGTTATCGACTGCGCCGAGTGGGTGGGCGGCGTCGAGGACCTGCGTCTGGGCTTCCAGAACGTCTGGAAATACCACTACACGCCGGGCGTGCACGAGAACGTCACCATCGGCGAGATCGTGTTGAACGGCGACGTGTGGAAGTCGCTCTCGCCGACGCACCAGGAGATCATCAAGTCGGCGGCGAACGAGACCTTCCTCGTCTGGTGGGCGAAGTGGCAGCGGCAGAACGCCGACGCCATCAAGGAGCTGCAGGAGAAGCACGGGGTTCGCATCCTGCGCACGCCGCCCGACATCCTGATCGAGTTCCTCAAGACCTGGGACACGATTGCCAAGGAGGAAGGCGCGAAGAACCCGTTCTTCAAGAAAGTGCACGACTCGCAGCGGGCGTACGCCAGCCTGGTGGTGCCCGCCAAGCGCTTCATGTTCCCGCCGTACTCGTTTGTGGCGAACTATTACTGGCCCGAGGCGCAGCCGGGCGCGACCAAGGTCAGCGCCAAAAAGTAGCACCTTGCAGTGAAAGCGGGGGCGGAGATCCGCCCCCGCTTTAGTTTTGGGGGTAGAGATGGCTGGACAATCGCCGGGCCTTATCAAGACGGTCCGGGTGATCGACAAGTTCACCGACACGACCGGGGTCTGGGTCGCCTGGCTCAACGTCCCTCTGGTGCTGGCGGTGAGCTTCGAAGTGATCTCGCGCTATGCCTTCGATGCGCCGACCATCTGGTCGTTCGACGTGACCTACATGCTCTACGGCACGATTTTCATGCTCGGCGCTGCCTATGCGCTGCACAAGGGCGCGCACATCCGCACGGACTTTTTCTACGAGAAGTGGTCGGCTCAGACCAAGGGCATCGTCGACTCGATCTCCTACCTCGTGTTCTTCTTCCCGTCGATCATCATGCTGCTCGCGGCAAGCGGCAGCGAGGCCTGGTACTCGTACACCATCAGCGAGACCTCCGAGCAGACCCCGTGGCGGCCCATCCTGTGGCCGTACAAGACCGTGGTGCCGCTCACCTGCGTGCTGCTTCTGATCCAGGGCGTTTCGGAGACGATCAAGAGCGTGTATGCCTGGCGCACCGGCATCGAGCTCGAGCACAAGGAAAAGATCGAGATATGACCACCGAGATACTGATCGGCCTGGTCATGCTGATCGTCATGATCGGCGCCATTTTCATCGGCATCCAGATCTCTTTCACGCTGCTGTTTCTCGCTCTCACCTTCGGTTACTTTGCCCTGGGCAAGGTGGTATTCGACCTCGCCTATTTCCAGACCATCGGCATGATGAAGGAGGAGCTGCTCGCGGCGGTGCCGCTGTTCATCTTCATGGGCTACATCACCGAGCAGGCCGGGCTGATGGAGCGGCTGTTCTCGGCGTTCCGCATGGTGCTCGCGCCGGTTCGCGGCTCGCTCTATATCGTGGTGATCGTGACTTCCGCGGTGTTCGCGATGGCGACCGGCATCGTCGGCGCCGCGGTGACGGTGCTCGGCATCATGGCGGGCCCGATCATGATCAAGACCGGATACGACGCCAAGCTTTCGGCGGGGGCGATCACCGCCGGCGGCACGCTCGGCATCCTGATCCCGCCCTCGGTGATGCTGATCGTCATGGGGCCCGTGCTCGGGGTATCGGTCGCCGACCTGTACGCCGCTGCTTTCGGTCCCGGTTTCATGCTGGCCGGAATTTACTTGGTGTATCTGGTGATTCGCAGTTTCATCAATCCGAAGCTCGGGCCGCCGGTGCCGAGGGAAGAGCGCGTCACGAGCGTGGTCGCCATTCTCCGCGAGGTGGCGGTCGGCGTGCTTCCCCTGCTTCTTCTCATCACGGCGACGCTGGGTTCGATCCTGGCCGGACTGGCCACGCCGACGGAGGCCTCGGGAATCGGCGCCCTGGGCGCGCTGATTCTTGCGATCGCCTATCGAAGATTCACCTACGCGGGCCTGAAGCAGGCGGTGATCAGCGCGACGACCACCTCGAGCATGGTATTGCTGCTCGCCGTGACGTCGAACATCTTCGGCGCGGTGTTCGCGCGCATGGGGACCGCGAACTGGGTCACCGACGCGATGGTCGCGCTTCCGGTGCCGCCGATCGTGATGCTGGCGTTTGTGGTCATACTGCTGTTCCTGCTCGGCTGGCCGTTCGAGTGGCCGGCGATCATCCTCGTATTCCTGCCGATTTTCTACCCCGTGGTCGACGCGCTGCGGCCGGCGCTGTCGCGCAGCCTCGGCATCCCCGACGACCTGTTCATGGTGTGGTTCGGATCGCTCGTCGCGGTGACGATGCAGACGGCCTATTTGTCGCCGCCGGTCGCGATGTCGGCCTATTACCTCAAGCAGGTGGTCAAGGAATGGTCGCTGCTCACCATCTACAAGGGGATGTTCGAGTTCATGGCGCTGCAGTGCATTGCAATCGCCATCGTCATGTTCGTTCCTGGCATCGCCACGAAGTTGCCCGAGCAGCTGCGTTCGGAGCAGCGGGCGGTCGAAACCCAGGACGTCGACGACAGCATGAATCGCCTGGAAGAAGACCCGCTGAAGGGCATCCAGCAGCAGGACACGACAGCATGAATCGCCTGGAAGAAGACCCGCTGAAGGGCATCCAGCAGCAGGACGAAGAGGAGGAGGAGAAGGAGAAGGAGAAGAAATAGCGTCACGCAGCAAAATGACGCCGGGCCTCGTGCCCGGCTTTTTTTTGCTATAACCGCCGGGTGAGCTTCGATTTCGACGCGCCGCTCGAGCGCGCCGGCACCTGGAGCACCCGCTGGGAGCGCTATGCCGGGCGCGACGTGATTCCACTGTGGGTCGCCGACAGCGACTTTCGCGCTCCACCGTGCATCCTTGAAGCTCTTCAGGCGAGGATTGAGCACGGCGTTTTCGGCTACACCAGCGCTCCGGAAGAGCTGCGCGAAGCCATCGTCGAGCGCCTGGAGCGGC
>WNGC01002091.1_pt1 | contig 24254 bp, 19 predicted proteins | sample 5400051 | NCBI WGS metagenome assembly WNGC01 (sample SAMN13153368, study PRJNA577476) | soil metagenome | isolation source: 20 cm soil or saprolite under grassland replicate 2 | place: USA:California | collected 2016-06-15
GGTCGGAATTCGGCCAGTATGCGACCGGCCCGGGCGCGGCGGCCGATCCGAACTGGTGCAGCCCGCCCCACTGATCGAGCACGTAACCGCCCGATCCATCCGGGAGCAGGGCTGCCGAGCGGGCACGACTCACGTCGGGCCAGTAGGCGGTGATGCTGGGATCGCCCGAGCTGCCGGCCCCGTGGACACCGCCCCATGCATCGAGCGTGAAGATGCTGTGGACTGGATAGGGCGCGACTCCGTTCGTCGTGTTCGACGGTGCGCTGTTGCCGTTGACATTGACCGCCGCCAAGGTAAACGAGTAAGTCGTGTCCGGGCTCAGGGACGGAATGAACGCCGTGCGCGCGCCGGCGCCCACGCTGACGGTCGCCCCGCCAGGCGAGGCGGTCACGATGTAGCCAGTGACCGGCGTCCCGCCGTCATAGGAGGGCGCTGACCAGGAGACGGTCGCCCCGAAGTTTCCGGCGCTGGCGCTCGCCTTCAGCGGCGGCCACGGCACCGACGTCGGGACGATCCTGTTGGATGGGCTCGACCAATAGCCGTTGCCAACCGCATTGCGCGGCAGCACGGTGAAGGTGTACGAGTTGCCATTGTTGAGCCCGGTGACGGTGCCGGTGGTACGCCCGCTCACGGTGGCGCTCGCGCCTCCGGGGTTGGCCGTCACGACGTAGCTCAGCACCGGCAGGCCGCCGTCGAAGGCGGGCGGCTGCCAGCTGACGACTGCCGAGGCGTTGGCTGCGATCGCCGTCACGTTCTGCGGCGCGGTCGGTATCGGATCGGCCGGGTTGCCGGTCAGCCACAGGTCGCCCATATCCGACGGCCAGGGGTCGGCGCCGGCGCTATTCCAGCCAAAGGGGTCGATCGCCGTCCACGAGCTCGTGATGTAGACGCCGAAATGGAGATGGGCGCCAGTGCTACAGCCGGTGTTGCCGCTCTGCGCGATTACCAGGCCGCGGTCGACAACCTGGCCGGCGCTCACGTAGATGGCGTTCAGGTGCGCGTAGCGGGTGCTCAGGCCATTTGCGTGATTGATGATGATGGTGTTGCCAAAGCAGGGATTGACCGAGTCGGTGCCCGCCAATTGCACCGTGCCGCCGGCCGCAGCCCGAACGTTCTCGTAGTAGAGCGGCAGATCCCAGCCGTTGTGGCCGTCATAGCTGACGTAGTCGCTCCCCCCGCGCGTATACGCATAGCCCTTGGAGAACGACGGGTCGACGCCGTTGGACGAGAGCGCGACAAAGCCGTCCGAGTCGCAGATCCGGCCGTCGACGCTGTAGTCGGGATTGCAGTGGTCGAAGATCGAGGTCGCGATGTGCTGGCCGAGGTAGGGGCGGGTGATGAACGCATTGGAGAGGTCCACCGCGGGGATGGCCGCGTTGGCTTGGGCCGCACCGACGACCCGCAACTTCGGCATCTGGTTGGCGAACGGATGGCTGACCCGTGCCCCAACGAGCGGCTTGAGATGCTCGTCCTTGATGAAGGCCGGCTGCGGGGCGGTGTTGGTGACCGCGCGGTTTCCGACCCACGGCGAAGTGACGGCGGCGCCATCCTGGAACGCCGAGAGCAGGACGACAGCCGGGATGATCGCGAGAAGACGAATCCGCATAGCGAAGAACCTCCCGCTTGTTCGTTCGACGAAACGAACCGGCAGATTCCTGCGCGGCCCGGCTTCCCGCTTCCCTTCTTTGTTCTTTACTCGACGAGCAACTGCACGGCGACCTCACGATTCGGCCAGTAGGCGTAGGCGTAAATGGTGGGGGCGCCCCCGAAGGCATGCATCCCGCCCCAGCCGTCCATCATCCAGCCCTGCGGCTGTGCGGCGGTGCTGGCCGGCGACAGCCTGACGGCGCGGGCGATGTCCCAAGACGGCCAGAAGCCCGAGCTGCGCACCGCGCCCGCCGACCCGAATTGATGCAAGCCACCCCAGCCGTCGAGGGTCACGCCCGAGACGTTGCCGGCGGTGCTGCCGGGCGTGAGCGAGATGTCGCGGGCGATGTTCCAATTCGGCCAAAAGGCGGCATTCGTGATCCTGGGCGGCATCGGGTTGGCGCCGATGGCGAAGGCGTGCAGTCCGCCCCAGCCGTCCAGGACGTAGCCCCCGGTTCCATCGCTCAGCAGGGCGATGCGCTTGGCGATGTCCCAATTCGGCCACAGCGGGCCGCCCCGGGTCGCCGGCGCGCCGCCGAACGCGTGCAAGCCGCCCCAGCCGTCGAGCGTATAGCCGCTGGCCGCGGTCGTGGTCGACCCCGGCAGCAGCGCGACGTCGCGGGCGATCGGCCAGTTGTTCCAGTACGCCTCATCAGTGATCGACGTCGCCTGCCCGAATTGATGCAGGCCGCCGAAGGCGTCCATCACATACCCGCCGCTGGCGTCCTGCAGCAGGGCCGCGGCGCGGATGACCGGCCAATTCGGCCAGTAGCCGCTGCCACCGAGCGGGACCGACGAGGCGTCGGACTGGATGCCGCCGAACGCGTCGACGGTGTACATGCCGGTGAATGGATAGGTCACCACGAATTTGCCGGCGATCGCATTCCAGAGGTCCGGCGAGGAGCCGTCCATCCCCAGCGCCCACATCCCGGCGCCGCGCAGGTTGTTGGCATTGACCAGGTCGTATTTCCTGGCCAGCGATGCGGCATCGTCGTAGTACAGCTCGCGCCAGCTGTTGTAGTTACCGCCGCAGGGATCGCCCACACCCGGACTCCACCACGACGACCAGGGAGACTGCGCGGTTCCGTCCCAGCCGCGTGCCTGTTGCTGCGCGCCACAGCTGAGGTCATCGAGCACGCCCGAGTAGGTGTTGGCGATGGCCCCCGAGCCGGGCACGATCGAGGCGTACGGCTGATTGTTCGTGGTCGACCACTTATATCCGTAATAAGGCACGCCCAGGATGATCTTGGAGGCGGGCGCCTTGGACAGATACTGGGCGACCGCGGTGGTGTCGTTGTAGGTCCAGCCGGTCAGCGGCGCGTTCGGTCCGGCGTGCCCCGGCATGTTGCCCGAGGCCATGTCGTACCCCATGATGAAAAACGCGTCGACCTTGGGCGCCAGCGCGCTGATGTTGAAGAAGCCCGCGTCCCAGCTGGCCGCGCCGGAGTAGGTGTCGACGCTCACCATGGCGTTGGGCCAGCGCTGATGCACCTGCGCCGACAGCTGGCCCGTAAAGCTCGTGAAGTCGGCCTGCAGGTTGGGATACGAAGAACTCGTCGATCCCTCGAAGTCGATGTTGACCCCATCGAGGCCCCGCTGCGCGATGGCGTTGATGGTGTTGGTGATCAGCGTTTGCCGGGCGGTGCTCGAGCTGACGATCCCGTTGATGGTGGCGTTGCTGAATGCCTTGATCACGACCACGTCCCGATCGCCCGCCGCGTGCGCGCGATTGAAGGTGTCGGTCAGCGCCTGGCTGTTCCATCCCGTCCAACCGGAGTCGCTGGTATTGAACGTGCCGTCGTTGTTCGCGGTCAGGCCGAAGTAGGCCACCGTGCTCAGCAGCGAGTAGTTCCACGACGCGTTCCTGCTCAGCTGCCAGTAGGGCGCGAAGCCGAAGACTTCACGAAACAGCTTGTTGCTGGCAGCGACGGACGGCGTCGACGGCCCGGCGACGGCGCTGGGCGCTGCCTTGACCTGCGCGCGCGGCGTGATGGAACCATGGGCCGGCGCAAGCGCCAGGGGGACCGATGCGTGCTCGGCATCCTGGCGGGCGTGCGGTCCGACCGCCGGGTCACCCTGGGTGGCCGGCGCGGCCCGCGCGGGCACATTCTGCGGGACCGCGACGACGAGCAGTCCGGCAATACACCCGGCAATTCCAATACGTCGAAACCGGCTGACCATGGCCTCCACGACCGCCGATGCTAACGGTCTATCCGGCCCTTAAACGAGCGAGGCGGCTGTAACGTTTACGCCGAGGCCGAAACCCGGACGGTCGGCTGCGGCGACTCCTCTTCGCGTCCGGTCAGCATCCGCTCGAGATAGCCTCGGACTTTGACGGGGTCTTTCGTCTTGAAATACCAGTCGATGGTCTGATGCAGGCCGTCCATGAACTTCACCTGCGGCGTCCATCCGAGCCGTTGCTTGGCGAGGTCGTTGCTGGCCACCCGGTTCAGGGGCCCGGTCGGCATGTCGGGGCGAAGCTTGATCTCGGCTTTTCGCCCGGTATAGCGAAGCACTTCCTTGACCGCGTCGATCACCCGGGTCCGCTCCGTGGTTCCCAGGTTGATCGCGGTCCCATCGTCGACCTTCTCCGCCGCCAGGAGCATCCCGCTGACGATGTCGCCCACGTACGTCCAGTTGCGGACCTGGGTGCCGTCCCCCCAGACCTCGAACGGATTCTGGCCGATGAAGGCGCGGGCGATCATCGCGATCACCGCGTGGTTCTCCACGCCGCGCTCCCCGTAGACCGTGAAAAAGCGACACGACGCCGACTTCATGCCGTAGTCCTTGTGATACGCCTTGAGCGTCATCTCGGTCATCAGCTTCGCCCAGCCATACATGTTGTCCGCGTCGAAGGGCGGGCCAACCATGTCCTCGGTGAGATACAGCTCCTTGCTGACGTCCTGCTGGATGAAGTTCGGATAGACGCACCCCGACGAGGCGAACACAAATTTGTCGACACCCTCCTCGTACGCCGCCTTGACCAGCATGCCGTCGAGCGCGAGGTTCTGGGCGCAGGCGGCCTGGTGAAGGTCGACGTAGCCCCGACCCCCATGGATCGCCGCCAGATGGAAGATCGTATCCATCCCGCGCACCATGTCCTCCGCAACCCCCGGCGTCAGCAGGTCGGCTCGATGGAACTCCACCAGGCCGCGGTCCAGGTGCGGCTGGATGTTCTGCAGGTGGCCGCTGCTCAGGTCATCGATCACCCGGATCCGGGTGGCGCCATTGGCCGCCAGCGCGTCGATGAGATGCGAGCTGATGAACGAAGCGCCACCGGTGACAAGAATTCGCCGATCCTTCCAATCCATTTGTTGACATTATGCCTAAAGTATTTCCCGATCAGCTATGGCACGAACTCTCCGCGTGCTCTTCGATGATGCCCTGGCGCTGAATCCGGCGGGCACCGGTACCTTTACGCGCGGAATTCAAACACCGCTCAGCCGGCTCGACGGCATCGAGCTCATTCCCGCAGGCTCGGCGGCGCGGCCGCACCAGCTCGATATCGTGAACAAGGGCATCCTGCGCCGGATGCGCAACGGCGCCGATCGCGTCTGGTACTACCTCGACACCCTCCCCCGTCTGGCGGCCCGTAACCGCTGCGATGTGATCTACTGCCCGGCGGCGCTGACGGCGCTGCGCGGCCGGGTGCCGGCTGTGATGACGGTCTTCGACATGACGACCCGCCTCTTCCCGCACACGCTCGACCCGCTGAGCGGGATCTATGCCCGGCAGATGCTGCGCATCGGGCTGCGGCGCAGCTCGACCATCTGCACCATTTCGCAAGCCGTGCGGGCTGAGCTACTGTCCCGTTATCCGCGGCTGACGCCCGACCGGGTGCACGTTGCCTATCCCGGGCCGAGCCCGGAGCTGATGCAGGCCGATCCGCAGCCGGCCCTCCCGGATGACGCGCCCTTTCTGTTGATGGTGGGGACCCTCGAGCCGCGCAAGAACCACGTCACGGCATTGCGCGCCTTCGCCCGCTACCGGCAGGGCCCGCACGACGCGGGGCTGCGCCTGGTGCTGGCCGGCTCGCCGGGATGGCGCTACCAGCCGGTGGCCGATGAAATCGAGCGGCTCGGTCTGCAGGACGCCGTCGTGCGGCTCGGGCCCACTACCCCGGGCCGCCTGAAATGGCTCTATCAGCACGCGCGGGCGCTGCTCTTTCCGTCGCTTTACGAGGGCTTTGGCCTGCCGGTTCTGGAGGCGTTCGCCCTCCGGTGCCCGGTGGTGGCGGCCCGGATCCCACCAGTGATGGAGGTCGCGCAATCGACCGGCGCGCTGCTGCTCGAGCCGGATTCGGTCCCGGCCTGGGCCACGGCGATCGAGCGCGTGTCAACGCAGCCACCCGATGCCGCACGGCTGGCGACCGCCCAGCAACGCGCGAGGCACTTCACCTGGGAGGCGTGCGCCGGCGCCGTTCGCGACGCCCTTCGCGCAGCGGCCACTTAACCTTTGGCGTGTAAGCTCGGCTCTCAGGAGACGTGGTTCTGGCCTCCCCTGCCCATACCCGACTTTCAACGCAGGTGCGCCTGGTTGGTTTTCGCTATCACCCCGCCATCGGGGGCGCGGAGCAGCACGCGCGCCGGCTGCTCGCGGAGATTTCCACCCGGCTCACGATCGATGTCGTCACCGTGGTCACCAGCAATCGCTCCGACTGGCTCCGGCTCCTGATCGAGGGCGTTCGCGACCAGCAGGAGGATTACCTCGTCGACGGCCGTGCCGTCCGCGCACTGCCCCGCTGGTCGCCGCGCACGCGACGGCTGATGACGGCGCTGGCGCCGATCTATCACCTGCCGTACAGTCCGGCGCCCGGCCTGATGGGACGCCTGCTGGCAAGCGAGCTGGCCGGCGTGGTCGACGGCGCCGGCCTGATTCACAACATCTTTATGGGACGGGAGGCGTTCTCGCTCGGGCTGTACCTGGCGGCGCGGCGGTCGGGCGTGCCGTTTGTCTTCACCCCGCTGCGGCACCAGCGGCCGCTCGGCTGGAACTCGCCGGCCTTCCGCGAGCTGTACCGCTCCGCCGACCGGCTGGTGGCGCTCACCCGAGCCGAAGCCGATTGGCTGATCAGCCAGGGGGCCGCCCCCGACCGGGTCCGCGTCATCCCGGTCGGGCCGCTCAGCGACCCGGCGGCTTCGCCGGATCTCGCCCTTCAGCGACTGGGCGATCGGCGGATCGTGCTCTTTCTCGGACAGCTCCATGACTACAAGGGCTTTCGCCAGCTGCTGGCCGCGGCCGGGCTGCTCGCCTCGCGCCGGGACATCCTCTTCGTGTTTGCCGGCCCGGACGTCCGCGGCCACGCGCGCGCCTTTGCGAACGCCCCGGCCAACGTTCGCTACCTCGCCTCCGTCGATGATCGCCTGCGCGACTCGTTGCTCCGGGCCTGCGAGGTGCTCTGCGTCCCGTCATCGCGTGAAAGCTTCGGCGGCGCACTCCTCGACGCCTGGGCCTGCGGCAAGCCCGTGATCGGCGGCCCCGCCCCAGCCGTCAAAGAGCTGATCGACGACGGCGTCGACGGCTGGACGGTGCCCCAGGACCCAACCGCCATCGCGGACCGGCTGACCACGCTGCTGGATGACAGCGGCCTGCGGGCACGGATGGGTGAGCAGGGACGCCGGAAAGTCGAGACGCGCTTTTCATGGGCATCGATCGCTTCCAGCTATCTCGAGCTCTATGCCGAGCTCGGGGTGAGGCCGCACTGATGGGATCGCCGCGCGTCAACGTGCTGGGCACCGGCATCAGTCCGATCAGCATGCCCACGGCCCTCAGCCAGATCGACGACTGGATCCAGAGCCGCGCCCGTCAATACGTGTGCGTCTGCACGGTCCATACCGTGATGCAGTGCCGCCGTTCCGACGCGCTTCGCCGGCTGGTCAACGCATCCGGGATGAACACGCCGGACGGCATGCCACTCGTCTGGCTGTCGCGCATGGCCGGCTATCCCGACGTGACGCGCGTCTACGGGCCCGACCTGATGCTGGCCGAGATGGAGCACGGGCAGGCGGCCGGTCATCGCCACTACTTCTACGGCGGCGGGACCGATGTCGCGTCCCGCCTGGCGCAGCGAATGCGCGAGCGATTTCCCGGGCTGCGCATCGCCGGCACGCACACCCCGCCGTTCAAGCCCGTCGACGAGCTCAGCGGCGACGACACCGTCGAGCTGATCAATCGCGCCGAGCCCGACATCGTCTGGGTCGGGATCAGCACGCCCAAGCAGGAGCTCTGGATGGCGCGGATGCGAGCGCGACTGACCGCGCCGGTGTTGATCGGCGTCGGTGCCGCCTTCGACTTCCACAGCGGCACCGTCGCCCAGGCCCCCTCCTGGATGCAGCGCTCCGGCCTGGAATGGCTCTTCCGGCTGGCCCACGAGCCTCGCCGGCTCTGGCGCCGTTACCTGGTCGACAACCCCTGGTTCCTTTTCGAGCTGGCCCAGCAGAAGCTCGGGCTGCGGCGGTACGAGCTCACATGACGGTCGCGGCCGTCTTGCTGGTCCTGCTGCTGGTCGCCATCTATGCGCTGGCGGTGTGGCAGATCTGGCGCTCGCCGTTTCGCGCGCTGGGCGTGCTGGTCGCCGGGATGGCGTTCCACAATTTTCTGATCATGGTGCTGCTGGCGCAGCGAACGCCGGCCCCGGTGGTGCGGATCGTGCAGTCCTGGAAGGAAGGCATCCTGCTGCTGCTCTCGCTCATGGCCGCTGCGGCCTTCATCCGGGCCTGGCGCGCCGGCCATCTTCCGCGGCCGAATCTCTTCGACCTGCTGGTGGCCGTCTTCGCCGGGGTCGCCGTCATTTACACCGTGCTACCCCCGAGCCTTTTGCACGGCAGCGCCAATCTCCAGCAGCGCGTGATCGGCCTGCGCGTCTTGCTGCTGCTTCCCTTGCTCTACCTGTTCGGCCGCGTCTTCCAGCCGCGCAGTCGGGCGGACCTCCGCTGGGTGGCCTGGGCCATTCTCGGGTCGGCCGCCGCGGTCGGCCTGTTCGGCCTCTGGGAGTTGTGGCTGGTTCCCACCCCGGACTGGTTCGGCTGGGGCGTCAACCAGTTGTCGGCCTGGTTGGGGTTTGTCTACAACGGGCCGAAGGGCCTGCCGGCGAACTTTTTCCAGACCACCGCGGATGGTCTTTTGCTGCGGCGCATGGTCTCGACCTACGTGAGCCCGCTGGGGATCGCCTACGCCGGCCTCGTCGTCGTGCCACTGGCGGTCGCCCTCATCCTGGCCCTCAAGCAGGCCCGCAAACGCTGGCTGGCGTCGGCCTTGACGATCCTGCTGCTGGCCGGCATTCTCTTCAGCCTGACCCGGCTGGCCCTGTTGATGACCGTCGCGGAATTCCTGATGCTGGCCGTGCTGACACGCCGGCGCTGGGTCCTCTACGCAACCCCGGTGGTGGCGGGGCTCGCCATGTTCATGATCTTCCAATACGTCTACGTCGGTCCCCTGATGAACCGCAACCTCGTGCCGGTCGCCCAGCGGCCGACCCACCTGAACATCTCGAGCGTCGCCGACCCGTCGCTGACCGAGCACGCCGGTCAGCTGGGGTACGACCTGCAGTACGTCGTGCAGCACCCGCTGGGCGGTGGGGTTGGCTCATCGGTCCACCGCTACGGGCCCAGCTCGGGAACGGGTGAGAGCGCCGTCTTCGACATGTTCGGCGACCTCGGCGTGGTCGGGGGCATCCTGTATCTCCTGATCTATGCCGTGCCATTCTTTGCGGCCGTGCTGGTCTACTTCCGGCTTTGGCGTGACCCGCTGGCCTCGATGCTGCCGTTGATCTACGCGGTGGCCGCCGCCGGGCTGGCGCCAATCACGCTGACCAGCGACATCTGGGGAGACTTCGCGACCACCTTTCTGTTCTGGTGGGCGGCCGGCGCCTCCATCACGCTCTATCTGGCCAGCCGGCAGACCCGGGTCACGGCTGCCCCGGCGGGCGGAACGTCATCAGCCGAATCGGTCAGCGCCTAGCTTCCCGATTCTTCACGATCTCCTGGTAGACCGCGAACGTCGCGGCGACGCAGCGATCAATGTCGAAGGCATCCCTGACACGCTGCCGCGCGGCGGCGCCGATCGCGGCCCGCCGGCCAGCGTCGTGCAAAAGCGCCCCGACGGCCTGCGCAAGCCGGACGGGATCGTTGGCCGGCACCAGCAGGCCCATCGAGTCGCCAGTGATCACCTCCGGGACACCCCCGACCCGGGTCGCCACCGGGGCGCAGCCAGCCGCCATCGCCTCGACCAGCGCCAGCGGGAGGCCCTCGCGGTGGCTGGGAAGCACGAACAGGTCGCTGGCGGCGACCCAGGTCGCGACCACGCCGGATGATTGCTGGCCGGCCAGAGCGACGGTGTCGGCGAGCCCGAGCCGCCGGATTTGCTCTCTGAGGCTGGCCTCCAGCTCGCCGCCTCCCACGATCACGAAGCGCGCATTGGGCGATCGCCCCTTCACGAGGGCGGCCGCTTGCAGCAGGTCCGGCAGCCCTTTTTGCTCATTGAGCCTGGCCACGGTTATCGCAAGCAGGAGCTCTTCGCTCCAGCCTCCCGGGGCGATCGCCTCGCCCATCCGCCGCCGGGCGTCGGCCAGCGAACGTGGATCGGGCAACGCGAACCGGCGCAGGTCAACGCCGTTGTAAATCACGCTGACCCTCCCTGGCGCGAAACCGTAGCGTCGGATGAGCAGGCCTCGCCCCGCCTGGGAGACGGCGATGTGGCGGGGTGCGATGACTCGGTAGCTTCGAAACGCAGCCGACCAGGCGGCGCGTTTCAGCGACGACATGGCGACGTCGTCGAGGTCGATCGGGAGCTGGTGGGTGAGAACCAGGGGACGCCGGGCAAGCCTGGCCAGCAAGGCGGCGATCAGCTGGTACTTCCCCACCGGGTAGGCAAGCACGAGATGAACCAGGTCGGCACGCCGCGCCAGGCGCAGCAGCCGGGCGTAATCCGAAAGCCGCTTCAGATCGATCCGCTCGACCTCGACGCCCGCCCGCTGAATCTCGCGCACCCAGTCGTCGAGCGCGGTGTCGGGCCGGCACACCAGCGTGATGGGAGCGTCGTGGTCGTCCCGACGCAGCGCGTCGCGGCTGTAGAGAATCAGACTACGCAGGTACGATTCCGCACCGCCGACTTCTTTCGAATGGCTGACGAAGAGCAATCGACGCGGGGGATCTGCGCCGGTCCTCACGCTATGCTGACGGTCGGTGCGACCACAAGCGTGGCAACCGATCTCGGCTGAGTCCCTGCTACGCGTCCCGCCATGGTTAGAAGTCCTTCGCGAGCAAATGCGGCTTCCCGACGGACGACAGATCGACGACTTCTATACAGTTCGGCTGCCGGCCTATACCGTTGTGGTCGCGATCACTGCGGATCAGCGGGTGGTCGCCGAGCGGCACTATCGACCCGGCGCTCGGCAGGTCACGCTGACGCTTCCCTCCGGCTTCCTCGAACCCGACGAAGATCCGTTGCGTGGCGCAAAGCGCGAGTTGCTGGAGGAAACGGGCTTCGAAGCGTCCGACTGGAACCCACTGGGGCGCTTCGTCGTCGATGGCAATCGGGGGTGTGGCACCGCCCATCTCTTTATGGCACAGAACGCCGCGGAAGCGACGAAGCCGGATGGCCAGGATCTGGCTGAGCTGATGATCGAGCTCGTTCCTCTGCCCGGTTTTCTTAAGGCCATCCAGTCCGGTCGCGCTGTAGAACTGGCGAGCGCCGCGGCCTTCGCGCTGGCCGCGATTCGGCTGCAACGCTAATCCTCCCGGACGAGGATGATGCAGGTGGCCTCGAAGCGCCGGAACATCCAGGGCAGATAGCGGACCAGTTGCATCGCCGCCCGCCGCCATCGGGCTGGTTTGTAGAAGGGCAAGAGCAACCGAACCAGCAAGCGGATGAATTCGACCGGCGTACGACGAATCTCGTCGAGGTACCTGCCATCCTTGATGATCGCCTCGCGCTGCAGCCGGGTCCCTGGAAACAGTCCGGCCAGCTCCCGGGGCGTGGGCCGAAACATCGAGTCGATCGGGTCGGGATGCAACGGGTAACGATACGGACCCGAGACGAACAGATAGCCGCGCTGCGGAACGATCTCCAGCAGCGCGAGCGCAATCTGAGTGCGGTCGACGACGTGCTCGAGGAGATTCGAGCACAAGATCGATCGAAACCCACGCGCCGCCAGGCCGCTGATCGCGAGTCGATCGCTCAGGTCGGCCACGATGTCGACGCCCTCCGCGGATTTGGCGTCCAGGTGCAAAACCGTGCGCCCCGCGGCACGCGCCGGCGCAAAGATCAGCTCATCGATCCAGGGTTGCTCCTGGGTCCGGAACGACATCGTCGAGCTTCCCACGTCGAGCAGTGGGAACACGCGCTCCGGGTCGAGGGCCGAGAGTTGCTCGCCCAGCCAGCGGGCTTCCTCGATCAGCAAGAATGCTTATAGTAGCGACGATGGCGTGAGCGATCCCATGACCGGCGGTCGCCGCGTGGCGACCAACGTGCTCTTCAATGTCGCCAGCCAGGTCTGGCTCACGCTGCTGGTGATCGTCACCGTGCCGATCGTCCTGCACCGGGTCGGCCCCGCTGCCTATGGCGTCGCTGCTCGATCTGGGATTGACGCCGGCGGTCGTCCGCTCGATCGCCGTCCACAACGCCCGCGGGGACCGGGTGCGACTCGAACGGGTGTTGGGCACCGCGCTCAGCCTGCTGATCGGACTGGCGATTGTCGGCGGCGGACTGATCGCGCTCGTCACACCCGTCGCGGTGCGTTCCGTGCTGCACGTGCCAGACGCGCTGCAAGCCGACGCGCGCTTCGTGCTCTACGTCGCTGCCGCGGGCTTTGCCTGCAACATGGTGCTCCTCCTGTTCGTCGCGATCGCCCAGGGCCTGCAGCGGCTCGACCTCTTCGCCAGCCGGACCCTGGCGCTGGGCACGGTCACCGCGATCGGGCAGGTGCTGGTCGTCACACTGGGCGGTGGGCTGCGGGGCCTGGCGCTGGTGACGATCGCCATCAACGTGCTGAGCCTTGTCGTTTTCATGCTCGTGTCGCGGCGCTTGCTACCCGGCATCCGGGTCCGCCCGCGGCTGGATCGCTCCGCCGTCGGGGAGCTGGCCCGCTTCGGCTCGATGAAGTTTCTGAATCAGGCGGCCGTGCAGGTCATCTTCCACGTCGACCGGCTGATCGTGGCCGCCTTCCTGCCGATCGCCGCCGTCAGCTACTACGGCGTCCCGGTCAGCATGTGTCAGAAGTTCGTGTTGGTCCAGCAGGGCATTACCGGGGCGTTCTTCCCCGCCGCATCCGAGCTGCACGCGCTGCACGACGAACGCCGGCTGCAACGTCTCTACCTGTCGGCGGCGAAACTCGGCGTGGTGGCGCTGATTCCGCTGGCCATCCTGCCCAGCCTGCTTGCCTGGCCGATCCTCGACGCCTGGATTGGGCCCGCCTTCGCCGACAACAGCGCGCAGATTCTCGCCGTTCTGGCGCTCGCCTACGGCCTCGTGGCGGTCAGCGCCGTTTCGGGCTTCGCCGCCGACGCGACCGGCCATCCCGATTGGAACGCCGGCCTGACCATCGCCAGCGCCGTGGTCAACCTGACGCTGACCTTACTGCTGGTGCCCCGCATCGGCGCCGTGGGTGCGGCCATCGCGCTGCTGGTTACGGGCGCCTTCTTGCTGGTGACGATGAACTATGCCGTGCAGCGATGGCTGCTGCGGATCGAGCCGCGCACGGCGCTGGTCCAGCTGGTGCTCCGGCCAGGCCTGGCCGCCGCCGGGCTGGTGCTGTACGGACTCTTGCTCGCTCCGCGGGTGCGGGGTCTGCTCCCAGTGCTGCTGGCGCTCGCGATCGGCTTCCTGCTGTATGCCATTCTGACCGTGCTGCTGGGGGTCTGGAATCAGGCCGAGCTCGCCGTGGCCCGGTCCATCGCCGGCGGCCTGGCCTCGCGGCTGCGCCGGCGAAATGACGTCATGACCCTACGTCGGTAGCTGCGGCCGCTTCGCCAGTTGCGCCGAGCTGGAAAGGCTCGGCTGGCTCTGATCCACCTCGGGGATCTGAAACGGGTTCTCGCTCCGGATGCGGACTTTCTTGATCCGCGTCCCCTGCACCGCCTCGACGCGCAGCTCGCCAGTGCCCAGCTTGAGTGTCGCGCCGACCTTGGGGGCGGCGCCGAGCTGGTTCAGCACGTAGCCGCCGATGGTGTCATAGTCGTCGGCCGCGATCTCGAGCTTGAGTAATTCGTTGACATCGTCGACGCTGACCCGGCCGTCGAGGACGACCTCGTTCGGGCTGATGAACTGGATCTCGTCTTCCTCGCCGATGTCGTACTCGTCCTGGATCGGTCCAACAATCTCTTCGAGAATATCTTCGATCGTGACGGCGCCGGCCGTCCCGCCGTACTCGTCGACCACGATCGCCATGTGGACGCGGTTCTTGCGAAGATCGCGCAGCACGTCCTGGACTTTGTTGGACTCGGGCGTGAAATACGGTTTCCTGGCGATCTCGCGCAGGGTCTTTTGCTCGCCGCGGACCACGGCCCTGAGTAAGTCTTTGGCGTACAGCACGCCAACGATATGGTCGAGGTTGCCGTCATAGACCGGGATCCGGGTATGGCCATGCTTGGTGACCAGGTCGACGGCTTTTTCGACCGGCTCGTTGACCTCGATCGCGACCAGGTCCGTCCGCGGCACCATCAGTTCGCGGACGCGCATGTCGCCCATCTCGAAGATGCCGTGGATCATCTCGCGTTCTTCTTCTTCGAGGACACCCTCTTCCTCGCCCACCGAGACCAGCATCTTCAATTCTTCTTCGGTAACGAACGGGCCTCGCACCTGGGTTTTGCCGCCGAGCATGCGCAGAATCAGTCGCGTGATCGCCGTCAGGACAAACACGACCGGGCGCATCACCCAGGTGGCGCCCGACACCAGCCGCGCCATCCGTAACGCGACCCGCTCGGCCCGCTGCAGCGAAATCGTCTTGGGGGTGATCTCGCAAAGGACCAGGACGGCCAGCGACAACACGAGGCTGACCAGCCACTCGGGGACCCGGTCCTGGTACAGGCGGATGGCCAGCAGCGTGGCGGCCGACGACGCCATGATGATGGCCACCGTGTTAAAGATCAGGATCGTCGACAGATAGGCGTTCGGGTCCCGGTGCAACCGCTCCACGACGATCGCCTGAGGCACCTTCTGCTCGACCAGGGTCCGTAATCGCACCCGGCTGATCGACGTCAGCGACGTTTCAGCGGATGCCGCCAGGGCGGCCAGGACCAGCGAGACGGCGATGATGATCAGCTCGATCCAGGCCGTGGTATCCAAGTGTTACTTAAATAGCTCGCTGACCGAACGATCCTCGTGGACGCGGCGGATCGCTTCAGCCAGCAGCGGGGCTACGGTCAGGATTTTTATCTTTGGATGATGCTTGTCGGCAGGTAGCGGGATCGAGTCCGTGATCACAATCTCTTCGATCGGCGAGTCTGCGAGTTTGTCGACGGCGTCACCGGCGAGCACGCCGTGGGTGGCCAGCACCCGGATGCTGGCGGCGCCCTCGGCACGGAGCGCGTGGGAGACGCCCACCAGGGTGCCGCCGGTCGAGATCAAGTCATCCACGACGACGGCATCCATGCCTCCCACGTCGCCGACCACGCGCTGTTCGGAGACGACGTCGTCTTTCGGGCGTCGCTTGTAGACAAACGCGATCGGCAGGTCGAGCAGCCGGGCCAGGTCGCCGACCCGCTTTGCGCCGCCGACGTCCGGCGAGACGATGACCGCGTTCGGCAGGTGCAGCTTGCGAATGTAATCGACCAGGAGTTTTTCGGCCGTCAGGTGGTCCACCGGAATATCGAAAAAGCCCTGGATGGCGTCGGCATGGAGATCGAGGGCGATCACCCGGTTCGCCCCGGCGAGGGTAATGATATCGGCCATTAATTTGGCCGAGATCGGATCGCGCGCCTGGGTCTTCTTTTCTTTGCGGGCGTAGCCATAATATGGCACCACCGCGGTGATGCGACCGGCCGAGGCCCGGCGCAGCGCATCGAGAATGATAAATAGCTGAATCAAGTTTTCTGATACGGGCTGGCAGGTCGGCTGGATCAGGAAGACATCGGCACCGCGGACGCTCTCGGCGATCTTGACGTCGTACTCGCCATCCGCGAAACGCGTGATCCGCATGGCGGCGACCGGCTCGCCGAGCACCTCGCCGATCCGGCGCGCCAGCTCCGGGTTGGCCTCGCCGGAGAGCAGCTTCAGGGCACCCGGCTGCCGGGGCGCCCCCTCGGGCGTCAGGGGCCGCGTCTCGCTCACTCGCTCGCCGACTCTGGACTGGGCTATTTCTTGGCCGCCTTTGGCTTGTCGGCCTTCGCGCTGTGTCGGGCTCGGCGCCGTGCCGTGTATCCCTCCACGATCTTCATGTCTGCACGGCCGATCGCCAGGCTCCCAGCGGGCACATCCTTTGTCACAACGGTATCAGCGGCTGTGGTCGCGTCGCTGCCGACCCGTACCGGAGCGACGAAGATCGTGTCGCACGAGACGTAGACGCTGTCGCCGATCTCGGTGACGTTCTTCTCGAACCCGTCCCAGTTCGCCGTGATGCTGCCCGCGCCGATGTTCACGTTGGCGCCGACCACCGCGTCGCCGAGGTACGAAAAATGCGGCACGGCGCTCCCGGCGCCGATTTTCGAGTTCTTGATCTCGGTGTGGGTGCCGACATGAACGCCCTCGGCCAGCTCGGTCCCCGGTCGCAGCCGGCTGAACGGCCCGATCGTCACGTTCGAGGCGATCTTCACCTGCTCCAGGTGCGAGCGCTCGATCCGGCAGCCATCGCCGACCGTCGAGTCGCGCACTTGCGTCATCGGCCCGATCACGCAGTCCTCGCCGATGACGCTGTGGCCAGTGATCGTGCTGAACGGATGGATCACGCTGTCCTGGCCGATGCTCACGTCCGCGTCGACGAAGGTCGATCTGGGGTCGGTGATGGTGACGCCGCGGGACATCAAGTCATCCAGGATGCGCTCGCGCATGATGTGCTCGGCCTGCGCCAGCTGCCGCCGGTCGTTGATGCCCAGGATTTCCTTCGGGTCCAGGACGGCCACCGTGTTGACCTTGCCCTTGATCAGCCCGACGACGTCCGTCAGGTAATACTCGTGGGCCCTGTTCTTGTTCTCGAGCTTCAGCAGCGCCGGCCACAGGTCTCGCCCGGAAAAGCAATAGACGCCCGAGTTGATCTCGTGGATCTGCCTGTCGGCGTCGGACGCGTCTTTTTCTTCCACGATGCGGCGAAAGACCCCATTGCGGGCGCGAAGCACCCGTCCATAGCCACGCGGATCGTCGAGGACGGCCGTCAGCAGCGTGACGGCAGCCCCTGCCTCGCGATGCTCGGCGAGCAGCCGTCGCAGCGTCTCGCCCCGCAAGAGCGGAGCGTCGGCATAGAGGACGATCACCGGGCCGGTCGTGCGATGCTCGGCGCTCACCTGGGAGAGGGCATGTCCGGTGCCCAGCTGCTCCCGTTGCGACACGGTCTGGCCCTCGCCATTGAGCGCGGCCTGAATACCGTCCTGACTGGGGTTGGTGACGACCAGGGTGCGCTCCGGGTCGAGCGCCCGGGCCGCTGCCATCGACCAGAGCAGCATCGGACGGCCAGCGACCGGATGGAGGACTTTCGGGATGCGCGAGTTCATCCGCACTCCCTTGCCGGCGGCGAGCACCACCACCGTGACGCCCCCGCGCGTCTCCGACAAACGGGCCCGCCCGGACCCCGCGGATGCGTTCACGCGCATGGGAGGAATTGGACCGGATTATATCAACGCCCTGGCGGGCATAAATTCGTAATTCCTGAACCTAGGCGGCCAGGTCGTCGCTGTCCGGCCGCCGGTCGTCCCTGGCCGTCCTGGGCGCGATCCGCTCACGCAGGCCCGGACCCAGTCGATCGAGGCGCCGCCCGAGCTTGTAGCCGTAGCGCTGCACCGCATCTTCGAGGGCCAGGTACGGCAGCTGGCCCCAGGCCAGGCCTCGAAACAGGTACCAGACGGCCCGCTTGGTAAACCGCCTCGAGTCCGGCCAGAGCGTGCCACCGTCGTCGCCGAAGTGCTCGTCGGTGAAGCCGGTCAGCACCGCAAGCCGGTAGGCGGCCCGCAGGCTGGCATGCACCTGCCTGATGATCAGCGCGTCGGGCGCGTAGGCGATGGTGCAGCTGGCGAGCACCACCTGGCGCGCCCAGACCCGGTCGGCGCCGACCGGGAGATGCTCGTTGAAGTGGATGCCGCGCCAGACCGAGCGCCGCACGGCGGCGTTGTCGATGAAGAACGGCAGCGACGTATGCCGGACGCGGTCACCCACCCGAATCCGTCGCCAGTGCGCTTCGCGGCAGAATCGCTGGCCGAGACGGAAGCCGGACAACGGGTCGCTCTCCATCGACGCTTCGTGCCGGCCGTAGACGCCGCCAACCGAGGGGTCGGTGAAGGGCGCCGTCAGATGCGTCAGCCAGTCGCCATTCCCGGGCACCGCGTCCTGCGCCAGGAACACCACCACGTCGCCGTGGGCCACCTCCATCGCCCGATTCCAGCTTTTGGGCCCGGGCGGTTCGGCGATCTCGACGAAGCGGGCCAGCGGAAACTGGCTCACGATGTGCCGGGTCCCATCGGTCGATCCCATATCGGCGCACACGATCTCGAGCGGCACCTGGCCCTGGCCCATGATCCGATGCAGGACGGTGCCGAAGGCGCGGCCGGCGTTCAGGGTCGGGATGACTATCGAGATCGAGAGCGCGGCATCGCCCATCACGCGATGTAACGGGCGGTCGGCGGCTTTCCAGCCCCGGGCGCTAGGCGAACCTCACACTGATGAAGTAGTAACTCGTGGGTGTCGTCCCATCACGTGGGCTGACCCCGAAGACCTTGAGCTGGCCCTTCTGTCCGGACACCGCGCCGGAGAAGCTGACGGTGACGTTGAAGTGCCCGAACTCGGGTTTCGCGGCCGAGGCCGTGGTGGTGGCCCGGCCGAGCTCGGCGCCGCCCGCATCGAGCACCACGGCGACCACGGTGCCCTTGTCGACGCTGGCCGTCCCGGCCACCTCGACCGGCGAGCCGATGGCGGTCCCGCCGTCCGGGCTGTCGATGACGATCTTGAAGTTGTTGTCGGGAGGCGTGACGGTGGTCGTCGGGAGCGACGAGCCGCTCGCCGATGCCGAGGCACTGGCCGAAGACGAACCGGCCGAGGCCGACGGCGACTGCAGCACGTAGGTCGTGCCGCCATCACTCCCACATCCGGCGACCCCGAGGCAGGCGAGCCCCAGGATCAGCGTTATCCCTAACCCCTTCAATTCCCCTCCGAGCTAGGCGCATTATAGGAGCCACTTCGCATGATTGAGGCCCGGGGGCGTCTTGATCGGGTCGAGCCCTCCATCGTCGCCGCCCTGGCGCTGACGTATTTCCTGCTGTTCAGCGTCCTCTCGGTGCTTCGCCATCTGACGTATCACTCATTCGGATCCGACCTGGGCCTGTTCGACCAGGTCTTCTGGAACACCACCCAGGGCCGCTTCTTCGAATCCACGATGAGCCTTGCCCAGCCCCAGCCGCACTCGTACATTGGCGACCATTTCTCACCGATCTACCTGCTGCTGCTGCCGGTCTATGCGCTCATCCCCCGTCCGCAGACCCTGGTGGTCATCCAGACGCTTTTTCTCGCGCTGGGGGTCTGGCCGATCTACCTGCTGGCGCGGCACAAGCTGGAGCCCGGTTGGTCTCGGTTGGTCTGGGTGGCGGCCTACTTTCTCTTTCTCCCGCTCGCCTTCATCAACCTCTTCGACTTCCACGAGCTGTCGCTGGCCGTGCTCCCCCTCGGGTTCGCGATCTATTTCCTCGAGCTGCGCCGGCCGTGGTGGTTCGTGTTGAGCCTGGCATCGACGTTCTTCATCAAGGAGGAGCTGCCGCTGGTCGGGATGGCCTTCGGCGCCTACCTCCTGCTGGGCAAACGCGACCTGAAGCTCGGCCTCGGGGTGCTGGCAGGAAGCCTCGCGGCATTCCTGGCATTGATCCGCGTCATCATCCCGGCGCTGGGCGGCGGGTCCTATGCCTACTTCGCCAGCAGGCTGGCGTTCCGATACGCGGAGCTCGGTTCCAGCCCCCAGGACATCATGGCGACCGCGGTGAGACACCCGGGCCGCATCGCGCACCTCCTCTTCCAGGCCCAGAAATTGAAGTTCCTGGCGGGGATATTCGGCCCCGTCCTGGGCCTGAGTCTGATCTCCGGGTTCGCGGTCGTCCTCGTCATCCCCACACTGGCCCTGCTGCTGCTGTCGAACTACGGCCCCCAGTCGGCATTCACCAGCCAGTATTCCGCCCCGCTGATCCCGCTGGTGATCGGGACGTCCATCCTCGGCTTCGCCCGGCTCCGACCCTCGATCCAGCGCCCGGTGGCGGGGGCGGTACTTCTCAGCTCACTCGCGTTTGCCTATCTCTTCGGCGACCTGCCCTTCTCGCGGCACTTTCAGGCCGCCAATTTTCAAACCGAGCCGCGCTACGCCGCCTTTGTTCACAATCTCGACCTGATTCCGCCGGCGGCGAGCGTCGCCGCCGAGAACAACCTGACGCCGCACCTGTCGCACCGGCGATACATCTACGACATCGAGTTCGAGGGGACCCAGCATGCCGAGTACCTGGCGCTTGACTTTGCCACCTTCGGCCACGACCCGACGCGGTTCGAGGATCAGGAGCGCACCGTCGAATCCGATGGATACCAGGAGATTGCCGAGGGTGACGGCCTGGCGCTGTTCCGCCGTCCCTGAGAGTCGTCGCCCCCATCGCGCAACACCCTCCCCCTCTGGGGGAGGGCAGGGTGGGGTGATCTAAACTCTCCACCATCAACGTCTTTGCGTATCAGCACGGCATCTACCCACGGTCCGAAAAGGTTGTGGCGTCGACCCGCGGTCTCGACCGCGGCCGGGTGGATGCGGACGCGGTGGAGGCGGCCTTCGCCGAGGACCTCGCGGCGTTCGTCCGGTTGCAGCAGAAGTCCGGCCTCGACGTATTCTCGGACGGCCTGTTGCGCTGGCAGGATATCTTCCGGCCGCTGGTGGATGCGCTGGGCGCCGCCAAACCCGAGTCGCTGGTCCGATGGTTCGACACCAACACGTTCTTTCGTGAGCCGGAACTCTCCGGCGCGCTCGCCGGCGTCAATCACGCCGACGGCCTGCTGCCGGACGCCTCCGTCCCCCGCCCGCGGGTCGCCACGCTGCCGTCTCCCTTCATGTTCTCGCGCGCCGCGCGCACCGATCGGGACCGCAACCAGCTGATGGTCGACCTGGCCGGCAAGGTCTTGCGCCCGGTGGTCGATGCGGCGGTTGCCGCCGGCTGCCAGCTCGTCCATCTCGAGGATCCATGGATCGGCTATTTCGGCATCGAGTCGAAAGACTGGGCGCCGCTGCGAGAAGCCCTCGAGCTCCTGCATCGCGATCTTCGGGCGACGCTGGCCTTCCACGTCTACTTCGGTGATGCCGGACCGCACGTCGACCAGCTACGCCGTTTGCCGGTGGATGCCATCGGCGTCGACCTGGTCGAAACCGATGTCAACGAGCTGGGTTCGGGCTGGGACAAGGGCCTGGTCGCGGGCGTCATCGATGGGCGCAGTTCGATGCTGGAGTCGTTGGAGAACACCGTGGAGGTCGCCCGCCACCTGGCCGACACCGTTCGGCCACGCAACCTCTATTTATCCTCGAATTGCGAGCTCGCGTTTCTGCCGACCGTGGTCGCCGAGCAGAAGGTGCAGCGGCTGGGTGAAGCGGCCAAAAGGGTAAAACAACTGGTCTCCGTATGAGTGTCGACCTCGACCACAAGCCGCTGCTGACGCACGAAATCGGCTCGCTGGACAAGCCCGGCTGGCGGGTGAAGGCTTACGCCGGCCAGCCGCTCAGCGATCGCGATCTCGAGGAAGCGCGCGCCTGGGGCGAGCGGCTTAAGGTTCCGGACTACGAGCGCCTGATCGACCTGCTGCGGCACGCGCCCTTTAGCAAAGAACAGAAATCCGATCTGCAGCGCTGGTCCAGCCTCTATGCGCTCAAGCTCGAGGAGGGCGCCGGCCTGGACGTCGTGTACGACGGCGAGCAGCAGCGCACCGAGATGTACGACTGGGCCGTCAGCCATAGCGACGGTTTCGAGCGCCGGGGCAGCGTCCGGGCCTTCGACAACAAGTACTACACCAAGGCGGCCGTCGTTGCGCCAATCTCGCTGCGGACGCCGTTCCACAATGCCGAGTTCTCCTACCTCGTCTCGGTAGCCGACGCCGAGCTGAAGATCCCGGTGACCGGCGCCTACACCATCGCCGACTGGTCGTTCGACGAACGCTACGACGTCGACACCGACCTGCGCGAGCCGGCCGCCGATCGACGCCGCAAGCGCAAGGCCGCCCGCCGGGACTTCGTGCTGGAGATCGCCCGCAACCTCATCCGGCCGAACCTGATGGCGCTGATCGGGCTGGGAGCGCGCTGGATCCAGGTCGATGAGCCGGGCGCCTCGACCGAGCCGGACGAGCTCGATCTCTTTGTCGATAGTTTCAATGCCAGTGTCGAGGGGTTGAACGCGATGTTTTCCACCCACCTCTGCTTCAGCGACTACAACCTGTTCTTTCCGGCGATCGAGCGGATGTCGCAATGCCGCCAGTTCGCGGTCGGCTTCGCCAACTACGACAGCCGCGAACTGGGAACCACGGATCAAGCCCGGCCGGGCTACCACGTGATCAAGAAGTTCGCCGACCTGCCGTACAAGCCGGCGCTCGGTCTGGGCGTGCTGGACATCCACAGCGACTTCATCGAATCGCCCGAGCTGGTCCGCGACCGGGTGCTCTATGCCGTCAACGTCTTCGGCGATCCGGCTCGGATTCACGTCACCCCCGACTGCGGGCTGCGCACCCGCTCCTGGGAGGTCGCCTTCAAGAAGCTGCGCAACATGACCGCCGGGGTCGCCCTGGCCCGCCAGGAACTCGGCCTCAAAGACCCCGCCCGCTAGCACGATCGTGCGGGCCGCCTCGGCCAGCCCCCGCAAGGTACGGCATATCCGCGCGGTTTGAACCAGCCAGGTGACTGTGAGCGAAGCGCAGCTCGCGACACCCTTTCAGCTCGATCCCCGGGCCGTGGTCGGCGAGCTGCCGGGGCGGAAGATCGCGGACCTGACCCTGTCGATCGGCCCGCACGCGATCATCCGCTCCTTCAGCGTCATCTACGCCGGATCCCGGATCGGCGCCCACCTGGAAACCGGCCACGGCGCCGTCATCCGGGAGGAAAACCGCATCGGTGACGACTTCAGCATCTGGAACAATTCGACTGTCGACTATGGCTGCGTCATCGGCAGCCGGGTTCGGGTGCACACCGGGGTGTACATTGCCCAGTTCACCGTCATCGAGGACGACGTCTTCCTCGCCCCGGGGGTGATGATCGCCAACGACCGCCACCCGATCTGCCGCGACTGCATGCGGGGGCCGACCATCAAGCGGGCGGCCCGGGTGGGCATCAATGCCACGCTCCTGCCCGAAATCGTGGTGGGCGAAGCCGCGCTGGTCGGCGCCGGCGCCGTGGTGACCAGGGACGTGCCCGCCCGTGCCGTCGTGGTTGGCAATCCGGCTCGCGTGATCGGCACCGTCGATCAGTTGACGCACTCACGTTCATATCTGGAGAGGACAGGGTGAGCACGGCGCTCAACGGCGCGGTCCGCTTCGTCGACCTCCAGGCCCAGATCCAATCCCTGCAGCCGGCTCTCAACCAGGCGATGCAGGCGGTGCTGGACCGCGGGGACTTCATCCTCGGCAAAGACGTCGAGCTCTTCGAGCAGGAATTCGCCGCCTACTGCGGCGTCCCACATGCGGTCGGGGTCGACTCCGGGCTGTCGGCCCTGGAGCTGGCCCTGCGGGCGCTCCGCATCGGACCGGGCGACGAGGTCATCACCCAGGCCAATACGTTCATTGCCAGCGCCGGCGCCATCCTGGCGGTGGGCGCCCGGCCGGTGCTGGTCGACTGCGACGACGACGGGGTCATCCGACCGGACGCGGTGCGGGCGGCCCTGACGCCGGCGACGCGGGCCATCATGCCGGTCCACCTGTTCGGCCGCATCTGCGACATCGAGGCGATCATGGCCATCGCCGACGCCGCCGGCGTCCCCGTCGTCGAGGACGCATGCCAGGCGCACGGGGCTCTCCTCAATGGCCGCCGCGCCGGCAGCTTCGGTATCGCGTCGGCCTTCAGCTTCTATCCCGCCAAAAACCTCGGGGCGTTCGGGGACGCTGGCATGTTGCTGACCAGGTCAGCCGAGCTGGCCGACGCGGTCCGGCAGCTGCGCAACTATGGCCAGAAGACGAAATATCAGCACGTCAGCCTGCCGCTAAACCATCGGCTCGATACCATGCAGGCGGCCGTGCTCCGGGTCAAGCTGCCCCACCTCGATGGCTGGAACGCACGCCGCCAGTATCTGGCGGATGCCTACCGGGAGCACCTGGAGGGACTGCCGATCCGCATCGCGCCGGCCGGCGCGCAGGGCCGGCATGTCTACCACCTGTTCGTGATCGAGACCGAGCAACGCGATCGGCTGCGCGACGCGCTGCAGGCCAGCGGGATCGAGACCGGCATCCACTATCCGACGCCACTCCATCTGCAGCCGGCCCTCAAC
>WNGC01000858.1_pt1 | contig 24234 bp, 25 predicted proteins | sample 5400051 | NCBI WGS metagenome assembly WNGC01 (sample SAMN13153368, study PRJNA577476) | soil metagenome | isolation source: 20 cm soil or saprolite under grassland replicate 2 | place: USA:California | collected 2016-06-15
GCTCGCGCTCGAGCAGCGCCTTCGCCGTCATCAGGATCCCGGGGGTGCAGTAGCCGCACTGCGCGCCGCCGAGGTCTGCAAACGCCTCCTGCAGCGGATGCAGCTTGCCGCCGCTCGCCAGACCTTCGACGGTCTCGATGGCCCGCCCTTCGCAATCGAGGGCGAGCGCGAGGCAGGAGAGCACGGGCACGCCTTCGACCAGCACCGCGCAGGCGCCGCATTCGCCGAGCTCGCAGCCGTGCTTGGTGCCGGTCAGGTTCATGTCCTCGCGCAGCACTTCGAGCAGCGTCTTGTACGGGGCGAAGGAAACCTGCTGCTCCTCGCCGTTCACGCGCAGGGTGAGGTGGACGTTCATGGGGGCAGCCGTCTTCATTTTGTCGGGATGAGGCCTCGGACGAGGTAATCGGAGAGCGAGTCGGCGATCTCGTCGACCGATCGCGGACCCTCGGGCCGGTACCAGCGCGCGGTCCAGTTGACCGCGCCGAGCATCGCGCGCGTGACGAGCGCAGGATCGGCTTGCGCGAATTCGCCGCGCTCTATCCCCTCGGCGACAAGGCCGCGCACCGCGCGCTCGTAGGTATCCCGTTTCTCGACGACCCCCCTGCGCATCGCCGCGGGAAGAACTTCCACCTCGAGGTGTGCGGTCGCGCCCTCGAGCTCGTCGAGCATGCAGCGCACATGCGCGCTCATCACCGCACGCAAGCGCCCGGGGCAGGAACCAGAGGCGGTACGCGCCTCCTCCACCGAGGCGAGGAGTCGCTCGAGCGTGCGCTCCTGGCAGAAAAGCAGGATCTCGTCCTTGCCGCTGAAGTAGTAATACAGGTTGCCGGGCGAGAGATCGGCTTCCTCGGCGATCTCGCGCATTCCGGTCGCCGAGAGACCCAGGCGGCGGAATACGCGCGCGGCGGCGCGAAGGATGTCCAGGCGTCGCGCGTCGCTCTTGCGCTGCATGCGCTCCGACAAGGGGGCTTCGTTCGAACTGCGATTCAAAACTTGAACCATTGTTCAAATTCTAGGCCGCCGAGGAACCGAAAGCAACTATCCGCGAAGCTTGAAGCGCTGGATCTTGCCGGTCGCCGTCTTGGGCAATTCGCTCACGAACTCGATCCAGCGAGGGTATTTATAAGGTGCGAGCCTGTCCTTGATGTGCTGCTGCATGGTCGCCTTGAGGGATTCGCTCGGCGACCGGCCCTGCTTGAGCACGACGAACGCCTTCGGCTTGATCAAGCGGTTGTCGTCCTCGTGGCCGACCACCGCCGCTTCGAGCACTGCGTCGTGGCTGACGAGGGCGGCCTCGACCTCCGCGGGCGAGACATAGAAGCCGGAGACTCTCAGCATGTCGTCGGAGCGCCCCGCGTATACAAAGTAACCGTCCTCGTCCTGCCTGAATTTGTCGCCGCTCCTGAACCAGGAGCCGACAAAGGTCGAGCGGGTTTTCTCGCGGTTGTTCCAGTAATACGCCGCACTTGTCGGTCCGCTCACCTGGAGCTCGCCGATCTCGCCCCGGTCTACCGGAGCCCCCTGCTCGTCCACCAGGCGCAGCTCGTAACCGGGCACGGGCTTCCCGGTCGCTCCGTAGCGCACATCTCCCGGCCGTGCGCTGATGAACATGTGCAGCATCTCGGTCGAACCGATGCCCTCCAGGATGTCGACGCCCGTCCTCTCTTTCCAACGCCTGCCCATGTCCGCGGGCAGGGCCTCGCCCGCCGAGACACAAAGGCGCAGCGCGAGGAACTCCTCCTGCGGAAACTCCGGGCTGGCGAGCATCGCACCGTAGAGCGTCGGGACGGCGTAGAAGATCGTGGGCTTGCTTTCGGCGAGGCGCTTGAATACCGCCGCCGGGGTCGCACGCTCGGCCATCAGCACGGCGGTCGCGCCGGTGGCGAGAGCGAAAGTCTGCGCGTTGCCCAGGCCGTATGCGAAGGCCAGCTTCGCCGCGGAAAAAAGCACGTCGTTCTCGGTGACGCCCAGGACGCCCTTGCCGTAGAGATCCGCGGTGATGGCCATGCTCGAATGCACATGCACCGCGGCCTTCGGCGCGCCGGTCGAGCCTGAGGAATACAGCCAGAAGCAGGGATCGTCGGAGGTCGTCGGCGCGGGCGAGAGCTCGGGGGAGCCTTTCGCGAGGACCTCCTCCAGCGTTCCGTGACCGGATGCGCACGCGCCCGAAACGATGACGTGTCTCAGGAACGGCAGATTGGGCAAGAGCGGCGCGAACTGAGGAAGCAACTGCTCCGAGACGACGAGCGCCTTGGCACGGCTGTCGGAGAGCATGTATTCGTAGTCTTTCGACGTGAGCAGCGTGTTTACCGCGACCGGGATGATCCCCGCCTTGATCGCGCCGAGGAAGGCGGTCGGGAAATCGATCGTGTCGGTGAGCGCGAGCAGCACGCGGTGCTCCATCGCCAGGCCCATGTCCCGAAGCCCCGATCCGAAGCGATTCACGCGCTCGGCGAGCTCGCCGAAGGTATATCGACCCGTGTCGTCAACGAACGCGACCTTGCCCGCGCGGCCGGCAGAGAGGTTGCGCTCGATCAAATCGTACGCGGCGTTGTAGTCGCGGGGGATGTGGATTTTCGGCGGGCTGACCGAGTGGTCGGCGGCGCTGAGCGACGGCACGATTGTCACTTCCTCTTCGATCAACTCAGGCGGTGAGTCGGGCATCTTTGCGACACAGCGAGATCCAGCCGGCCACCCACGCCACCGCGACTTCCTCGGGCATGGTGCCAGCGCTTGCGTCGTGCAGCATGACCTCGCCGATGCGCCTCGCTCCCAGCTCGGAGAGGATCGCGTCGAAGCGCTTGCCGCCGTTGCAGAAGGTTTCGGCGTAAGTCCGGTCACCGAGCGCGATCACGCCGTATTGCAGGTTGGAGAGGTCGGGACGCGCCGTCCGAAGCGACTCGTACAGGTTCTTCGCGTTGTCGGGAACGTCGCCCTGCCCGTAAGTGGACGAACAGATCAGGAACAAGCCGCCGCCCGAAAACACGCCTGCATCGAGGCCGTCCATCATCGCGGTCCGCACGCGCATTTCGCCATCGTCGAGCGTGAGCTCGAGCTCCTGCGCGACCAGCTGGGCGGTGCCGGTCATCGTCCCCACGAGGATGGTCAGTTCGAGCGCCATCGGCTTTTTTCTCGTTCCCGCTTGCGTTTCGATATCGAGTGCATCATACTGCATAAGACACGTATAGCAAGCACTATATTGCATCGGTGAGCACAACTAGTATTCACATTAAGAAGAATTCACAACACTTTGTTCATGCGAACGAAAGAGATTCGCATAGCGAGCGCGACTACCTCGCCGTTCTCGGTGACCGGGTGCGAGAAGCCCGCGCAAGGCGAGGGATGTCACGCAAGGTGCTTGCCGGTGATTCGGGGGTGTCGGAGCGCTACCTCGCGCAGCTCGAAGGCGGACAGGGCAACGTTTCGATCCTGCTGCTGCGCCAAATCGCAACAGCTCTAAATCTTCCGCTCACCGAGCTGCTCGCCGAGGACTCGGGCGACGCCGTGGAGCTGACTCTCACGACGCAATTCCTGAAGCGTCTGCCGCGGCAGACGCTCGCCGCGGTGCGTTCACAGCTTGTCCGCGATTACGGCAGCGCGCGCGACGAACGCATGAAGCGGATCGCGCTCATCGGACTGCGCGGTGCAGGCAAGTCCACGCTCGGTGCGAAGCTCGCCAAGGCGCTGGGCGCGCCCTTTGTCGAGCTCGACCGCGAGATCGAGCGCGATGCGGGCACCAGTCTCTCGGAGATCTTTCTCCTTTACGGGCAGGCCGGCTACCGGCGCTACGAGCGGCGCTGCCTCGAGAGGGTGCTCGAAAAAAGCCACGGGCGGCAGCGTCGTCTCGGAGCCAGGAACCTATGAGCTCCTCCTCTCGGCCTGCTTCACGGTATGGCTCAAGGCCGAGCCGGAAGAGCATATGGCGCGCGTGATCGCGCAGGGTGACACCCGTCCCATGGCCGGGAACGACCAGGCGATGGAGGATCTGCAGCGTATACTCGACGGGCGGGCCGTGCTCTATGGACAAGCCGACGTCACGGTGGACACGGCCGGCAAGACGCCGGAGCAGAGTTTCTCGGCGCTGCGCAAGGTCGTCGCCCCCAAGCACCAGGAGCCAATCCCATGAGTGCCGTGCCTGAAGCAAAACCCTCCCCTTCCCTTGTCACCTACGACACACATCCGGACCGTTACCTGCACTGGCGGCTTTCCTTTGACGGGCCCGTGGCGACGCTCGCGATGGACGTGAACGAGGACAAGGGTCTCAAGCCGGGATACAAGCTCAAGCTCAACTCCTACGATCTCGGCGTGGACATCGAGCTTGCGGATGCGTTGAACCGCATCCGCTTCGAACATCCCGACGCGAAATGCGTGGTGATCACCAGCGCGCGCGAGCGCATGTTCTGCTCGGGCGCCAACATCTACATGCTCGGGCAGTCCACGCACGCGTGGAAAGTGAATTTCTGCAAGTTCACCAACGAAACGCGCAACAGCATCGAGGACTCGAGCCGCCACGAGGGCATGAAATCCCTCGCCGCAGTCAACGGCACGGTCGCGGGCGGTGGCTACGAGCTCGCGCTCGCCTGCGATGAGATCCTGATGATCGACGACCGCTCCTCCACGGTGAGCCTGCCCGAGCTGCCGCTGCTGGGCGTCCTGCCCGGAACCGGCGGCCTCACGCGCGTCACCGACAAGCGGAAAGTCCGGCGCGACCTCGCCGACGTGTTCTGCACGACGAGCGAAGGCGTGCGCGCCGACCGCGCAAAGCAATGGAAGCTGGTGGACCACATCGCGAAGCCGCAGGCGTTCAAGGATGCAGTGAGAGAACGGGTCGCAGCGCTTAGCGCGCTGAGCACGCGCGGGGGCGGCAAAGGCGTGACCCTCAACCCGCTCAAGCGCACGATCGACGCCGGCGGCTACCACTACGACAACGTGGACGCGGTGATCGACCGGAAATCACGCACCGCGACCGTCACGGTCTTCGCGCCGCGGAAAGAGATTCCTTCCGGCATCGATGCAATCCACGCTGCGGGCGACGCGTGGTGGCCGCTCGCGATGGCGCGCGAGCTCGACGATGCCGTCCTGATGCTGCGCACGAATGAGCTGGAGATCGGTACGTGGATCTTCAACACGCGTGGAGACACGGACAAGGTGCTGGCGGCCGATGCGACCCTCAAGGCCAACGAGAACGACTGGTTCGTGCGCCAGGTGATCGGGTTCCTGCGCCGCACGCTGGCGAGGCTGGACGTCTCCTCGCGCACCCTGTTCGCAATCATCGACAAGGGTTCCTGCTTCGCGGGCACGCTGTTCGAGCTCGCGCTGGCCGCCGACCGCAGCTACATGCTCCAGTTGGCAGACGATGAAGCCGGTGCTCCGACGGTCGCGCTGTCGGCGCTGAATTTCGGGGCCTATCCGATGGTCAGCCAGGAAGCGCGCATCAGCGCGCATTTCTGCGGCGAACCGAAACCGATCGAGGCAGCGCGCAAGCGCATCGGCGAGAAGCTCGACGCCAAGCTCGCTTCCGAGTTGGGCTTGGTCACCTTCACGCCCGACGATCTCGATTGGGATGAGGAGGTGCGCATCGCGATCGAGGAGCGCGCGAGCCTCTCCCCAGACGCGCTTACAGGCATGGAGGCCAATCTCCGCTTCTCGGGCAAGGAAACCATGGAGACGCGCATCTTCGGCAGGCTTTCCGCTTGGCAGAACTGGATCTTCGTTCGCCCCAACGCGGTGGGCGAGCAGGGCGCACTGAAGGTGTACGGCAGCGGCGCGAAAGCCAAATTCAATTGGGAGCGCGTATGAGTACTATCGACTATTCCGAGAGAATCCCCAACAACGTCGATCTCGCGAACGACAGGACGCTGCAGCGCGCGCTCGAGCAGTGGCAGCCGCGCTTCCTCGACTGGTGGAAGGAGCTCGGGCCAAATGACTTCGCAAGCGCCGACGTTTATCTGCGCACCGCGGTCGGCGTGGACGCCCAGGGCTGGGCGCACTACGGGACGGTGAAGATGCCAGACTATCGATGGGGCATTTTCCTGGCCGATCCCATCGCGGATCGCAGCATCGGATTCGGGGACTCCTTCGGCCAGCCGGTGTGGCAGCAGGTCCCCGGCGAATTCCGCTCGCAGTTCCGCCGCCTCATCGTCACCCAGGGCGACACCGAGCCCGCTTCGGTCGAGCAGCAGCACCGGCTCGGCCACAGCTGCCCTTCTCTCTACGACCTGCGCAACCTCTTCCAGATCAACGTAGAGGAAGGACGCCATCTCTGGGCGATGGTGTACATATTGCACGCCTACTTCGGCCGCGACGGCCGTGAGGAAGCCGAGGAGCTCCTCGCGCGCCACTCTGGCGATGTGGACAAGCCGCGCATCCTCGGCACGTTCAACGAGCCGATCGAGGACTGGCTTTCGTTCTTTTGCTTCTGCTATTTCACCGACCGCGACGGCAAGTTCCAGCTGAAGAGTCTTGCCGAGTCCTCGTTCGACCCGCTCGCGCGCACCTGCCGTTTCATGCTGACGGAGGAAGCCCACCACATGTTCGTCGGCGAGACCGGCCTCGGCAGGATCGTGCGGCGCACGCTCGAAGTGATGAAAGAGATCGGCAGCGACGACCCGGAGGCAATCCGCCGCCAGGGCGCGGTGGATCTGCCGCTGTTGCAGCGCTATCTCAATTTCTGGTTCAGCTCCTCGCTCGATCTCTTCGGGTCGGAAGTGTCGTCGAACGCCGCGAGCACCTTTGCCAACGGAATCAAGGGACGGCCGGACGAAACCACCCAATACCAGGACCACGTCTGCGCCGATTCGACCTTCGAGATCGAAGTGCCGGACGGCAAAGGCGGAGTCACGAAAGACACATCCCCGATGCGCAATGCCATGAACGAAGTGCTGCGCGACGCCTACATCAGGGACTGCGAGATCGGACTGAAGCGCTGGAACATGCAGATCAAGCGCGGCGGTTACGAGTTCGAGCTGAAGTTGCCGAGCAGCCGCTTCCGCCGCGCCATCGGCGCCTGGGCGAACATTCCCACCGACCTCGAGGGCCGGCCTATCGGCGGCGACGAGCATGACCGGCGCCTGCCCGGCTGGCTGCCGAGCGCATCCGACAGAAACTACGTGAAGAACCTCATGCAGCGCGTGGTCGAGCCCGGGAAAATGGCTGCGTGGATCGCCCCTCCCGAGCGCGGGGTCAACAACCTCCCGGTGGATTACGAGTACGTACGGCTGACCTGATCATCGCGTAGCCGCTGCGCCTACGATTTCGGGGTCGCTGAAGAGCAGCCGTGCTTTCAGCTCGGGGGTGACATGGAGGACGCCCTTGGAATCGACGAGCATTGCCTGTGAAATCCCCATGCGTGACGCTGCCTTCTTCCAACCCACGAGTCCTCCGATGAAAATCGGCTTGGAGGCCGCATCGGACAACGCGCCCGCCCCCGCCTGCTTGGGCACCAGCACAGTCACCGATTGAACCCCCGGAACCGGATAGCCGGTGCGCGGATCGATGATATGCGCGTAGCGCTTGCCGTCGATCTGGTAGTAGCGCCGGTAGTCGCCTGAGGTTCCGATCGCCTCGCCGTCCGCCAAGTCGATCGTCGCGAGCAGGCCTTTGCCGCGCGGGGACTCGAGGCCGACACGCCAGGGACGTCCAGTGTGATCGCCCAGCGCCATGATATTGCCGCCGACGTTGACGAGCGCATTCTTGATACCGTTTTCGCAAAGAAGGTCCGCCGCGCGATCGAGCGCGTAGCCTTTCGCGTAGCCACCGAAGTCGAGCTGCACGGCCGGGTTTTTGCTCGTCACAGCGTCCCCTTGCACGCTCAGATCGCTCATGCGCGGGTTGGCGCGAATGATTCTCGCGATTTCTCCGGGGTCCGGCGGAGGTCCTCCGGGCTTATCCCGGTGAAAACTCCACAATCCGACCAACTTGCCGATGGCAGGGTTGAACGTGCCCTCGGACTGGGCGGCAAGGCGCTGCGTCTCGCGAATCAGCGCCGCGATCTCCTTCGTCGTTCGAATACTTTCTTTGCCGCTAGCGATTGCCTGGTTGAGAACGACCAATTCGCCGGCCTTCCACGCATGCAGCTCCCGGTGCATACGGTCGAACTCGCGAAAAACCTGTCCGACCGCTTCCCGTGCGAGCGTGGCGTCCCCGTCGACGACGGTAATCTCGACCACCGTGCCGAACACGTAGGAGCTCGCGCGGTACTCGGCCGCTCGCGCGTACGAAACCACCGCAAGCGTCGTGAACAGCAGTGCGAAGCGATATCCGAGCCGAACGCTCAATGCCTCCCCCGCATTCGAGGCACAAGAAAGAGCCATGCGCCGGTGAGAGACAGGATCGCGAGCAGCAAAGCCAGCAAATCCACGACCAGCGGCCCATAGCGACCCGCGAACCTGCCGCTGTGCAGATCGAGCAGCAGCTGCTGGACCGAAATCCCAGGCGCCAGCGCTTCTTCGTAAGCCCGCCGTTCGGAGACGGAGAGTTCTACGGGCGCCGACCAACTCACGCTCTGTTGCGGCGCCGGGCGCCAGGACAAGGCGTCGGCGCTCGCAAAAATTCCCGATGGCGTGCGGAGCACGATGCCCCCCGCGCCCGAACCGATCGCCCGAACCGGAGAACCCGGCAGGACGCCCGGCCCCAAGCTCTCGATCAGCTCCTCGTTTTCACGGTATACATACAGCGTGGCATCGCTCGCGACCACGAAGATATCGGCGAGCTCGACCAGACCGAGGGGCTGCGGCAATTTCTCCCCGGAAATCTTTCCGTCGAGCAGCCAGCGGCCGTTGGCCGCGATCAGGACGTGGTGCCCGGAACGAAACACTTGGCGCGGGGGCTCGGACTTGATGCCGTACCAGCGCGCGAGCCACTCGGCGTGGACGAACAGGCCGTCGAGCCCCAGGCCCTGACCGTGGTTCAGCGCCAGGCCGGTCACCGCAAGCATCAGGAAGAACAACATGGCGGCAAAACCGATGCGCGCGTGCCAGCGCCGAAGCAGCCGCAGCAGGAGGAGCCTCGGCGACATTTACCTGCGACCCGTCTGGTCGAAAAAAAGCGCGAGCCGGGCCATGCGCTCCATCGCTCCGACGGAGAGCGTGGCGCCGGCAATGCCGTCGATTTCGCGGTCCAGGCGATCGCCCCGCGTGAGCTTCGCATCCTTGAATTGCTTCAGGAACGAGGGAGTGCGGACTTCCTGCCCCCGGCTTTCGCGATAGACGAGCACGCGCACGTGATCGATGCGCCCGTCGACGACGACGAAACCCGCGGTGATCAGCTCCTCCTTGCCGATCTCCTCCAGTATCCAAACGCTCTTGCGTGAGTCGCTCCAGTAGCGCTGGCGCAATTGCGCCGGGGGATGGCCCAGAATCGCCGCGGCTTGCGCTTGTAGGTCCTTGGTCAGCCAGAGCACCTTGGGCGCCGGCTTTGAGCCGAACACTTCGGCGACGAAAGCATCCGGCTCCTGATAGACCTCGCCGCGAACAAGTCCCGCGGCGGCCGCGCCGAGCGCCAGCGTCAGCAACGCGAGCGAGCGGCGCGGTCTCCAATCCATCAGAACATGAATCCCAGGCCGAGGCCGAACCGGTCTTGGGATCTGTCGGTCGTGTAACGCTGGATGTCGGCCTTCAGCACCACTTGGGGATGGACCCAGAAATTGACTCCGAAGGTCTTGATGCGCTCGATATTGTTCGGATCCTGGAGCAGGCCGTTGGCGGGGTCTTCCCGCTGCTTGATATCGATGCGCTCGTAGCGAACGAAAGGCGCGATGTCGAAATTGCCCTGCTTGTAAGCGTGATACGCCGCCTGGACGTATCCCCCTTTGAGTGTCTTGGGCGCGGCAAAAGCGTCCGCAGGCGTAGGGGCCGCAGCCAATATCGCGGCGGTCACTTTGTCCGCGTCGCCGAGCGTGCCCCCCGCGTAAAGCGCCTGCAGCTCAAGCCGGCCAAGCCGGTATTGCGTGTGCACATCCCACAGCGTGAGGCGAGCCGAGACCCCCTGTAACGCGGAATTGGACGCCCCGTTTTGCCCGGTATTGCCGGTAAAGACGCCGCCGCCGACCAGCAGACCCGGGCGCCGATAGTTGAGCGCACCGTAGACCGCGAGGTTGCGAGCGTTGGCTTCCTGTCCTTCCTGATGAGCGCTGCGGATACCGGTAGTCCGCTCGTCAAGCTTGCCCGAGTCAAAATTCGTCGTGATGCCTACGTCGTACCTTAGGCCTTCGCTGACGACGCCGTGAACGCCCGCGCCCAGCTCCCGCCAGGTCGTGGGGATGATGCGGGTCTCGACTTGATTGCGCATGACCCCATAGTAAGTCGGCGGCTCGTGGGTTTCGTTGAGGATGCCAAGGGGGATCAGGAACAGTCCGCCTTTCACGTTCGCCGCATCGCTGACCTTGTAGTTGAGCCACGCCTGTTCGATCGCGGCTTCGCCGTTGTCCGCGGAGCTGACGACGGCGTGCTCGACCTCGATCTCCGAATGAAAGGTGAGCCGCTCATCGAACCGGTGGTTGAATCCGAACACGAAGCGCTGCAGGTCGGCCGTTGCGTTGCTGCTCTGGCGAAACTTGCTGTAACCCACCTCACCGTAACCGGTGATATTTGTCCCGCCGCTGCCCAGGCCCAGACTGCGGCCGAGCGGTGAGCTGTAATCCGGCGAGTACGGAGCCGCGCGTTGCGGCATCGGCAGGGGTGCGCTGCGAGCCTGGGCCTTGAGATCGTCGATTTCCTGCTGCAGAATTTGAAGCTTTTGATCTACGGTTGCCTGTCCAAATACAGGTGCCGTCGCGAGCGCGCCGGCCAATGCCAGCGCCAAATTGGACTTCTTCATTGCGTCTCCTACTGAGTTGACTAGCGATATGGAACACGGCTGGCTAACTCAGCTGCGACGCTGACTGGCTGGCTCCTTGAAATTCCCTAGACGGGCGCAGCACCTCAGGATTTCGCGGATACGGCCGGTCCTGTTTTGTGTTTTCCGCCAAACATTGACCAAGCGATCCACAACCCGGGCAATAACACCAGGGCATAGGACAGCATCGCGCCGTATTCCCCCTCGGGTCCGTACGGTTCGGTCGCGATGTGCCAGTACTGATTGTTGATCGGCAGCACGTTCGCTTCAGTGGCCTCGTGGAATGAGTACACGAGCAGCTGCAGCGCAAACATGACGAGGAAGATCGAGGTCACCTGGAAGAAAAGCCCGAGATTCACGCGGTGTCCGTAGCGAGACCATCCCCAGGCGAGAGCCGCTGCAAGCGCGATGCCGATGAGCGCGCCCCAAAACATACGCACGGATTGCTCCTGGCGCGCTAGCGTTGCGGTGATGAATGCCATCTCCATGCCCTCGCGGGTGATCATCAGGAGCACCAGCAGAAACACGCCGACCCAGGCGCCCGTGCCCGGGGACTGGCTCGCGGTTTCGATGCGCCCGCCGATCTCACCGCGCAATTTTTTTGCATGCTTCAGCATGTACACCACCATCGAGATCACGAGTACTGCCGCCACGGCAGCGAGCACCGCCTCCCAGATCGGCAGCACCGCGAACTCGGCGAGGAACACGCCGAGCACGACCGAGAGCGTCACTGCGATGCCCGTGCCCCACCAGGCTGCGGGCACCAGCCCGTCGCGCCCGGTCTTGCGCAAATAGGCGACGGCGATGGCGACGATAAGAAATGCTTCGATCCCCTCTCGCAGTGTGACCACCAGCATTTGGAGCATTTGGACTTTGCCTCGCTCGATGTGTTGAACAGATCCGGATCTACGCGGTTTCTGTCCGCTCGGTTACCTAGTCAAATGATAACCATTCTCATTACTGCTGTCAAATAGCGGTTCCGGTTCACGCACGTACAATCGGTAACCGCCGATGAACACAATCCGATTCGTCCTCGCGCTCGCCTTGCTGCTTTGGGCGCCGGCGTGGTCACAGACGCCTGAACCGCAGCGCAGTTCGCTTCCATCGCGCGAGCTCGCGCCCGGGCAGTTGCTGGCAGAGTTGCTCAGGGGCGGCTACATCCTCTACTTCCGTCATGCGGCGACCGACTTCAGCCAGAACGACGAAAAAATGAAGAGCTACGAGGATTGCGCCAATCAGCGCAGCCTCATCGACCGGGGCCGGTCCGATGCGCGGGCTGCCGCTGCGGCAATCCGGCGTCTGGGCATTCCCGTGGAGCGCGTTCTCGCCAGTCCGTTCTGCCGCACCGTGGAAACCGCGCAACTCCTCTTCGGGCGCGCCGAGAAAATGCAGGAAGTGCGCGGCGGGCCGAGCGCTCCGGCGGACGCTGAGCGCTACGCGGCGCTGCGAAGCATTTTGGCCACGCCGGTACGCGCCGGAAGCAACCTCGCGGTCGTCAGCCACGGTAATCCGTTCTACAGCGTCGCCGGCCCGCCCTACCTCGCCGAAGGTGAAGCGGCCGTGATCCGGCCGCTGGGCTCCGACTTTCAGGTCGTCGCGAGAATTCGGGTGGATCGCTGGGACGAGCTCGGGGGAGCCGCGCGGAACTGAAAAGCTAGAACGTGCCGGACTGCGCGTAATTCTCGAAGCGGGTGTATTCCCCGAGGAAGGTCAGCTTGATCGTGCCGATGGGGCCGTTGCGCTGCTTGAGAATGATGATTTCGGCCACGCCTTTTTCGGGCGTGTCCGGCGTGTAGACTTCTTCGCGGTAGATCGCGAGGATCAAGTCGGCGTCCTGCTCGATCGCACCGGACTCGCGCAGGTCCGACATGATCGGGCGCTTCGGGCCGGTGCGCTGCTCGACGGCGCGGGAAAGCTGCGAGAGTGCCACCACGGGAACCTTGAGCTCCTTGGCGAGCGACTTGAGCGAGCGCGAGATCTCGGAGATCTCGGTGGCGCGGTTCTCGCCTTCGCTCGTCGCCTGCATGAGCTGGAGGTAATCGACGACGATCAGACCGAGCGCCCCGTATTGCCGGTGCAGCCGCCGCGCGCGGGCGCGCAACTCGAGCGCGTTCAGCGCCCCCGATTCGTCGACGAGGATAGGCGCGTCGTGCAGCTTCCCGACGGCGTTGGTGAGGCGGTTCCAGTCGTCGTCCGAGAGTCTCCCCGTCCGCAGCTTGTGCTGATCTAGGCGCCCTATCGATCCCAGCATGCGCATGGCGAGCTGGCTGCCCGACATTTCCATGCTGAATACCGCGACGGGAAGCTTGTTCTCCACCGCGACGTGCTCGGCCATGTTGAGCGCGAGTGCGGTCTTTCCCATCGAGGGGCGTCCGGCGATGATGATCAAGTCCCCCGGCTGCAATCCGGAGGTCTCGCGATCGAGGTCGCGGTAGCCCGTTGGAATCCCGGTGATGTCGGAAGGGTTGTCCTTGTGATACAGGAGGTCGATGCGTTCCATGACCTGCGTGAGCAGGGGCTGGATCTCCATGAATCCCTGGCGCGTCCTCGCCCCGGCCTCGGCGATCTGGAAGACCTTGGACTCGGCCTCGTCGAGCAGCTGCCCGACTTCCTTGCCCATACGGTTCAAGGCGCTGTCGGCGATCTCGGTAGACACCTCGATGAGTCTCCGCAGGACAGCGCACTCTCGCACGATCTCGGCGTAGCGCCTCACGTTGTGCGCCGAAGGCGTATTGCCGGCAAGAGCCGCGAGGTAGGTAATGCCGCCGGTCTTGTCCTTGTCCTCGCTTACCTTGATCGCCTCGTCCACCGTGACCACGTCGGCGGGCTTGCCGCGCTCGATCAGCCGGGAAACGTGGCGGAAGATACGGCGGTGATCGTCCCGGTAGAAATCGCCGTCGGTCACGACGTCGCCGACCCTGTCGAAGGCGCTGTTGTCGATCAGGAGTCCCCCGAGCACGGATTGCTCCGCGTCGATCGAATGCGGCGGAACCTTTAGGTTCAGCAGCTGGGAATCGGAGCTCGTTTGCGGTACGGGCTGGGCCATGAAAGCGCTTGAAACCTGTGGCGGAGACTTTACCGCGTCCGGCAAGGAAACGCACAAACAAAAAGAGCCGCCAGACGCGGCCCTTCCGTATCAACGGCTTGCGCTCTCGTTACTGCTGCGGGGTTTCTCCCAGCACCGATATCTTGATGTGGACCACGACGTCGGTGTGCAGCGCGACGGCGATGGAATGATCCCCTACCGTTTTCAGCGGACCCTGAGGCAGGCGGATCATCGAGCGCTCGACCTCGAACCCTTGCCCCTTGAGCGCCTCGACGATGTCGAAATTCGTGACCGAGCCGAACAAGTGTCCGTCGACGCCTGCCTTCTGGGTGATCTGGACCATGAGACCCTCGAGCTTTGCACCTTTTTCCTGTGCCACCGTGAGAGTTTCCGATTGTGCCTTCTCGAGTTCAGCGCGCTTTTTCTCGAACTCGGCGAGGCTTTCGGGCGTCGCCCGCTTTGCCTTGCCTTGCGGCAGAAGATAGTTGCGGGCGTATCCGTCCTTCACCTTGACCACGTCGCCCAGGCCGCCGAGGTTGACGACTTTTTCCAGAAGAATGACTTGCATGGCCGTTCCTTCAGTGCAGGTCGGTGTACGGCATCAGCGCGAGGTAGCGCGCGCGCTTCACCGCCGCCGAGAGCTGGCGCTGGTAGTGGGTGCGCGTACCGGTGATCCGCGCCGGGATGATCTTGCCGTTTTCACCGATGAAGTCCTTGAGCAGATCGACGTCCTTGTAGTCGATCCACTCGATCTTCTCGGCGGTGAAGCGGCAGAACTTGCGGCGCTTGAAGAGCTGCTTCGAGCCCTTCTGTTCGCGCTTGCCGTCGCGGCCCTTGCCTTTTCCCTTGCCTTTTCCGAAGCCGCCTCGACCTCTGGGTGGGGGCATGTCTACTCTCCTTCTGCGAATTCGACCTGTGTCGCGTGCAGCAAAGGCGCCCGGCTGGAGCGGCTCCTTGCGGCAAGAAACCCGTTTACTTTCACGCTGCTTCCCAGCTTCGCGCTAGCAAGGAGCCTAGCCTCGCGCTCGAATGCCACCGCAGCGATCTCAAAACTCACCTTGCGCTCGCCACCCGCTTCCGTTTGCACGGAATCGTGCTGGAGCCTGAATTTCAGCATCGGAACGCCCGCGGGCGTATACCGCAGCGCATCCAGCTCGATCACGCGGCCCGCGACCGTGACCCGATTCGCTTGCGCCAATGCTCAGGCGCTCGCCGGCTCGGCAGGCTTGTCTGCCACCGGCTCCGCGGGCTTGACCGGCTCACTGCGCGGCGCTTCGCCGCGCGGCGCCTCGCCCGGGCCGAGGACCGACTTCGCCTTTTCTTCCTTCATCATCGGCGAAGGCGTCGTCCAGGCGCGTTCCATTCTTATGATCAGGTGCCGCAGCACCGCGTCGTTGAACTTGAACGAGTGCTCCAGCTCGCCGAGCGTCTCGGCATCGCACTCGATATTCATGAGCACGTAGTGCGCCTTGTGCACCTTGGAGAGCGGAAAGGCGAGCTGGCGCCGGCCCCAGTCCTCGAGTCGGTGGATCTTGCCGTTTTTCGAGGTCACCGTGGCGCGGTAGCGCTCGATCATCGCCGGCACCTGCTCGCTCTGGTCCGGATGGACGATGAAGCACAGTTCGTAATGTCGCATGCAAACTCCCTATGGATGAAGCCGCCCGCTAGTTCCACCGTTGCGACGCGGCGGGAACGGATGCGGCAGGGTTGGCAGTCTAAAACAAACGACCGCCGAAGCGGTCGTCGAAGTGATTGAATTCTAACCGAATCGGGAGCTGCGGAGCAAGACCCGCGCGCTGCGTCATCGCCTGTGCACAGGCGGTATCGCATAGGGACAAGCGAACGAAGCTATGATATCCGGCTGTTTTGCTGACCATTTCGGGAAGGACAGGTCATGCGCTCGAACCTACTCATCGGTGCAGTCTGCGGGTTGATCCCAGTGCTGTGCCCGCTCGCGTTCGGCCAGGGTACTGCGGCCGACGACCCTGTCAGGGTACTGGTCGGGCGGCTCGATCTGGAGAGGTACAAGGCCACGATCAAGGGATTGACCGAATTCGGCGATCGGCGGCAGGGGACGGATCGCAATCGCGCAGCGGTCGACTGGATCGAACGCCAGCTGAAGAGCTTCGGCTGTAACACCGGGCGCATCAAGTACGAGTACAACGCCCCACAGCCGCAATGGCGACCGCAAAGCCGCGTGCCCATTCCCGTGGCCGGTGGGGAAATCCGCGCCGGCGCCGGAGGCGCGCGAATCCGCGGCATTGCGATGCCGACGGGCGTGAACGACGCTCCTGAAGCGCAGCCCGATGCGAAGCTGCGCGAGCTCAACTCGCAGCCAAGCGCCACCGGCGCACGCGAGGAGTTGTATTGCACGAAGATCGGGGCGACGCGGCCCGACGAGATGTACATTATCAGCGCCCACATGGACGGAATAGGCTGGGGCGAGGCCGTCGATGACAACGGCTCGGGGACGGCTCTGGTCATGGAGCTGGCGCGCGTGTTGAACAGCCCCGATGTGCGGACAGAGCGATCGATCCGATTCGCTCTCTGGAACAACGAGGAAACGGGTCTCAACGGCGCCCGCGCCTACATTGCGCAGCGAGCAGCACTCCAGGGAATAGAGGATCCCCCGGGATCAGGCCGGTATCCCGAGCCAAAGTGGCTCGGCATGATCCAGCACGACATGGTGCTGTTCGACCATGGCATGCCCCGGGCCGACGGCACGCTCAGTCCGGAGCAGCGGCCCGAAGCGGACGTCAACGTGGAATTCCAGTCCACTGCGAAGTTTGCGGATCAGGCCATGAGGCTGGCTTTCTTTTTCCGGGATGCCAACGAGAAATACGCTACGGATTATCCCGCCGCAGTCGGCCACCACATGACCAATACCGACTCCACGCCTTTCATGGACCTCGTTCCGGCGATCAGCGTTCGTGAACACGAGCGAGGGATGCAGATTGGCGCCGGATGGAATCCCCACTGGCACCAGCCGACGGATCGGTACTCCACGTACTCCGATAAGGATTTTCGTCTCGGGCTGAACGCGGCGCAGACGACGCTGGCGGCGACTGCTCAGTTGACGGGCGCGGCGCTGAAGAAGTGACGGTCGGGTCGGGACCCATGAATTCACACGCCAGATTCATCGCCACAGTCTGCCTTCTCCTCGCAGCCTGCGAGAACGTCGTCGGCTTCGACTATCGTGTAGCGTCCAAAGATCCGAAGGTGACCTCCGCGCAAATGCTCAGGGTCGTCACCGAGGCGCTGGATCGCGCCGAGGCGAGGGCCTGGGCGCAGATCGACGAGAAAACGGGCGAGATCACCTTTACCCTCGGAGCTTTCGGCAGCGGAAAACCGCCGAGCGTCCGCAGCGCGGAGACCCGCCTGCTCGGCGCGCTGCGTTACGAATTCGGGGAGCGGATCGAGGTTTTCTGCAACGGCGAGCCGCTGCGCTGACGACGACGCGCGCAATCTTCAACTGACGCTTTCATGATCCGGTCAGCCGACAAGCACCGCAGGGTTCTTTCTCATCTGCGTAGGAATGAATGGAACAAGGCCCACGCGATCGTCATGAGCATGCGCGACAAGCTCGCCTTTCGCATCCATGGGCTTCTGCACCGCATCGAAGGCGACCTGGCCAACGCGCGCTACTGGTACGACAGGGCCGCCGTGCCGTTCAGCAAATCGAAGAGCGCCGCTTCGGAAATAGAGGAGATCACTGCGCTGCTGGAACGCCGTGCCTCCGTCACGCGGCGGCGCGCCTCCTCCGCGACTCGAACAGGCACACGCCGCTCGCGACCGAGACGTTCAGGCTCTCGACGCTCCCCCGCATAGGGATGCGTACCAGCAGGTCGCAACGCTCGCGCGTCAGCCGGCGCATGCCCTCGCCTTCTGCGCCCAGCACCCAGGCGGTGGCCGCAGGCAGGTCCGCCTCGTAGAGCGTCTTTTCGGCGCGCTCGTCCGCGCCGACGATCCAGACGTTGCGCTCCTTCAGTTCATCGAGCGTGCGGGCGAGGTTCGTCACCATGTAGTAGGGCACGGATTCGGCCGCACCGCTCGCCACTCTGGACACGGCCGTGCTGATGCCGGCGGCACGGTCCTTGGGGGCGATCACCGCGTGGGCACCTGCTGCGTCCGCGACCCGCAAACAGGCCCCGAGGTTGTGCGGATCAGTCACGCCGTCGAGCACCAGCAGAAGCGGCGCTTCCTTCACCGAATCGAGTAAGTCCTCCAGGCTTTCCCGCGCCGGCTTTTCGAACGCCATCGCCACCACGCCCTGGTGGCGGCCGCCGCCGTAGAAACCGTCCAGGCGTTTGGTCGGAACGCGCATGAGCGATACGCCTGACTTTTCCGCGGCGAGCACGAGGTCCTTCGCCCGCGCGTCCTTGCGGTCCTCATCGAGATAGATCTCAGTAACCGAGGCCGGATCGGCACGCAGCCGCGCGAGCACCGCGTGGAATCCGAAAATGGCGCGGGTCGGCTTCATCCTGCGCGGTCCTAAGATCTTGCGCGCCGGCGAAGGGATCGGACGTGACGCGGGCCGCCCGCGGATTCTCCCGCGAGCACAAAATCGATCCGGCTCGTCTCGAGGTCCGCCCGGACGATCCTGACCTTCACCCTGTCGGCCAAACGGAACTGCTTTCGGGTGCGGTCGCCGATCAGTTGATGGCGAGTGGCGTCGAAGTGGAAATAGTCCTGCCCGAGCTCGGAGATGTGCACCAGCCCCTCCACGTAGAATTCGTCGAGCGCCACGAAGATGCCGAAACTCGTCACCGCCGAGACCGAGCCTTCGAACTCCTCGCCGACGCGGTCGCGCATGTAATAGCACTTGAGCCAGGCACCAACCTCGCGCGTGGCCTCGTCCGCGCGGCGCTCGGTCTGCGAGCAGTGGCTCCCCAGCTCCGCCCAGTGGCCGGGGTTGTAGCGTCCGCCCGAGAGAACCGCCTTGATGGCGCGGTGGACAAGCAGGTCTGGATACCTGCGGATCGGCGAAGTGAAGTGCGTGTAGTGCTCGTAGGCGAGGCCGAAGTGGCCGACGTTCTCCGGACTGTACTGCGCCTGCTGCAGCGAGCGCAGCAGCACCGTCTGGAGCAGCTGCACGTCCGGGCGCTTGCGCACGTTCTCGAGCAGCTTCGCGTAGTGTTTCGCGGTGGGCTTGTCCCCGCCGTCGAGCGCGAGGCCGAATCCCTTGAGAAACTCGCGCAGGCTCTGCAGCTTCTCCGGAGTCGGGCCTTCGTGGATGCGGTATAGCGCCGGATGCTTGCGCTTGGAGAGAATGTCGGAGGCGCAAACGTTCGCGGCGAGCATGCACTCCTCGATGATGCGGTGTGCGTCGTTGCGCTCGACTTTCTCGATGCGCGCAAGACGCCCCTCACCGTCGAAGACAAACTGGGTCTCGACCGTCTCGAAATCGATCGCGCCGCGCTCCTCCCGCGCCTTAAGCAGCGCTCTGAAGAGAGCGTTCAACAACTGCAAGCGCGGCAGCAATCCCTTCAGCCTCTGCGCCGCCTCGCCCCGCGGGTCGCCGAGCGCCGCGGACACAGCGGTATAGGTGAGCCTCGCGCGCGAGCGCATGACCGCAGGATAGAAGCGATACGGGCCGATCTTGCCCTTCGCGCCGATCGCCATGTCGCAGGCCATGCACAAGCGGTCGACTTCGGCGTTGAGCGAGCACAGGCCGTTGGAGAGCTGCTCCGGCAGCATCGGGATGACGCGGCGGGGAAAGTAAATCGAGTTGCCGCGCTCGCGCGCCTCCAGGTCGAGGGCGTCGCCGTCGCGCACGTAGTGGCTCACGTCCGCGATCGCGACGACGAGCCGAAACCCTTCGCTCATCTTTTCGCAATACACGGCGTCGTCGAAATCCCGCGCCGTTTCACCGTCGATCGTCACGAGTTCGAGCGATCGCAAATCCTCGCGGCCGCCAAGGTCCCCCGGGCGCGGCACGGGCGGAAACTTCGCCGCGAGCGCCTCGGCTTGCGCCGAGAACTTAAACGGCAATTCGTGTTTCCTGAGCGCGATCTCGATCTCGATTCCGGGATCGGCGGCTTCTCCCAGCACCTCGACGACGCGGCCGATCGGCTGGGTGTGGCCATCAGGCTGCACGGTCAATTCGGCGACAACGACCTGACCGACCCGCGCATTACCGACATCTTCCGGCGCGATAAGGATGGTCTGGCTGATACGCCGCTCGGCGGGCTGAACGAAGAGGAAGCCGCGCTCCCCGTGCAGGCGTCCCACCACTCGGGCGTTGACGCGCTCGATGACCTCGACGATCGTTCCTTCCTTGCGGCCGCGCCTGTCCACGCCTGATTCGCGCACCATCACGCGGTCGCCATGGAGGACTTTTCGCATCTCGTGCGGGCCGAGGTACAGATCCGCGCCCTCCTCGGCGATCACGAAGCCGTAGCCGTCGGGATGGCCCTCGACGCGTCCGGTGACGAGATCGAGCTTGGCCGCGACCAGGATCGCGCCCTTGCGATTGCGCAGGATCTGGCCCTCGCGTTCCATCGCGCCCAGACGCTTGACGAACGCATCGCGCTCCTTCGGCTTGATCGCGAGGCGCTGCGCGAGCTCTTCGTCGGTGAGCGGCACGCCGGCTTCAGCGAGCGTTCGCAGAGTGAACTCGCGGCTCGGGATCGGATGTTCGTAGCGCGATGCTTCGCGTTCGCGATGAGGGTCGTTTGCGCGTGCGATGTCGCGCTTTTTCATTGACAAATCGGTGCTTTCCTATAGAATCCGCGCTCGGGCTGAAGACCGGAACTGGCGCGGCCCTTTCGCCGAGGTGGCGGAATTGGTAGACGCACTAGGTTCAGGTCCTAGCGGTGGCAACACTGTGGGGGTTCGAGTCCCTTCCTCGGCACCAACCTTACGCTAGCGGGAATAAACAAGCCACCCAGTTTCGTCTCCACGCTAATCTCATACCGTTTCCTGCCATCCCGCTCCACTGGGGTACATTTGATTGGCCCGTTCAGTAGCTTCCGTAGCGCCTGCCGAGCCAGATGCACTTCCCCACGCATGACCTCGCGGAATTTCTCTATCCGTTCCGTCAGGTCTTTCTTTAGCGCAGCAAGCTCTCTCTCGTCATAGGCCAGCCGGTGCGGTGACCGGGCAAGTTCCTCTTTCGCTGCTTCTATCTCCACTTCCTGCTTTCGGATTCCTTCCAGCACACTCTCGGGCGTAACCTTGCCAGCCTTGGCTACGGCTAGCAGATTATCCTTCTCGCGCTCAAGTCGCTTGATACGGGATTCCAGTTCCTTGGTCTTGTCGGGTTCACGCCTGCGCTTCTCTTTCGCTGCCTTCAAAGCACGTTCAACGATGTACTTAGCTCCGTCAGGATTTAGGAATGCTCTCTCTATGTGGCCTAACACCTTGGCGTCCAGCCTGTCCTGAGGCTCGCGCCATTTTTTCGTGCAGACGGTGCGGCCCCGGTTGCTATTGTAGCTGCAAGCGTATCGGGCTTCCACGCGACGGCCATTTCCTTCTCCTCTGGTCGCGACGAGCGACGATCCACACAAGCCGCAACGAGCGAGGCCAGATAGTAGATACCGGGACTCGCGACCAGCCTCGGGCCTACCCCAAAGGGTGCCGCCCTGCTCCCTCACGTAAAACTCACGAACCGACCTCAGCCGCTTTTGGACTCCGTTCCACAGTGCCTCCGGGATGATGCGTAAGTCGGGCCGATCAGCCAACGTCGGCTTGCCTACTACAATGCGGGTCTGCGTCCCACCGCGATAGCCACGGCGCAATCGTCCATAGGGAATCTTGCCTGTGTACCTAGCGGAGTACAGCATCGCCCGAATACTGGACGGTGCCCACGAGCCTGTCCCGGTACGTGGACCAGGATGTGTTCGTCCAGCAAAGAATTTCCGACTCTGAGCGCGGTACCTGGGGTCGCCGTTCAACGCCTTCCAATCGAGCTGTGACCGTAGCCAGCGAGGTACATCTTGAAGATTTTCCGCACCACGACTGCCTCTCGCTTGTAGGTCTGCCATAAGATTTGATATGCGTACCCTCAGATCTGCGGAAAGGTGAATCTCTGCGTTGCGATACGCGGTTCGCGTCGTAAGTGTTAATTGGTTGAAGTCGTTTTGCGTCTGTTTTCGCACGTCAGGGGGATAGACCGTGTATGCAGTGGCCTTATTTACCCAAGTATTTAGGTCCGCAAACAATTGTGTGAGGGCACTAAGGTTCGTGCTTGCAATCTGAAGTGCAATTGACCGCCGCAGGTCGATGTTGGCCTTTTGCTGTTCCAGTTCACGAACCAACGACATCTTATAGGCTGCAAGCTCCCGATCTAGGTTGTGCTTGTGGGAGGCTAGCTGCTTGCCGATCTCGGATTCAAACTTCGATCTAATCCACGCAGTGATGTACTTGCGGAGGACGTAGGCCACGACACCACCAACCAGTATTAGGAACGTCATTACCTGGGGGGCAATGTTTAGTATTGCTCTGAGTTCGTCCATGCTCGCCGTAGTCCAAAGGGTGCGCTGCATTGGAAAGCTACAGGAAGAACCGCTCGGGCGCATCCCCCTTGGGTGGCGGATGCCCAAAAGAGAGGGTATCCCCCGACCGTGGCAGTTGCGCCTAGCCAAGCTGGAGCGCAAAGCGGTAATCTGCGCGGTCCGTTTACATTGCGTTAGGCGTCGCAACTATGATTCACGATCAGCTACGCATACGGGCGCTGTTGCAGCGCGATGTGATCGACCCCGCATTACTTCTGAAGCGACTCGCAGCGCTGGATGCCGCGTACGCAGCCAAGCGCTGGCGGACTCGTGAGTTCAAAGAGCTGCGCGAGATGAAGGACGCGTGTTTACTAGCATATGGATTGAGCAAAGCCCTGGAAACCGATGTGGCGGTTGTTCGCGGCGAGGTGGAAGACTATGACTTCGCTCTGCGCGCGGTGGGCGATGACGGAATCCAGTTTGTAGGCGTTCAGCTAAAGGAGCTTCCGCCCGAGGACTTGAACCCCCTTGTAACCTTGGAAGAACTGCTGGGCCGCCTCGCGGCTGGCCCAGCCACTGATGCGACTTTGGTAATTCGGATCAACAGGCAAGGCTATATACCTGATGAGGCGCTCAGCGCGGTAAAGTTACCGTACGCTGAGGTTTTTTATCTGTGGGCGACCTCGCCCGATGGACTCAGGTGGTGCATCTATGGAGATGCAATGCAGCAACCGCGCCGGTACGAGTTTGCTTATCCGCGGTAGGAGCAGCTAGAGCTATTCGCATGGACTTCAGCCTCAGACACGCAATTCTCTTTCCGCTAATCTTTTTCGGATTCTTCGCTACTCCCATGATGGTGGAGTACATGGTCCGGAAATATAAAGTTAGGCTAGTGGGCGTCGAACTTGTAGCCCTGATGGCTCCGGTGCTCGCGTTCGTTGGCTTCTACAAAGGTGATTGGGAAACAGGCATATTTGGAATGTGCGCCTGGGCGGGATTGTGGCTCGGATTCTGGTATGTCTGGCGTCGGGGTACGTAAAGTACAATATCGCCAAAAAAAGCCCGCCGAAGTAGCGGGCTTGGGAGTGCGATGGTAAGATTTTACGGATCAGGCGGCTTTCGCGCTGTCACCAAACGGAACGATCAGAGTGCTTGCGAATTGGGAAAGACCGCTCCTCGGCACCAAGTTCTGCAAACCAGGATTCTAACTTGTCCACACGCTAGCCCGGTCCCGGGCAGTGAATCCTCGACTTTGAAGTGCAAGCCGAATCCGCGCATTCGGCGAACCGACCTGAGGAATCCCATCCGATCTTGCGTTCTTCTGCTCTGCTTGGGCGCAAGCCTCGGCCACGCCGAGCAGCTGCCGCTGTGGTAGGCCGGCGCGGGAATCGGGGTTACGACCCTTCCTCACTATCGCGGCTCGGACCAATCCCGGACCTGGGTGCTCCCGGTGCCTTACTTGGTCTACCGGGGAGAGTCTTTCAAAGTCGACGACGACCGCAGGCTCCGCGGCCTGTTCGGCGACAGGGTGGAGCTCGAGTTCAGCCTGAACGGCTCCCCGCCCGCCAAGAACAACGACGCGCGGCGCGGCATGCCCCCTCTCGACGCCACGCTGGAATTAGGCCCTTCGCTCAACATCGCCCTGCTTCGGTCCATGAACGGAGCGGAAAAACTCGAACTGAGACTCCCGGTGCGTGCGGTCATCGCCTCCGATTTCTCTCATTTCAGGCACATCGGCTGGATTTTTCAGCCGAATCTGAGCTTGGATTTCAAGAACGTGCTGGGAAACCGTGGATGGAACCTCGGCCTGCAGGGCAGCCTCATCTACACGGATCGGCGCTACAACCAGTATTTCTACGCGGTCGATCCGATTTTCAACCCAAGCGGCGGCTACGCCGGGACTGCGGTCATTGCAGCGCT
>WNGC01001813.1_pt1 | contig 24227 bp, 14 predicted proteins | sample 5400051 | NCBI WGS metagenome assembly WNGC01 (sample SAMN13153368, study PRJNA577476) | soil metagenome | isolation source: 20 cm soil or saprolite under grassland replicate 2 | place: USA:California | collected 2016-06-15
CGTTCTACCTGCGCTTCGAACAGCTCGTGGATGCAGGAGTTCTTGGGGTAATCCGCCTTGGTATCGTTCCACTCGACAAGTAACTGATGATGCTCGGCATCGGTCAGCAGCGGCAACGTCGATATGGGCCGCTCAGGATTGGCTACAATTCCTTCCAATAACCTACGAAAATGGCCTCCTATCCCCTCGATCGTGAACCGATCAAATAGGTCAGTGCTGTACTCAAGAAATCCAATCAGCTTGTTTTCTCGTTCCGTTAGCGAAAGCGTCAAATCAAATTTCGAGGTGCGAGCATCCACGTCTATTGCCTGTGATCTGAGACCTTGAAGATCCACCCCAGAAGACTCGGGAATTTGGGACACAAACATTACCTGGAACAGTGGGTTCCGACTCCTTTCTCGTTCGGGCCGCAGTTCTTCTACGAGTTTTTCAAAGGGAAGGTCTTGATTGGCATACGCGCTGAGGCATACATCGCGCACCCTAGATAGAAGCTCATTGAAAGTCGGATTTCCTGAAAGATCTGTGCGCAAAACGAGGGTGTTAACAAAGAATCCAATAAGTCCGGTGGTCTCGGCCCAATTGCGGTTGGCAATGGGAAACCCCACAACCAAGTCCTCTTGCCATGTGTAGCGATAAAGTATGGTCTGAAACGCTGCCATCAACGTCATGAACAGGGTTACCCCTTCTCGCCGACTCAACTCGTTAAGACCTTCGGTTAGAAACTCCGAAAACACTAAAGGTATCCTTGCCCCACGAAAGCTCTGGAGCACCGGTCTGGAACGATCAGTGGGAAGATTGAGAACAGGCAAACTAGTTCCCAGCTGCTTTTTCCAGTAACTGAGTTGCGACTCCAATAGCTCGCCTTGAAACCACTGGCGCTGCCACACAGAAAAATCCGCATACTGAATGGGAAGACTAGGAACAGAGGGCAAATGCTTCGCTGAGTAAGCCTCGTAGTACGTCCAGAATTCCCCGAAGAAAATCTGTAGCGACCAACCGTCACAGACGATTTGGTGCACGGTAAGAAGAAATAGGTGCTCTTCTTGGGCTAATTTGACCAACGCAGCTCTCAGCAAAGGACCTCGAGCTAAGTCAAAAGGTCGTCTCGCCTCCTCGTTTGCCAAGCGTAAACTCTGTTCGTCTCGTTCAGCTTCAGGCGATTTTTGCAAATCTATTATCCCAAGAGTCAACCTTAAAACAGGTGCAATCAGCTGCTTTGGCTGGCCGTCAAGAGCGGGGAATGTCGTCCGCAAAATTTCATGGCGTTGCACGACAGAGTTCAGGCTCTCCTCCATTGCAGTAACATCCAGCTGACCCGTCAGACGATGAGCCCGGCAAATATTATAAAATGCGCTTTCAGGCTCCCACTGGTCTAAAAACCACAGTCTTTGCTGCGCGAATGACAGTGGGAGGATGCCATCTCGTGTGGCTCGCACAATACGTAATACGTCTAAGTTCTCTCTCGGCTCGAGATTCGCCGGAAGGTTTCGACTTGAACTTGCTATCGTCGGTGATGCAAAGAAAGTCTTTAAAGGGACTCTCACGTTGAATGTCCTCTCCATCCGAGCAACGACCTGCATGGCGGATAAAGAATTCCCTCCGAGATCAAAAAAGTTATCTCGCGCTCCTACCTTTTCAATGCCAAGAATCTCGACCCACATCTTCGCCAAGATCTCCTCTATTGAACCCTTCGGAGCCACAAATGAAACATCAAGGGCCGGACGTGCTATACTTGGTTCCGGAAGGGCATTACGATCAACTTTTCCATTTGGCGTAAGGGGCAGAAACTCCAAGAACACAAATGCCGCAGGAATCATGTACTGCGGTATTCTCTCCCTAAGAAAGATTCGCAGCTCGCTCACCGTAGGAGCAGGAAATCGGTTTAGGACAATGTATGCCGCGAGGTATTTGTCCCCTCTTATGCTCTCTCGGCATATGACAAGGACTTGATCCACTGCGGGATGCCGAAGAAGCGCCAGTTCTGTTTCGTATGTTTCCACACGGTAACCACGGATTTTCACCTGCGCATCCTTGCGCCCAAGATGTTCGAGACAGCCGTCGGGCGACAGTCGCCCCCACTCCCCTGTACGAAAAATACGATTCGCCGGAGAGCTTGGATCAGCCCGATATGTGGCGGCAGTAAGATCCGGTCTTTGCCAATACCCTGGCGACAAATAACGACTGCGAACTGAAATCTCGCCTAGCTGGTTAAAACCTAAGCCGTTACCGGATTCATCAAGGATGAGAACATCCATGTCCTCGACAGGATAACCAACCGGCACCATTCCTGCGATTTGCGAATCTTTGCTCAGAACGTACTGTCGTATCGTTTTCGTTTCTGAACTGGAAAGCGCGTTCACGAAAAGGCAGTGTTTTGAGAAATGCCTCTTATATGCGTCTACGTCTTTCCAGGAGACCTGTTCGCTGCCCAAACGTATGATGCGGAGGTGGGGGAATTCCTCGTCACCCCTCAGGTCTCGAACAAAATGGCGAAAAACAGTGGCCGCCGAATGGTTAACCAGTCGGCTATACCGGTCAGTCCATCCGATTTCAGACTCCACGGACAGAGCGTTGCGCCATTCAGTAATGTGCAGTAAAGATCTTGCAGTCCCTGTCCGGTGCTGTAGGAGCCAAGAAGTGTTAGTCGATCATCCGCAGTCAGATGAAGACTGTTAGTATGATGCATGACGTTATGAAGTTCGTTACGGTGAGTATGGATCACGCCTTTCGGTCGTCCGGTTGTTCCAGACGTATAGAGAATACAGCTCATTTTGTCTGGCGATATCGCAATCTCTAAGTTGTCGCTTCCAAGTGAACTATCGAGTCGATCCAAGTTAATGACCTTTCGGAAGCCGTCGACCAAGGCCCGTGCAAGGGCCAAAGTTTGGTTGTTAGCGACCATCACCTTAGCGCCTGAGTCATCTAACATGTACTTCAGCCTGGAGAGCGGAAGTGATGGATCGAGAGGAACGAAGCTTCGCCCGGCTTTCAGTACGCCAAAAATCGAGACGATTGCGGCCGCCTCGTGCTCCAGTAATAGGGCAAGAGCCGCATTATTGTGAGATTGCTGCCTTATGGCTCGAGCTAGTCGATTAGCTAGTCTATTGAAATCGCTGTAGGTGAGCTGATTAACGCCCGTTTTGATGGCCCGATGGTCCGGATAGAGAACTACCTGTTGTTCGAAACGATCGGAAACCGACTGCTCGATGTCTTCTTTCGTAAATTCAATGAAGCAGTTATCAGGTGCCACACGATTCCCCCTCGCGAGAATCTCAACGACGGGGCAATTAACTCAGATTGGCAAAAGAGAAGTCAGCCTTCGATAACCAGAACGGCATCGACAGCATTCGATAGAGTTCAGCCGCTACGTCTAATTCGGAGCGTGCTTTAGTGAGTTTCTTCATCTTGGCGTAAACACTGGCTAATCCCAAATGGCAGTGTGCTTGTAAAGGACGCATTGCCAATTCTTGCGCCAGCCTTAACGCCTCGCTGTAGCTCTCCTCAGCCTGCTCCAGGTCCGAAGCGTTACGTCGATTTATAAGCTCACCTAAGTTCCTCAGTAACCACGCTTGGCTTCCTCGATCGTTGCTCTCGCGAGCTAGCTCTAGCCCACGCCTCGCGAAAACTTCCGCTTCATCCGTCCGTGACGCAAGAATATAAGCCTCGCTCAACCACGCCATCCGCAACGCCTGGCCTGCCCTTCTTCTCATCGATTCCGTATGCTGTACCGCATTTTCTAAGAGCTCAAGAGCTTCATCGAGCCGCCCTAAAAAAGCATACGCGGCGCCTAGACAAGAAGAAATCAACGGGTGCATGACAGGAATATCTGCGCCCTGACATACTTCCAGACCGCGTACTAGAACAGCGGCTGCTTTGTCAAACTCCCCTTTAATGAGGAATAGCACTCCAGCACCATAATATGCGTAGACAATACTGTATGGATGACTACTTTCTAAGGCAATTTTGATTCCCTCATCTCCATAGGAGATGGCATCGTTAAAGTCCCCGAGTTGTGCGAGGCAGCGGGTTAACCAAGCCCTACAAACAACAGACACAATCCCCGTAGTGCCAAACAATTCAAACCTACGATTTCCGATTAATGACAAGGCACGGTTTAGTACGCTAATGGCCTCATCATATTGACCTACATTATGATAGGCTACGCCCAGGAAATAGTGGGCCACGATGTGAAGGTCGAGATGCTCCGGCGCCTTTGTATGGTCCAGAGCCTGTTTGGCAGACATGATTGCCTGTTCTGATTTCCCTTGGATTTGGCAGTGGGCAGTCATAAGATTAAGCACAGTTCCCAACCGACCTTGATCGTTCAATGCGTCTGCGGCCGCTTTGGCTTCTTCTAGGAATGTTAGGCCGTGCTGAAAATCTCCGAGAATAAACAATGAGTTACGTATATCGACTCGCAAATCGACGGCATTCCTCAGGTTGTCACTGATTTTCGGAAGATGGCGCAAAGCCTCTAATGCCTTCTCAAAGTAAAGCACCGCATTCCGAAAGGACGATAAAGATACGGCTTTTGCGCCAGCTTGTTTTTGATATATGACTGCTTTGTCCCAGAGTTCTCCATGGAACGCATGGTGCGCAAGTTTTTCCAAATGGTCATGCGAAATATTCTCCGTCATCTCCTCCAGCGCTTTAACGATGCGAGCGTGCAGGAAAGTCCGCCGCTCATGAAGCAAGGCTCCGTATGCAATTTCGTTGGTAAGAGCATGTTTAAAAGAGTACTCCACATCTGGGAACAGATTTGTTTCGTAGAGAAACTCAGCTGCCTGAAGCGTCGACAGATGCTGATACAGTTCTTGCTGCGGCTGTTCTGCGACCGCGCGCAACAACTTGAAAGGAACGATCGCGCCAATGACGGCAGCAGTTTGCAGGAGGTGTTTTCCCTCTATCGGCAACCGATCGATACGATCCGCGACAACGCTCTGCACCGATCTGGGGATTCGAATGGTATCGACGGCAAGGCCCGGTCGGTAGGCTCCCTTCTCCCCCACCAAAATTCCTGTTTCTACAAGAGACCGTACACTCTCTTCTGCGAAAAAAGGATTACCTTCCGTGCGCTGAATTAGCGATTCCTTTAACGGCTCCAGGTCCTTATTGTGACCCAATAAATGCCGCAGCAATTCTTCCGCGTTTGTGGACTGTAACGCGTCAATGCGAACCTGGGTGTAATAGGTTTTATCAGCCCAGTTGTGATTATAACCAGGTCGATAATTGACAAGGAGGAGCATTCGAGCCATCGGCAAGCTTTCGACGAGATTATCGAGAAAAGCCTGCGTTTCGTTGTCGATCCAATGGAGATCTTCAAAAACCAATAACAACGGTTGTTTTTGGCTTTCACGGATCATCACCCGCTTGAGCGCCTCGAACGTGTGACGGCGCCGCTGCTGAGGCTCCATGTCTTTAAACTTCTGTATCGAGTCGAGAACATTTTGCTGTCCACCGTTCGACCCGTAGCTCCGGGGACGCCCATCCTTATAATCCGGTAGAGCGCCGACCAGCGCGAGAATCGGGGGGATCGCATCCTTGACCATCTCATCCAATTTCAATACATGGTCGATTATCTTCTCTCGGATACTCTCTATCTCCTCGCCTTCGGAGATGTCGAAGTAGCGACGGATCAGTTCGATGACCGGGAAATAGGGAGCTGCCTTGCCATAAGAGACGGATGGCGCTTCAAACACGCGCCAATCCGGTGGCACATGGGAATGTATAAACTCATAGACCAAGCGTGATTTACCCATGCCCGGCTCGCCAACCATTGAAAATATCTGGCCGCGCCCGGTGACCGACCTTTCTATTAGCTTCTGAAAGGTTTCAATCTCGGTCTTCCGTCCTACGAAGGGCGTGAGTCCTCGGGAAACCGCCGCGTGGAGACGTGTGCGGGCAGAGGTAACACCCACGAGTTCGTACGCATCAATCGGTCTCGAAACTCCTTTCACCTGTACGGCACCGAGAGATTTGACTTCGACGAACCCTTCGACCTCCCGTAGAGTGGAGGCCATCATCAGAATAGCTCCCCCATTTGCAAGTTCTTGCATCCTAGCCGCCAGATGAGTCGTGTGGCCAAGAGCCGAATAATCAATATTGAGATCGTTATCTATAGAACGAACCACGACTTCACCAGAGTTCAAGCCGACCCCAATCTGCACCCCGATTTCATCAGTCTGCCCAAGGTTTTCACGATGGCGCCGCATCTCCTCCTGCATTGCCAAGGCGGCATAGCAGGCGCGTAGCGCATGATCCTCGTGAGCCAAAGGCGCGCCGAAAAGCGCCATGATGCCGTCTCCTAACACCTGGTTCACAGTTCCTTCGTAGCGATGGACTGCTTCCATCATAACGCTCAGAACTGGATCGATAATCTTCTGCGCTTCCTCAGGATCGAGCCCTTCCACCAACTTTGTCGAACCTCTTATGTCCGCAAAAAGCACCGTGACTTGTTTCCGTTCTCCTTCCAACGTGTGACGGGAAGCCAATATTTTTTCGGCGAGATGCTTGGGAACGTAGGTGTCTGGCGGGGGTACTCCCGGGACTGTGCTCGGCGCGGTCGTTGGAGTTTGATCAATCAGTCGGCCACAATTCTTGCAAAATCTGGCCTCTCGGCGATTTGGTTCGCCGCAATTAGAACAAGCGGTTTCGAGCCGCGCCCCGCACTGGTCGCAAAAGGCCGAATCAGGAAAATTCTCAGACCGACATTGCGGACAAATCATAAAGGGATCAACCCAATTCCACTAAGGCGGAGTTACGAGCGCGCACGAAGGAGCAAACAGACAACTGTATAGTACCGGACTGCATTAAAAGCAAGTAAAAGACATAGCTTACCTTATCGGTATCGAAAGCGTTGACACACGTCAACCCTTTCAAATACAGTTCCCAATAGTAGCGTGTCGGTAGTCACAACGCCCGATTCTGAGAAAAACTGAACAGGCCGCAAGATGAGCGACTTAGGTTACAAAAATTTCCGCAGAGACGAGCTGGAATATCAGTTCAATCCGCGGGTCTCGGTGCCGGAGTATCCGCAATTAGCCAGGAAGCGATCCGACGAGAGTCGAGAAGTCAGAGCGACGCATAAATCGTGGCTCAATGTGTCTTATGGCCGCTCACCCAGGGAGGTGCTGGACATATATCCCGCCGGTCAACCGGCAAGTCCGGTTCTTGTTTATATCCACGGCGGTTACTGGCGCAGCGGTAGCAAAGACGATAACTGTAATTTCGTACCAGCATTCACCCAGCACGGGGCGAGCGTTGCGCTTTTGGAATACGATCTATGTCCTAATGTCACGGTCACGGACATCGTTCGGCAAACGCGCGCGGCGATCGCCTGGGTCTACCGTAACATTTTGCGTTACAACGGTGACCCTTCGAAGCTTTACGTCTCCGGCCACTCCGCGGGCGGACATCTAACGGCGATAGCCCTCGCTCATGATTGGGAAAAAGAAGGCTTGCCGGGAAATATCATCAAGGGCGCCGTGGCCAGCTCCGGTGTTTACGATCTCGATATGGTGACCCACGTGAGCGCAAACGAGCAGATTCGCATGACGCCGGAGATCGCGCGCGAAAATAACCCGTTTCTTCACCCAACGCTTGCCGTCTGCCCTTTACTGGTAACCGTTGGTGGCGCCGAACCGGAGGGCTGGAAGCAGATGTCGAAAGATTACTTTCAATTTTGTCGGGATCACGGCGTCAATTGCGAGTACTTTGAAATCCCGGGCGCGAACCATTACACCATGTCGGACCACCTAGGAGATAAAGATAGTCCGCTCGCGCAAGCTATAATCAAACTTATGGGCCTGTAGGTTTGCGCAAATCTAAGGGGACCTCTCGTGCGCTACTGCTTACCGCCCGATCCGAATACGCGCAAACCCCGCTTCACACCGCCACCCAACTCCTGCGATACGCATTTTCACGTCTTCGGTCCGCCGGAGCTATTCCCCTTTCTATCGACCCATGAGTACACGCCCCCTGCCGCTCCGTTGGCGCACTATCTCAAAATGGCGGCTGTCATCGGCATGGAAAGAGCCGTCGTTGTTCAGCCCAGCGTGCACGGGCTCGACAACTCGGCGACGTTGGATGCCATTGCCAAATCAGGCGGGCGCTTCCGCGGGGTGGCGCGCATCGACGATAAGACGCCGAAGGCCGAGCTGCAAAAGTTGCACGACGGCGGCGTACGCGGCGTGCGCTTCAATCTGCTCGACAGGCCCCGAGGCAATGTAAAGCTCGATGTCCTCGATCGATGCGTGGAACACATCGCCGAATTCGGCTGGTCTGTCGATCTCCATATCGACACAAAAAACTTGTTGGAGCAAGAACGGCGTATTCGCGCTCTGCCAATTCCCGTGGTCATCGACCACATCGCGCGCGTCAAACCGGCGGAAGGGCTCAACCAACCGGCTTTCCAACTGTTGCTGGATCTGATGAAAAGCAAAAAGGTCTGGGTAAAAGTGAGCGGCGCTGACAAAATCTGCAACACAAAAGTCCATTCTTACTTTGGGCTTCCGTTCGTGGAAGTGATCCCCTTCGCTCGCGCCGTGATCGCCGCCGCCCCGGACCGCGTGATCTGGGGCACCGACTGGCCCCATTCCAACAACTTCGCGCCGGGACACACGCCGAACGATGGCGACCTAGTAGACTTGCTGGCGGAATTTGCGCCGGACGAACCGGCGAGGCGAAAGATCTTGGTTGATAATCCGGCGGCATTGTATGGGTTTGAATAGTTCCTTTGACAGAGTCGCTCCTCCGAGCAGGCAGTTGCGAGCGTCATTGAAAGGAGGCGCTCATAAATCAAGATAACGGATGAAAGAAAGGACATCGTTTAAGAATGCTAGGCCGTCAAGCATGACAATCAGATTCTCTATCGCGCTTGCCGAGCTCCTGCTGTTCGGCTCCGATGTCGAGGCGCTGGACAGAATTCGTATCGCCGTCTCCAACCCCAACATGCCGAACTTGACCGTGTCCGTGGCGCAGAAGAAGGGCTTCTTCAAAGACGAGAACATCGATGCGGAGATCATCCGCATGAATCCCAACGTCGCCATTACGGCGCTCGCCACGGGCGACATCGATTATTGCCAGCTCTTCGGCGCCGTGGTGGGCGGCGCTATCGCGGGGCTGCCCGTGAGGATCGTCGCCGGGTTTCTCGACAACTGGCCTATGACTCTCATCGCCCAACCGGAATACAAATCGCTCAAGGAGCTGAAAGGCAAGACGCTGGGCGTGAGCAGCTACGGGGCGACTCCGGACGTCGGCGCGCGCATGATGCTCAAGCAGATCGGGCTCGATCCGGAGAAAGAGATCAAAGTGCTGGCTTTGGGATCTGATGCCGCCCGGATGATGGCGCTGAAACAGCGGGTCGTAGATCTCATCGTCATTTCGCCGCCGGCTGACTCTCAAATGGAAAAACAGGGCTACCGGATTTTAGCACGTGCCTACGAGCTATTTAATTTCCCTTATCTCGGCCTAGGGACTCAACTGAGAAAAATCAAGGAGAAACCGGATGAAATCCGCCGAGCGATCAAGGCGACCATTCGCGCCAACCGGTTTATTCGCGACAATCGCGACGAAGCGGTCCAGACGCTGGTGGATTGGGGTAAAGTGGAGCGCGACTATGCCTATGCCTCTTACGACGCGCTAAGAAATCTTTTCAACGCCGACGGAAGCGTTCCGGAGGATGGGCTAAGACTGGTCATTGACCAGGCGCGGCGCACTGCCAAGATCACGCGCGACGTAACACCGGCCGAGGTCGCCGACCTCACGATGCTCCGTGAAGCACAATTGGTGCTGGGAATTAAAGGACGATAATTCGCTCAGCTTTTTTGCTGACCAGGAGGAGAGAAAAATGATCGTTGATTGGCACGCCCATGTCTATCCGCCGGAGCTGGCCAAAGAGCGGCGCTGGGGCGGGGATTCTCCGCTCACCATTGAAAAGTTGCTGGAGGCGCACGAGCGGACCGGCATCGATCTCTGCGTCGTCAGCAATACTATCCACTATCTCAAGGAGAAAGCCGCGGCGGAGTCGCTCGTGTTTCTGCGCCGCTGGAATGAGTACGGCGCTGAGATCCAACAAAAATACCAGGGGCGGATCGTCGTCTTCAGCAGCACGCTCCCCTGCGGCGGCGAACCTTTCCTGAAGGAATTAGAGCGCGCCATTGTCGAATATGGCCTCAAGGGTGTGCTGATCAACTCCAGCCATCAAGGCGCCTACCCGGATGATGACGAAGCGCGGCCTTTTTTCGAGCTGGTGACGGGTCTGGGAATTCCGCTAATGATGCACGCGCCGTCCGTCGGTTTCGGCGAGGAGAGAATGTGGGAATATCGCTTGGCGTCCAGCGTGGGACGCCCTTTCGACGAATGCTTGGCCATCTCACGTATGATCGTGCGCGGGGTCTTCGAGAGATTTCCCGGCGTAAAATTCGTCGGCTGCCATCTCGGCGGTGGGATCTGCGAAGTTATCGGCCGCATGGATTATGCTTATACGCTCGGCGACAAAGCGTCCGGATTGGGAACGTACGAGCCGCTGCTCATCACCAAACGTCCCAGCGATTACTTGCGCGGGCTCTATATGGATACGGTGGCCTATCACCCACCTGCCGTGATGTGCGCCTACCAGACTGTGGGCGCAAAGCGGTTGCTTTTTGGCAGCGACGCGCCGCCGCTTTTGCCGCTTCTTCCACGCGCGAAACAAATCATTGAGGAGCTGCCAATCACCGCCGCCGAGCGGGAAGATATCTTTGGGCGCAACGCGATCAGGCTGTTTGAGCGGATTTAATCACCGACTAAACCTTATTTGCCGATGATAACCCTCTTTTGCGATTAACCGAGAGTTTGACACCCGCGCGGTTCTCCGCGTAATCTTTGAATTGAATGGGCTTAAGAAAGGGGATTTAGCGAGTCATGCCACTCTCCTACGACGATCTCATTGAACCCACCATTGTCAGACAAGTATCGAAAAGCGTTGCCTATTGCCGATGCACGCGGACAAAAAATCCGCCCTTCTGCGACGGCTCGCATGTGGTCACGAGCATCACTCCCCGCGTTCTGGAATTCGACGAACCGAGGACGATCGCGATCTGCCGCTGCTGGAAATCGAAAGACCATCCTTATTGCGACGGCACGCATGGACGACTGGTCAAACCGAAAGAACGGCCGCCGAGAATGCATGATTGATCGCCGCGCGTAAAACCGAAACGGCGGACCGGAGCCGTTGAACGACTTGAACGGCTTGAACAGTTTGAACTGAACAAAAGGAGGCCTCTATGGTCGAAATGAAAAACCCCATCAAGGAAGCAGATGCTCATCCGGAGATCAACCATCTAAGTTTGTGGCGCACCGATCTAGCTTATTTCTGGGTGATCAACTGCGGGGCGAAGCTGCAAGACGACATGCATTACCATGAAAACGACGATCATATCTTCATGGTTCTCGAAGGCGAGTGCACGGTCCGCACTCCGCGCAAAGAATTCGTGCTTAAGCAATTCGATACCGTGCTGCTGAAATCGGGCGAACCCTACCAGCTCTGCAATACGGGAAACGGTCGGATGCTTCTCCTCGGCGCGGGCAACGCGGGAGTGAACGGCCAGCCGCGAACGCGCGTACCAAAAATTCCGAGCCATGTTCCCGTGACAGAACCTATCGTGGCCTGAGGTCAAACAGCGCAGCGCTAACTTTCGGGACTGGACTTGCCGCAGCGGGTGATGGAAGAACCGTCCACGTATCGGAGAGGTCCCATCAGAGATCCAAACGGCCGACTTTAACCTCACAGAGAGTTCAGGAACGCAAGCAGATCAGTCACGTCTTTGGCTTTCAGCGTGTTGAACCTCTGCTTCGACTCTGCACCTTGCCCGTCGTGCGCGAGGATGGCGTCGGTAACGGTCGTCGCGCTCCCGTCATGGAGAAGACGTTTGCGCGCCTGCAAGCCCCAAAGCGGAGCCGTCCGCATCTCCGTTCCGTTCGCTTGGCCCTGCTCGATGCCGTCACCTAGGCTGCCCATATCGTGAATGAGAAAATCGGAGAACGGAAAGAATTTCACTCGATCAAGGGCTGTAATGGAATTGCGTCCCGTCTTTAGGACCGGAATGTGACACGCAGCACAGCCAAGGCCAAAGAAAACAACTTCGCCCGCTAACACCTTCCGCGTGATCGGACCGCGAGGTGGAGGAGCGAGGAAGGTCATGAAATCTGTAAATGCCTGTACCCCCGAACCGTCATCCTCAGGATCAGGAGGGGAATCACAAATCGCTAACAATCCACAGTTCCCCTGAGGGCAATTCTCGGTAGGGAAAGTCGGCGAAGTAATTCCCATCTCGTTCAAATAAGCATCCGCAGAAAACTGCTTTAGCGTGGGAACTTGGCTTTTCCAACCGAATTTGCCGATGGCTTGGCCGGTAGCGACCTCTATGTGGTTGGGTCGGCCCGCGGTTTCAGGGGTGAATCGTTTCTGCAATTGAGCGATGGCGATAAAAACCTGATCGGGCACGCTGTCCACCAGGCCCAAACCGAACAGCGGCGTGGTCCTGCGCTTAGCCTTTATTGTCGCTTCTGCCGGCACCGTTTCACCGGCGATGTTGCACGTGGCGTCCGGCTCTCCGCCTATCCCTTTCGACTGTATCAACGAGCCACCAAACTGAGTCAACGGGTCGAAGTGGCCGTTCGTGATGGTTCCGAAGCGTGTTTCAGTCGTGTCACTGTCGCCGCCCACCGTTGGGCTCGAATGGCACTCGGCGCAGGACTTGCCGTTGAAAACCGGACCCAGTCCGTCGGCCACCGTTTCCTCCTCCATGAACTCATCCTTGCCGGCATCGAACTGGTTCAACTGCGCTGTCGTAAGACCCGGCAGAGGGTCGCCGAAAAATAAGGAATTGCCTGCGGTTGCTCTCAACGCGATTATTCCTACAAGCGCAAACGTGATCATAATTAACGATATTTTGAACTTCATTTCCTGTTCCTTTTCCCCTCCCTTATCGAAGAGCTTATTGGAGGTTAACGGGAGTTTGTTCTTATCCCGTTCAGTGAAAATCACCAGCCACATCTGGAGGGTAGCCGAAGGAACGCAAACAACGTGCCCTGAGACGATCGATGCAAAGAAAGGAAATGGAGTAAAAATAGACGAAAAATGTTCAGCTATTCTAAGTCAAAGGTTCCGAGATGAGCATTTCTTGGCCATATTTGTGAGGCCTTGACTTCGCATCGTGGGCCGCCTTTGTGTTCCACTTGTCGCTTACCGCCGGGCCCGAAGCACGTACTGATCTTTCATTTCTTTGGAGGGTTTCTCTTAGTTTGTTTCGCACAAGCATGCAGAGTAGGATGATTCCATTCCTCGGTGGCTAGACCAAAGAGCGATCTCCGACGGACGACCAGGGAGGAGACATCGCATGGCCCAAATGCCGATTATCGGTCTGCTCGATGAAGCTCGACGGCTCGCGGAAAGCGGCCAGCGCGTCAGCGTCTTGTGGCAAAAGCCGGACTCATTGGTCTTTATCGCCCGCGGCCGGGAGTATCGCAGCGAGTTTCATATCAACCCGAGCGACGAAATGATGTACATGATCAAAGGCGAGATGCGACTTCACTATCGGACTGCCGACGGGAAGGAAGAGGTCGCCGTCATTCCTGAAGGAGCCATGATCTATACCCCTGCTGGCACGCCCCACTCTCCCCGCTTCCCGCCAGACGCCTTCGCACTTATATCCGAGCGCAAGAGACGGGAAGGCGAAGTCGATCGCTTTCAATGGTACTGTCCAAAATGCGACAACCTTTTGCACGAAGAAACCTTCATCGTGCGCGACTACGCCGAGGACCCCGTTTCCAAGGCTTATCAGCGATTCTTTGAGAACGAGAGTTTTCGGACCTGCAAGAAGTGCAGCGCGGTCATGCCGGCGATGTAAGCAGCAGCTATCCCATTTGAACGGACGATTGAGAAAACCCGCGGTGATATTTGAGGCTTGGTTAACCGTCTGGTTAGGCCGTCACCTGCGCTCGTCTTTTGGCGTTAGCAACGAGCAAACTGCTGGCCGCCATGATGCACGCCGCCGAGCAAGCCGCAAAGGTCCAACTTATGCCTATTCCGGACGCCGCGGCGCCGATTAATACGCTTCCCAGGGACCATAATCCCCGGTCCATGAAAAACAGACTCAGGACACGTCCCAACAGATTAGATGGTGTCGTCATCTGAATCGCGGCATTGGATAACGCGCGTTCGCCGATCTGGCAAAATCCCACCATGGCGAGAAAGAGAAAGGACAAGATAAAAGAGTGAGAGAATGCGAATAGAGTTAGAGAAACCGCAAAGCCCAACACGCAAGCGCAGATCCAACGAATCCCCACGCGGAGATTTTTCACCGATGCCAGAAACAACGCGGCCATGGTTGCGCCGAAGCCCGGCGCCGACATGAGAAGGCCGAAACCCGTCGGACCAATGCGCAAGGTGTTGGTTGCGAAGATAGGAACAAATCGATTATAAGGCGCGCCGAACATGGCCATTACATAAGAGATCGAGATGATATGTAAGATGCGCCTGCTGCCACGAACGTAAACAAAACCTTCTTTGATGTCCTCCCAGATGCTTTGCCGACCAACTCGTCCCTCCCAGGGAGGCAAATCCATGAGGTAAAGATTATAGATGAGCGCCAGAAAACTCACCGCGTTGACAAAGAAGCAACCGGCGACACCAATGGACGCGATGATGACCCCGCCCGCCGAAGGCCCGAGAATCTTTGAGAAGTTAAAAACGGATGATTGTAGCCCGATGGCATTGAGCAACTCCTCTTTAGGAACGAGGCTGTTGACCAGCGACTGGCGCGCCGTCTGATTGATCGTATTGACGATCCCTAAAAAAAACGCCAATACAACGATGTGCCAGAAAGCGATCACTTTAAACCACACCGCCAACCAATAGATGATGGCTTGGATCATAGCCAGCGTCTGAGTGATCATCAGGACCTGTCGCCGATCAAAGCGATCTGCAATCGCCCCGCCCAACGCGCCGATCAACAGCCGGGGAATACTATCAAAAAAAGCGACCACTCCGATCGCCACCGGAGACCGTGTCAGATCCCACACCAACCAGCTCTGGGCGACGTTCTGCATGAAGTCCCCGGAGCTCGAAATGAGCGCGCCCTCCAAGAGCAGACGAAAATTACGATGTCGGATTGTCCGAAGAGGTCTAATTTCCCAGAGTTTTTGCACGCGTTGCCGCCGTCAATGAAGTGCTAAGCATGAGTGTTACGGCAAACGCCGTCGTATTGCAAAGGTTGGAACTCAGCAGGCAATTTACCAAAGAGGCGAAAATTCGTCGTTTAACTTAACAAGTAACCGAACCTTTCGCGCGCCTTGCGCGTAACTTCCGGGGTGGGCGTGTTGACCCGCGGGAATTTGTCCATCCATTCGTAAGGCCGGGTCGCATCGACGACGACGCGAGAATTGGTCAGATCGCGCATCTTGCGCTGCTCGGGCGTGAGCCGGGGGTCCGCCGGCGACGTGCGCATCCGGCGCAAGATATCCATAGAGGTGGCCGGGTCGCAACGGGTCACCATCGCCCACATCAGTTGCTCGAAGTTCGACACGTCGATATCGTCATCGACCACGACAACGAATTTGCATCCATAGACCGTTGAGCCGCAGCTCGATGCGAGCACACCGACTTGTTTGGCGTGGCCCGGATAGCGCTGCTTGATGGCGATGCCGTGAAGCATGCGCGAAGCACCAACTTCATGGCACCAGACCTGGCGGACATCCGGCACGCCCGCGCCCATCAGCTCGGACTTGAGCATGGCCGAGCGCATGACAGCGCGATAACGCGCCATCTCATCCGAACCGCCGCCGAGGGGCGGGACGCCCAGGATAATCGGATCGTTGCGGTGATAAATCGCCTGAACATCGAGCACCGGTTGGGCGCTGTCCCCCGTCGCGTAGTATCCTGTCCACTCGCCAAACGGTCCTTCATTTTTGCGAACATTGTTGTCTAAAAATCCTTCGAGGACGATCTCGGCGCTCGCCGGAAATGGCAAGCCGGTCAGCTTGCCGCGCACCAACTCCACCGGCTTTCGCCGCATGCCGCCGACAATGTCATACTCGCAGACGCCGTAAGGATGCTCGGTTCCGGCCATGAAGAAAAAGAGCGGATCGCCGCCGACCACGAGCGCGATGGGCATGCGCTCGCCGCGACTAAAATATTTCTCACGATGCATGTAGCCGTATTTTCCAAACACGATGAGCAGACCCACCGACTTGCGATCGTGGATCATCGAACGGTAGCAACCGACGTTGATCCAGCGTTCGTCGGGGTCCATAGTGACCGAGTAACCGCCCGTGCCGATGTAGCGGCCGCCGTCGTGGGCGTGCCAGATCGGCGCGGGAAATTTGGTCACATCGATGTCATCTCCAGTCAAAACGTTTTCAAATATCGGACCGTCACCGACGATTACTGGTGGGATGTGTTGAGAGTTGGTTTGATAATGATCAAAATACGCCTGGCTGAGCTCTTGTTTCGTCAGATGACCGGGAAATCCCAAGGTCATATTGCGTCGCTTGCCGGCAAAGACATTGATGAGCACGCGAAATCCCTTGGGACATCCCGGCACCTCGTCGAAGACGACTGCCGGTCCATCGTCCGGCGGGATCACAACGTCGGCGGCAAGTCCGATCTCTTCCTGCCATGACGCGCCGAGAACCGTTTTGAGCTCGCCCAGCTTCTCGGCTTCGCGCATCCACTCCCGCAGATCACTAAAGACAATGTGCGGCTGAATCTTTTGAGCATCGAACATGATCGCTCCTTGTCACATGACTTGAGCCAGCCTAACACAGACATGACACTGAAGGGAATTCGCGTATTGTTCGTTTCGGTCAAGATCCCTCGCTCCGTTCGGGATTCCGAGCGCGAAGCGAGGAATCTTTCTCAGGGTTAAACGTAGACTGCCAATTCTAAATAACCCACAAGCAAAAATCGCCGCATTCCGCCGCACGTTGGGAGGATCAGGGCAGATTAGTTGTATTCCACCCACCGCCCAAAGCTTTGATCAAAAGCACGGCGGCGTTCAACCGATTCCCAAGAATGGTCGCGGCGGTTCTTTCATTGGTGAGCGCGGCTGTTTGAGCGGTGATAACAGTGAGATAGTTCGTGATGCCTGCGCGATATTGGTTGGTGATCACGGCGACGGATTGCTGTGCAGCCTTTACAGCCTCATCCTGCACCTGGGCTTCGCTTTCGAGAATACGCAGCGCGGCGAGGTTATCTTCGACCTCTTGGAATGCGCCTAGCACGGTCTCGCGGTACGAGGCGACGCTGCCATCGTAGACTGCACGAGCCTGGTCAGTCAGGCCCGCTCGCAGACCGCCGTCGAAAATGGTCTCCGAGATCGCCGGTCCCACCGACCAGAAACGACTTGGCGACGACAGCCACTGGCCCAGGCCGGAACTTTCAAAGCCACCTGTGGCACCCAGCGAAACCGTTGGATAATAGGCCGCCTGGGCGGCTCCGATCTGCGCGTTGGCAGCGGCAACCTGCCGCTCGGCGGCGGCGATGTCGGGTCGGCGCTCCAGGATCTCCGACGGCACCCCTAACGGAATCGGTGGCGGCAGCGTGGTTGTAGTTAATGGCGCCGCGGGAATAGAGACAGCGGAGGCGGGCTTACCGATCAGAAGGGCAATTGCATGCTCGAGCTGCGCGCGCTGCACGCCTACGTCGATCGCCTGTGCCTGGGTCGTCTTGAGCTGGGTCTCCGCCTGGAGTACATCCGCCCTCGAAGCGACGCCGCTTGCGTATCGATTGTTGGTCAACTCTAGCGATTTCTGAAAGTCGGCGACAGCCGCGTCGAGAAGCTGTCTCTGCGTATCGAGTGTTCGTAGCTGAACATAGTCTTGCGCCAGTTCGGTCCGCGCGCTCAAGCGCGCAGTTTCGAGATCTGCGGCGCTCGCCTGGGCGCCGGCTTGGCTGGACTCCACCAGGCGGCGAATCCGACCCCAGACATCTATTTCCCACGAAACATCGATGGGCAGTGAATATAGCATGGGCGCCGTCCTCATGCCCGCGGTGCTTGCAATCGTCGTAGACTTACTCGAGTTATTCAGGCCCACGCCGATTGTCACCGTCGGAAAGTAACTCGCTCGGGCTTGTTGGACGAGCGCGCGCGCCTGGCGAAACTGCGCTTCCGCCCGGGCCACGTTTTGATTTGAGATATCAACTTGTTCTTCGAGAGCATTCAGTTGTGGATCGCTGAACATCTCCCACCAGTTTCCGCGGAGGGTTGCGTCTTTCGGTTGCGCTACTTGCCACCCTTCGTTCTCCTTGTAATTCGATGGCACTGCCACTGTCGGCTTCACGTAGTCCGGGCCGACGCTGCAAGCGGACAGCACGGAAAGCATGACCGTCGCCGCGGCCAGCATCCATCCGCGTTGTCTCATCTGGGTCAAACCCTCTTGCGTCCGGTTCAGCATACCTGTTTCTTTTAACCAACATGTTCTGCGATGGGCCGCACGCGCCTCGCCCGCAGGCCCTCGAACCATAGTCTGCGGCGGTCGAGATAGAGATAAATCACCGGCGTTGTGTAGAGCGTCAGCATCTGGCTGACAATCAGCCCGCCGACGATAGCAATCCCCAACGGCCGGCGCAGCTCCGAGCCCACCCCCGTTCCCAGCGCGAGCGGCAGTCCGCCGAGCAGCGCCGCCATCGTGGTCATCATAATGGGACGAAACCGCAGCAGGCAGGCCTGATAAATGGCATCCACCGGCTTTTTCCCTTCGTTGCGCTCAGCCTCCAGGGCAAAGTCGATCATCAGAATGGCGTTCTTCTTGACAATACCGATGAGCAAGATAATGCCGATGAGCGCAATGACGCTCAAGTCGGTGCCGCAGAGAACCAGCGCCAGCAATGCGCCCAATCCCGCCGATGGCAGGGTGGATAGGATCGTAACCGGATGAATGGTGCTCTCATAGAGCATTCCGAGTACGATGTAGACGGTGGCCAGTGCCGCGGCGATGAGCAGTGGTTCGCTGGCGAGCGAGGATTGAAATGCTCGCGCCGTTCCTTGAAAGCTGCCGTGAATATTGCCGGGCAGACCAATCTCACGGCCGGCTTGCTCAACCGCCTCCACGGCGTCGCCGAGCGCCAGGCCGGGCCGTAAATTAAACGACAACGTGACGGCGGGAAACTGGCCCTGGTGGTTCACCACGAGCGGCGCAGTCGCCGGTTCGTAATGGGTGAAAGCGCTTAAAGGGACCTGAGCGCCGGCGGGCGTTTTGACATAGATATGCTTTAGGCTTTCGGGATTTTGCCAGAACTGAGGGTCCACTTCGAGCACGACATGGTACTGGTTGAGCTGCGTATACATGGTCGATACTTGGCGCTGGCCGAAGGCGTCGTAAAGCGTATTGTCGATCATTTGTGCCGTGATGCCGAGCCTTGACGCGGTGGCGCGATCGATGACGAGCCCCGCCTCAAGCCCCTTGGTTTGCTGATCGCTATTTAAGTCGAGCAGTCCGGGCACGGTTTTGAGCTTCTGGAGCATGCGCGGCCCCCAAACCAGGAGATCCTGAACATTGTCGCCTTGCAAGGTGTACTGGTACTGAGCGTTGCTGGCGCGGCCGCCCACACGCACGTCCTGCACCGGCTGAAGGTAGAGTGTGACCGCCGGAATGCGAGCGAGCTTGGTGCGCAATCGTGCGATGATTTGATCGGCGTTGATCTGGCGTTCCGACAGCGGCTTTAGGGTGATAAACATATTGCCCGTATTCAACGGTCTGCCGAATCCGCCGCCATTAAAGCCCATCACCGCATCCACCGCGGGGTCCTCCAGCACAGTGGTCGCCAATTGCGTGATTCGTCCCCGCATCGCCTGAAAGGAAATGTCCTGGTCGCCCTGAATCGATCCGTTGATTCGGCCGGTGTCCTGCTGGGGAAAGAAGCCCTTGGGGACCTTCACGTAAAGCAACCCGGTTGCTCCCATCGTCAGAAGGGTTACGACGAGGATGACCGGTTGATGGCGCAGTACCCAGGAGAGGGAGGACTCGTACTTGCCGAGAATCCACCGAAACGCCCGCTCGCTTGCCTGGTAGAGCCGCCCGTGTTTCTCCTCATCGTGAGACCGGAGCAGCTTCGCGCACATCATTGGCGTCGTGGTCAGCGACACCAGCAACGACACCACGATGGCCAGCGAAAGGGTAACGGCGAACTCGCGAAAGAGACGGCCGACGATGCCCCCCATCATCAGAATCGGGATGAAAACCGCCACCAGCGACAAGCTGATGGAAACGACCGTGAAACCGATCTCTTTGGCGCCGAGCAGCGCTGCCTCAAAGGGCGCCACTCCCTGCTCCAAGTGGCGGGTGATATTTTCGATAACGACGATGGCGTCGTCGACGACAAAGCCTGTCGCGATGGTGAGCGCCATGAGCGATAGATTGTCCAAACTGTAACCGAGGAGGTACATCCCGCCGAACGTGCCGATGAGGGAGATCGGCACGGCGACGCTCGGGATGATCGTTGATCGGACGCTGCGCAAGAAAAGGAACACCACGAGAATAACCAGAGCGATTGAAATCAACAGCGTAATCTGAATGCCCTCGACCGAGGCTCGAATCGTCGTAGTAGCATTTAAAACTACAGAAAGTTTAATGGTTGGAGGGAAAGAAGCTCGAAGGGACGGCAGCAGCTCGAGAACCCGATCGACGGTGTCGATAATGTTGGCGCCCGGTTGGCGATACACGATGATTAGAACCGCAGGCTTGCCGTTGGCGAGGCCACCCGTGCGAATGTCCTCCACTGAGTCGGTGACGGTGGCGACGTCGGATAGGCGCACTACTCCGCCGTTCCGGTAGGTGACAACGAGAGGTCGATAGCCATCGGCTTTCAACAGTTGGTCGGTGGCGCCGAGCGACCAGGTGTGGTCTTGATTCGCGAGAGCGCCCTTGGGACGGTTGGCATTGGCGCTGTTCAAAACCCCCCGCAGATCCTCCAGACCCAGTCCATAGTGATTCAAAACCGTCGGGTTGACGTCGACCCGAACGGCCGGCAATGCTCCGCCACCAACATCCACCTCGCCGACGCCTTTCACTTGTGAGAGCTTCTGCTGCAAGATGGAAGACGCGATGTCGTATATGCGCGCCCTATCGACCAAGTCAGAAGTCAAAGCGAGCATCAGGATCGGCGCGTCGGCGGGGTTGACCTTCTTGTAGGAAGGATTGCTCGGCAGGTTGGCCGGCAGTTGCCCGCGCGCGGCGTTGATTGCGGCCTGGACGTCTCGCGCCGCAGCGTCGATATTTCGGTTCAAGTCGAATTGCATGACGATGGACGTCGAGCCGATGGAGCTCGACGAGGTCATCTCGGTGATGCCGGCGATGCGTCCGAATTGACGCTCGAGCGGCGTCGCGACGGCGGAAGCCATGGTTTCCGGGCTCGCGCCCGGGAGCTTGCCCTGAACGCGGATGGTGGGGAAGTCGACTTGGGGCAAAGGCGAGACCGGCAGAAAGCGGTAGGCGACCGCCCCCGCGAGTCCCACCGCTATCGTTAACAGCGTGGTCGCCACCGGTCTTCTAATGAACGGCGCCGAGATGTTCACGAGCCAAGCTCCAATGGTAATTGCCGCTCGCGCCCTTTGGCGCGTGCCCTGCTCAAACGCTTGGCCAGGCGATCGAACGCCAGATAGATCACCGGTGTCGTATATAGCGTGAGCAGTTGGCTGAAGATCAGGCCGCCGATGATGGAAATTCCCAACGGGCGGCGCAGCTCGGCTCCCATGCCAGTCCCCAGTGCGAGCGGCAAATCGGTCCCGCAGATCATCAACGCGAGCAGCGCGCCGACTCCGGCCGAGGGCAGGGTGGAAAGAATCGTGATCGGGTGAATGTAGCTTTCGTACAGGACGCCCAGGACGATGTAGACGGTCACGAGCGCCGCCAGAATTAAAAAGGGCTCGTTGACCAGGGAGGCCTGAAACGCTTGCGCCGTTCCTTGAAAGCTGGCCTGAATGCTTGCGGGCATACCCAGGTCTTGCTTCACCTGGTTGACTGCGGCCACCGCGTCGCCCAGCGAGGCGCCGGGCGCTAAGTTAAATGACACGGTGACTACCGGAAATTGCCCTTGATGGTTCACCGTGAGAGGCGCATTGGCGGATTCCGGGTGAGTGAAAGTGCTGAGCGGCACGGCTCCCCCGGTGTTCGATTGTACAAAGAGATGATTTAGGTCCTGCGGATCGTTTTTGAAATCGGGCTGGGTTTCGAGCACGACGTGGTACTGATTCAACTGGGTAAATATCGTCGAGACCTGGCGCTGGCCGAAGGCGTCATAGAGCGTGTTATCGAGCGTCTGCGGCGAGATGCCGAGACGGGAGGCCGTCGCCCGGTCGATGACGAGGCGCGTCTGGAGTCCTTGGTCTTGCTGGTCGTTGGCCACGTCGCGGAGCATCGGCAACGCCTCGAGCTTCTGCATGAAGCGTGGAACCCACGTCGCGAGCTCCCTCGCGTCGGCGTCTTCGAGGCTGTATTGAAATTGAGTCCGGCTTACCCGGTCTTCCACCGTCAGATCCTGCACGGGCTGCATGAAGAGCGTGATACCTTCGACCCGGGCGAGTTGTGGCTGCAGGCGGCGAATGATGTCGCTGGCGCTGATCCGCCGCACCTCGATGGGTTTTAGATTGATCTGGATGCGGCCACTGTTCATCGTCGTATTCGTGCCATCGACGCCGATAAAGGACGATAGACTCTGCACCGCAGGATCTTGCAGGATCACGCGCGCCAACGCCTGTTGCCGATCGGCCATCGCGGTAAAAGAGACGCTCTGGGGAGCCTCGGAGACTCCGAGGATGACGCCGGTATCCTGCACAGGGAAAAAGCCCTTGGAAATAAAAATGTAGAGCAGCACCGTGCAAACCAGGGTCCCCGCGGCGACCCATAACGTCGCGGTCTGGTGCTCGAAGACCCGGGTGAGCGTCCGGCCGTAGAATGCAATCACAGATTGAAATGCCCGGTCCGAGACTCGGTAAAAGCGGCCCTGCTCCGCCTCGGACTTGTGGCGCAGGAGTTTGGCGCACATCACCGGGGTAAGCGTCAGCGAGACAATTGCAGAAACCAAAATGGTCACGCTCAGGGTGACGGCAAACTCACGGAACAGCCGCCCCACAATGTCGCCCATGAAAAGCAGCGGGATTAAAACCGCGATCAGCGACACGGTCAGCGAGACAATCGTGAAACCTATTTGCTCCGAGCCTTTGAGCGCTGCTTCGAGCGGCGAGTCGCCTTCCTCGATGTAGCGCATGATGTTCTCGATCATCACGATGGCGTCGTCGACCACAAAGCCGGTGGAGATGGTGAGCGCCATCAGGGAAAGATTGTTCAAGCTGTAGCCCAGCAAATACATCACGCCGAAAGTGCCCACGATAGATAGCGGCACCGCGACGCTCGGGATCACGGTGGCCGAGAGCGTACGGAGAAAGAGGAAGATCACCATGACCACCAAGGCGACGGTGAGCATCAGCTCGAACTGCACGTCGCTCACCGAAGCGCGAATCGTTGTTGTGCGGTCGGTCAGAATCGACAAGTCCACTGAGGAGGGCAACGAAGCTTTAAGTTGCGGCAAGAGATTCTTTATGCGGTCCACGACCGCAATGATATTAGCGCCGGGCTGCCGTTGGATGTTGACGATGACGGCGGGCGCCTGATTCATCCAGGCCGCCTGTTTGACGTTTTCGACGTCGTCGATGACCGTGGCGACATCGGAAAGATGCACGGGCGCGCTGTTGCGATAGGCGATGACCAGCGGGCGGTACTGATCGCTTGACAAAAGCTGATCGTTGGCCGCGATGGTGTAAGCCTGATGGGGGCCGTCGAAGTTGCCTTTGGCCTGGTTGACGTTCGACTGTGCGATGGCCGTGCGCACGTCTTCCAGCGTCAGGCCGTAGGAAGAGAGCGTCGTGGGATTGACCTGGATGCGCACCGCCGGCTTTTGGCCGCCACTGATACTCACCAAGCCCACGCCCGAGAGCTGCGAAATTTTCTGCGCGAGCCGGGTATCGGCAAGATCTTCGATTTTGGGAAGCGGCAGCGTCTTTGAAGTCAGGGCGAGGGTCAAGATCGGGGCGTCCGCCGGGTTGGTCTTGCTGTAGATCGGCGGATTGGGCAGATCTGTAGGCAGAAAGGTCGATGCGGCGTTGATCGCGGCCTGCACCTCCTGCTCCGCCACATCGATGTTGAGGTCTAAAGAGAACTGCAATGTGATCACCGAGCTGCCGTCGGAGCTC
>WNGC01001274.1_pt1 | contig 24194 bp, 26 predicted proteins | sample 5400051 | NCBI WGS metagenome assembly WNGC01 (sample SAMN13153368, study PRJNA577476) | soil metagenome | isolation source: 20 cm soil or saprolite under grassland replicate 2 | place: USA:California | collected 2016-06-15
CCCTTGCCGGCAGGCCTCTAACTTGCGCTCGAAAAAGCTCGCCTCGGAGCGGCTCCGGGCCGGCGTGATGGCTTTTTCAAAGCACTTCCCCGCCTCTGCAGGCCGGCCCGCCAGAAGGTGAAACTCCCCTTGGGCCGGAACAAATACATGAAATTGGCCATTGGGTTTCTCCTCCTCGTTCAATTCTGCTTCTTCCTGCTGATGTCGCAGAGCATATCGGAATGGATATTCAGCCCGATATTGGTCATGTTGTACAGATGTTCGCTGGCAACGAGCCAGACGATCTCGCAGATCGCGCGTTCCGAATAGTGCCGGGACAGGCGGGCAAACGTGTGCGGGTTCACTTTTTTCTCTTTTGTCAGCTCCGTGACATAGTCCAGTGCCGCGCGTTCCGCCTCGGTGAACAGAGGGTTCGTGCGATAGTGCTCCAGCGCATCGAATTTGGCTTGATTCATCGACGCTTGGATCGTGGCCCATCGACCGATATCGATGCAGAAGAGACAGACATTGATGCGCGCCACCCGTTCACGGATCAGCAGGACGGTCTCCGGCGGAAGCAGCAGTTTCTTGTCCAGCGTGGCGACCTTGGCATAGAATTGACCGAACGCAATCGGCAGTCGCGCGGAATGCACTTTCAGCGGTGTGAGCACTTTGCCAAATTGCCGGCGTGTAAAGTAATAGGCCAGTCTCATCATCAGCCCCTGGGGCTTTTCGATGGGAGGAAGGAATGTCTCTGCGTTCATGACGTTCGCCATTGTGCTTTTCCTTTCCATTGGTATCCGGCTTTTGCCTATATGACGAATGGGAACGCCGAAACCGGACAATCCATGGTCATCGAATTCCCATTCTCGTGACTGAACTCCCTTCGCCGGAGGCCCGCCGCCTCCATGAGGCGCTGTCGTGTCGTCACCCGCCGCACCGCGCCCCGGCACTTGTAATTCTCCGGGCGAAAGCATACCCTGCAGGATAGATAGAGGTTTTCGGGAGCCTGCAGCACGTATCAGGTACTTGCCCCGCCGCGTTGATCCGGTCCGCGTCCCAGCTCGCAGCGATCAGAGAAACTCTGCAAAGGGGGGGAACGACTATGTTGGTGTTGGAAACTCTTGCCAGGAACTGGTGGGCGTTCGTGCTGCGCGGCGTTGTCGCCATCCTGTTTGGGATCCTGGCGATCACCCGGCCGGGCATGACCCTCGAGGCACTGGTGTTCGTGTTCGCGATCTGGGCGCTTCTCGACGGCATCCTGGCCCTGATCCATTCCGTGGGGGCGGCGCAGGCGGGCGAGCCCTGGTGGCCGTTGGTGCTGGGAGGGCTGTTGAGCGTGGCCGCCGGGCTGGTGGCGCTTAAGTGGCCGGGCATCACCGCCCTGGCCCTGCTCCTGATCATCGCGTACTGGTCCATCCTCAGGGGCATCCTCGAGATCGCCGCCGCGGTCCGGCTGAGGCATGAGATCCATGGTGAAGGGTGGCTCATTCTCGGCGGGATTGCCTCGGTGGTGTTTGGCGTGCTCCTCGTCTTGTCTCCAGCGTCGGGCGCGCTCGCGGTGGTGTGGCTGATCGGCATCTATGCGCTGATCTTCGGCATTGCGCTGCTGATGCTGGGCTTTCGCCTCAAGAGTCATGCCGGCGAACTGCCGGCCGCGGCCCCTGCCCGGGCGCGGTGAGCGTGGGGGACATCATGGCAGACGGCTTCGTCTCACGGGGATTCCGAGGACGCCGCCAGACCGGCGAGGTCTCGGCCCGTCTCCCGCCCGGACAGTATCTGGAGCGCGGCTTTCCCGTGCTGTCGGCCGGTCCGACGCCTCACACGCCGCTGGAGCGGTGGGACTTCTCGATTGTCGGCAGTGTGGAGCAGCCGAAGCGCTGGACCTGGGACGAACTGCGCGCATTGCCGCATGAGTCGGTGACCGCCGATATCCACTGCGTGACCAAGTGGTCGAAACTCGACTCGCATTGGGAGGGGGTCTCGATCGACACGCTGCTGGCGCAGGTGGAATCCGAAGCCGACTACGTCATCGCCTTCTGCGACGGCGGCTACACCACCAACCTTCCACGCGAGGACGTGACGGACGGCAAGGCGTGGGTCGCCTACGAGTACGAAGGCGAGCCAATCCCGCCCGAGCACGGCGGGCCGGCGCGGCTGCTGGTGCCCCATCTGTACTTCTGGAAGAGCGCGAAGTGGGTCCGGGGCCTGCGTCTCGTCGACCAGGATGAGCCCGGCTTCTGGGAATCACTCGGCTATCACAACCTTGGTGATCCATGGAAGGAACAGCGCTACACGGGCGACTGATCTGGCAGCTCGGCGAGGTGGTGGAGACCCGGACGGAGACCGCGCGGGCGAGGAGCCTGACGCTGGCGGTGCCGGGGTGGCAGGGACACCGGCCGGGCCAGCACGTGGATATCCGGCTCACCGCGGAAGACGGCTACCAGGCGGAGCGGAGCTACTCCATCGCCTCACCTCCCGAAGAACGAGGGAAGGTGACGGTCACCGTCGAGCGGCTGGACGATGGAGAGGCGTCTCCGTACCTGGTTGACGAGGTGAAGCCCGGCGACCGCCTGGAACTGCGCGGTCCGATCGGCGGGTACTTCGTCTGGGAGGCGCAGATGGGCGGGCCCCTCCTGCTGGTCGGCGGGGGATCGGGGATTGTGCCGTTGATGGCCATGATCCGGCACCGCCGCGCGGTCGCGAGCACCGTGCCGGTCCGACTGCTGTACTCCGCGCGATCGCAGGACGAGGTCATCTACCGCGATGAACTCGACGAACTCACGCGCCGCGACGGGATGCTGGACGTGATCTACACGCTCACCCGGAGACAGCCGCCGGGATGGGCAGGGTATCGGCGCCGCATCGACGGCGATCTGCTGCGGGAAGTGGCGTGGCCTGCTCAGGACCGCCCCCGCGCCTACATCTGCGGCCCCACGCAGTTCGTCGAGACGGCGGCAACGGGCCTGGTGTCGCTCGGCTACGACCCGGCCCGCGTCAAGACGGAACGCTTCGGTCCGACAGGAGGAGGATGATGGAGAGCAGGCTGGACGGGAATGTCGTCGGAGGGATCCTGGGTGAGGTCTTTCCCTTTGAAATGACCAGCGTTCTTGCCACATGCGGAGGGTGTGGATTCACCGATCCGATCGGCGCGTTTGCCGCATACGTCCACGGCATGGGGACGGTGGTGCGCTGTCCGTCCTGCGATACCGCCGTGATTCGCCTGACGCACGTGAAAGGGCGATATTGGATGGACATGCGCGGAACGCGGATTCTTCGGATCAGTGAGGGCGGTAGCCGGACGTGACGCTGCTTGGGATTCATCACATCACGGCCATCGCCGGCGACCCCCAGCACACCGTGGAGTTCTACGCCGAGATCCTGGGCCTGCGCCTGGTGAAACAGACGGTCAATTACGACGATCCCGGCACCTATCACCTGTACTTTGGGGACGCACTCGGGCGACCCGGCACGATTCTCACCTTTTTCCCCTGGCCGGGCGCGCCCCGCGGGCGCCACGGGGTCGGGCAGGCGGCGGCCGTCTCGTTTTCCATCCCTGCCGACGCGTTGGGGTTTTGGGAGGATCGCCTGCGGAGTCATGCGGTCACGGTGGAGAGGCTGGAGTCCCTGTTCGATGAGCCCATCCTGGTGTTCGAAGACCCCGATGGGCTGCAGCTCGAGCTCGTCGCGGATCCCAGAGAGACCCTGGGCCAATCGTGGGCGGCCGCGCCCGTCCCGGTCGCGCAGGCGATCCGAGGATTCCACAGTGTCGCGTTGCTCGAGCACGCGTACGAGGATACCGAAGCGGTGCTGACCCAGGTGCTGGGTTTCCGTCTGGTCAGGTCCGTGGGACACCGCCGCCGGTACGTCGTGGGGGACGGAGGCCTGGCCTGCTGGGTGGATATTGTCAACGCTCCGGATGCACCACCGGGCCGTGTGGCGGCCGGCACGGTTCACCACGTCGCGTGGCGAACGCCGGATGAGGAGACCCAGCAGGGGTGGCGCCGGAAGATCCTCGAAGAAGGGTTGAGCGTGACACCGGTGCGGGACCGCCGGTATTTCAGGTCGATCTACTTCCGCGAGCCCGGCGGCGTGCTGTTCGAGATCGCGACCGACGACCCCGGCTTCGCGGTCGACGAGTCTCCCGACGCCCTTGGCGCGCAGCTCCGGCTGCCGCCTTGGTTGGAACCTGAGCGTGAGGCCCTCACGGCCCGCCTGCCCAGGCTCCGTGTGCCACAGCCCGGTCCGCGGTAGGAGGGATCCCGATGCGCTCTGATGTTGTCCGGCCATCATCGCACGCCGAGTCTCCCCGAGAGGCGTGGCCCGCGTTGCCGTTGGAGGCATGGAGGGAGACCCGGGATACGCTCCACATGTGGATGCAGATCGTCGGGAAGATCAGGCTCAAGCTCACGCCCCTCGTCAATCACTGGTGGGAGGTCCCGTTCTATCTGACCTCCCGCGGCCTCACCACGACACCGATCCCGTTCGGCGAGCGCGCGTTCGACGCGACCTTCGACTTCATCGACCATGCGCTGATCTTCCAGACGAGCGAAGGGCAAACGGAACGCATCCCACTCCGGCCTCGGTCGGTCGCCGAGTTCTATCACGACGTGATGGAGACACTCCGGGGGCTCGGGATCGGCGTCCGAATCTGGACGATGCCGTCCGAAGTGCAGGCGCCGATTCGCTTCGAAGAGGACCGCCGGCACGCGTCCTACGATGCGGCCTCCGCGCATCGGTTCTGGCGGGTTCTTCTCCGGGTCGACCTCATCCTCAAGGAGTTCCGGGCGCGCTTCATCGGCAAGGCGAGCCCGGCCCACTTCTTCTGGGGAGGCTTCGACATGGCCGTGACCCGCTTTTCGGGCCGGCGCGCGCCGGTCTCCGAGGGCGCCGATCCCATTACCCGCGAAGGGTACTCCCATGAGGTGAGCAGCTGCGGCTTCTGGCCCGGGAGCGGAAGCCTCACCGGTCCCGCGTTCTACTCGTATGCGGCGCCTGAACCCCCCGGATTCAAGGACGCGCCGATCCGCCCGGCGCAGGCATTCTACAGCGCAGAGTTCAACAATTTCCTGCTGATGTACGATGACGTCCGATCGGCGGCGGATCCGCGCGCGGCGGTGCTGGAGTTTCTTCAGAGCACGTACGAGGCGGCCGCGACCCTTGGACGATGGGATCGTGAACACCTCGAACGCACGCCGCCGCGCTGACGATGGCCCTGCGGCCGGCACGCCCCGCGCACCGGTAGCCGGAAGAGATCAACGCCCGGCGGCGTTTCCCACCCCATGAGGGTCGAGAGGTGAGCAGCGCGCGCGGGACGCTTTGGGCGGCGATTCTCGGGTCGTGTATCGTGTTCCTGGACTCGAGCGTCGTGTCGGTCGCGTTGCCCCGGATGGGGCAGGAATTGCCCGCGCACCTCCTCGGCGTGCTGGAGGGCCAGTCCTACGTCTACGGCGGGTATCTCCTGGCGGAGAGCGCGCTCCTGATCCTGGCCGGCGGGATGACCGACGTGTACGGCCGCCGCCGGATGTTTACGCTGGGACTCGCCGGGTTCGGCGTGACCTCGATCCTCAGCGGGCTTGCGCCCACCATGGAATGGCTGGTGGTGTTTCGCGTGCTGCAGGGCGTGGCGGGCGCCCTGCTGGTTCCCGGCTCGATGGCGCTGATCACGGCCACGTTTTCCGGCGAGGAGCAGGGGCGGGCGTTCGGGGTGTGGTCCGGCGCCACCGCCGGCCTGTCGATCCTCGGCCCCTTTGTGGGCGGATTGCTGGTGGACACCGTGTCGTGGCGGGCGGTGTTCTTGATCAATGTCCCGGTCGTCCTGATCACGCTGTGGATGACCGGGCGGTTCGTCCGCGAGAGCCGGGACGCCGGCGCGGCGAAAGCGTTCGATGTGCCCGGCACGCTCCTGACGGCCCTGGCCGTTGGAGGGTTGGTCGTCGGCACGATCTCGGGACAGCAGCGGGAATGGCACAGTCCGGCGGCGTTCGCCGCGCTCGGCATCGGCGCCGCGGCCACCCTCCTGCTGCCGTGGTGGATCATGCGCGCCCCCAATCCTCTCATCCCGCCGTCGCTGTTCCGTTCGCGGAACTTCACGGTGACGAACCTCTCCACCCTCGTGATCTACGCGGCGCTCGCCGTGACGTTCTACTATCTGACGCTGCTGCTGCAGGGCACCTTCGGGTATTCGGCCGCCGCCGCCGGAGTGGCGACCGTTCCCGGGGTGATCTTCATGGCGTTGTTCTCGGCGCGGTTTGGCGCGCTGGCGGCGCGCTACGGCCCCCGCTGGTTCATGACGGCGGGGCCGGTGCTGATGGCCCTCGGGGTCCTCTGGTTTGCGCGGATCCCGGCCACGAGCCCGCCGTGGGCCCTGAACCTGTCGGCGGTCGGGACGTTCGCGCCGCCTGCCGGCTACGTGACCGCCATCCTTCCCGGCCTCCTGTTGTTCGGCCTCGGGGGCATGCTGATGGTTGCTCCTCTCACCACGACGGTCATGGCCTCCGCGCCGGTCGAGCACGCGGGGGTGGCGTCGGCCATCAATAATGCGATTGCGGATGTGGGTCCCCAGCTTGCCGTCGCGGCCCTCTTCATCGTGCTGACCGGCCATTTCTACACCGCGCTGGCGGGTCAGGTCCCGGGGCTGGACGTGGCGTCCCCGGCGGTGCGCGCGGAGGTCGCGCCCCTCAATCTGCCCGGCCCCGGCACCCCGGAGGCCGTCCGCCGCGCGGCGCGCGAGGCGTCCACCGGCGCCTTTCATCTCGCCATGCTCGTGGCCGCCGCGATGCTCCTTGGGGGGGCCGCGATCAACGCCGCCGGTATCCAGACACCCGCCGCCGGCCGGGCCGCCCGGCAGGCCGTTCGGGTGGTGTCCCCCGATCCGTCGTTTCGACGATGGTGCCGCCGGCTGACTGCGGAAGCGCCCACGGCGGCGCCCCCTCGGGAGACCCGCCGCGCCGCGGAGCCGCGATCGACACCGTCATCGAGCAGAGACAGTTGATCTCCAGGAGGCCGGTATGGCGACGATCTGCAAACATCTCGATCAAATACGGAAGGTGACGCCCTCGGGCAAGGGATGCAAGGAGTGCCTGGAGATGGGCGACACCTGGGTGCACCTCCGATTGTGCCTGACATGCGGACACGTCGGATGCTGCGATGATTCGAAGAATCGTCACGCCACCAAGCACTTTCACGGGACGCGCCATCCCATCATCCAATCCTTGGAGCCCGGGGAGGACTGGCGGTGGTGTTACGTCGATAACACCGCCGTGTGATCAGCGGGGCCGCTGTGCGCACGCCGGAAGATCTTCGCGATGATCGTTCATCTCCTGGACGGCACGTACGAGCTGTTTCGCCACTTCTACGGTCTGCGCCGGTTCACCAAAGGAGAGGATCCGCCGTTCGGCGCCGTCACCGGTGTGCTGCATACCGTGCTGGAGACGATCGAGGAGGGGGCGACGCACGTCGGTGTGGCGACCGATCACGTCATCGAGTCCTTTCGCAACGATCTCTGGCCTGGGTACAAGACCGGAGAGGGCATTGACCCCACGCTCCTCGCGCAATTCCACCCGCTGGAAAAGGCGCTCGCGGCGATGGGCGTGGCCGTCTGGCCCATGATCGAGCTCGAGGCCGACGACGGGCTGGCGTCCGCGGCGCGGATCGCATCCGGAAATACGGATGTGGAGAAAATCTGCATCTGGACGCCCGACAAGGATCTGGCCCAATGCGTCCACGACGGTCGCGTCGTGCAGGTTGACCGGAGAGGCCGGAGGATCCTCGATGCCAAAGGCGTTCGCGAGAAGTTTGGAGTGGACCCCGTCCTCATTCCCGACTTCCTCGCGCTCGTCGGCGATCCGGCGGATGGATATCCGGGCATCGCGGGGATCGGTCCGAAAACCGCGGCGCGTTTGCTGAACCGCCACGGCATCATCGAGAACTTCCCACCCGCCGTCCTCGGCGATGACCGGCGCGGCATGGCCCTCCTCTTCAAGGATCTGGCGACGCTCCGGACCGACGCGCGCCTCTTCCACGATGTGGACGAGCTGCGGTGGCGCGGCCCCACCGAGGCCTTCGCGGCGTGCGCGGCTCGTCTCGGAGACGCCCGCCTGCTGGAGCGCTCGCTGGCGGCGCCGGCCGGCTGATTGTCTACCCCCGGCGTCACACGGGTATCCAATCTGAGCGAGACGCGGTGAAGATTCTATCGGGTTGGGTGCCCATGAGGATCCTTGACGAGAGACACGCTCCAATCGTGCGGGCGTTCGGCCCGGTCCGCACGTTGATGGTGATCGCCGTCGCGCTCAGCCTGGGATGCGGCGCGGCAGCGGCGGGACCGGGTCACCCGGCGTACCTGCCGATGATCTTTCACGCGGAGAGTCAGAGCATCCGGACCACGGCATGCCTGCAGGTTGTCGAGCGCGCCTACCCCCAATCGGCCTGGTGGGAAGACACCAGGAGCACATTGGACGCGCCTGAACGCGCTCTCAAGGCCGTGATCGCGGCCATCAAACAGAAAGATCGAGCCGCGCTCTATCAACAGTCCCACCCCACGCTGGGTCGAGATCCCAAGCGGTTCGATGACCAGGCGAAGGCCTTCTTTCAGCAGTTCGAGGTGCTTGAGCTCGTCGCGATGCCTCGGGCCTACGAATTCGACGGACTGGCGGTGTTTTTCGCGAAGATTCGGTTCAAGCAGCAGACGTTTTTCGCGCCGTTCATCTTTGCGTCCGAAGATGACGGATCATTTGGATTTCTTCCTTATCGGACGGACACGGTGACTTATCAGCTCGTGGACGATTGGTTCAATTCAATGTGGGGACCGGCGGCAACGGCCAATCCAGCGTACTGCACCGGTGAAGACATCAAGCGGGCCACGCATCGAGTCTCGCCCGTGCCGTCCTCGGGGACGGCGAATTGGGCTGGGCCCCGGAGCTCTCTGTTTCTCGTCGGCGCATCGCTCGACACGCCGGGACGGCTGACCACCCTCGTTTCGCGGGTGACCGCGACGATCAAGGACTTGAAATCGGCCCTTGCCGGTCGGGGGATAGACGACTTCGCCGAGCGCCTGACTCCCGAAGGCGCAAGACGCGTGAAGGAGTGGTTTGCGACGGCCGACCAGACCGAACGCCGCAGGTATCAGGCGGCGATCACGGAACAGCAACCGTTCTTCCTCTTTGATGCGTCGCCGTTGGTGGTCGTCTACACGAAATCGCCCGTTGTGGTGCAGGTCATGTATTTCACGTTCAATGCCGGCAACCGATTGCTCTGGACAAACTCTTCCTACATCACGGTAGCGGACCGGGTGTTCAAGAGGGGCCCGCTGTATGACGCTGCCGCTCCGGATCAACCGTTCAGCAGCATCGCTCTCAAATGAGGACTCGTCCCGGTGCGTTGTCCGGACGCTCCGGTGCGAAGGCGTTGCGAGTGCCATGCTCGCTTCACTGCGGCTCAGGATGGATATTGACCACGATGTTTCGCCGGAGCCGTTTGCGCAATGCCAGTTCGATCCGCTCGGTGATATCGTGCGCCTCCGCCACGGGCAGGCCGGGCCGCAGCGTGCAGTGGACCGTCACGATCATGTTCTGATCGAGCCTGCGGACCTCCACCGCGTGACACCCCAGGACGCCTGGGGTGGCGCGAACGATCTCTCGCAGCTTTTCCTCGACATCTGTTTGCGCATCCGGAGCCTCCTTGGCGCTGCCGACGCGCGTCTGCAGCGGCTCGATGTGCACGTTGACGTCGTGGACTTCGGGCAGTTCCCGCTCGATGGCGCGTTCCAATTGGGTGGCCCGGTCGTGCGCTGCGCTCAGCGGCAGCGACGGCTCCATCTCCAAGTCGAGGTTCACGCTGACCCGGCCATTGACCGTGAACGCCGTCACGTCGTGGATCTGGAAGTTGTCCCGGTGCGCAATCGAGCGAATCCGGTCCACCAGGTCTCCGGGAGCAGGCGCCCGGGGAGCCGCATCGACGACCACGTCGGCGGTTGGATAGAGGGTGTGGACCGCAGACTCGACGTCATCGATCACGGCCTGGGCATGTTCCAAGGGGATGTTGCTCTCCAGGGTGAGCCGGAGGTCCACAAACAACCTGTTGCCGCTTCGACGGACTCGGATCCGATCCTGGTGCAGGACCCCGGGCACACCGGCGACGGCGCCGGCGAGCCGTTCGGACACCCCTTTGGGCGCGGCATCGAGCAGCGCATCGACCGTCTCGTGCCCCAGGCGCAGTCCCACGTACAAGGTGATCCCGGCGACGACCAGCGCGGACACGGGGTCGGCGTGGCGCAGCCAGGAGGGCAGGCCCAGTTGCGCGGCAGAGAGCAGGACGAGGCTGAGCATGACCGCGCCCGTGCCGTAGGTATCCGTTGAGAAGTGCAGGGCGGTGGCCTGGAGCGCCTGGCTGTCGTACTTTCTCGCCGCCCGGGCCAAGGCCCGTGATCGGCTGATGTCGATGACGATGGACGCGAGCAGCACGGCGAACGCCCACAGGGACGGCGTCACGTGGACTTCCTGAAAGAAGAGCCGGTGGGCGGCTTCGACCACGATCCATCCGCTCGTGAGGAAGAGGAGGCCGGTTTGAATGAACGCGGACAACTGCTCTACCTTTCCGTGACCAAAGGGATGAGAGGTGTCCGCGGGCACGTCGGCGGCGCCGACGGAGACAAAGGTGATCCCCGCGGCGAGCAGATCCAGGGCCGAGTGCGCCGCTTCTGAGAGGATCCCCAGGCTGCCGGTCAGGAGTCCGACGGTGACCTTCGTGGCGACGAGGAACGCCGACGCCAGCACGGACGCGAGGGCGATCCGGCGCTTCTCCTCCGAGGGCATCCCGAGCGAGACTGGCTCGACCATCTCCAGAGCATCTACCTTTGTCAGAGGAGCCTCGCGGCCCTGCCCAAAACCAGTGGGCTGGGTGGTGCGTGCATGACGAGATCTTGGAGGTGAGGGCATGCTGTTCATGGTCATTGAAAATATTCGCAGCCAGGATGGGATAGCCGTCTATCGCCGGTTCCGGGACAAAGGCCGGATGACCCCCGATGGCCTCAAGTTCGTGGGCAGCTGGACCGAGGCCAACCTGGGGCGGGTCTTCCAGTTGATGGAGTGTGATGATGTTGCGCTCTTCCAGCGGTGGGTCGCCAGGTGGTCTGACCTCGTCGCCTTTGAGATCGTGCCCGTCATCGCCGGCAAGGACACGGCGGACGCCTTGTCCGGCCAGCTCTAACCCCCCGCAGGGAGGGTGATCAGCCCGAACGCCGGGCTGACGATGCTCAGCCCGCGACGATCTTCATGATGAGGAACAGACGAGAACCTCCCTGTTACGGCACCTGCTGCCAGGAGAGCATCGCGATGCCCGTGCCGAGCGCGCTGAGCGCGAGCGGATCAAACCTCAGCACGACCGTGGCATCCTGGGTCATGAAGCTGGGATTCGGGGATCCCCGGTTGTTGTGGTACATGGCCCCCACCTGATCCACGCGCGCCCCGGGTTCGACCGCCATGCCATCCTGGGTGTAGACCAGGCCGTCCACGATCAGCGCGCTGCCCTCACACAGCACCAGGCGCCCCGACCCGTTGACGCGCTGCCCCGCGCACGTTTCCTTCGGGCGGTCGACGGGGTGGGGAGACCCCAGCACCAGGATGCCCGGGGTCCTGCGGCCGGCCACGGCGGTGAGGTCATGCCGGAGCGTGACCGCAATCTTGCTGTCGATGATGACGTCGCCCGCCACGGCCAGCGTCACCGTCCCCGGGACGCTTCCCAGGGTTTGCGCGAGCCCCAGGGTCCCCAGAAACTCAAACGATCCATCGACATAGACCGTGCCCTGAAGGAACAACTGCGGGTTTTGCTTCATGTAGAACAGCAGTTGGTAGAACTGGATGCGGGTGTAGACAGAGTCCGCTTTGTCGCGCATGCCCGCGGCTCGGTTGAGGGCGGCGTTCGCGGTATTTTGGGCGGCCCAGGCTCTGATCGTCGCGGGATCGAGCGCGATCCGCGGGAACGTCTCCGTTCGGATGTCCTTCAGGTAGACGTGCCGCAGGTAATTGGCCCCGCGGAGCGCAGCGATGCCGGGCACGTCCGTGATGTTGTCTCGCACGGTGACGCACGCATGCGGCGTGCCACATCGGTTCAGGATCAGCTCGGCCGCCGGCCTGGCCTTGATGATGTCTCCGAACGCGGAGGAGATCCACGGGGTCGGGTCCGCCTCCGGATCAGGATTGTATTCGGGCGCCGTGGAGAATCCGAACAGTTGGTAGTCCGCGAGAATGCCGTCCCTCAGCGTGACGGTATCGGTGAGGGTCTCGCTCAAGGCGTTCACCCGAGTGTCCGCATCCGCGAAGTTGATCTCGGTGAACGAACCCAGGTTCCCGCCGCCCCCGGGCGTCCCCACCGCATACGGTGCGAGGTAGACGCGAGAGGTCGCTCCCCGGAACTGCACGGGCCCCACCCCAAACAGCGCCGCGAGGAACGGCGCGCCTCCCACGGCGCATCCCCGGACGCGAGCCCCGATCGTCCGTCCGAGAAATGCGACCTCCCCATGCGATTCCAAGGTCTTGAGCCCCGGTCCGCACCCGGCCGCCGGACCGGCGTCCACCCAGTACGTGAAGAGCCCGCTCCCGTAGGGGACCGTCACTCCCCGGTCCGGGGTGGTGTACCCCGCCGGATCGGCTGCCGCCGAGGCCTGCACCGCGGCCTCCGCCAGGCCCGCCTGAGCGATGTAGAAGCTGCGGGCCACCGCGAACTGGATGGAGGCGTGGGTGAGGTCCGTGTCCATCATGCCGATCAGCGCGATACTGATCACCGTGACGATCAAGACGGAGGCCAACAGCGCGATCATGGCGAGCCCCCGCTCTCCGCGGTGAATCGCGCGGAGCGGCGCCGGACCCCGGCGGGCAGGCGGCGTCCCGCGAGGACTCAGGGGAAGCTCACCTCCAGGAGGGCTTTGGGGCCGTCGAAGCGCATCAGCATCTTGTTGATGAGTTCGCGCCCGATCAGCGGCGTCGTGCCGAGGCTCACGGCCCTGGCGATGACGCGATACCCGTTCACGGAGACCTCGACGGCATAGAGCGGAAGCGAACGGGGAGGCCCCTCGACCCCGACGACGGTCAGCCGTCCCACGGCCGGCAGGTGGAGTTGGGCCGGCAACCCCAGCGGCAGCACGCTGATGTCCGCCCCGGTGTCCACGAGCGCCGAGAAGAAGATCTCCGGCGCCGCCCCGGGCCGGCCGACGCGAACGGGGAGGACGGGCGCGGGAGGCGTGTGCTGCCTGCCGTACCGGTAGCGCGGCACTTAGGCCGGGACCCGGCGGGGGGAGCGAAGGTGCACGATCTGGTTGGTTCCCACACACTGAGGCATGAAGACGGGCCTGACGCCGACTTTGGCGAAGATACGGGCCGCCAGGGCGCTGAAGTCCGCGTCATGGTCCAGGACGCGCCGGTCGGCGATGGCGAGATACTCGCCGGCGTACCGGCGGAGCAGCGAACGTTTGTGGGCTTCGTACCACGCCATATCCGCCTCGAGCGGTCCGAGGTCGTCCTGCGGTGGCGCCCCCAGGGCGCGCGTGAGCGCCGTCGTCGCGAGCGCGGTCAGGGTCAGCCCCTGTCGCGCCGCCCGGGCTTTGAGTTCGCGGACCAGGTCCGTAGGGATCCCTCGCAGGTACAGCGTGGTGTTGCGCAGCGGGTGCGCCATATGATCACCTCTGTTAGCATGCTAACATAGAGAGGGCCCCCGGGCAAGCGCAGGCCAGCGGGGGCGCGGGCGGCTGGATCGGCCTACACGGCCGGATCGGGCTGCGCAGGTCAGTCCTGAGAGCCGCTGTCCTCGGTGATCAAGGCGGGGCCCGCGCCGGTGACGCCGCTACCTCTGGTCGGGGGGCGACTGCGTACCGGTGCCCGTCACGACCCGCCCAACCGAACCGGTCCCCCAGGTGAAGTCGATGGTCGTCCCGTAGCCGGTGGCATTGGACGGGGTAAACTGCACGACAATCGTCTGGCTGGCGCCGGCGGGGAGACTGAACGAGGGCCCGGAAGCGACAGTGAACAATTGGCCGGCCTCGCTCGCGACCGTTCCACTGACGGTGCTCCCTCCCAGGTTCGTGACGGTGAACGCACGAGCTGCGGATCCGCCCACGGCGACCGGCCCGAAGTCGGCGCCCGAGGGCGTGATCGACACGGTGGGAGGCGCGGGCGTCGCGGCGGGGTTGATCCCGGAGACGGCGAACGCCGTCGCCGCGGAGAGCGAGCCGAGATCGGCGCCGATATCGGTTCCATCCGTCCCGGCATGACTGTAGGGGCTCCCGGCCGCCAGATGATAGTCGCCGCCGGCGAGATTCGCGAAACCCACGTCGGCGAGGGTCGCGGGGAAGAAATTGTTGGGCGGATAACCCGCCGCCGCCCCGCCCGGGAGCACGTTGCCGGCGAACACGAAGCCGGGGAAATAGGTGTTCAGGGTGCCCATCGGGTTGGCGACCGTCCCGTCCCCGCTCACCCCGTAGTGGTTGTTGGGGGTGACGGTATTCGTGAAGACAAATCCGGTATGGGGCCCGCGGCCCGCGTTGTGCGTCAGGGCAAAGAGCGGCCACTCGGCCTGGAGGGCGGTGTTGTGGTCGATAACGACGTTCGCCGTCCCATCGGCCAGGAGGAACAACAGCCCCACGTAGCCGCCGTTGCCCGCGAACGCGCCGATGTCGGTGAACAGGTTGTGCTTGATGAGCACCCGCTGGAGCTGCCCGCTGGCGGTCGAGAGATCGTCCCACCCCAGGAGGTTGATCCCCCCCGTCGAGTGCCGGACGATGTTGTGCGTGAACGTGACATCCCGGACGGTGGACCACGGCGCGGTGCCGTTCTGGTTCCGCGGGGTGAATACGATGGCCAACCCATCCTGGTCGGCCTGCATCCAGTTGTTCTCAAAGATGTTGCCGTCGATCAGCACCCGCTGGGCGTTCTTCAACTCGAGGAGGTTCTTGACGCTCCACGGGGTGCCGGCGTACGTGGGGTCCCCGATCCGCCACGACAGCGGCTTGGAGAAGTAATTGCCGCGGATCTCGATGTCGGAGGGCACCAGGTTCGGGATCGTCGGATCTTGCCCGCCGAACATGACGTTGGCCCCGGCCGCCTCCAGGAAGTTGTTCACGATCTTGAAGGGCCCCGGGCCGTTCGCGCTCATGATCGCCTCGGTATCCCGATCCGTGAGCTTGAAATCCGACAGGTACGAGTCGATCACGGCCGCGGACGCCGCGTCCATGAAGATGCCGCGGATGCCTCCCACGGCCGGGTCGCCGTGGATGTAGCACCGGTCGAAGATGATGTCGTGCGGGACCGCCGTCGCGTCCGTCTCGCTGCGGACTCCCGGGGAGGGCAGGGCGCTGTCGGGGGCGCTGCTCCGCACGAAGATCCACCCGGCCCCCGGCTTGTTCGGGAGCACAAACGGGCCCGTGAACGTCGCGCCGGCCGCGAGCGTAATGATGTCGCCCGGGTTGGCGCTGTTGAGCGCCGCCTGAAAGTCGCCGCCGGCCGGCACGGCGATGATCTGCCCCGACGGGGGCGTGTAGGTCGTGTCGAGAAACGCCTGCGGCTGCGCCGGCAGGGCGGCCTGCGCTTGGGCGACCGGCAGCCGCGGGCCGGGAAGGCTCGCCGCGGCTGCGGCGAGCAGTATCAGGCGGCGGAGCCAGGTGACAGATGGACAAGGACGCATCTTCAGCACGACGTCTCCCGGTGTTTTCAAATCTGCGGTCGGGCGCGGGTCGAACACGCGGTCGGATTCCGCGCGCAGGGATCGTCTCTACTCGGGGACTCTCCCGTCGGCCTAGAGAGTAAGCCTTAGGGATCCGGGGTCGGTATCAGGTGATTGCCGGATCTCTACCAAAGAAAAGCCTCAAAGTGATTGAGATTTGCGCCGGGAAGAGCATTTATACTTGCTGTCAGGATATTTCGCTCAGGCCGCACAGAGGGGGAGGCACTCCGATGACCTCGCGGGACCTTAGCTGGGCGCGGTGGGGATTCCCGTGTTCGCCCGAATGAGCGGGGGGCTGCAGATGCTCATGGGACCAACGGGGGGGTACCTCTGGTCCTTTCCCCTGGCGGGCGCCGTGGTAGGCTGGGCCGCGGACCGCGCCTTCGCCCGCGGAGGCCGCAGCGCCGTGTATCTCTACGGGGGCATCCTCGCGGGGATCGCCGTGATCTACGCGGTGGGCGTGGCCGGCCTCATCGCGTCCGGCGCCGTTCACACGCTGCGGCGCGGCCTTCAGGTTGGGGTCGTTCCCTTCCTCTGGTTTGACCTGCTGAAAGGATACCTGGCGGGGGTGGTGTCCGCGCGCGTGCGCTCCGCGGTGCTCGGCGAGCGGAGGCAGGCGCCCCTCGCGTGAGGGATTCGGGACGAGGCGATGCCGCGCGCCCGCGGGGCGCGGGACGGGCGGTGGGCCCGGTCCCGCGCTAACCGCGAATTCGGCGGCCCCGCCCGCCGCTGCTCGATCCGCACCCGGCGCAGCTCCCAAAGAAATCGACGGCGTGGTCCTTGACGGTGAACGTCGCGTCCGGCGCCTTGACCTTGCAGGTGGCGAAGTCGGTCACCTTGCCGCAATCCAGACAGATCATGTGGTGGTGGTGTTCGGGCGTGCAGAACACGTACCGGGTCAGGCGGTTGGGCTGCGGATAGGATTTGCACAGCCCCGCGGCCGTCAGGGCATCGATCAAACGGTAGACCGTCGCGCGCCCGGGGCGGAGGCCCGCTTTCTCAGCCGCGGCCCTCAGTTCCTGGGGACTGTACCAGCGCCCGGAAGCGGCGAACAGGCGCACCAGCCGGCGGCGCAACGGGGTCACACGCAGGCCCGCCCGTCTCAACTGGGTCCAAATCGCCTCGGGTGCATGCCGCGAGGTGGACATCCCGCCTCCCTCGCGCCGCACCGGCCCCGCAAAATCTTGACAGGGGCGGCGGCGCTGCTCTATACTTCGTGAGACTCAATCTCGATACTCAATCTCAAGTACGAAACCAGTATGGAGGGGGCGGCCGATGCTGTCAAGCCGGTTCGCGCGGATGGTGTGCCTGGCCGTCGGAGGCGCGCTCCCCCTGGCGGCGTCTCCGGCGTTCGGGGCGCCGCCTTCTCCCGCGACCGTCGTCGCCGCCGAGAACTTCTACGGCGACATCGTGGGCCAGATCGCCGGGGACCACGTCAGGGTCACCAGCATCATCAGCGATCCGAGCGTCGACCCGCACGAGTACGAGACCAACCCCCGGGACGCCGCCGCCGTCGCGAATGCCCGCCTGGTCATTCAAAACGGCCTGGGCTACGACACCTTCATCGATCACCTGGTGGCCGCCTCACCCAATCCACAGCGAACGCTGATCGTGGTCTCGGCGCTGACCGGGCATGTCAATGGGGACAACGTGCACCTGTGGTACGATCCGGCCACGATCCCCAGGGTCGCCCAGGTCATCCTCGACGCCCTGGTCCAGATCGATCCCGGGAACGCCCCCTCCTACCGGAACCGGTACAAGGCGTTCCAAGCGTCGCTGGCGCCGCTGAATCACGCGATCGCCGGCATCAAAGCGCAATACGGCGGCGCCCCGGTCGCGTGTACCGAGCCCGTCTTCGGCTACATGGCGGCGGCCCTCGGGCTGAACGTCCTCACCCCATTGTCGTTTCAGAAGGCCGTCGAGGAAGGCGAAGATCCGCCGGCGTCGGCCCTGGCGCAGATGGAGGACCAACTCAGGCAGCATCAGGTGAAGGTCCTGCTGTACAACACCCAGACGGTCTCCCCCATCACCACGAGAATCCAGCAGATGGCGAAGAGCGTGGGCGTCCCCGTGGTCGGCGTGTCGGAGACCGAGCCGCCGGGCACGTCCTTTCAGCAGTGGATGCTCTCCCAACTCGAACCGCTGCGCCTGGCGCTGGGCCGGGGGAAATGATGTCCGAGATCCCCGCGCTTCTGCTCGACCGGGCGACCCTGCGGTTGGGCGGCAAGACCCTCTGGAGCGACCTCTCCCTCACCGTGCCTCGCGGCGAGTTCCTGGCGGTCCTCGGCCCCAACGGCAGCGGCAAGACCTCCCTCCTGCGCACGCTCCTGGGCCTGCAGTCGCCGGATAGCGGGCGCGTGGAGGTGCTTGGGCGGGTGCCCCGGCGCGGCAGCCAGGCGGTCGGCTACGTCCCTCAGCAGCGGGCCTTCGACCCAGACCTGCCCCTGCGCGGGCGCGATCTCGTGGCCCTGGGTCTGAATGGACACCGATGGGGATCCTCCCTGAGCCCGCGCGGCGTCCACCGCCGAGTCGACGAGATGCTGGCGCTGGTGGGGGCGCGGCCATATGCGGACGCCGCGATCGGGCGGCTGTCGGGGGGCGAGCAGCAGCGCCTGCGCGTCGCCCAGGCCCTGATCAGCGATCCCCAGATCCTGTTGTGCGACGAGCCGTTGCTCAGCCTGGATCTGCACTACCAGCAGGCGACCGTGGAGCTCCTCGCCGACTGGAACCGGCGGCGGAGCGTGACCGTGGTCTTCGTGACGCACGACATCAACCCGGCGCTCTCCGCGATCGATCGGGTGCTCCTGCTCGCCGGCGGCCGCTGGGCGGCCGGCACACCGGATCACGCGCTCACCTCCGAGACCTTGAGCCATCTCTACGGTCTCCCGGTCGAGGTGCTCAGGATCGGGGGGCGGGTCGTCGTGCTGGGGGCAGAGCTCGGCGGGCACGCGCCGCTGCCGGAACATCCGGCGGCCGTCTGATGCACTCGCTGTGGCACTACGCGTTCGTGCAGCAGGCGCTGCTCGCCGGCATCATCACCGCCATCCTGGCCGGCGTCGTCGGACCGATCGTCACGATGCGCAACATGTCCTTTGCCGTGCACGGCCTGGCCGAGGTCGGGTTTAGCGGGGCCGCGGGGGCGGTCATGCTGGGACTGCCGGCCCCGGTGGGGGTGCTGGTGGCCGCGTTTGCCGCCGCCGGAGCGATCGGCGCCCTCGGGGTGCGGCTGCGCGAGCGCGACGTTGCCGTCGGCAGCGTCCTCGCGTTTGGGATGGGTCTTGGGGTGCTCTTCCTCACCCTCTCCACCCGCTACGCCACCGAGGCGTTCAGCATTTTGTTCGGGTCGATCCTCGCGGTGAGCCGCCAGGACGTGCTCCGCACGGCCCTTGTCGGAGCGGCGGCGATGGCTGCCCTGGCGGCCATCTACCGGCCGCTTCGGTTTGCCAGCGTCGATCCTGAGGTCGCCGAGGCCCGCGGGGTGCCGGTCCGGCTGCTGTCGACCGTGTTCCTCCTGATCCTGGCGCTCGCGGTCGCGGAGGCCATCCAGGTGGTCGGCGCGCTGTTGGTCTTGACCCTGGTGATCGTCCCGGCCGGAGCGGCGCAGCGGCTGACGGCGCACCCCAGCCTGATCACTGTCTGCAGCGTGGCCATTGCGCTGGCGGCGACTACCGGCGGGCTCGTCTTGGCACTGTACACGTCGTGGCCGGTGAGCTTCTTCGTCACGGCACTCAGCTTCACCGCCTACGTGGTCGCCCGGGCGAAGGCTCCCCTGGTGGCGTTGATCAGGGCAAGCAGGAGAAGCCGGACCGCCGACAGAAGGCGCAGCGCACTCGGATAGCGGGCCGCCGGCGACGCGCGCCCGGGGGAGCTGCGAGCCATGGGCGGGGAACGGTTCCATAACCTCCGTGAGGGAGGCATTCCTCGGGCGCTCGCCCCGGGCATCCGGGCTCGGATCTTTCCCGGGACGCACCTGATGCTTTCGGTCGTCGAGTTGGAGCCGTGGTCGGAGTCGCCGGTGCACTCGCATCCGAACGAGCAGTGGGGCGTGTGTCTCGAGGGCGGGTGGATCCGGATTCAGGAAGGGCGGGAATTTCCCGTCAGGGCAGGCGATTTTTGGGAGACGCCGCCGAACGTGGCCCACGGCGGACGGACGCTCGGCCAGCGCTGCATGATCCTCGATATCTTTGCACCACCGCGGGAGGAATATCGGCGGCCCGGCGCAGGGCTGGGGGCCGCATCCCCGAAGGAGAACCCGTAGCCGTAGAGAACGGGCGAGGGACGCAGGGAGGTTGGCCATGCACCCAGGCGAGCAGGGTTCTGAGGCACTATCGCGCCGCGGGTTCCTCGGCCGGGCGGCCGGGCTCGGCGTCACAGCGGCCGGCATCGCGGCGGCCGGGCTCCGGGAAGCGATCGGGCCCCGCCCCGCCGCCGCTCAGACCACGAAGAAGCGGGAGCTGGCCGTCGCCCAGGGCGGGGACATCTCGAAGCTCGATCCCCATTTTTCCACCTCGTCCAACGACATCCGGGTCTCCTTCAACATTTTCGACAACCTGACCAGCCGCCACCCCGACGGGAAGCTCTCCCCCGGGCTCGCGACCCAGTGGGAGAGGACCGAGCCCACCACCTGGCGGTTCGAGTTGCGCCAGGGGGTGAGGTGGCACAACGGGGACCCCTTCACCTCGGCCGACGCGAAGTTCTCGATCGAGCGGACCTACGACCCGGCCGCGAAAACGCTGGTCGCGACCGTGTTCACGACCATCGAGCGGATCGAGGCTCCTGGCCCGTTCAGCCTCGTCATGCACACCAAGAAGCCGGATCCGCTCCTGGCGGCGCGGCTCGCGTTCTATGGCGGCCAGATCGTCCCCAGGAAGTACCTGGAGCAGGTGGGCCCCGAGGCGTTCAACGCGAAGCCGGTGGGCACGGGCCCCGTCCGTTTCATTTCCTGGACCAAGGACGACCGGCTGGTGCTGGAGGCGACCCCCGACTATTGGGGGGGGAAGATCGATGCCGATCGCGTGACCTTCCGGCCGATCCCCGAGACGGCGCCGCGGGTGGCCGCCCTCCTCAAGGGCGAGGTGGATGTCATCTCCCAACTCCCGCCCGACGAATGGAGCCGTGTGAACCAGAACCCGACAACCCGCGGCGTCGGCAGGCTCTACGCGGGGCTCTACGTGCTGGCCGTCAACTCGAAGGTGAAGCCGCTCGACAACCCGCTCGTCAAGCAGGCGATGTCGCTCGCGATCGACCGCGTGGCCATCGTCAAGGACCTGTTCCGGGGACGCGGGCTCGTCCCCAACGGCCCGATCGCGAAGGGCGACAACCACTACGACCCCGCGCTTCCTCCGCTCACATACAATCCGCAGCGGGCGCGGGAGCGGTTGAAGGAGGCCGGCTACAAGAACGAACCGATCACCATTGAGACCACCGTCGGCTACCTGGCGAACGACAAAGCGATGTCCGAGGCGATCGCCTCGATGTGGAAGGATGTCGGGCTCAATCCGGTGGTCGAGGTGATCGAGTACTCCGTCCGCGCCCAAAAGAACCGGGAAAGGTCCTTCAAGGGCGTGTTCTGGTCCGATCCGACCTCGACCCTCGGCGATCCGGATGGGATGATGTGGCGGCTCCTCGGGCCGGGCGGGCCGCAGGACTACTGGAGGCTTCCCGAGTTCGACGAGCTGGGGAACGCGGCCCGCTTCAGCCTGGACGAGACGTTCCGCGACGAGGCGTACAGGAAGATGACCCGGATCTTCCTCGAGCACAACCCTTGGATCGTCGTGCTCCAGCCGGACGAGGACTACGGCCTTCAGCAATACGTCGATTTTACGCCGAACCCGAACCAGCAGTTCGAGGTCCGCCGCTTCAATTTCCGCATGCGCCGCCCGTAGCGCCGGCGCCGCCGGGCGTTCCCGATGCACGGCCTCGGCGCCTTCCTCGCCTACCGGCTCCTCCGGACGCTGATCGCCCTCTGGCTCGTCTCGTCGGTGGTCTTCGCGGTGATGCGGCTGTCGGGTGACCCGGTGCCGCTCCTGCTCCCGCCCGACGCCCCGATCGCCGAGATGGAGCGGGTGCGTCATGACCTCGGGCTCGACCGCTCCCTTCCGGTCCAGTACGCCGTGTTCATCGGGAACGTCCTCCACGGGGACTTCGGGCGGTCGATCCACTTCCGACAGCCGGCGATGGATGTGGCGCTCTCCTACCTGCCGGCCACGTTCGAGTTGGGTGCGGCCGCCTTCCTGGTCGCGGTCGTCGTCGCGTTTCCTGTGGGCGTCCTCTCGGCGGTGCGCCGGAACTCCCTGCTCGATCACGCCGCCATGGGGCTGGCGCTGATCGGCCAGTCCGCCCCGACGTTCTTTCTCGGCGTCCTCTTCATCCTTGTGTTTTCCCTCCGGTTCGACCTGTTCCCGACCTCGGGCCGGGGGGACTGGCGGCATCTGGTCCTGCCGGCCCTCACCCTCGGGGCCTTCGCGATGGCGTCGATCGCCCGCATCACGCGCTCGGCCGTGCTCGAGGTCCAGCGCGCCGATTTCATCCGGACGGCGCGGGCCAAGGGGCTTGCCGAGTTCGTGGTGGTCGTCAAGCACATGCTCAAGAACGCCGCCCTGCCCATCATTACCATCACGGGGCTCCAGTTCGGGACGCTGCTCGGCGGCGCGGTGGTGACGGAGACGGTGTTCGCGTGGCCGGGGATGGGCCGGCTGGCGATCCAGTCGATCTACAACCGCGACTACCCGGTCGTGCAGGCTGCCGTCTTCATCGCGGCGGTGCTGTTCATCTTCATCAACCTCACGCTCGATACCCTCTACGGTGTGCTCGATCCCCGGTCGCGGGAGTTCCGCGGGTGAGGCAGGACGTGCCGGCGGCGTGGCCGGGCCGCGCCGCCGGCGTGGCCGGTGCGCGCGCGAAGCGGAAGGCCCGGCGCGTCCCCTGGATGATCGTGGCCGCGTGCGGCCTCGTCGGCGCCCTCGTGGTGATCGGGGCGGCGGCGCCGATCTTGGCGCCCTCCAATCCCGAGCGCGGGGCGCTCGGGGCCCGCCTCGAGGCGCCGACGCTCGCCGGCGCCGACGGCCGGGCCCACCTGCTGGGCACGGACCACCTGGGGCGCGATGTCCTCTCGCGGGTCATCTACGGCACCCGCGTCTCGCTGACCGTGGGCTTCGCGGCGGTCGCCATCGGAGGACTGATCGGCGGCACGCTCGGGCTTGTGGTCGGCTTCCGCGGCGGCTGGATCGACGAGGTGGTCATGACGGTGGCCGACGCCCAACTGGCGTTCCCGTTCATCCTCCTCGCCATCGGGATCATCGCGGTCCTGGGACCGTCCTTCCCGAATCTCATCCTCGTCGTGGGCCTGTCCGGATGGGTGACCTACGCCCGGGTGCTGCGATCGCAGGTGCTCTCGCTCCGCCGGCGCGAGTTCGTCGATGCGATCATCGGGCTCGGGGGGTCCGTCCCGCGCATCATCGTCAGGCACATCCTTCCCAACGTCGCCTCGACGTTCATGGTGATCGCGACGCTCGAACTGGCCCGGGCCATCGTGCTCGAAGCCACCCTTTCATTTCTGGGGCTCGGGGTCCAGCCGCCGACCCCGTCCTGGGGCGGCATGATCCACGAAGGCCGCGATTACCTCGACAGCGCCTGGTGGATCTCGATCTTCCCAGGCGCGGTGCTGATGCTCACCTCGCTCGTGGTGAGCCGGACGGGCGACTGGCTGCGGGATATGCTGGACCCGACCCTCCGCGGAGGGTAAAATGGCTGAAAGGTAAGGGCCCCGGCAGCGGTCAACCTACCAGCGGTGGCCCCGCACCTCGGCTCGACAACCGCCTCTGCGGACAAGGAGGACACGAGGGAATGGAGACCAAGCTCCCCGACACCGCGAATTGGGGCAAGCCCGACTGGGGGATTCGCGTCCCGCCCCGAGACGGGTTTGGCATCGATCTGAGGGACTGTTTCATCGGCCAGGCGGGCCGGGTCCCCGAAGATGCGCCGGCTCACTGGGGCCTGGCGCAGCGGGGCTCGGTGATCGATCCGCAGACTCCGCCATTTGACTTTCCCGTCAGCAAAAAGATCGAGGTCTGGACGGAGAACATCGCGGATTTGGTCGAGCAGGCCAAATTGGGTCAGTGGAACGCCGCCACCGACATCTCATGGCGCGACCTCAGGCCGCTGCCCGCGGACCTGGAGCAGGCCGTCTGTCAGGTCTGCACCTTCATGATTCAGAATGAATATCTCGCGCTCTATCTCCCCGCGAAGCTGCTCACCCAGGTGGACCCGCGGTTCACCGAGGTCGTGCTGTTCCTGGCGTCCCAGGTCGAGGACGAAGCCCGCCATGTGGAAGTCTTCACCAAGCGGGCCCTCGCCAACGGCGGCGGTCTGCAGTATGTCTCGGCCGCCACGGAGTGGTCCCTGAAGAGCCTGCTCACCCAGGACAACTTCACGGACGCGTCCTTCCTCCTCCACATCCTGGGGGAGGGCACGTTCATGGAACTGCTCAAGTACCTGGAGGAGGTCTC
>WNGC01000428.1_pt1 | contig 24188 bp, 23 predicted proteins | sample 5400051 | NCBI WGS metagenome assembly WNGC01 (sample SAMN13153368, study PRJNA577476) | soil metagenome | isolation source: 20 cm soil or saprolite under grassland replicate 2 | place: USA:California | collected 2016-06-15
CTCCGATGTCCTGATCGAGGTGGCTCGTCACCATCTGGACCGCGACGCGCACGGCGTTCTTGATGGCGCGCGCGGGGGAAGCGCCGTGACAGATGATCACCACCCCCCTCACCCCGAGCAGGGGCGCGCCGCCCTGCTCCGAGTAGTCGAGAAACTTGAACAGCTGCTTCGCTTCGGGCCGGCCCAGCACGTCGGGGAACGACTGCTGCATCATCCCCATGAACATGCGGCCCGCCGACTCGTAGAACTTGAGGACCGCGTTCCCGACGAAGCCGTCGCACACGACCACGTCGATCCGGCCCTGCTTGCATTGACCCGCCAGGATGTCCCGGCCCTCGACGTTGCCGACGTAGTGGATGCCCGCCGTCTGCTTGAGGAGCTGGTGCGCTTCCTTCACGACGGCGTTGCCCTTCTCGTCCTCCTCGCCCACGTTGAGCAGACCGACGCCGGGCTGCGGCCGATCCAGCACGTCGCGCACGTACACCGACCCGAGATGCGCGAAGCCCACCAGCTCGCGCGCGTCGCAGTCCACGTTGGCGCCGCCATCGAGCACCAGCACGGGATGCACGGCGGTGGGAAACAGCGCGCCGATCGCGGCGCGCTGCACGCCCTCGTGCACACGCAGCATCAGGGTCGCGGCCGCCAGCACCGCCCCGGTGTTGCCGGCCGAGATGAACGCATCGCTCGCGCCCTGCTTCTGGAGGCCGATCCCGACGGCGACGGACGAGCGGGGTTTGCTCTTGACGGCCGCCAGCGGCTTCTCGCCCATGCCCACCACCTCGGGCGCTTCCACGATCTCGAGGCGGTCGCGGTCGACGGCACCGTGCGGCTTGAGCGCGGCCTCGATGTCGCGGGTCCGGCCCACGAGCTGGATCCGGAAGGTGGGGGGAAACTCGCGCAGCGCCTGCACCGCGCCCTCGACTTCCACGCGCGGCGCGTCGTCCCCGCCCATGGCATCCAGTGCGACGCGAATCACCGTTAGGCGTCCTCTACCGCTATCCGCTGCTCGTCGCGGTAATAGCCGCAGGTGGGACACACGTGATGCGGGCGCTTCAAATCGCCGCAGCGCGGGCAGGGTTGCAGCGCGATGGGTGCCGCCTTGTAATGCGTGCGGCGGGCGCGCTTCTTCCGCTTCGACGTCCTTCGCTTGGGTACGGCCATGATGCGTCCTCTTTCAGTCGCGGAGCTTGTGCTTCAAGGCGGTCAGTCCACTCCAGCGTTGGTCCACCACCGGCGGGCAGCCGCAGGGGCCTGCGTTCAAGTCCGTGCCGCAGCGCGGGCACAGCCCGCGGCAGTCGTCTCGACACACCACCCACTGAGGCAGGGCCAGCAGCAACTCCTCTCGCAGCGCCACGCGGAGATCGATCGCCATCGCGTCACGCGCCAGGGGGTAGGAACTCGGGTCCTCCAGGGCGTCGGGATCCTGGGAAAACAGGGCATCGACGTCCGCCACCACCGGGACGGTCACGGCGGCGAGGCAGCGCCTGCATTGCCCGGCCATCCTGGTGCGGAGCGAGGCTCGCCAGTAGAAGCGCCCTTCACCGGCCGCCTGCAAGCGGCCTGCCACGCGCACCGGCTCGGCGAGGGCCCCGTCCAGCCCCTCCAACAGGGGGTCATTCCCAGCGAGTTGGCCCTGCGTGTCCACCGGGCCACGGGCGAGCTCCCGCAGGTCGACCTGTAACATGGGCAACCGAAGCTAAACCGTTGTGGGACTTGCGTCAAGCGAACTAGCGGCGGTCTCCTCCCAGCTCCCACAACTCCCCCTCGGCAAAGAAAAAGGCCACCTCCCGGGCGGCGTTTTCGGGGGAGTCCGAGGCGTGAATCGCGTTCCGCTCCTTGGATTCGGCGAACAGCTTCCGCACGGTGCCGGGCTTCGCTTCGGCGGGGTCGGTCGCGCCGATGACCTCGCGCAGCCGGGCGACCGCGTCGTCGCGCTCGAGCGCCAGGGCCAGCGCCGGTCCGGACGTCATGAACGTCACCAGCGAGCGGTAGAAGGGGCGTTCCCGATGCACCTCATAGAAGCCCTCCGCCTGGGCGGTGCTGAGCTTCACGAGGCGCGCTGCGCGCATCACGAATCCCGCGGTTTCGAGCAGAGCGAGGATGTTGCCGGTGTGCCCCGCGCGAACCGCGTCGGGCTTAACGATGGCGAGTGTGAGCATGCTGGGGACTAGGGATTCGGGGCTCGGGATCAGGGAGTAATGAGGCGGCGGATCAGGTCGGCGCGTGTCAGGAAGCCGACCACCACGCCCTCGCGCACCACGGGGAAGCGGTCGACGTCCTTCGAGCTCATGAGGTTGGCGACGTCCGACAGGGTCTGGTCCTCCGCCAGGCACAGCACCGAGCGCCCCATGGCTTCCCGGACGGGAATGAGGCGCGGGTCCGCCGAGCCGCGCTGCAGCTGCGAGCGTGTGGGCGCCCGGAACTCACCGCTCTTGCTGCGCTGCACGAAATCGGGGATCAAGTAGCGCAACAGCTCGCGATGCGTCACCATGCCGATGAGCGAGCCGCCCTCGGCCACCACCGGCATGGCGCGGATGTCGTGCTCCACCATGAGGCGGGCCACCTCACCCAGGGTCTGCTCCGGGCCGACGGTGATGGCGTGCGGCGTCATCACGTCCCGCACCGTGAGCTGGCTCGGCAGCTCGACGGCATCGAGGGCGTGGAGGGCCAGCACCTGCTCGGACGTGCGCGCCGCAAGCAGCGCCAGGACGTTGTCCGGGCTCGAGAGGGTGCGGGCGAAGGCGCCGACCACCTGCAGGTAGAGCGCCGCGTCGCGCAACGGCGCGACGATGAAAATTACGACCCGGGCGGTGCGGTGGGGATCCTTCTCCCACCGGATCGGGGTGGGAGAGATGCCGAGCGCGGTCACGAGGCCCCGCACCGCCTCCGTGCGAAAGTGGGGCAGGAAGGCGTGCTCGCCCACGCTCACCATGTCCTCGGGCCAGGTGTGGCGCACGACGGCGTTGAGGCGCTGGGGATCGGCCACCGCGCCGCTCGCCACCAGGCGCTCGGCCAGCCGCTCGGTGGCCTCCTTGACCGTGCCGGCGTTGAGCGGGACGAGGATGTGCTCCGCCTTCAGGACGTCGCGCAGCTTCACAGGCGTTCTTTCAGCAGGGCGACGACATCCGCCGGGCGTTTCATCACGGCGATGCCCGCCCGGGCGAACGCCGCCATCTTTTCCGCGGCCGTCCCGCTCGATCCAGCAATGATCGCTCCGGCGTGTCCCATGCGACGGCCCGGGGGCGCGGTCTGCCCGGCGATGAACCCGATCACCGGTTTGGACATCGCCTGCTGGACGAAATCGGCCGCCTGCTGCTCGTCGGTGCCCCCGATCTCTCCGATCATCACCACCGCGTCGGTGTCGGGGTCCGCCTGGAACGCCGATAGGCAGTGGATGAAGTTGGTCCCGATCAACGGGTCGCCACCGATGCCCACGCACGTCGACTGCCCGTAGCCGGCTCCCGAGAGCTGATGCACGATCTCATAGGTGAGCGTCCCGCTGCGCGACACGACGCCGATGCGGCCCGGGCGGCAGATATTGCCCGGGATGATGCCGACTTTGGTGCGCGGCGGGGAGATGAGTCCGGGGCAGTTCGGGCCGATGAGGCGGGCGCCGCGCTCGTGCACGTAGGGCAGCACGCGCGTCATGTCCAGCACCGGAATCCCCTCGGTGATGCACACGATCAGCGCGACCCCGGCATCGGCCGCCTCGAAAATGGCGGACGCGGCGACGACGGCCGGAACGTAAATGATCGACGTGTTGGCCCGCGTCTCCGCCACCGCGTCGGCCATGGTGTCGAACACGGGTACGACGCCGTCGAACACCTGGCCGCCTTTTCCAGGCGTGACCCCGGCGACCACCTTGGTGCCGTATCCGAGCATCTGCCGCGTGTGGAACGAGCCGTCCCGACCGGTGATCCCCTGCACCACGAGGCGCGTCTGCTGGTCGACGAAGATGCTCACGCCGCCCTCGCCTTGGTCACCGCCTGCTTGACGGCCTCGTCCATGTCGGTGAGGGCGGAGAAGCCGGCCTTGGTGAGGATCGCGATCGCGAGCTCCTCGTTCGTGCCGGTGAGACGGATCACGAGCGGCACCTCGAGCGGGAACTGCGCCGTGGCCTGCACGATGCCGTTCGCCACGTCGTCGCCGCGGGTGATGCCGCCGAAGATATTGAAGAGAATGGCGCGGACGCTCGGGTCCGCCGTGATGATCCGGAGCGCGCTGACCACCTTCTGCGGGTCGGAGCTGCCGCCGATGTCGAGGAAGTTCGCCGGCTCGCCGCCGTAGTACTTGACGAGATCCATCGTGGCCATGGCGAGGCCGGCCCCGTTGACGCAGCACCCCACCGAGCCCTCGAGCTTGATGAACGTGAGCCCCGCTTCGCGCGCCGCGACTTCGGAGGGCGCCTCCGCGCTCGTGTCGCGCAGCGCCGCCAGCTCGGGATGGCGTTGCAGCTCGTTGTCGTCGATCACGATCTTGGCGTCGAGGGCGGCGAGCGCGCCGTCCCGAGTCGTCGCCAGCGGGTTGATCTCGGCGAGCGAGGCGCCCACGGCGTAGAACGCCGTGTACAGTCGTTGCATGATGTCCGCGGCCGCTCGGGCCTGCGTCACATCCCGGTACAGCTTCAGGGCCAGGCCCAGTGCTTGATGCGGCAGCACGCCGTAGCGTGGATCAACCGCGAGGCGGTGAATCTTTTCCGGGGTCAGCGTCGCCACCTCTTCGATGTCGACGCCGCCGGCGGCGCTCACCATCAGCACGGGGCGCTGCGAGGCCCGGTCCACGATCATACCGACGTAACTTTCGGCGCTGATCTCGGCGGCGGGGGCGACGAGCACGCGCTGCACCACGAGTCCCTTGATCGACATGCCGAGGATCCGGGCGGCGTGCGCGGCGGCCTCGGCCGGGTCGCGGGCCAGCTTCACGCCGCCGGCCTTGCCGCGGCCCCCGACATGCACCTGCGCTTTCACCACCACTGCTCCCCCGCCACCGAGCCGCGCGGCGATGGCGCGGGCCTCGTCGGCCGTGGTGGCCACCTCGCCGGGGGGGACCGGGATGCCGTGGCGTCGCAGGATGTCGCGCGCCTGGTACTCGTGCAGGTTCACGCTGGCTCCGTGGTGATCGTCGTACCGGCCTCGCCCGCGAGCGCCGCCAGGCCTTGCGACAGCTCGGCGATGATCGCGCGACGGCCGCCGGCGCGCACGAAGGCGGCCGCGGCTTCGACCTTGGGGCGCATGCTGCCGGTGCCGAGCTCCGATCCGGCGAGCAAGTGGTCCGCGCTGGCCAGGTCGAGGCGCCGGACGGCGCGCTGGTGCGGGGTGCCGTATCCGTGGTACACCGCGTCGACGTTGGTCAAGATCAGCAGGACGTCGGCCTCGATGTCGCGGCCGAGGATCGCGGCGACCCGGTCCTTGTCGACGACCGCGTCGATCCCTTCGAGTCGCAGCGCGGGATCGTCATACACGGGGGGACCGCCGCCCCCGCACGCGACGACGATGTGGCCGGCGGCGACCAGATGCCGGATCATGTCGCGCTCGACCACGCCGACCGGCTTGGGGCTCGGCGCGAGCCGCCGCCAGCGACCCGGCTGCTCCTGCTTCACGGCGACGCCGCGCGCCTGCAGCCGCGCCACGCGCACCGGGTCGAGCGCGTGGCCGATCGGCTTGGTGGGAGTGCGCAGATTGGCGTCGTTCGCATCGCACAGCGTCTGGCTGATGACGGTGACCACCTGGCGCGTGACGCCCGCATGCGCCAGGGCGTTTTGCAGCGATTGCTGGATCATGTACCCCATCCAGCCCGCCGTCGCCGCGACGAGCACGCCCAGCGGCAGCGGCTCGACCTGGTCCGCGGCGATCTCGTTGCGCGCGAGGTCGTCGCCCACCTGAGGGCCGTTGCCGTGCACGAGGGAGATCCGCCACCCCGCCCGCGCCAGATCCACGATCGGCACCAGGCTGGCGCGCGTGTGTCGGAACTGATTCGCGATCGTGGGGCGCTCGCCCGGCGGAGCGACGGCGTTGCCGCCGAGGGCGACGACGATGGTGCCCGGATTCACAGCCGCGACAACCTAGCGGCGGTCCGGGGCCGGAGCAAGCTTCCGACGCCCGATGCCGAGCAGCTCTTTCAGCCGGCCGTAGACGCGGCCGAACGTCTCGAGGTCGCCCGCGGCCAGGGCCGCGTCGGCCTGCGCCGCAAGGCGGCGCGCCTGCTGCCACCGCGTCGCGAGCGTCGTATCCGCGGCCGCGGCCGCGCCGGCGTCGAGCGCCAGCAGCGCCCGCAGGGCGGCGGCCCTGCCCCGCCCCTGGCCGCGCCGCTCGCCCCACGATAGGAACAGCGTGTCGATCCCCACCGGGGGACCGCCGCTGGACGGCTCGGCGAAGAGAGCCTGCTCGAGCAGCACCTGTCCCCCGGCGTTCCACAGCCGGGGCACGCCCGGAGCGGTCGTGGTAGGAGACCCGACGAGGGGAGGCGGGAGCCGCACCGCCGGACTCGGCTGCCACAGCATCACGCGGGGACCGGCCGGGAGCAGCGTCGCGGCCACGAGCCCGGCGAACGTGCTCCCGGCCTCGAACCCCTGCGCGGTCCAAGGGCGGAGCCCGGCGGCATCCTCCCGACCCTCGGCCAGGGGGGCGGGGGGAGCGGGCGCGATCAGCTCAAACGGCTCCCGCGGTCGCGCCGCCCATTCCGACGTGTCGGAGCGCTGGCGGCGGACCAGCGTCGTGGCGACGCGGAACACGCGGTTCGGGAACGGCAGCTGGCCGCGCAGCGCGGCCGGGAGGCTGTCGAGCGGTTGAATCAGCGGGGCGAGCACGGCGGCCCAGGCGGCCGCGAGCGAATCGGCGCCGGGGGCGAGGTAGAGGCGGGTGTCGCCCGTCGCGGCATTTACGGCTCCGACCAGGGCCGCGCGCAGATATCGCACGGGGCGTCCCTCGGACTCCACGGCGCGGACCAACGGAAACGCCTCAGCTTCGAGGTAGCCGTACGACACCCACCACAGCGCTCCGTCGCTCACGACCGGTGCGGCGGCGTCGAACGCCGCGTAGGGCGCGAGCCGCCGTAACCGCTCTGTGATGTCCCGTCGCCACAGCAGGACTAGCCCGTCAGTCTCGCGGCGCACCAGCGCGGGGCTCTGCAGCACCCAAGCGAGGGCGGTACGGCGCCACCAGTCCGTGAGCGGGATTCCGGCGCGGCGCAGCGCGGGCCACGTGTCCGGTGCGGCGATCGCGAACTCGCGAAATGCCGGTCCGAACCAGCCGACGGAGTCGCGCGTCGGAAGCGCCTCGAAGCGAAGGATCGTGTCGTCCTCGACGGCCGCGAAGGGGCGCCCCGCCCGGGCCCAGGCACCGCGGTGCAGCGTGGTCCAGTCCGGCGCGGGTTGCGTGCGGGCGATGGCATCGAGATCGGGAGCGGGCGCCACGATCCAGGTGGCGCGCCCGCCCGCCACGGAGTGCGGCGACAGGCCGGCGGCGGCGGGCCTGGCGCCCGGCCCGAGCAGCTCGCGGTGCTGCGAAGCCGCGGCCACGACGCGCGCCGCGTTCCACACCGGCAGCGCGGCAACCGCCGCCTCGGGGCTCGGGAAGCCCGGGGGAGGGCGCTCCGCGAGCTCCGTCACGCCGAATGCGAGCTGCTCGAGCTGCCGTGCGGCGGCGGCGCGCGCCGTGTCGGCCGCCGAGCCCGTCGCCCCCTGGCCGCCGCGCCCGGACAGCGAGCCCGGTATCAGGACGAATCCGAGCAACGATGCCGCGAGCAATGCGCCCCACGCGCCGAACAGCAGCAGCGGTTTCTCGCGCACCCCCCACACCACGCTCGCCGCGGTCGCCGCCGCGCCCAGCGCCGCGACGACCGGGGCGGCCGTGAGCCGGGCGTCGAGCGCGCCGCCCGCGAGATCGCCATGCAGCCCGGCGACGGATTGGGCCGGGTCGAGCACGGCGCCCCAGGTGAGCGTCAGGGCGAGCAGGGCGAGCAGCAGGCCGAGATGGGCCCGGGCGTGCGCGTTCGCGGACGGCAGCCAGCGCCGGAATCGCAGCGACCCGATCCCCGCGTACAGGAGCCCCACGACGAGCGTGGCCGAGCTCACGGCTGCTAGGGCGAGCGCCCGCAACTGCTCGCTCCACGGCAGCGTCCCGAGGTAGTAGCCCACGTCGCGGTGCAGTAGTGGATCGGTGACGCCGAACCCGACGCCGTGTGCCGCGATCACGGCGCTCATCCACCAGTCCCCTGTGCCCAGCGCGAGCAGGAAGCCGAAGACGAGGCCGCTGGCGACGGTGCCGGCGAGCAGAATGGGCTGGGGAACGGCCTCGACGATTTCGAGATCGCCGAGCCGTCGCGATAGCTGCATCGACCCGATCGAGCGGTACACGAACAGCAGGTTGCTGGTGCCCCACCCCACCGTCGCGAGCAGCAGCAGGCCGGACACGAGCCGCGCGAAGTCCCGCGCCTTGAGGTACGCGCTGCCGCCCGGAAGGCCGGCCGCCCACACGCGCTCCGCGGTTTCAAACGCGGCCCAGCGTCCTCCCACGAGTACCACCACCAGCAATGCGACGGCGATCAGCAGCGCCCAGCGACGGGCGGCTTGCCTCACGCGCGATCGCTCTGGGCGCCCAGCCAGCCTTCGACCTCCGCCCGGTAGGCGGCGAGCGCCGCGGCGCTCGTCGCCTCGAACCGAAGCACGAGCACCGGCTGCGTGTTGGACGCGCGCAAGAGGCCCCACCCGTCTTTGAAGGTGATGCGGACGCCGTCCAGCGTCGCGACGGGATACTTGGCGGCGAAGTGGCGTGCCGCCCGCTCCACGATGGCGAACTTCTGGTCGTCCGGGCAGTCGACGCGCAGCTCGGGCGTCGAGACGGTCGCGGGGAGGTCCGCGAAGTGCCGGGACAGCGGTCCGCCCAGCTCTGCCACGTAGCGGAGCAGGCGTGCCGCGGCAAAGAGCGCGTCGTCGAAGCCGTACCAGTCCCCGCCGAAGAACATGTGGCCGCTCATCTCCCCGGCGAGCGGCGCCTGCGTCTCCTTCATCTTCTGCTTGATGAGGGAATGCCCCGTCTTCCACATCGTCGGCTGGAGGCCCACCCGGGCGAGCTCGCGCGGCAGGACCTCGGAGCACTTCACGTCGAAGATCACGGGGTGGCCGGGGCCCATGCGACGCGCCAGATCGCGGCCGAGCAGCACCAGCAGCTGGTCGCCCAGCACTGCCCGCCCCTGCTCGTCCACGGCGCCGATGCGGTCGCCGTCGCCGTCGAACGCGATGCCGAGCTCAGCGCCTTCGCGCCGCACCGCCGCCTGCAGGTCGTGGAGGTTCTCGAGCACGGTGGGATCGGGGTGATGGTTCGGGAACGTGCCGTCCGAGGTGCAGAACAACGGCACGACCTCCGCCCCGAGCTCCCGCAGGGTGTCCACCGCCACGAGGCTGGACACGCCGTTCCCGCAATCCACCACGACCTTGATCCGCCGCGGCAGCGGTCCATTGCGCTGCACGATCGCGGCGCGATAGCGCTCCAGCACGGAGGCGTCGCTGCCGCGCGACCCGCCGGCGCGACCCCGGGTGCGATCGTCTTCGATCAGACGCCGCAGACCCTGGATCGCCGTCCCGTACACCGCTTCGCCCCCCAGGACGAGCTTGAAGCCGTTGAACTCGGGCGGGTTGTGCGATCCGGTGACCTGCACGCCACCGTCGACATTGAGGACATGCGTCGCGAAGTACAGCGCGGGCGTGGGCAGCTCGCCGACGTCGAGCGCCAGCCCGCCCACCGCTTCGATCCCGGACGACAAGCCGTGCGCCAGGGCGGCGCCGGACGGCCGGTTGTCGCGTCCCACGGCGAGGCGGGGGGCGCGCCCGAGACGCTCCCAGCCGAGCGTCGTGACCGCCTGTCCAATGGCGCGCGCCACCTCGGGGTGCAACTGATCGCCCACGGTGCCGCGGATGTCGTACTCGCGAAAGATCGAGGCGGGGAGCTGCACGGGACGACGGCTTCAGCGGCCCGTGGCGGTCGTCGCCGCGGGGGCCGGTGTCGGCGCCAGGAGGGCGCTCTGCCTCGCCAGCTGGAGCAGCGCGTTCGGGCGAATGCCGAGTAGGAGCAGACCGATGACGCACGCGGCGACGACGACGCCGGCCGGACGGCCGAGCCGCACGCCGGCATGGGCCTGGTCGAACGGCTCGGGCTTCATGTACATGGCCATGATCACCGGCAGATAGTAGCCCGCCGACACGACGCTCGTAAGCACCAGGATCGCGGCGAGTACGTTTTCGTGCGCCATGGTCGCGGCGACCAGGATGTACCACTTGCCGATGAACCCGGCGGTCCCCGGGAATCCCAGCAGCGACAGCATGCAGACCGCGAGCGCCAGGGCGAGCCACGGGCGGCGCTGGGCCAGGCCCGCGAGGTCGTCGATCCGGACGGCGCGCTCGCCCTCCCGCCCCAGGGCGGCGAGCAGCGCGAACGCCGCGAGGGTCACGACGGTGTAGGCGAAGAGGTAAACCAGCAGGGCCGCCGACGCGGGCCAGCTGCCGACGGCGACCGCTACCAGCAAGTACCCCGCATGGGCGACGGACGAGTACGCGAGCATGCGCTTCACGGTCCGCTGGGCCAGCGCGATGAAATTGCCCGCGACCATCGTCGCCACCGCGAGCCACCACACGATCGGCTTCCAGGCCGCCACGCCGCCGAACGCCTCGACCAGCAGGCGGAACAGCGCCGCGAACCCGGCGGCTTTCACCGCGGTGGCCATGTAACCCGTCACCGGCGTGGGGGAGCCGTCGTACACATCGGGCGCCCACATGTGGAAGGGCACGGCCGCCACCTTGAACCCGAACCCGACGAGCACCAGTCCCAGACCAATCAGGAGCAGCGGGCTCTGCGCGAGGGACTGGGTGCGCACCTGGGCGGTGATCGCGGTCAAGTTGGTGGTAGCGGTCGCTCCGTATACGAGCGCGATGCCGTACAACAGGAACCCCGACGCGAAGGCCCCGAGCAGAAAGTACTTGAGCGCCGCTTCCGCGGCGGCCCCGCTCGAGCGATTGATCCCGGCGAGCACGTACACCGAGACCGACATGAGCTCGAGGCCGAGGAAGATCACCATCAGGTCCTCCCCGCCCGCCATCAGCATCATCCCCAGCGTGGCGAACAGCAGCAGGACGTAATACTCGGGCACGAGCAGTGCTTCCCGCTCCAGGTAGTCGAACGAGGCGAGGACCGTGAGCCCCGCGGCGGCGAGAAACAGCGCGTCCGTGACGAAGCGGAAGGCGTCCACCGCGATCATGGACGGTGGGCCCGCCGCCCGCGCGCTCTGCGACCACAGCCACCACACCGCCGCCCCGCCCGCCGCGAGGCCGGCCAGGGTGACCCAGCCGACAATGCGCAGGTCCCGGGCGCTCGTGTGCCGCCACGCCGTCACCAGTAGCGCGAGCATGCCGGCCGCGGTCAGCGTCAGCTCGGGCGAGAGCGCGCGTGCCAGATCGGCGGTGGTCGTGAGGTCGAGGCTCATCTGGTCGCCGTGAACGTCGCGGCGTCGAGCCGCACCGATTGGATGAGCTGTTTGGCGGCCGGCTCCATGCGGCGCAGGATCGGCGCGGGGTACACGCCGATCCACACGATACACGCGAGCAGCGGCGCCAGCACGGCGATCTCACGTGGCGTCAGGTCCGCGAGCTTCTCGTTCTCGGGCTTGTCGAGCGGGTTGTAGATCACGCGCTGCAGCGCGGGCAGCAAGTACATCGCCGCCACGATCACCCCTGTCGTCGCGATGATGGCCGCGCGCGGATACGTCCGGAACGCGCCCAGCAACACCAGGAACTCGCCGACGAATCCGTTCGTGGCCGGCAGCCCGATCGAGGAGAGCGAGACGATCGTGAGCGCCGCCGCCAGCAGCGGCACGACCTTCGCGATACCGCCGAACGCGTCGATCAGGCGGGAGTGGCGCCGCTCGTACAGCATCCCGGCCAGGAAGAACAGCGCGCCCGTGGAGATGCCGTGGTTGATCATCACGAGCAGGGCGCCCTGGACGCTCTGGAGCGTGAGGGCCCAGATCCCCAGCATCACGAAGCCGAGGTGTGCCACGGAGGAGTAGGCGATGAGCTTCTTGAAGTCGGGTTGGACCATCGCCACCAGACCGCCGTACACGATCCCGATCAGTGCGAGCGTCACCACTCCCGCCTGGATCGCGGGGTGCAGTGCGACGGCCGGAAACAGCGGCAGCGCAAACCGGAGGAACCCGTAGGTCCCCATCTTGAGCAGCACGCCGGCGAGGATCACCGAGCCGGCCGTGGGAGCCTCCACGTGCGCGTCGGGGAGCCAGGTGTGGAACGGGAACATCGGCACCTTGATGGCGAACGCGAGGAAGAAGGCGCCGAACAGCCAGAAGGCGGCGGACCCGAGCCCGCCCAGGTGCGCGGTCAGGTACGCGTACGAGAACGAGTAGATGCCGGTCTGGTGGCCGACCTGCGAGACGAGCACCAGGATCGCCACCAGCATCAACAGCGATCCGAAAAACGTATAGATGAAGAACTTGATGGCGGCGTACAGGCGACGCTCCCCGCCCCACACCCCGATGATGAAGTACATCGGGATGAGCATCACCTCCCACATCACGTAGAACAGGAACAGATCGAGCGACACGAACACGCCGATCATCCCCGACGTGAGCACCAGCAGGAGCGCGTAGAACCCGCGCTCCCGCGTCGTGATGTAGGCATAGCTGCCCAGCACCGACAGCGGGACCAGGAACGTCGTGAGCAGCACCATGAACAGCGAAATGCCGTCCACGCCGACCGTATAGCGGATGCCCCAGAAGGAGATCCACGGCACGTCCAGCACGAACTGCATCCCGGCGGCCGGCCGGAAGGTCCACCACAGCGGCACCGAGATGGCGAACTCCAGGAGACTCGCGGCCAGGGCCACGTGCTTCGCCCAACGCTCGGGCACGAGCAGCACGGCCGCCGCGGCGACCACGGGCCAGGCGAGGAGCGCGGTGAGCACCGCCTGCGAGTACATGCTAGCGCACCACCGCGCCCACTACGGCCAGCACGCCGACCACGAAGAGGACGACGTACACGCCCACCTCACCGGTCTGCAGCCGGCTCCCCACCCACCCCAGGGCGCGCGATGCGGCTGCCGTCCCGTTCACGAGCAGTCCGTCCACGAGCCGCATGTCCACCACCTTCCACAGCACCTCGCGCGACAGCCACAGCACGGGTCGGACGATGATCGCGTCGTACAGCTCGTCCACGTACCACTTTTTCCAGAGGAGACGCCCCAACCCCCGCTCCGGCGGGGCCACGCGCGCCGGGGCCAGCGTGTCCGGTTTGAGGAGTCGGAAGGCGCCGACGATGCCGAGCGCGGCCACGAGCACCGCCGCCGCCACCAGCGCCCACTCGGTCGCGGGCGAGGCTTCGGCCGTGGGCGCGAGCGCCGCGGCGGTCACGGGCGCGAGCCAATGCGCCAGTCGGGCGCCGCCCCCGAACAGCGGCGGGATGTTGAGCGCGCCCCCCAGCACGGTGAGGATGCCGAGCACGACGAGCGGCGCGGTCATCAGCGGGGGCGCCTCGTGCAGCTGCTCTCGCTCGCGATCGCCCGTGCGGTTCGGGCCGTGGAAGGTGTACAGCATGAGCCGCGTCATGTAGAACGCCGTCAGCAGGGCCGCCGCGAGTCCCATCCCCCAGAACACGTACCACACGGGCCGGCCCGCGCCCTGCGCGAACGCGGCGTCCAGGATCTCGTCCTTCGAAAAGAAGCCGGCGAGGGGGGGGATGCCGGCGATGGCCAGGGTCGCGATCCACATCAGCGTCGCCGTCCACGGCATGTAGCGGGCCAGGCCGCCCATGTTGCGCATGTCCTGCGCGTCCTCGTGCGCGTGGGTTGCGTGGTAGGCCCGGTGCATCGCGTGGATGACGCTCCCGGAGCCGAGGAACAGCAGCGCCTTGAAGAACGCGTGCGTCGTCAGATGGAATATGCCCGCGGCGTACGCCCCGGTGCCGACGCCGAGGAACATGTACCCCAGCTGCGAGACGGTCGAATATGCCAGCACGCGCTTGATGTCCCACTGCTTCAGGGCGATGGTCGCCGCGAACAGGGCGGTGAGGGCGCCGACGCCCGCGACCGTGGCGCTGCCCACGGGCGACAGCGCGAACAGCGCCCCGCACCGCACCACCAGATAGACACCCGCAGTCACCATCGTGGCGGCGTGGATCAACGCCGAGACGGGCGTCGGACCCTGCATCGCGTCCGGCAGCCAGATGTACAGCGGGATCTGCGCCGACTTCCCCGTACAGCCGAGGAACAGGAACAGGGTGATGGCGGTGATGACGGGTCCTCCGGCCCCGAACGTCGTGGCGGCCTTCGGGAACACCGTCCCGAAGTCGAGCGAGCCGGTGTACCAGAAGATCAACAACATGGCGACCAGGAACCCAAAGTCGCCGATCCGATTGACGATGAAGGCCTTCTTGCCGGCGTCGGCGTTGATCTGCTCTGTGAACCAGAACCCGATCAGCAGGTAGGAGCAGAGGCCCACGCCTTCCCAACCGACGAACATCACGGGGAAGCTCGCGCCCAGCACCAGCGTCAGCATGAAGAACACGAACAGGTTCAGGTACGCGAAGTAGCGCGCGTACCCGGGATCGTCGTGCATGTAGCCGGCGCTGAAGACGTGGATCAGGGCGCCGACGCCGGTGACGACCAGAATCATCACCGCCGACAGCTGATCGAGCTGCAGCGCGAAGGCGACCTGCAGATCGCCCACGGGGAGCCAGTCCCAATAGCCGACCACGAGGGGGGCCGACGGGTGCAGCTGCGCCAGCTCGAGCACGGCGAGCGCGGCGGCCGCGAACGCCAGGACGAGCACACCCACGCCGACCAGCGAGACGGCGCGCTTGGCGCCGGGCGCCGCGAGCGCCAGCGCGCCGTTCACCACGAAACCGGCGAGGGGCAGCGCCGGCACCACCCAGAGCAACGTGAGCGGGGGCAGCGGCATCAGCCCTTGAGCAGGTTGATGTTCTGCAAGTCGACCGTCTGGCGGTGCCGGTACACGGCGAGGATGATCGCCAGTCCGACGGCGGCCTCGGCGGCCGCCACCGCCATGACGAAGAACACGAAGATCTGGCCGGCGACGCCGAGCTGCTGCGCGAAGGCGACGAACGCCAGGTTGGCGGCGTTGAGCATCAGCTCGACGCACATGAAGATGACGATCGCGTTGCGGCGCAGCAGCACGCCGAGCACGCCAACCGCGAACAGGACGCCGGAGACGGCGAGGGCCGGTCCGAGCAGCATCACAGCTTCCGCTTGGCGAGCACGACCGCGCCGACGATCGCCGCCAGGAGGAGAACGCTGGTGATCTCGAAGGGGACCAGGTAGGCGGTAAAGAGCGGCCGCGCCACCGACGGGATCATCCCCTGCTCAAGGGCCAGACGTGCCGGTCCGCCGGCGGCGGGGCTGGCCTGGCGCAGCGCCAGCAGTTGGACGAGGAGCAGGCCGGCCAGAAAGACGCCCACGCCGAGCCCGAGCGGGCCCTTCAGGTCGGTCGGCCCGGCCGGCCCCAGATTGAGGAGCATGATCACGAACAGGAACAGCACCATGATCGCGCCGGCGTACACCAGCACCTGCAGCACGGCGATGAACTGGGCGTCGAGCAGCACGAAAAGGGCGGCCAGCGAGAACAAGGTGACGACCAGCCACAGCGCGCTGGCCACGGGGCTGCGACGGGTGATGCAGGCCAGACCGCTCATCACGGCCAGCGCCGCGAATGCCCAGAAGATGACCAGCGTCCCGTCCACCGCTCACTCCCCCTTTGGGTCGGAGGGGTCCCACAACGTCGACACGGGGTGGGTCTGCGCGCACAGTCGCTCCAGGTCGTACACGAAGCGGTCGCGCGAAAACTCCGAGTTCTCGTAGTGCACGCCCACGTGGATCGCCTCCTCGGGGCACACTTCCTGGCAATAGCCGCAGAACACGCAGCGGAACTCGTCGATTTCGTAAATGAGTGGGTAGCGGTTGCCCGCCTCGTCTTCCCCGGGCACGAGCTTGATACAGTTCGCGGGGCAAATCTGGGGGCAGAGCCCGCACGCGACGCACTTGGCGCGTCCCTGCTCGTCGGTGAGCATGCGGTGGGTGCCGCGCCACCGCGTGGACAGCGTCCAATCCTGGCTGCTCTTTTCCTCGGGATACTGCATGGTGACTTTGGGCCGCCACAGGTGGCTGAACGTGAGGGCCATGCCCTTGAGCGTCGCCCGCAGATAGGAGGTCTGCGTCCCGGGACGTTTCATCACCTTCACGCCGATCGCCATCAGGCCTCCCCCTCCGCCATGGAGCCCGCGACGATGCGGCCGCGGTCCAGCACGAAGAACAGCGGCACCGCCAGCGCCAAGTTCAGGGCGAACAGCGCCAGGGCGAACCGCGTGTCGTACGTCCAGCCGAGCCCGTCGTGCAGGAACCAGATCGCGGTCGCGATCACCGTCACGTACCCGAGCGCGAGCGGCAGCATCACCTTCCACCCCAGCGCCATCAGCTGGTCGTAGCGAAAGCGCGGCAGGGTCCAGCGCACCCAGATGTAGACGAACAGGAAGAAGATCACCTTCGCGGAAAACATCGCGAGCGTGGCGAGCGTCTTGAGCGTCGTCCAGGGAGGCGTGTTGTCCCAGGTCGTGAACGGGATGTCCCAGCCGCCGAAGAACAGCGTGGTCATCAGGGCCGACGCGGTGACCATGTTCGAGTACTCGGCGATGTAGAACATCGAGAACTTCATGGCGCTGTACTCTGTGTGATAACCCGCGATCAGCTCGCCCTCGGCCTCCGGCAGATCGAAGGGGAGGCGGTTGGTCTCGGCGAACGCCGCCACGATGAAGATGAAGAACGCGAGCGACAGCGGGAACACGTTCCACGTGAACAGCGACTGGGACTGCCTCGCGATCACATCCGTGAGGGTCACATTGCCGGCAATGAGCAGCACGGCGACGGTGCTCATCCCCATCGCGATTTCGTAGGAGATCATCTGGGCGCTGGCGCGCAGGCCACCCAGCAACGAGTACTTGTTGTTCGACGACCAGCCTGCCAGCACGATGCCGTACACGCCGAGCGACCCGAAGGCGAGGATGTACAGGAAGCCAACGGGCAGGTTGGCCACGACCATGTCCACGTCGCCCCACGCAGTGGGAAGTGGGGCGGCGAACGGTATCACGGCGAACGTGAGCAGCGCCGGGATGAACGACATCATCGGGGCGAGCATGAACAGCACCTTGTCCGCCTGGGCCGGAAGCGTTTCCTCCTTCACGAGGTTCTTGAGGCCGTCGGCGGCCGGTTGGAGCAACCCCTGGGGGCCCACTCGGTTGGGGCCGAGGCGGTCCTGCATCCACGCGCAGATGCGGCGCTCGGCGAGCGTGAGCAGGGCCACGCCTACCATGATCACCGTGAACACCACGACGATCTTGATGACGGACGCCACCAGGAAGACGGTCATGCCGGCACCGGCACGGCTGCGCGCTTCCCGGCGAAGCCGAGCTGCTCGTAGGACAGGCCGCGCAGCGGCTCGACCGCCTGCGCGACGCGCTCGAATGCTTCGGCGGCACTCCCGACCGGCTCGCCCCGGCCCAGCGCCGCGCCCAGCTCGGAGAACACCCACCACCCGGGCCGCGCCATGCCGGGGGCGGGCTTGGCCTGCGCGTAGCGTTGCACCCGGCCGTCGCGGTTCACGAAGCTGCCGTCCTCCTCTGCGACGTTGGCGATCGGGAGCACGACCTCGGCGTCCCGTGCCCGCTCGGGGAGCACCGTTCCCACGTAGATGAGGGTCCCCGCGGTGCGCACCGGGATGTCCGGCTCGTCGAGCACCAGCACCACGGCGGCCGATTCCGCCGCTGCGAGCGCGGTGGCGTACTCGCGCCCGTAGCCGAGCAGCTCCGCCCCCCGGCCGTTGGGAGCCCGCTCGGCGCGCAACGCCAGGTCAGGAACGCCCGCGAGCGGCGCCTCCTCGCCCATCACCACCTGGAATGCGCCGGTCCAGTCGAGGCCGTCCCTCCGGAACAGCTCGCGCGCGAAAAACAGCGCCTCCGTGGATGCCCGGGGAGACACCAGCGCCACGACCCGCGGCCCCGCCCCCCGTAGCACGGTCGTCACACGCTCGAACGCGTCCTCCCAGTCGGTGGCATGGAGCTCGCCGCCGCGCTTCACCAGTGGGGCCTCGATCCGGTCGCCGCGGTTCATCCAGCGGTAGTTCATGCGGCCGTGGTCGCAGATGAAGTAGCGGTTCACCTCGAGGTTCGGCCGCGGACGCACCCGCACGACGACCTCGTCGCGCGTGTCCAGCGTGACGTTGCATCCCTGCGAGCAGCCGGTGCAGACGGACGCGGTCTTGTCGAGCTCCCAGGCGCGCGCCTTGTGGAGGAACTCCTTCGACAGGAGCGAGCCCACGGGGCAGAGATCGACGACGTTGCCCGCCCACGGGTGGTCGAGCCGCGTCTCCGGGTGCACGCCGATGTAGGCCCGGTCGCCGCGCTCCGACACGTTCAGCACCGGCTCCTGGGCGACGTCCTCCATGAAGCGCACGCAGCGCGTGCACAGGATACACCGGTTCGGCACGTACAGCACGTCGGGGCCGAAGTCTTCGACCGGATTGAAGCGCTTGGGAAAATCGGGGCTGTAGCGTGTCGCCGCGCGGCCCTCCTGGAACGTGAAGTCCTGCAGCTCGCACTCGCCGGCCTGATCGCAAATCGGACAATCGAGCGGATGGTTGATGAGCAGGAGCTCGAGCACGCCGGTGCGCGCGCTCCTGGCCGCGGCGGACTGCGTTTTCACCACCATGCTCTCGGCGACTGGCGTGGCGCATGCGATCGCGAGCTTGGGCTGCTTCTCGATCTCGACGAGACACATGCGACACACGCCCGCGACCGGCAGGCCCGGGTGGTAGCAGTAGTGGGGGACGAGGACGCCCGCCTGCTTGGCGGCCTCGATGACCAGCGTGCCCTTCGCGACGCTCAGGGGCACGCCGTCGATGGTCAGATTGACGAGCTCGTCAGGCATGGTGGCCAGATCCCGCCATCACGCCACCATCACCGGCTTGCGGCGACCCGCGATGTAGTCCTCGAACTCGCTCCGGAACTTCTTGATCCCCGAGACGACCGGCGCGGCGCACGAATCCGACAGCACGCAGATCGTCTTGCCCGTCATGTTCTCCGCGAGGTCGAGCAGCAAGTCCAGGTCGGCCGGCTTGCCCTGCCCCGCCAGAATGCGCTCGAGGATCTTGGTGGTCCAGGCGGTGCCTTCACGGCACTGCGTGCATTGGGCGCACGACTCGTGGGCGTAGAAGCGGGCCAGCCGCATGATCTGGTACACCATGTCCGCCGAGTCGTCGAACACGATGACGCCGCCCGAGCCGAGCATCGAGCCGCGCTCGACGACGCCTTCGTAGTCGAGCAGGCAGCTCTCGGTCTCCGCCCGGTCGAGGATCGGCACCGACGAGCCGCCGGGAATGCAGGCCTTGAGCGTGCGGCCGGGCCGCATACCGCCGCACAGCTCGTACAGCAGGTCCTTGAGCGGAAAACCCATCGTCACCTCGTAGTTTCCCGGCTGCTGGACGTGGCCGCACACCGAGAAGAGCTTCGTGCCCGTGCTCTTGGGCGACGAGAGTGACAGTCCCTTGTACCAGGCGGCGCCCTTCGTGAGAATGGGCGGCACGGCGGCCAGGGTCTCGACGTTGTTGATGGTGGTGGGCATGCCGAACACGCCGGAGGCCGCGGGGAACGGCGGCTTGATGCGCGGGTTCCCGCGTTTGCCCTCGATCGAGCTCATGAGCGCCGTCTCTTCGCCGCAGATGTAGGCGCCCGCGCCCCGGTGCAGGTGGATCTTGAGGTTGCCGAACATGCCGGCGGAGCGGGCGTCGGCGAGGGCCTTCTCCATGATCCCCAGCGGCTCGGTGAACTCGCCGCGGACGTAGATGTAGGCCACCTCGGCCTGGATCGCGTGCGCCGCGATCGCCGTGCCCTCGAGCAGGGCGTGCGGCGTCCACCGCATGATCTCGCGGTCCTTGAACGTCCCCGGCTCGGATTCATCCGCGTTCACGCACAAATAGTGGGGCTTCTTCTTCTCTTTGGGCATGAACGACCACTTGAGCCCGGTTGGGAAGCCGGCGCCCCCGCGGCCCCGCAGCCCCGACTCTTTCACGACGTCGATGACGCGCGCGGGCTCCAGCGCGCGCGCCTGCTCGAGCGCCGCGTACCCGCCCCGCTTGACCCACCCCTTGTACGTGCGGGCGTCGGCCTCGCCGAAGTAGCGGGAGAGGAGGACCGTCTCGCGCGGGTGAGGCTTGTGAGGGAAGCCCATCAGCCCCGCCCTTCCCCAATGCGGAATGCGGAATGCGGAATGCGGAGTGTATCGGGGGGGCGTCGAAGCGGACGCTCGGGTCCGGGGATCGAACTTGGCACTGCCATTCCGCACTCCGCACTCCGCATTCCACACTTGTCTTTCACTTGTACTTCCTCACCAGCTCCGGAACCTTCTCCGGCGTAACGCTCTCGACGAAGTCGTCGTCCACCAGCAGTGGCGTCGCGAAGCCGCAGGCGCCGAGGCACTCCACCTCGATCACCGTCCATTTGCCGTCGGGGCTCGTGGCGCCCAGCTCCTTGGCCCCGGTGGCGGTGAGCAGCGCCTGGACCACCGCCTCGGCGCCGCAGATGTTGCAGGGCGACGTGGTGCACACCTGCACGAAATGCTTCCCCACGGGGTGCTGGTGGTACATCGTGTAGAACGTGACCACACCCTTCACGTACGCGGGCGTCAGACCCAGCACCTCGGCGACTTCCGCCATGTTGCGGTCGGAGATCCAGCCGCGCGCCCGCTGCACCAGCCACAGCGCCGGCAAGAGCGCCGCCTGCTTGGTGGGATAGCGCACCAGGATTTCGTTGAGCTGCTCCAGCATTTGGTCGGTGAAGACGGGGTGGTACTCCTCCGCGCCCGCCGGCTGCGATGCGTGCGCGCCGGCACTCATCGATCCACCTCGCCCATCACGATGTCGACCGACGCGTTGATGGCGATGAGGTCGCTCAACAGGTGCCCTGCCGCCATCTTCGGGAGGGCCGCGAGGTTGATGAAGGAGGGGGGTCGAATGCGCCACCGCACGGGTTTCGCGGTGCCGTCCGACACCAGGTACGTGCCGAGCTCGCCCTTGGGGTTCTCGATGCCCACGTAGGCTTCGCCCACCGGCGCCTTCACGCCTTCCATCACCTGCTTGAAGTGGTAGATCATCGCCTCCATGTCGTTCATCGCGCGCGACTTGGGTGGGAGGATCACGCGCGGATCGGCGATGTTGACGGGGCCGTCGGGCAGCCGATCGAGCGCCTGCTGGAGGATGCGGTTCGACTGGGAGCATTCCTCGAGGCGCACCAGGTAGCGGTCGTACACGTCGCCGTGCTCGCCGACGACGACGTCGAAATCATAGGTCTCGTAGTCCAGGTAGGGCTTGTCCTTGCGCACGTCGTACGCGACGCCGCTGGCGCGCAGCATCGGGCCGGACAGCGAGTGGTTGATCGCCTCGGCCGCCGTGAGCACGCCCACGCCCTGGGTGCGGCCCACCCAGACGCCGTTGCGCGTCAGGACCCGGTCGATCTCGCTCAGGGTCTTGGGGAAGGTTTGGGTGAAGTGGCGCAGCCCCGCGACGAAGTCGTCGGGCACGTCCGCCATCATGCCGCCGACCCGCGTCACGCTGGTGGTGAGCCGCGCGCCCGTCCACATCTCCTGGAGATTGTAGATCCGCTCACGCTCCTGGAACGCCCACAGGAACGGCGTGAACGCGCCGAGGTCGATCGACGTCGTGCCGAGCCACACCATGTGCGAAATGATGCGGCTCATTTCGCACGCGATCACGCGCAACACCGTGCAGCGCGGCGTGATCGCGATGCCCATGAGCCGCTCGGCGGCGAGGGCGAACCCGACGTTGTTCGCCATCGGCGACAGATAGTCGGTGCGGTCGGTGAGCGGGATGATCTGGTTGTAGTGCCGGTACTCCCCGAGCTTCTCGAAGCCGGAGTGGAGGTACCCGAGGTGGGGGATCACCCGGACTACGGTCTCCCCATCCAGCTCGACCACCAGCCGCAGCACGCCGTGCGTGGCGGGATGCTGCGGCCCGATGTTGATGAGCATGTGCTCGGCGGCGACGTCGGGCGGCTCCGCCACGCCGAGCGGCACCCGCAGCGGCTGGCCGCGGGCATCCACGCCGGGCGTGGCGAGCTCGAGCTCGACGGTGCGCTTGCTCATTCCGAGTCGGGGAGCCTACCCCGCTCGCCGTGGCGGAGCCGCTCCTTCATGTCCGCGGGGAGCTCCTCGTACGCTTCGGCGATCGACAGCTCTTCCAGCGAGTAGTGCGCCTCGGGCTGGGCGGCCAGCGCCTGGCGCACCTGCTCGGCGCGACTGAACCGTCCGCGCAGCGGGAAATCCTTGCGCAGCGGGTAGCCCTCGGCATACGTCTCCCACATGAGGATGCGGCGCAGGTCGGGGTGGCCGCGGAAGGTGATGCCGAACATGTCGTACACCTCACGCTCGAGCCAGTCGGCGCCCCGCCACAGCGACACGACCGAGTCGACGGTGAGGTCGCCCTGGGGATCGAGCTCCACTTTGACGCGCAGGTCGGCCCGGCGCGTCAGGGAGCGCAGGTTGTAGACCACCTCCAGCGGTCGCTCCCGGTCGCGATACTCGACGGCGGTGATGTCCACCAGGTAATCGTAGGTCTGCTGGGGCGTGTCGCGCAGCCAGGCCATCACGTCGAGCAGCGCCTCGCGCCCGACGTAGACGATGGTGTCGCCGCACGACTCGAGCGCGCGGCCGATCGCGGGGCCGAAGGTCGCGCGCAGCGCGTCGACCGAAGGGTTCACGCCGAGCGGAACTGGTGGATGGAGTTCCCGAACGGCTCCGAGATCTCGTCGATCTGCTCGGGGGGAAGGCGCAAGCCGCGGTCGTCGAGCGGCTGCTCGTCGCGGCGCGGCACGCGGTCGAACAGCGACTCACCCTTGATCTTCTTGTGCAAGAGCAGCACGCCGTACAGCAGGCCCTCCGGGCGCGGCGGGCAGCCGGGGACGTAGACGTCCACCGGGACGATGGTATCGATCCCCTGCACCATCGCATAGTTGTCGAAGATGCCCCCGGTCGAGGCGCAGGCGCCCATGGAGATGACCCACTTGGGCTGGGGCATCTGGTCGTAGATGCGGCGGATCACCGGCGCCAGCTTGAACGGCAGACGGCCGGCGCAGATCAGCACGTCCGCCTGACGCGGCGAGAACGCCTGACGCTCCATGCCGAAGCGGGCGAAGTCGTAGCGGCTGGCGGCCGTGGCCATGAACTCGATGGCGCAGCACGCGGTGCCGAACGGCATAGGCCAGAGCGAGTTGGCGCGCGAGGAGTTCACGGCCCAGTCCACGAGATCCTGCAATTTGGCGAGCAGGTAGTTTGGGCTTTGGCCGGCGACCTCTTTGCTCTCGATGACTCGCTTCATAGCGAGACCCCGTCCAGCACAGACGTCACGCGAAATCGTCCCGCGAAGGCGTCACGCAACGTCGTCGCGCGAGGTCGTCGTGCTACGTTCTCGCTTGACGCGTTCGCTTGACGTCTCAATTCCATTGTAACGCCCCTCGCTTCCATACGTACACGTACCCGACCGCGAGAATCAGCATGAACACCAGCATCTCCGCCAGCAGAAAGCCCGTGCTCGGGCCTCCGGTACCCGCTCCGCCACTCAGGTAGATCGTTCCCCACGGAATCAGAAACACGGTCTCGATGTCGAAGATGATGAACAGCATCGCGACCAGGTAGAACTTCACCGAGAAGCGCTCGTGCGCGTTGCCGAGCGGGGGCATGCCGCTCTCGTACGGGCTGTCCTTCAGGACCGTGGGCTTGCGGGGGGCGAGCAGGTGCGACAGCCCGATCAACAGGACGGCGTTGAACGCCACGAAGCCGAGCAGCAGCAGGAAGGAGAGATAGGGCTGGTTCATGAGTTCGTGAAAAAATTCACTTGATCCGCCGAAACGTATTCGCGCGCGGCGAGGTTGTCAACCGAATCGAGTGGCGTAAGTGTCGGTGCCACCGATATATTGGCGGCCCATGTCCATCAAGTCCGACCGCTGGATCCGGCGCATGGCCAGCGAGCACGCCATGATCGAGCCGTTCGCCGAGAACCAGGCGCGTGCCGGCGTCATCTCGTACGGCGTCTCGTCCTACGGCTACGACATGCGGGTGGCG
>WNGC01002501.1_pt1 | contig 24178 bp, 21 predicted proteins | sample 5400051 | NCBI WGS metagenome assembly WNGC01 (sample SAMN13153368, study PRJNA577476) | soil metagenome | isolation source: 20 cm soil or saprolite under grassland replicate 2 | place: USA:California | collected 2016-06-15
GCAGATTCACTCGCGGCGAACAACATCGTTCTCGGCACCTATCGTCACATCACCGCGCCCGAATGCCGGCAATACCTGCTGCGGCAGGCGTTCGAGGAAGCCATCCACACTCACGCCTACCAGTACATCGTCGAGAGCTTGCGTCTGGACGAGGGCGAGGTATTCAACGCCTACCACGAGATCCCGAGCATCCGTGACAAGGACGAGTTCCTCATCCCTTTCATCGACATCCTCACCGACCCGACCTTCCGGACCGGCACGCCCGAGGCCGATCAAAAGCTGCTGCGCAGCCTCATCGTGTTCGCCTGCGTGATGGAGGGCATGTTCTTCTATGTCGGTTTCACCCAGATTCTGGCGCTGGGCCGGCAGAACAAGATGACCGGCTCCGCCGAGCAGTACCAGTACATCCTGCGCGACGAGTCGATGCACTGCAACTTCGGCATCGACCTTATCAACCAGATCAAGATGGAGAACCCGCACTTGTGGACCCCCGAATTCCGCGAAGAGATCCAGGGCCTCATCAAGAAGGCGGTCGAGCTCGAGTATCGCTATGCCGAAGACACCATGCCGCGCGGCGTCTTGGGGCTCAACGCTCCGATGTTCAAGGAGTACCTGCGCTACATCGCCAATCGTCGTTGCCAGCAGATCGGAGTGGACGCGATGTTTTCCGGTGCGAGCAACCCGTTTCCTTGGATGAGCGAGATGACCGATCTCAAGAAGGAGCGGAATTTTTTCGAAACGCGGGTTATTGAGTATCAAACCGGAGGTGCGCTCAGTTGGGACTAGGTCGCTGCAGCTTCGATCGAATCAGCGGCGCAGGAAAGGAATTCAATTCTCCGGGGTTTGCCCCGGAGCTTGAATAGCCCGCGCCCCAACGGGCGGGTTCGTTTGTTCCACAACTCTTGATGGAGGCCAGTCATGGCAAAGAAGAGAAGAGGCAAGAAAGCGGCAAAGAAAAAGAAAAAGAGGAAAGCAGCACGAAAGAAAGGCAAAAGGAAGTCGTTGAGGAAGCCCGCAAAAAAAGCGGCCAAGAAGAAGTCCGCCCGAAAGAAGGCGAGACCCAGAGGAAGGGCGGCCAGGAAGGCCGCAACGCCGGCAGCAACGATGGCGGGATCGGCGGCCGCAGCCCCTTCGGCAGCGGCGACGCTAGGAGGGGCGAAAACCGCCCTGAACCCCGCAGCTGCATGGCCCTTTCCGACGGGTTCCAGGCCATAAGTGGGTTGGGAGTGAACCGCGGTCAGTCCGGGGGCCCTTGTGCCCCGGACTGAGCCGTGGCCATTCAGCCGCAGGAGAGGGGGATCGGGCTCGGGAGTTGCTTGATCGTTTGGGTCTTAGGGCTGGGCTGAGGTTAAGTGCCTATTTGTAGTACAATTGCTGCTTCGCAGCAATCTTTCCCCTGATCGAGGAACAGACAAAAGCGTCTAAAGGTTTTCAGGGCGGGGTCGGCTACCGAGAGCTTTATCTGTCTTTCAGACGCAAAAGAATGGAGATAGGTGCGGTGAACACCACCTGGACAAAGCAAGGCTTGCTGGTTCGGTTTGGAAGAGTGGCGACGATATTGCATCGCGGTCTGGCCCTCATAGGGCTCGCGGCTGTGGTGCTCGTTCTCGTGCGCGGGAAGACCTTGTTCTTCGACGAGGGCGCCGCCCACTCCGCTGCGGTCGGCTCGATCCGCTACGACGGAGCGGTCTCACTGCTCGACGGAGCGGACGATGCGGACACCCAGAAATACCGGGCGCTCGCCAATTACGTATCCCGTAAATACCGGATCGCGCCGGATGTCACCGAGCAGTTTGTGGGCGCTGCCTACGACGCCGGTCGGCAAGTGGGTCTGGATCCGCTACTGATTCTCGCGGTAATGGCGGTCGAGTCCCGCTTCAATCCGGTAGCCGAGAGCCTCATGGGCGCCAAAGGTCTGATGCAGGTGATTCCCCGACACCACCTCGACAAACTCCTCGAGCACGGCGGAGAAGAAGCGGTGCTCGATCCGATGATCAACATCGCCTTGGGAGCGCGCATTCTCAAGGAATATGTTCGCCGCACCGGCAGTCTGGAGGCGGGTCTGCAGTTCTATAACGGTGCGTTGGCGGATGCTTCGAGCCAATACGCCCAGAAAGTCCTGGCGGAAAAAGAGCGCCTGCAGCAGGCGGTACGCCAATTCGGTCGCCCTGGGGTGCGCAGCTCAATATGATCGCCGCGCGTCGCGGCTCCCCAGCATTCGCGCGATCCTCTCCACGCCTTCCTCGAGATCCTCGAGCGAGCGCGTGTAGGCAAAGCGCACGTGACGCTCCGGGTGGTTCGAGCCGAAGTCGAGCCCCGGCGTAATTGCAACGCCCGCTTCTTCCAGCACCCGCAATGCAAATCGGGTGCTGTCCACAGAGAGGCTCTCGCAGCCGGCGTAGATGTAGAAAGCTCCCTGGGGCATCACGGGAATGCGAAATCCCAGCGCGCGCAGCGCGGGAACCATGTAATCGCGGCGGCGCCGGAACTCCTGCCTGCGCTCCTCAAGAACCGCAAGCGTTTCCGCCCGAAACGCCGCGAGCGCCGCGTACTGCGCGGGGGCGGAAGGACAGATGAACGCGTTCTGGGCGAGCTTCTCGATCTCCCGCACGTAGGTCTCGGGAGCCACGATCCACCCCAGCCTCCAGCCGGTCATGTTGAAGTACTTGGAAAAGCTGTTGACGACGAACACGTCATCGGCCAGCTCGAGCACCGTTGACGCCTGATCGTCGTAGACCAGTCCCTGATAGATCTCGTCCATCACGATGAACCCGCCCGCTCGTCGTACCGAGGCGATGATCGCACGCAGCTCCTCGCGCGGGATCATGGTCCCGGTCGGATTGGAGGGTGAAGCGAGCAGCACGCCGCGCGTCGCGCGGGTCCAGTGCGAGCGAATATCTGCGTCGGCAAGTTGGTAGTGCTGGTTTTCGTCGACTGGAATCGCGCGCGGGCGGCCTTCGAACAAGCGCACGAAATGCCGGTTGCAGGGATAGCAGGGATCGGGCATCAGCACCTCGTCGCCCGGGTCGACGAGCGCGGCTAGGGTGAGCAAGAAAGCGCCCGACGCCCCGGCGGTGACCACGATCCGCGAAGAGGGTACCGTCACACCGAGCCGTTCACGATAGAAATCGGAAATGGCCTGGCGCAGCTCCGGAATGCCGATCGAAGCCGTGTAACCCAGGCGGCGCTGGCGGATCGCCTCGATCGCCGCCTCCGCAACCAGAGGCGGTGCGGCGAAGTCCGGCTGGCCGATTTCCATGTGGACGATGCGGCGTCCCGAGGCTTCCAGTTCATGCGCGCGGTTCTGCACGTCCATCACATGGAAGGCCTCGATGTCGGCCATGCGGGCCGCGAGGATCAGATTTGTGTCACGCTTCATAAGGGCTGCCGCACATTATGCCGCAGCGTGCCGGCGGGAAGCGAAGGCGCCGCGGCGCGACGAAATTCGGCTATCATGCGGCCAAGCAACACAAGAACTTCAAGTCGCAAATTTCCCATGGATGAAATCCTGCGCAGGAGCGCCCTGGAGTATCACCTCCGGCAACCGCCGGGAAAGATCTCGGTCACTCCGACGAAGGGTTTGCTGAACCAGCGCGATCTCGCGCTTGCGTACACGCCCGGGGTGGCTGCGGCCTGCGAGGAGATCGTGCGCGACCCCGCAGAGGCGCGCAAGCTGACTTCGCGCGGAAACCTCATCGGTGTCGTGACAAATGGGACCGCCGTGCTGGGGTTGGGGGCAATCGGGCCGCTCGCATCCAAGCCGGTGATGGAAGGCAAGTCAGTGCTCTTCAAGAAATTCGCCGGAATCGATTGCTTCGATATCGAAGTGAACGAGCGCGATCCGGACAGGCTGGTCGAGATCATCGCGGCGCTGGAGCCTACTTTCGGCGGAATCAATCTCGAGGACATCAAGGCGCCGGAATGCTTCCACATCGAGAGGAGGCTGCGCGAGCGCATGAAAATCCCGGTGTTCCACGACGACCAGCACGGGACCGCCATCATCGTCGGCGCTGCGGTGCTGAACGGGTTGCGCGTCGTGGAGAAGGACATAGAAAAGGCGAAGCTCGTCTGCTCGGGCGCGGGTGCCGCCGCGCTTGCCTGTCTCGATCTGCTCGTGAGCCTGGGGTTGAAGGCGGACAACGTCTGGGTGTCCGACATCAAGGGAGTCGTGTACCAGGGTCGAAAAGAGGAAATGGACCCGAACAAGGCCCGTTACGCCCGCAAGACATCTGCGCGTACGCTCGCCGAGATCATGCCGGGCGCAGACGTGTTTCTCGGCCTTTCGGCCGGCGGGGTTCTCAAGGCGGAGATGGTTGCGCAAATGGCCGACAGGCCGCTGATCCTCGCGCTTGCCAACCCCGAACCCGAGATCCTTCCCGATGTCGCGAAGAAGGCCCGCCCCGACGCGGTCTTGGCGACGGGGCGGTCGGATTTCCCGAACCAGGTGAACAACGTCCTGTGCTTTCCGTTCATCTTTCGCGGCGCGCTCGACGTCGGAGCGACCGCGATCAACGAGTCCATGAAGCTCGCCGCGGTCCGCGCCATCGCCGAACTCGCGATGGCGGAGCAATCGGAGATCGTGGCAGCCGCCTATGGCGAGCAAGTCCTCAAGTTCGGTCCGGAGTACCTGATTCCCAAACCCTTCGATCCGCGTCTCATCGTGAAAATCGCTCCCGCGGTGGCGAGGGCTGCCATGGACTCCGGCGTCGCCACGCGTCCGATCGCCGATTTCGACGCCTACAACAACCAGCTCGTGCAGTTCGTCTATCACTCGGGCCTCATCATGAAGCCGATCTTCAGCGCGGCGAAGGAAGGTCCGCGGCGTCGGATCGTGCTTGCCGAAGGCGAAGACGAGCGCACGTTGCGTGCGGCTCAGGTGGTGGTGGACGAGGGCCTCGCCAGGCTGATCCTGGTGGGGAGACCTCCCGTGGTCGAGCGGCGCATCGAACGCCACGGATTGCGCATCCAGCCGGGGACGGATTTCGAGCTCGTGAACCCCGAATCCGACCCCCGCTACCGCGATTATTGGACGGAGTACCACCGCCTCGCGGAGAGGCGCGGGGTCTCGCAGCAATTCGCGCAGACGGAGCTGCGCCGCCGCCATACGCTGATCGGCGCGATGATGATCCACCGCGGCGAAGCCGACGGAATGATCTGCGGCACTATCGGCGCGCACGGAACGCACTTGCAGTACATCGACCAGGTGATTGGTTTGCGGCCGGGCGCGAGGCATTTCTATGCGATGAACGCGCTCATGCTGCCCAAGCGCACGGTTTTCATCTGCGACACCTACGTCAATCTCGACCCTAGCGCCGAGCAGCTCGCGGAAATGACCGCGCTCGCGGCAGAGGTGATCCGGCGTTTCGGCGTGGTCCCGAAGGCGGCCCTGCTCTCGCACTCGAGTTTCGGAACGAGCGATGCGCCTTCCGCGAAGAAGATGCGCACGGCGCTGGAGCTGATCCATTCGCTCGCTCCGGAGCTCGAGATCGAAGGCGAGATGCACGGCGACGCAGCCCTCGACGCCGAGTTGCGGCTTGCAAATTTTCCGCGGTCGCGACTGAAAGAGGAGGCGAATCTTCTGATCATGCCGACTCTGGACGCCGCCAATATCGCTTTCAATCTGCTGAAGACCGCCGCGGGCGACGGCATCACCATCGGGCCGATCCTGCTCGGCGCGGCGCGCCCGGTTCATATCCTCACTTCTTCGGCGACCGTCAGGCGCATTGTCAACATGACCGCGCTCACCGTGGTGGACGCCAACGCCTTCGGCGAGGAAAAGCAGTCCCGGGCAAGCTGAGAAAACTCCACCCGGCCGCCGCCGACTTCCGAAACAACTTCCGCTCATGGCGTTGAACCCCGAATCCATCAAGTCGAAGGCAGGACTCGTTCTGACAGGAGGCGGAGCCCGGGCGGCCTATCAGGTCGGCGTCCTGAAAGCGGTGAGGGAACTGCTGCCGCTGCCCGAGAAGAATCCGTTTCCCATCGTGTGCGGCACCTCGTCAGGCGCGATCAACGCGGCGACGCTCGCGGTGTTCGCCGACAATTTCGACGCTGCGGTCGGGCGGCTCCTGGAGGTTTGGGAGAGCTTTCGCGTCCAGCACGTTTACCGTTCCGATCCGGTCGGGATCGCCCGCATGGGGTTGCGCTGGCTCGCCGCGGTCACGCTGGTGTCGCGCACCAGCCCGGTTTCGCTGCTCGACAACAGTCCTCTCGCCGATATGTTGTCCCGCAGTCTCGACTTCGGTCGCATCCAGGAGAACATCGACAACGGCTGTCTGTACGCGGTCTCGATCACCTGCTCCGGTTACTCTTCCGGACAGAGTGTCTCCTTCTACCAGGGAGGGCCCGACACCGAAGCGTGGGAGCGCACCCAGCGCGTCGGCGCCGCGATGCCGATCCGGGTCGAGCATCTGATGGCTTCATCGGCGCTGCCCTTCATATTTCCTGCGGTGAAGATCAACCGGGAATATTTCGGCGACGGGTCGATGCGCCAGATCGCGCCGATCAGCCCGGCGCTGCACCTGGGCGCGGACCGGGTGCTGGTGGTGAGCACCGCCCGGCAGACCGGGCATGTCGAGGCGCCGCGCGTGCGCGGCAATCTGTATCCATCGGTGGCGCAGATCGCCGGCCACGCCCTGAACAGTATTTTTCTGGACAGCCTCAACGTCGATATCGAGCTCGTGCAGAGAATCAATCGCACCATCAGCCTCATCGCCCCGGAGAAGCTTCGCGAAGCGGGGCTGCCGCTGCGGCAGATCAAGGTGCTGGTGATCTCGCCCAGCCAGCCCATCGAGCGCATGGTGGTCCGTCACGTACACGACCTGCCGTGGACGGTGCGCTTCCTCCTGCGAGGTATCGGCGCGATGAACCGCAATGGATCGAACCTCGCGAGCTATCTGCTCTTCGAAAGCGGGTACTGCCGGGCGCTGATCGAACTGGGCTATCAGGACACCATGGCGCGCCGCGCCGAGGTGCTGGAGTTTTTGAGTCCCCGACAATAAACTGAAGGCCGCTCTCACCGCGGCCCCGCCTCATGGACCAGCCTCCCGATCCGTTCGAATTCCTGAAAAGCCTTTGGGGTCCTATGGGCCTGCCGCTGGCGGGAGTGATGACCCCGAGCCTCGTCCAGGATGAGCTCGACAGGCGCATTGCAGAGCTGAAATCGGTGGAGAACTGGCTCAACATGAACCTCAACGTTCTGCGCATGACGATTCAGGGCCTGGAAATGCAGAAAGCCGGTCTTGCCGCGATGCAAAACGCTGCGGGAGGCGCGTTTCCGGGCACTTCAGAGCCGTCCGGCCGCGAAGATCCGTCGAAAAAATAGTCCCTGCGCCCGGCCGGCGCAGGAAGACCATGGCACACATCATTGACCGAGGAGAAGCAATGCCCAAAGCGATTCGAATCCAACAACAAGGCGGGCCCGAAGTTCTGAAATGGGAAGACGTCCAGGTCGGGGACCCCGGGCCGGGCGAGGCGCGCGTGCGCCACAAGGCCTGCGGACTCAATTTTCTCGACGTCTACCAGCGCTCCGGACTGTACAAGATCGCCCTTCCTTCGGGGATGGGTAACGAAGGGGCCGGCGTCGTGGAGGCCGTTGGGGCGGGGGTCACGCAGGTCAAGGCGGGCGATCGCGTCGCGTATGCCGGGGGCGCTCCGGGCGCCTATTCCGAGGTGCGCACCATGCCGGCCGACCGCCTGGTCGTCCTGCCAGAGGGCATTTCCTTCGAAACCGCGGCGGCGATGATGTTGAAGGGCATGACCGCCCAGTATCTGCTGAGGCGGACTTACAAGGTTCAATCGGGCGAGACCATCCTGTTCCACGCGACGGCGGGCGGAGTCGGCCTGATTGCGTGCCAGTGGCTGAAGGCGCTCGGTGCAACGGTGATCGGCACGGCCGGCTCCGAGGAAAAGTGCGCCCTCGCCAAGGCGCACGGCGCGCACCAATGCATCAACTACCGCAAGGAGAATTTCGTCGAGCGCGTGAAAGCGCTCACCGGCGGCAAGGGTGTGCCGGTGGTGTACGACTCGGTCGGAAAGGACACCTTCACCGGATCGCTCGACTGCCTGCAGCCGCGCGGATTGATGGTGAGCTTCGGCAATTCGTCGGGGGCGGTACCCCCATTCGAACTTACGGTGCTTTCGCAAAAGGGATCGCTTTACGTCACGCGTCCGACGCTGGTGACCCACACGTCCAAGCGTGACGATCTGGTCGCCACCGCCAAGGACTTGTTCGACGTCGTCCTCTCGGGAAAAGTGAAGATCGAAGTGAACCACCGTTATGCGCTCAAGGACGCGGCGCAGGCGCAGCGCGACCTCGAAGCGCGCAAGACGACCGGTTCGACCATCCTGATCCCGTAGAGGCTCATGGGCGAGTTGGCGAATCTCGCGGTCCCGGGCCTATTTCCGGAAATCGAGCCGCGCGCGAGCGGCATGCTGCGCCTGGATGCGGTGCACTCGATGTACTGGGAGGAGAGCGGCGATCCGCGCGGGATCCCCGCGGTTTTCCTGCACGGAGGCCCGGGTGCGGGGAGCACGCCCAAGCACCGGCGTTTTTTCGACCCCGGCGCGTACCGCATCATCGTGTACGACCAGCGCGGGGCGGGGCGTTCCAGCCCCCTCGGGGAGCTGCGCGACAACACCACGCCGCATCTGGTCGCCGACTTGGAGACCTTGCGCGCGCATCTGCGCGTTGAACGCTGGGTCGTGTTCGGGGGCTCCTGGGGCAGCACGCTCGCGATCGCCTACGCGGAGGCGCACCCGGAGCGTTGCCTCGCGCTGATTCTGCGCGGAATCTTCCTTTGCCGCAGAAGCGAGATCGAATGGTTCCTCTACGGTGTGCGCGGGGTATTTCCTGAGCCTTGGGAGAAATTCGCGGGCTTCCTCCCTACTGAGGAGCGCGGCGATCTGCTCCGCAATTACCATCGCCGATTGATCGACTCCGATCCGGCGATCCACATGCCTGCCGCGCGCGCCTGGAGCGTCTACGAGGGATCCTGCTCGACTCTGCTTCCCAGTCCCGAGACCGTGGCGTATTTTGCCGGGGATGTCGTTGCCCTCGGTCTTGCGCGGATCGAGGCGCATTATTTCCTGAACGACATTTTTCTGGAGAGAAACGCCCTGCTCGAGAATGCGCACCGGCTCCGCGACATCCCGGGATTGATCGTGCAGGGGCGCTATGACATGGTTTGCCCGCTCGTATCCGCGCACGAGCTGCATCGGGCCTGGCCCCAGGCCGAGTTCCAGATCGTGCCTGACGCCGGGCATTCCGCATGGGAGCCGGGGATTCTCGTCGCGCTGGTCGAGGCGACCGAGCGATTCAAACGTACACTTTCGTCCGGGGGCTGAAAGCTCGTTGAAAAAGGGGCACGCCTCCGAACCATGCCTTCAGCTTTGCCTCGCACTTGCCGAGGCGCCCAGATTTGTCGCCTCTATCGGAGAAACTTCCCGCCGCGGCCGATCATCGTCAAGTTGACATATTTCGAGCCGCTGTGATTGCTCGGCGAGAAGCTGACCACGAATTCGCCGAGGTCGACGTTGTTCATGCCTTCCAGCGCCGCGATCAGCTTTTCGCGGGTCAAGTTCTTGCCCGCGCGTCTCAGGCCCTCCACCATCACCTTGCCGACGATGAATCCCTCCAGGCTCGAAAAATTGAAATCCGTGTTGCCCGCCTTCGTCATGATCTCCTGGTACTCCTTCACGACACGGACGCCGCTCGAGATCCAGGGGAAGGGCACGACCTGCGAAATCGCGATTCCGTAGCCTTCGTCCTTCAGGGCATCGGCGAGCGCCTTGCTGCCGACAAAGGACACGTTGTGGAATTGAGTGACGCTCCCCGCTTTTTTCATCTGCCGCACGAACTCAGCGACCGAGGTGTACGCCGAGATCATGACCACGCCGTCGGGCCGGACCGCGTTGATGGATTTGACCGCATCTTCCACCTTGATCGTGTTGCGCTCCACTTTGCCGAGGGCGGAAATCTTCCGATTGCGCTTGGCCATGGCTATTTCCACGCCCTTCAGGCCCGCCAGTCCGTAATTGTCGTCCTGGTAGAACACCGCGATATTCGTATTGCCGTTGGAGACGAGCAGGTCGACGATCTTCTCGGTTTCGTCGTAATAGCTGGCGCGCACGTTGAAGATGTAGCGATTCACCGGGGTACGCAGCAGCTCCGCGCCGGTGAAGGGTCCGACCAGCGGGACCTTGGCCTTGGTTATGATGGGCATGGCCGCTGCGGTTGTCGGGGTGCCGACGTAGGAGATCAAGGCGAATACCTTGTCCTCCTCTATCAGCTTCGTGGTGGCGTCGGCGCACAAATTCGCTTCGTACCTGTCGTCGCGAGTCTTGAGCTCGATCTTTCTCCCATGGACGCCGCCTTGCGCGTTGACGTGGTCCAGATACGCCCTGGTGCCGATGTTCATCTGGATACCGAGCTGGGCCGCAGGACCGGAAAATGCCGCCGACTGTCCGAGCAAAATGGAATTGGTCGTTACACCCGGCACCTGCGCAATTGCCGGGACCGTGAGTAAAGCCGCAAGCGCGGTCAAAAAGTTACGCATTGTTCAATCCTCCTTTTGGGCTGCTACTGCGTTCTGGTCGTAGATCGATCGCTTCCGAAAGGGAGAGCAAGAACAATGCCAAAAGCCGAGAGGCGCGAACTTCAACCCTCATGCACGCCTCCTTTATCCCCAAATCGGAGGCAAACAAAAACGCCGCGGCTGGCCGCGGCGTTTTCACATTTTGAAACGCGGATCAGATACCCAGGATCTTCATCGCCTTTGCAAGCGTGTCGACGGATTCCTGGTGCTTGCCCGCCTTGTGCAGGGCCTCGCCATCGGCGCGGAATCTCTTGACATCGGTCATCTGCTGCGCGGACAACTTCGGATTCTTTGCGAGCGCCGCGTCGATCTTCTTCATGTCCGCGGGGCAATGGAAGGCCAACGCGGAGGCACTGGCGAGCATGAGCGCGCCAAACAATGCTGCAAAACGAATCTTCATCGGTTCTCCTTGAAAAGGTCCTGAATCGGGGCCACCGCCTCCCCGCGTTGCCCGCTTGCAAACCTAAACGCCCATGCCGGGGAATCTATTCCGGCCGCCGGTAGAATAGCTCCCGCCGCGGTCGAATGCAATTCCTGCTCCCGCCGTGATCGCGGCACCGCTGCCGCGTAGAATGAGGGCCGGAAATTTGCGCTCGTCAAATGAATTCACCCGTCGAACGATCGGGCCGGTGACTTCTGGAGACGGCCACCTTTGGCGCAGTGATAGAGAGATCCTGCCGGCAGCCGTGCTCGTGCCGGTGGTCAGGCGTGAAAACGGGCTGACGGTCCTGTTTACGCGCCGTACCGCGCACCTCAACGACCACGCCGGACAAATCAGCTTCCCCGGTGGTCGCTCCGAGCCCGGGGATGCAGGCGCCGCAGAAACGGCGCTACGCGAGGCCGCAGAGGAAATCGGTCTCGCGCCAGAGCGGGTGGAAGTGCTCGGAGAACTGCCCACGTATGTGACGGTGACCGGCTACCGTGTAACCCCGGTGGTCGGCCTCGTGACCCCGCCCCTCGAGCTGCGGCCGGACGATTTCGAGGTGGCCGAAGTGTTCGAAGTGCCTCTGGAGTTCCTCCTCGATCCCGTCAATCACCAGCGCAACAGCGTCGTACACGAAGGCCGCGAGCGCCGCTACTACGCCATACCGTACCGACAGTACTACATCTGGGGAGCCACGGCCGGGATGCTCATGAACTTGCATTCCTTCCTGAAAGGCTGATTGTCCGGCCCGTTACGATTCCAAAGCCATGAGCCTGCTTTCCCTCGTCACGGCGCTCATCCTCGAGCAGTGGCGTCCGCTTGCCGATCGCCGTTATTTGTACTCGCTCCTCGCGCGTTACGCGACGTTCCTCGAGGGGTTTTTCAACGCCGGCGAAACTCGGCAAGGCGCCATCGCCTGGGTGATTGCGGTACTGCCTGTCGTGCTCGGTGCCTGGCTCGTCTATGGGGCCGCGTATCGCGCGCACCCTCTGCTTGCGCTCGTGCTCAACGTCGCCGCACTCTATCTCACGATGGGATTTCGCCAGCGCAGCCACTATTTCACCGCCATTAGCCTCGCCCTGAAGGAGAACGATCTCGAAAAAGCGCGCGCCACCCTCTCGGTCTGGCGCCACGCGAGCTGCGCCGGTCTGGACCGCGAGGCGATCACGCGCCTGGCCATCGAAGAGGCCTTGGTCTCGTCGCACCGCTACGTCTTCGCGGTGGTTTTCTGGTTCGTGCTCATGCCGGGGCCGACTGGGGCGATCTTGTATCGGCTTTCGATGTTCCTAAACGGCCGCTGGGGCGAAAGAACCTCGCCGGAGCTGGAGCCCTTCAGCCATTTTGCGCGCCGCGCGTTCGCCGCGCTCGACTGGCTGCCGGTGCGTTTCACTGCGGCCGCTTTCGCGGTCGTGGGCGACTTCGAGAATGCGGTGTACTGCTGGCGCACGCAGGCCGCCAATTGGCCGGATCCCGCGCTCGGAATCGTCCTTGCGAGTGGAGCCGGGGCGATCGGGGTGAGGCTCGGGATGCCGATCCTCGCGGGAGGAGCAGTCGTCGAACGGCCCGAGCTCGGCGTGGGCGACCCGGCCGATAGCGGACACCTGGACAGCACGGTCGGTCTGGTTTGGCGTGCCCTGGTGGTGTGGCTGCTTCTATTGCTGCTCACTGCACTTGCAGGCGCATCGACCTAGCGCCCGCGGCAGCGCGATCAAATCGTCGCCAGGGCTTCGATTTTTGCCGCGCAGATGAAATCGTTCTCGGAGATCCCGCCGATCGAATGCGTGCTGAATTCCACCCGGCAGCGATTGTAGCTGACGCTCATTTCCGGGTGATGGTCCTCCCGGTGGACGAGCCAGGCAACCGCGTTCACGAACGCGACGGTCTCGTAATAGTTCTTGAACGACCAGCTCTTCGCGATGGCCTTCCCGTCGTACGTCCAGCCGGGCACCTCGGAGAGCAACGCATCGATTCGCGCGCGAGCGAGGGCCGGCGTCCCGGCGGGCAGGGGCCTGCATTTCCTTCCAGCGAGCTTCGACATGTTTCGCCTCCTAGGTCTGTAGGGTTTGCAGCCGCGCGATGCGCACCGCCGCCGGTGGATGTGAATCATAAAAGGCCGAGTGCAAAGGGTCCGGGGTGAGCGTCGCCGCGTTGTCCTCGTAGAGTTTGACCAGGGCGCGCACGAGGTCGCCCGCATCGGCGTGCCGCGCTGCGTAGGCGTCCGCCTCGAATTCGTGGAGGCGCGAATACAGGCTTGCGAGCGGCTGCAGCAGGAAGGCGAATACCGGTACGACCATGAAGAACAGCACGAGCGCCATCGCCGTGCTCCGGGAGCGCACGCCCAGCGCCGTGTAGAACCACTCCTGCCCGATCAGCCATCCCAGTAAGCACAGGATCCCGAGACTCGCGCCGAACGTGAGGCCCATGCGCTTCCACACGTGACGGAGCGAGAAATGTCCCAGTTCATGGGCGAGCACCGCTTCGATCTCGGGCGGGGCGAGGCGCGAGACCAGCGTGTCGAAGAGAACGATGCGCTTGGCCGCACCGAAGCCGGTGAAATAGGCGTTGCCATGACTCGAGCGCCTCGAGCCGTCCATCACGAACAGGCCCCGGGAGCGGAATCCACATCTGGTGAGCAAGCCCTCGATGCGGCTGCGCAGGCTCGCATCCTCGAGCGGCGTAAATTTATTGAACCAGCGTACAAAAATGGTCGGGTAGAGGAATTGAACGACCAGGCTGAATGCAACCCAGGTTGCCCACGCATACACCCACCACATTGCCCCCGTTCTTGCCATGAGCCACAGAAAGCAGAAAACGAGCGGGATCAGCAACAACGCCCCCAGCACCGCCTGCTTCGCCAAGTCGGCGAGAAACAGCGCCAGGCTGGTGCGATTGAACCCGAAGCGCCCTTCAATCACGAAGGTGCGATAGAGAGCAAAGGGGAGATCGATTACGCTGGAAACAAACGCAACAGAAACGATCAGCGCAATGCCGTGCGCATAGCCGCCCGCCTCGAATATCCGCTCCCACGCGTCGGAGAGGAGTTGCAGGCCGCCGCCGAGGGTGAATCCGAGCAGCAGCGCGGCGGCGGCGAGCGTCTCGAGCGCTCCGAGCCGCGTCTTCGCGGCGGTGTAGTCGGCGGCCTTCCGATGCGCCGCGGGCGGAATGCTTGCCGAAAACTCCGCGGGAACCGCGTCGCGATTTGCAAGGACGTGCCGGATGTGCCGCCGCGAAAGCCAAAGGCGCAGGAGAGTGCTGGACGCGAGCGCAAAAAGAAAAACAGCGGTGAACCCGTGCATGGGGCGAATGTCGATTGTGCGACAATCACCATTTTACACAGGGCCTCACGGGAAAGCGGCATGGCGCAGGACCAGAACAACCTCGTCTGGTTGGACATGGAAATGACCGGCCTCGACCCGGACAAGGACCGCATCATCGAAATCGCCGTCGTCGTGACCGATTCGCAGCTGAACGCAATTTCCGAAGCGCCGGTCCTGGTCGTTCGCCAGCCCGATTCGGTCCTCGACACCATGGACGACTGGAACAAGAGCACTCACGCGCGCACAGGGCTGATAGGCAAGGTGAAAGCCTCGCGGCTGACCGAGACTGCCGCGGAAGAGCAACTGCTCGCGTTTCTTGCGCAACACGTTCCCGGCAAGACTTCGCCCATGTGCGGCAACTCGATTTGCCAGGACCGGCGCTTCCTCGCGCGCTATATGCCGCGTCTCGAGGCCTATTTTCACTACCGCAACCTGGACGTCAGCACCTTGAAGGAGCTGGCGCGACGCTGGAAGCCCGATGTCGCGAAGGGGCTCGTCAAGCAAGGCAAGCACGAGGCGCTCGCCGATATCTACGAGTCGATCGAGGAACTGAAGTACTACCGGGAGCACTTCCTGAGAATCTAGGACGCGGATTTAGGATCGGGGATTCAGGATTCGGTTGAAGCGGCAAGCGAAGCGCCCGCCCAATGCCCTCAGGGCGTCACATCGAATGCATCGACGACGACGTGAGCCGCGTCTGATGTGGTGGTGCCCGTGACCGTGATCACCAAGTTGTGAGTGCCGGCTGCCAGACCGGAGGCCGTAAATACGGCTTCTGACCAGAGATCCGGGTTTCCTGGGGCAACGGCGCCCGCGGTGTTGACCGAGGTTGCCGCGCCTCCGTCAATGGACACGTTCGCGATCCCGCAAATGTTGCATTTGAGGCCGATCCAGGTTACCGCCGTACCCGTGAATGTAAACTGCACGGTTGCCCCGGCGACATCCGAACTCGTGGCGCTGCCATCATTGAAGGCGGCAATGTCTGCGCCGCGCTGCACCCAGGCGCCGTTAGGACTGGCGCTTACGGTGGCGCCCGGCGGGCCGAGGTTTCCGTCCTGATCAAAGCGCGTGAGCGCCAACGGCGGAGCGAGCGGCTGCCGCGGCGTTCCGCCGCCGCCGATGCTGCTTGGGCCGTTGTTGGTCACGACATGGAGCGCCGTCATCAATTTCTGCATATCGCTGGACCAGAGCGAGGTGTTCCCCGAGGTCCCCCTCCAACTTTGTTCCAGAGGGAACCCATAATCGGCTTCAAACTGGGCCTTGAACGACGTGAACAACCCATCTGTCCCGGGTCCGCTCTCGGCGTCGAAGGTGAAGGCCTGCACCTCCTGAGTATCGTTAATGTAAGCGCCGTAGTTCTGCAGCGTCCAGGCGAGCTGCTTCCCCGGCTCCGTCTCGAGGCCCATCGTCGACAGATTCACGGATGCGGGGATCGCCAGGAGCGCACCCATCTTCATCTCGGGACTGTTGCCGAGGCGTTTTGAACCGTACGTCGCCGCGGCATGAATGTCGGCCCTGTCCGCCGGCCAACGGTAGCAATCGCTCTGGAACACACTGTCGCTGCAATCGTAGAGAATCAACGCCGAGTAGACGTTCAGCTTGAGTGCGTGCCGCGGCCCTTCTTGGCTTCCGGGCCGGAGTTCGCCGAGACGCAGGGAACCGCCGATCGCCGACAGGCCCGAGCCGCCGTGGGAGCCTTTGATTCCATCGCCATAGAGATCGACTGGAGGGAAGAAAAACCGGTTCGTCGAGGTAGTCCCTGGCTCGCCGGCGACGCAGCGCGTAAACGGCTGAGTCTGAATCAGGGTGCGTCCATCCGGCTTGAGGAATGCCGCGCTACCGTTTGGTGTACCGGGTAGTCCGTTGGGGACAATAAAGTTGCTTGGCATCGGCAACCGGAAAAGCCGCGAGGGGGGATCATCGGTCGCGTTGCAGCGATCCGCTCCCGTCCACTCCGCGCTGCTGTGGTTGATGTCGGTCAGCGGAGCGGTCGGCGTGAGAACGATGATGTCCCAATCTACAGACGGCATTGACGCCCACTCCATTTCGTCAACGGGAGTATCGGGTTCGTCGAAAATGGCGGGTATGTTCGCGGGCGCGTATACGGCGTTGCTCCCTATGGGCATGTTCCAGATGCTGGTGCTCGCGAAAGGCCATTTCAGCGGGTCCCGGGCCGGGGTATTGTTGGATACCGTAACCGCAATCGGTGCGGAGGTCTGGGTATTGCCTGCGGCATCGCGCGCGACGGCGGTCAAGGTATGCGAGCCATTGCTCGCCGTCGTCGTATCCCAATGGATCCGAAGTGTTGGCCCCAGCGGAGGCGGGGCGCCGGTGGGGGCGTCAAATTCCCAGAGGTTGACGCCGTCGAGCTTGAACTGAACTGCGACTACGCCGACGTTGTCGGAAGCGCTGGCGTCCACGCTGACCGTGCCGGAGGCGGCGGCCCCGGGCGCCGGAGAGGTGATGGCCACCGTCGGAAGGGTCGTGTCCGTGGGACCAGACGGAAAGTTGAACACCGTCACCGTTACCGGGGCAGAGGTCGTCGTATTGCCGGCGGCATCGCGCGCGACGGCGGTCAAGGTATGGGAGCCTTTGCTCCCGGAGGTCGTTACCCACGTGAACCCGTCGTTTGGTGATCCCACCGTAGGGTCGTGGCGCTGCTCAAATAACAGGACACCGTCGATTTCGAACCGTACTGCGGCAACGCCGACGTTGTCGGAAGCGCTGGTGAACATACTAGTCGTGCCGGAGACGATGGCCCCGGAGGCGGGAGAGGTGATGGACACTGTCGGAGGGGTCGTGTCTGTGGAACCCGAAGCGTTGGACACCGTCACCGTCACCGGGTCGGAGCTCGTACAGTTGCGGGGGCTATCGCACGCTTCGGCGACAATGGTGTGCGCGCCATTGCGCGCAGTGGTGGTATCCCAAACGGCTCCGAAGGAACGGTTCGGTGGTGCCGCGAAATTGGCCTCGCCCGCGAAGGCGGCGCCGTCGATGAAAAACTGCACGGTCCAAACCCCGACGTTGTCGGAAGCGTTCATCGTCAGGTTGATCGTGCCGGAGGTGGTTTCCCCGGACGTGGGAAAGATGATGGCCACCGTCGGCGGGGTAGTGTCGGTCTGGGCTTGGGCCGAGAAAGACGCGGCCAGCAGAACAGGGAGAAGCGACCGAAGGTCGCGATACCGAACTTGCATGACTCCTCCCCTCCGTTGTCGGTGGAGTCCGCCCTTGTAACTTAATTATGTTCCATTAGGTCAACAATCCGATGCGCCGGTCGGCTCATTGTCAGGCGTTCGGGTATCTAGGATTCGGGATAAATGATTCAGGATTCAGCTGAACGCGGAGTGAGCCGGGATTTCTCTCGATCCTCAAATCGTCAATCCTGTAGTTCCACCACCTTTCCGGGATTCATCAGGTTTTCCGGGTCGATGGCGTGCTTCAGGGTCGCCATCAGCTCGACCGCCTGTCCCAGCTCCTTTCGCAGGGACTTCATCTTGCCGAAGCCGATGCCGTGCTCGCCCGTGCAGGTGCCCTCCATGGCGAGCGCGCGGTTTACGACGCGCTCATTGAATGCCTTCGCCTCTTCGAGCTCGGCTTCAGAGTCAGGCCGGATAAGAATTTCACAGTGGAAGTTTCCGTCGCCCACATGACCGAAAAGCGGTATCGGCATCGAAGCGCGGGAGATGTCTTTCGACGTTTCGACGATGCACTCGGTGAGTCGCGAAATCGGAACGCATACGTCGGTCGAAACGGCGCGCGAGCCGGGCCGCCGCGTGCGGTCTTCGGCCTTCGTCGTCCACTCGAAGTCCATGCCGCCATTTTCGCGGGCAATGTCCTGCACCAGCTTTGCCTGCTCTTCGACGCCGGCTTGAGTCCCGTGAAATTCGAGAAACAGCGTCGGCTGCTCGCGGTAGCTCGTCTTCGAGTAGGTGTTGATGGCTTTCATGGTCGTAGCACACAGCGCCTCGCTGCGTGCGATTGGAATCCCCGCCTGCAGGGTCTGGATCACCGTGTTCACCGCGCCGGCCATGTCGAGGAAGGAGCAAGTGGCCGCGGACATCGCCTCGGGGACGGCGTAGAGGCGCACCGTGAGCTCGGTGATGATCCCGAGGGTACCTTCCGAACCCACGAACAGCCGCGTCAGCTCGTAGCCCGCGGCGGATTTTCGCGAACGGCGCGAAGTCGTGATGACGCGGCCATCGGCGAGCACGACGGTCAGCGCGAGCACGTTCTCGCGCATGGTGCCGTAGCGCACGGCGTTCGTGCCCGATGCGCGCGTCGCGGCCATGCCGCCCAGCGTCGCGTCCGCCCCGGGGTCGACCGGAAAGAAAAGGCCCGTATGCCGGATGTGCTCGTTCAGTTGCTTCCGCGTCACGCCGGCCTGGACCACGGCGTCCAAGTCCGCTTCGTGCACGGTGAGCACCTTGTTCATTCGTGAAAGATCGACGCACACTCCGCCGTGGATGGCGAGCACGTGGCCCTCTAGAGAAGTCCCGACCCCGAAAGGGATCATCGGCGTCTTGTGGCGCCGGCAGAGATCGACGATGTCGCGCACCTCCTCGGTGGATTCGGGAAATACCACCGCATCGGGCGGGGCGTACGGAAAATACGACTCATCCTTGCCGTGGTGCTCGCGCACGCCCCGCGAGGTCGTGACGCGATCGCCGAGCAGCGCCCGCATCTCCTCGAGCAGCGCGTCGAATTCGCGGGGCTTGTTCAAGACGTCTTCCCGTGCCTATTCGAGTTCGATCTTGCCGTCGAACCGTACCGAGAGCTTGACGCCGGGGACTTCGAGCGTGATCGAGGCGGGGAACTTCTCGTTCCCCTTGATCGCGCCGCCGGCGCGCGCCTTCGCCACCGCCTGCTCGATCTCCCTTTGGGAACTCACCCCGACCATCTTCAGGAATTTTCGGATGCTGAGGTTGAAGGCGTCTTCGTTCATGATGATCTCCGTTTGCATCAGCGTAAGTCGCGCCGCGGCCCGAGTCAATCGCGTTTTCGCAGCCGTGCGAGCAGGCCCCGTGTGGAGGCGTCGAGTCCGGCCGTGTCTCCGCCCTCGAGCAGTCTCGGCAGGAGCGTGCGCGCGAGATTCTTGCCGTGCTCCACCCCCCATTGGTCGAAGCTGTTCAGGTTCCAGATAACGCCCTCGGCGAACACTTTGTGCTCATGCAGCGCAACGAGCGCGCCCAGCGCGCGCGGGCTGAGGCGCTCAAGGAGCAGGGTGCTCGAAGGACGATTGCCGGGGAGGGCCTTGTGCGGCGCGCCCGGCGCGGGGTTGCCGAAGGCAAGCGCTGCGCCCTGGGCGAGCGCATTTGCAGCGAGCGCCCCCTGCTCGGTGGACGATCCCCCGTTGCGTCCGATCACGATGAAATCCACCGGGATGAAATGGGTCCCTTGGTGCAGCAGCTGGTGAAAGGAGTGCTGGCTGGGTGTCCCTGATGCACCCCAGACGACGGGAGCCGTGGCGTAGTCGACCTCGTTCCCGTCGCGGTCCACGCGTTTCCCGTTCGATTCCATCTCGAGCTGCTGAAGGTAGGCCGGCAAATCGCGCAGATCCTCGCTGTAGGGGATCACGGCGCGGGTCTGGGCGCCGAAGAAGTTCACGTACCAGATCTCGAGCAGGGCGAGCACCACAGGCATGTTTCGCTCGAGCGGTTCGTTGCGAAAATGGGCGTCCATCACGCGCGCGCCTTCCAGCAGCTCTTCGAAAGCGTTCATGCCGGCAGTCAACGCGACCGGCAGACCCACCGCGGACCAGACCGAATAGCGCCCGCCGATCCAGTCCCACATCGGAAGCACGCGCTCGGGCGGAACTCCGAGCGCCACGGCGCCGGCGGTGTTTGCGGTGACCGCGGCGAAATGGCGCGAGAGCCCGGTGGTTTTTCCGAGCGCCGACGCTAGCCAGGCGCGCGCGCGTGCCGCATTGGCCAGTGTCTCGGCGGTCGTGAACGTCTTCGATGCGAGGATGAAGAAAGTTGTTTCCGGCGTCAGGCCCGCGAGTACTGCCTCGAGGTCGGCCGGGTCCATGTTGGAAACGAAATGCAGCCTCGGGCCGTCCCTGCGGAACTTGCGCATCGCCCGCACGAGCATCCGGGGCCCGAGGTCCGAGCCGCCGATCCCGATGTTGACGATGTCGGTTATGGTTCGGCCGTCGGCGCCCTTCACAACCCCGCGCTGCACCTCGTCGACGAAACGGCGCATGCGCTCGCGGGCGCCGCGCACCGCGGGCATCACGTCGCTGCCCTCGGGGAACGTCGTGTCCTCTGAGCGAAGGGCTACGTGGAGCACGGCGCGCGCCTCGGTGCTGTTGATCGGGTCGCCCGCGAACATGCGCGCGATCCACGCGGGCAGCTGTGCCTGGGCGGCCAGACCGGTGAGCAGCCGCATCGCCTCTGCATCGACCCAGTGCTTGGAATAGTCGAGCATGAGTTCGCCTGCTTCGATCGAGAATCGCTCGGCGCGCGAAGGGTCCGCGGCGAACAGCTCGGCGAGGCTTGTGGCCGCGATCTTTTTCCGGTGCGCGGCCAGCGCTTTCCATGCGGGCGATAGGGTCAGCTTGGTCACGGCTGGCGTTGATAGAGGCGGAAACGTTCGCGGTCGCGCGGCCGTCTGCCTTCCCACAAAAGCTTCCACCCGGAGCCGATGTTATCGGATTCTCCCTCGCGGGCTTGTACCAGGAGCAGCGGGCAGCGGGCCTCGGCGCCGTGCTCGAGGCGCTGTGTGACGACCTCCGCGTGATAGTCGAATACGGCACGCTGGGCTTCGCCGAGGCCACGGCTCTCGATGCAGCGGGTGCCCGCGGGAACGTTCTTTTTCAGCGCCTGCGCGACCGTCCGGTAACTCTTGCCGTAGTCGATCCAGGAGAGAATCAAGGACATGGCAAGACCCCAGAGCAGCGTAATGCCGGCCGCCCAGAAGGTCACGCTGCGGAATACCGAGCGTTCGCCTCTCAGGATCAACCAGACCCAGCCCAGCGTGAATGCCAGCGCGACCGTGAGCGCTGTCCAGGAAAACTGCGGTAAATGGCCGGGCTCGAGCTTGGCGAAATTACGCGCGATGGTCGGCGGAAATCCCGTCATCATCGCGAACCAGCCCAGCCACATGAGCGCGCCGAGTAATCCGGCGCTCATAGCGCCGAACCATGCGAGCGCGTTGGCGGCGCCGCGGCGCAAGGTCGGGACCCCGGCCCCGGCAAGAAGCGCGAGCGGCACGAGGAGGGGCAACGCGTAGACCTCGCGCGGATCGCTCAGAAACAGGAGCACCGCAAAGGTGGCGGCGACGGCGCCGATAAGCACGCGCGTGCCCGGCGCGACTGTGCGGCGGCGTCCTTCCCACAGGGTCCATAGCGCGAGCGGCCACGCGGGCCACGTGGCCCAAGCGAGGGTCTGTCCCCAATAGCCGAGAACGGCTGCGGGAGGAGGCGCGAATTGTGCGGCGTTGGCATGCCACAACGCGAGCGCGAGCCCGCCGGAGCGGCTTTCCGCGAGCGCGAGCCAGCCACCGCAGAAGACGAGAATCGTCAGCAGGGTCGCGATCAGACTCATCAGGTATTCGCGCCGGCGCCACGCCGAAGACACGAGAGGCGCGGTGAGCGCGACGGTGATAGTAGCGACTACGGCGGGGAGGCCTTTGCTCAGCGCGGCGACGACGAGCCCCGCGCCGAGTAGCCAACCAGCACGGTGCGGTCTGCGGGTGGCGAGCGCGATGCCGTACCAGGCGAGCGCCTGTCCCGCGAGCATGCTGATGTCGCCGAGCGTTTCATGCGCGTGTACGAGCAGGCCGAGGCAACCGAGCAGGGTAAGCACCGCACCTATCCCCTCGGTCCTTCCGTAGAGCTCGCGGCCTGCGAGGTGAACGAACGCGAGCATCACTGCCATCATCACACCGCTTGCCAGGCGCGCGCCGTCGTGGGGGGCGAGGACCAGTCCGAACAGCTTCGCGGTCAGCGCCGCGATCCAGTAATGGAACGGTCCGTCCTCCAGATACGGTTCGCCCGCCAGATAAGGCACGATCCATCGCCCGTGATCGAGCATCTGGTGCACGATGCCGATGCCGATGGCGTCTTCGGTCTTCCAGGGATCGTGACCGATCAGGCCGGGCAGCAGGTAGGCGAGCAGAAGCGTCGCGAACAGCACCGGCATCCGAGGAAGCGCAGTCATTGCGTTCACCTTAGCGCCCTCAATCGCCCACGCGAATGAAAAAAGGCAGCCGAAGCTGCCTTTCCCGGAGCGCGCAGCGCGACACGCCTATGCGGAGGCCTGCTTGGCGGGCTTTGCCGCCGTCTTCTTCCTCGTGTATTTCTGGCGGAATTTCTCCACCCGGCCGGCCGTATCGACGATTTTTTGCTTGCCCGTGTAGAACGGGTGGCAGGACGAGCAGACTTCCACGTGCAGGGCCTTGCCCAGCGTGGAGCGGGTCGTGAACGTGTTTCCGCAGCTGCAGGTTACGGTGATTTCCTTGTATTCGGGATGGATTTTGGGTTTCATGGTGTCGTCCTTGCCTGCGGGGAGCGTTGAGAGCGGGGCGAAATTATCCAGCAAATGAGGCGCCCGGACAAGTTTTTCAACCCCTGCGCATCGAGTCGAAGAAGTCCCCGTTGTTCTTGGTCGCGCGGATCTTGTCGACCAGGAACTCCGCTGCCTCGAGGTCGTCCATGGGATAGAGGAGCTTCCTCAGCACCCACACCTTCTGCAGGATCTCCTTCTCGATCAGGAGCTCTTCGCGGCGGGTGCCTGAGCGGTTGACGTTGATCGCCGGAAAGATGCGTTTCTCGTACATGCGCCGGTCGAGGTGGATTTCCATGTTGCCGGTGCCCTTGAACTCCTCGTAGATCACGTCGTCCATGCGCGATCCCGTGTCGATCAGCGCAGTGGCGAGGATGGTGAGCGAGCCGCCTTCCTCGATGTTTCTCGCCGCGCCGAAAAAGCGCTTCGGTCGCTGCAGCGCGTTCGCATCGACGCCGCCGGTGAGCACTTTGCCGGAGGCGGGCACCACGGTGTTGTAGGCGCGCGCGAGCCGCGTGATCGAATCGAGCAGTATTACCACGTCCTTCTTGTGCTCGATCAGGCGCTTCGCCTTTTCGATCACCATTTCGGCGACCTGCACGTGGCGCGACGCGGGCTCGTCGAAAGTCGAGGCGACGACCTCGCCCTTGACGGTGCGCGTCATTTCGGTCACTTCCTCGGGACGCTCGTCGATCAAGAGGACGATCAGCACCACGTCCGGGTGGTTCGACGTGATCGCGTGGGCGAGCTGCTGCATCAGCACCGTCTTGCCGGCCTTGGGCGGGGAGACGATCAGGCCGCGCTGTCCCTTGCCGATGGGCGCGATGATGTCGATGATGCGGCTGGTGATGTTTTCCTCGCCTTTCATGTCGCGCTCGAGCTTGAGGCACTCGTCCGGATGCAGCGGCGTGAGGTTCTCGAAGAGGATCTTGTGCTTGGAGGCCTCGGGCGCGTCGGCGTTGACCTTGTCGACCTTGACCAGGGCAAAGTAGCGCTCGCCGTCCTTGGGCGTGCGGATCTCGCCCTCGATCGAATCGCCCGTGTGCAGGTTGAAGCGCCGGATCTGCGAGGGGCTGACGTAGATGTCGTCGGTGGAGGCCAGGTAGGACGTATCGGGCGAACGCAGGAAGCCGAAGCCGTCCGGCAACACCTCCAGCGTGCCTTCGCCGAATATGGATTCGCCTTTCTTGGCGCGGTTTTTCAGGAGCGCAAAGATAAGCTCCTGCTTGCGCATGCGGTTGGCGCCGTCGATCTCGTTCGACGTCGCCATTTCGAGCAGCTGGCTTACGTGCTGTGTCTTGAGTTCGGATAAGTGCATAAAGAGCCCAAGCGGGATGA